>Ga0209810_1000661_pt1 | contig 68316 bp, 59 predicted proteins | sample Coa_R1_7_FD_187159 | JGI IMG/M metagenome (GOLD analysis project Ga0209810, IMG submission 187159) | Surface soil microbial communities from Centralia Pennsylvania, which are recovering from an underground coalmine fire - Coalmine... | ecosystem: Environmental > Terrestrial > Soil > Unclassified...
CCTCTCCCTCCCCCAAAACAGGTCCTGACAGATAGCTGGCCCGCCCCCAGAAGCGCCCGAGGGCCCGCAAACCGCAGGAAACGTGGCTCCGAGGCGCGTCCGCCCTGGTCAAGTTCCGAAGCCGCTGGGGCTGGCGGCCCGCCGTGGCGCTCGCCAGCGGGCCTGTGCTATACTACGTCAGGACTTTCAGCACGCGCCCGGACTGCGCCGGCGGTGCCCGGCGGGGCAAGCGCCCCGGGGTTCCGGCGACAGGACGATGGGCGCGGAGGCACAACCGGAAAGGGGATAGGGCAGTGGCAGTTGTGACAATGAAGCAGCTCCTCGAGGCGGGCGTCCACTTCGGGCACCAGACCCGACGGTGGAACCCCAAGATGGCCCCGTACATCTTCACCCAGCGCAACGGCATCCACATCATCGACCTGCAGAAGTCGGTCCCGCTGATCGAGAGCGCCTACCGGTTCGTCCGCGATACCGTCGCGCAGGGCGGCCACATCCTGTTCGTCGGTACGAAGAAGCAGGCGCAGGATGCGATCCGCGAGGAGGCGACCCGCGCCCACCAGTTCTACGTGAACCAGCGCTGGCTCGGAGGGATGCTGACCAACTTCGCGACGATCAAGAGCCGGATCGACCGCCTCCACGAGCTGGCCGAGATGCGTGACAACGGGACGTTCGAGATCCTGCCGAAGCGGGAGCAGGCGCAGCTCATGGACGAGCTCGCCCGGCTGGAGAAGTACCTCGGGGGCATCGCCACCATGAAGACGCTCCCGTCGTCCGTGTACATCGTGGACACGCGCAAGGAGCACATCGCGATCGCGGAGGCACGGAAGCTCGGCATCCCCATCGTGGCCATCATCGATACCAACTGCGACCCGGACGAAGCCGACTACCCGATCCCCGGCAACGACGATGCGATCCGCGCGGTCCGCCTGATCACGAACCGGATCGCGAACGCCGCCCACGAGGGGTGGGAGGAGCGGCGGAAGGCCGAGCTCGTCGAGGAGGAGGCCGCTGCGGCCGAGGAGGCGGTGGAGCCCGCGCCGATGGCGCCGCTGCCCGGCGAAGAGGAGGTCGTGGAGGAGCCCGTCGAGGAGGAGGAGGTCCAGGCCTAGTGCCCGCCGCCGGGGTCCGGCGGGGGGCAGGGAGGGGACGGGACCTGCCCGGAGCGGACACCGGTCCCGGCCCGGACCGATTGCCGTCAGCGGAACGCCTCGACCCCCTCCGGCGACGGCGCGCCCCCGGGCGGTCGCGGTCTCGACCCGGGGCGTCGGGGGGCCTCGACCCCTCGGGCCGGCGGGCCCTCCGGGCGGTCGCGGTCGCGTCTGCCCGGCCGCCGCACCAGTCCGGTGAGCGGCCGCGTCGGTCGGGGGGAAGCAGGCCCCGCCCCGCGCCCGTAGGAGAGATTGCCCTCGCGGCGATACGCTGATATCGGAGGCCCAGGGTTGGCGGACATCACCACGGACAAGGTCAAGGAGCTGCGGGCGCGGACAGGGGCGGGCGTGATGGACTGCCGCAACGCCCTTGTCGAGGCCGGCGGCGACCTGGAGAAGGCCCAGCGCCTGCTGCGCGCGAAGGGCCTCGCCGCCGCTGCCGAGCGCAGCGGCCGCGCGGCCAAGGAGGGGCTGATCGCGTCCTACATCCACGGCGAAGGCCGCCTCGGCGTGCTCGTCGAGGTGAACTGCGAGACCGACTTCGTCGCCCGCACGCAGGAGTTCAGGACCCTGGCGAGGGACCTCGCGATGCAGATCGCGGCGGCCGAGCCGCGCTACGTGTCGCGCGAGGACGTGCCGGCCGATGTGATCGCCGCCGAGCGCGCCGCGTACCTGGCGCAGGCGGCATCCGAGGGCAAGCCGGAGGCGGTGGCGGCGCGGATCTCCGACGGCAAACTGGAGAAGTTCTTTGCGACGGTGTGCCTGATGGACCAGCCGTTCATCCGCGACACGGGCCCCAGGCCCCGCACGGTCGGCGATGTGGTGAAGGAAGTGATCGCCAAGACCGGCGAGAACATCCAGGTCCGGCGGTTCGCGCGGTTCCGGCTGGGCGAGGGATGACGGCCGCTGCGGGCCAGGGCCCGGCTCCCCGGTACCGGCGGATCCTGCTGAAGCTGAGCGGCGAGGAGGTCTTCTCGGGACTCGGGGGCGCGAGCGTCGACCCGGGCGTCCTCCACCTCGTGGCGCGGGAGGTGAAGGAGGTCCGGGAGGCCGGCGTGGACGTCGCGATCGTCGTCGGCGGCGGCAACATCGTGCGGGGCGTCCGGCTCGCGGAGAAGACGGGCGTGGCGCGGGTGACGGCCGACTACATGGGGCTGCTGGCCACCGTGATCAACGCGCTCGCGCTGCAGGACGCGATGGAGCGCGAAGGGCTGGCCACGCGGGTGCAGACCGCGATCGAGATGCACCAGGTGGCGGAGCCCTACATCCGGCGGCGGGCGATCCGGCACCTCGAGAAGGGCCGCGTGGTGATCTTCGCGGGTGGCACGGGCAGCCCGTACTTCACGACCGATACCGCGGCGGCGTTGCGGGCGATCGAGATCGAGGCCGACGCGATCCTGATGGCCAAGAAGGGCGTCGACGGCGTGTACGACAAGGACCCGCGCCAGAGCCACGACGCGGTCCGGTTCCGGACGCTCGACTACATGGAAGTGCTCAATCGCGGCCTCAAGGTGATGGACGCGACGGCCACCTCGCTGTGCATGGACAACGGCATGCCCATCGTGATCTTCGATATCGCCCGGCCCGGTAACCTCAAGCGCGCGGTGCTGGGCGAGGAAATCGGCACCCTGGTCGGGGGAGGGGCCGACGATGCACGCGGTGATCGCGGACGCTAAGGCCCACATGCAGAAGGCGGTCGAGGCGGCCAAGCGCGAGTTCGCGAGCGTCCGGACCGGCCGGGCCAGCCCGGCGCTGCTGGAGCGGGTCACGGTGGACTACTACGGCGTTCCGACGCCGATCACCCAGGTGGCGACGGTGACGGTCCCGGATCCGCGCCTGCTCGTGATCCAGCCCTGGGACAAGAGCCTGCTGCGCGAGATCGAGCGGGCGATCCTCAAGAGCGAGCTGGGCCTCGTGCCCTCGAACGACGGGGCCGTGATCCGCCTGCCGATCCCCGGCCTGACGGGAGAGCGGCGCAAGGAGCTCGTCCGGATCGTGCACAGGCAGGCCGAGGACGCGCGCGTCGCGGTCCGCAACATCCGCCGAGACTACAAAGAGCGCATCGAGCGGATGGACAAGAAGGGCGAGATGTCGGAGGACGAGGCCCACCGGGCGATCGAGGACCTGCAGAAGCTGACCGACCAGCACATCAAGGAGATCGACGGGCTGCTCGCGGCGAAGGAACGGGAGATCATGGAGGTCTAGATGCGGGGCCGGCACGCCGCGCGCACCGATCCTCCCGACGTCACCGGGTTCCCGCTCGAGGAGGCGCAGCGGATGCTCGCTGCGTCGGGCTGGCCTGCCGGTGAGATCCGTGAAACGAAGCCCCCGCGCCGTGCGCTCGTGGGGCCGCACCGCGTGGTGCGCCAGCGCGTCGGAGCGGATGGGCGTGTCGCGCTCATCGTCTGCGGCGAACGATCGGAGGACGCCCGGGTGTAGGACGCGGCCCGGGCCGACGGATGCAGCGGCGTGGCCCCCTCCTGCGAGGGGGCCGTGGCACATCCGGAGAGCGCGGGCGGGACGGGCGGAGGAGCGGGATGCGGACAACGACGGGATACGACGCACCGGGGGATCTCGCGCAGCGGGAAGCGTTGCTGCGCGCCGCGCTGGATCCCCTGCGCATTCCGCGCCACGTGGCGATCATCATGGACGGCAACGGCCGCTGGGCGGAGATCCGGGGCCTCTCCCGCGTCGAGGGCCACCGCGCCGGCCGCGAGGCGATCCGGCGGACGCTGGAGGCCGCGCGCGAATGCGGCATCGAGATCCTCACCCTGTACGCCTTCAGCACCGAGAACTGGCGGCGGCCGCCACAGGAGGTGCAGGCGCTGATGGACCTCCTGGTGGAGACGCTGGGCCGGGAGGCGGAGGAGCTTCACCGCAACGGCGTGCGGTTTCGGGCCTCGGGGCTGCTCGACGAGATGCCGGGCGCGGTGCGCGCGGCGCTCGACCAGGTGGTCGCGCTGACCTGCCGCAACACGGCGATCACGCTGAATCTGGCGCTCAATTACGGCGGCCGCCGGGAGTTGACCGAGGCGGCGCGCCGGCTGGCGCGGGCCGCGGCGGCGGGGCACGTGCGCCCGGAGGATATCACCGAGGAGGTGCTGGGTCGGTTTCTCTTTGCGCCGGATCTGCCCGACCCGGATCTCCTGATCCGCACCGGGGGCGAGCAGCGGCTCAGCAACTTCCTCCTGTGGCAGGTCGCCTACGCGGAGCTGTACTTCACCGACGTCCACTGGCCGGACTTCCAGAAGGTCCATCTCCTCGAGGCGATCGCGTCCTTTCAGGCCCGGGATCGGCGCTTCGGAGGCCTGGATTGTGGATAGCATGGCGTCGCCCGCCTCGCGCCCCCGCGGCGCCGGCGGGCTCGTGAGCCGCGCCGCGACCGCGCTCCTCGGCGTCCCCCTGACCGTGCTGCTGATCGTGGCCGGCAGCCCCTGGTTGCTGCTGGGCATCGCGGGGGCGATCGTCGTCGGCCTGCTGGAGTTCTACCGGATGGTGGAGCGCATCGGGTACCGCCCGGTGCGCGAGGCGGGCCTGTGCGCCGGCCTGCTCTTCGCCCTGGCGGCCGCCCGGCCGTCGCCGTGGGAGCCGCTGATCCTGCCGGCCCTCCTCGCCTACACAACGCTGGTGCAGCTCAGCGGCGCCCATCCCGACCGCGGCGTGGGGAACACCGGCGTGACCGTGCTCGGGGCGCTCTACGTCGGATACCTGTTCAGCTACGTCATCCGCCTTCGGGCGCTGTCGCTCGGGCCGGGGCATCCGGCCGGTCCGCTGCCCGCGCTGCTGGTCGTCTGCGTCGTGTGGGCCGCGGACAGCGCGGCGTACTTCGTCGGGCTCGCGATGGGGCGGCACAAGCTGCTCCCGCGGGTGAGCCCGAACAAGTCCCTCGAGGGCGCGGTGGCCGCGGTGCTCGCCGGGACCGGGGTGGGCCTCGTCTTCGTCTGGGCGTCCGGGCTCCCTGCGCTCATGGCCGGCGTCGTCGGCGCGCTGTGTGCGAGCGCGAGCGTGTGCGGCGACCTGTGGGAGTCCGCGATCAAGCGGGAGGTCGGCGTGAAGGATGCCGGGTGGGTGCTGCCCGGGCACGGCGGGATCCTGGACCGGTTCGACGGCCTGCTGTTCGCCGCCGTGACCGGGTACGCCGTGATGCTGTGGTGGCCCAAAGCCTAGCGCAGCGTCGCGCACCCTCGACCGGGGACGCCGCGGGCCTGCGCTGCGTGCGCTCCCGGGGCCCCCGACGAATCGCGGGAGCACGGCGATTCGTCGGGGTGGGACGCCGTCCCTCGGCCGGACGCGCAGGGCAGGCCCCGCGGCATCCGCCGCTCCGCACCCCTCGTCAGACCTCGGGGACCACGCACTAGGCGCCCGCGCTTTGGTATGCTGGGGGGGATGAGCGGAGCGGTCCCGCACGCGGAGAGGGCGCCGCGGCGCCTCGCGATCCTCGGCTCCACAGGCTCGATCGGGCGCGCGGCGCTGGACGTCGTCCGCTCGCTCCGGGCGAGCGGGGAGGCGTTCGAGGTCGTGGGCCTCGCGGCCCACCGGAACATCGAGCTGCTCGCCGCCCAGGTTCGGGAGTTCCGCCCGGCCGCGGTGGCTGTGGCGGCGTCACGGGACGCGGCGGCCGAGGCGCTCGGTGCCGGCGCGCCGGGCTGGCACGGGGAGGTGCTCGCCGGCGCCGACGGGCTCGCGGCGCTCGCCGCCGGGACGGGCGCGGAGCTCGTGCTCGTCGCGGTGAGCGGGGTGGCCGGGCTGCGCCCGACGCTGGCCGCCCTGGACGCGGGGGCGGACGTCGCGCTGGCGACCAAGGAGGCGCTCGTCGCCGGCGGCCCGCTGATCATGGAGGCCGCCGCGCGGAGCGGGCGGCGCCTCGTTCCGGTCGACAGCGAGCACTCGGCGATCTTCCAGTGCCTCGCGGGCCAGAGCCAGGCGGAGGTGAGGCGGCTGTGGCTCACCGCCTCGGGAGGCCCGTTCCGCCGCCGCTCGCCGGAGGAGCTGGACGCGGTCACCCCGCAAGAGGCGCTGCGCCATCCGACCTGGAGCATGGGGCGAAAGGTGACCGTGGACTCGGCCACGTTGATGAACAAGGGGCTGGAGATCATCGAGGCCCACTGGCTGTTCGGGGTGCCGGCGGAGCGGATCGAGGTGGTGATCCATCCCCAGAGCCTCGTCCACTCGTGTGTGGAGTTCGTCGACGGGTCGGTGCTCGCGCAGATCGGGCCGCGGGACATGCGCCTGCCGATCCAGTATGCGCTGACGTACCCGCGCCGCCAGCCCGCCCCGCCGCGCCCGCTCGACCTGCGGGCCCTCGGCGCGCTGGAGTTCGAGCCGCCGGATCCGAGGCGGTTCCCGTGCCTCGTGCATGCGCGCGAGGCGCTGGCGCGGGGAGGCACGGCCCCGGCCGTCCTCAACGCCGCGGACGAGGTGGCGGTCCGGCTGTTCCTCGACGGGCGCATCCGCTTCCCCGAGATCGCAGCGCTCGTGAGGCGCGTGCTGGACGGCCACCGGCCCAGGCCGGCGGCGTCGCTGGAAGCCGTGCTGGAGGCCGACCGGGAGGCCCGCGTGCAGGCCGAGCGGTACGCGGCGGGCAGCCCTGCCACCCCGCAGGCCGCGTGGTGACCCCGGATCGCCCCGCGCCGGCCGGCGAGGCGCGAGAGCATGGTGTACGCACCGATGGGGGGACGTGAGTGCCGACGCTTCTGCTCGCCATCCTCGCCCTTGAACTGATGATCGTGGTGCACGAGCTGGGCCACCTCGTGGTGGCGAAGCGCGTGGGCATCGCCGTGCACACCTTCGCGATCGGTTTCGGCCCTCGACTCGCGTCGACGACCCGCGGCGAGACGACGTACAGCCTGAACCTGCTGCCCGTCGGCGGGTACGTCAACATGGCCGGCGAGGACAGCGACTCGGCGCCCCCGGAGGTCCCCGAGGACCGGCGGTTCCGGGCCAAGCCCGTGGCCGCCCGTCTCGCCGTGGTCTGCGCGGGGCCCGCCATGAACTTCCTCCTGGCGATCGTGCTGCTGGCGGCCGTCGCGGTCACGTACGGCATCCCGGCGCGGGTCAGCACGCAGGTCGGCAGCCTCCTGCCGGGGTATCCGGCGGCCCAGGCCGGGCTCCGCCCCGGCGACGTGATCCTCGCGATCGACGGCCGGCCGATGAGGGACGGCCAGAAGGTTATCCAGACGATCCACCAGAGCGGCGGCCGGACGCTGGGCCTGCTGATCCAGCGGGGGGACCGCCGGTTTCTGGTGCACGTGCGGACGCGGTACGATCCGCGCCAGCATGTGTGGCTCACCGGCTTCTCGCCGACGGTGATCCGCGCCCATCTCGACCCCGTCCGGGCGCTCGGGTGGGGAGCCCTCACCACGGGGCGCGACATCGCGGCGTACCTCGCGGCGCTCGGCAACCTCGTCCGGTCGGGGAAGCTGCTGGGAGAGCTGGGCGGGCCGGTCACCGCGGTGAACGTGCTGGGGCAGGCGGCGCACGCCGGGGGAGAGACGTTCCTCTACATCACGGCGTTCTTCAGCATCATCATCGGGCTCTTCAATCTCTTCCCGCTGCCCGCGCTCGACGGCGGCCGCGCGGCGTTCCTCGTGGTCGAAGGGCTCAGGCGGCGGCCCGTGGACCCGCGGCGCGAGGGATACATCCACCTCGTCGGGCTCGCGCTGCTGTTGTGCCTCATCCTGGCGCTGACGGTCCGCGACATCCTGCACCCGGTGCGCCTGCCGCTGCCCTAGATGGCCGGCAGGATCTCTTGGGACGATGCTCCAATAACTTGGGGCGCGGGGCGGTTTCCCGGCCGGCGCGGCTGATTCCCGCGAGGCCCCGGGTGGCCGCGCACGCCGGTCGCGTTTCCGATTCACAGAAGAAGGGGATACCGACGGGGGTGCCGATGGACCGGACTCGGACACGTCGCGTGCATGTTGGCGGGGTCGCGATCGGCGGCGGGGCTCCGGTGACCGTGCAGTCGATGGCGACGACCGATACCCGCGATGTCGAGGCGACGGTCGCGCAGATCCACGCCCTCGAGGCGGCGGGGTGCGAGATCGTGCGCGTCGCCGTGCCGGATCGGGCCGCCGCCGAGGCGCTTCCCCGGATCAAGGCGCGGATCCGGATCCCCCTCGTGGCCGACATCCACTTCGACTACCGGCTCGCGCTCGCCGCGCTGGAGGGCGGCGTGGACAAGCTGCGCCTGAACCCCGGCAACATCGGGAGCGCGGACCGAGTCCGTACCGTCGCCCGGGAGGCCCGCGCCCGCGGCGTCCCGATCCGGGTCGGCGCCAACATCGGGTCGCTCTCCAAGGAGATGCTGCGCAAGTACGGGGAGCCGTGCGCGGACGCGCTCGTGGAGAGCGCACTCGAGGAGATCAAGATCCTCGAGGACCTCGACTTCCACGACATCGTGGTGTCCGTGAAGGCGAGCGACGTCGAGATGGCGCTCGACGCGTACACGAAGATCGCTGAACGGGTCGCGTACCCTCTCCACGTGGGCATCACCGAGGCCGGCACGGCATGGGCCGGCACCGTGAAGTCGGCGGTCGGGCTCGGGGCCATCCTCTCGCGCGGCGTCGGGGACACGATTCGCGTCTCCCTCGCGACCGATCCGGTCGAGGAGGTGAAGGCGGGATTCGAGATCCTCAAGGCGCTCGGGCTGCGCCTGCGGGGACCGGTCCTGGTCGCCTGCCCGTCGTGCGGTCGCGCCGACGTGGATATCGTGGGACTCGCGGAGGAGGTAGACCGTCGCCTCCAGGCGTACCCCGTGCCGATCAAGGTCGCGGTCATGGGGTGCGCCGTCAACGGCCCCGGCGAGGCGCGGATGGCCGACCTCGGCGTGGCGTGCGGCAAGGGCATGGGGCTGATCTTCAGGAAGGGCAAGATCGTGGCGAGCCTCCCCGAGGATCGCCTGCTCGATGGCCTCATGAAGGAAGTCGAGGAGGTCGTGCGGGAGAAGCAGGCCGCCGGCGGCGGATGACCGACCCGCGCGGGCCCTCCGCGGCCCCGCGCCCGGGCTGCCGCGGCCCCGGCTCTCGGTCGGCTCCGTGATCCCCCTTCGCGACAATATCCCGTCGAGCACGCGCCCCGGCATGATGTACCTCATCATCGCGGCGTGCGTGCTCGTGTTTCTGTATACGCTCTCGCTGGGATCCCCGGACGCGATGGAGCGCGTGATCTGGGACTACGGGATCGTGCCGGCGGCGTTCACCGGACACGCGGCGGTCCGCGGCGCGCCGCCCTACCTGCACCTGGTCACCAACCTGTTCCTGCACGGCGGGTGGGTCCACCTCCTCGGCAACATGCTGTTCCTCTGGATCTTCGGCGACAACGTCGAGGACGCGATGGGGCACGGCCGGTTCCTCGTCTTCTACCTGCTCTGCGGCGTGGCGGGGAACGTGGGGCACATCGTGGCGAACCCCCTCTCCACGGAGCCGACGATCGGCGCAAGCGGCGCGATCGCCGGCGTGCTCGGCGCCTACCTGGTGCTGTACCCGAGGGCCCGGGTCCTGTGTCTCGTGCCGCTGTGGATCTTCCTGCAGTTTCTATGGGTGCCGGCTGTGCTCTTTCTGCCGCTGTGGATCGGCTTCCAGGTGATCTCGGGGCTGGCGTCGCTCGGCGTCGAGCAGTCCGGCGGCGTGGCGTGGTGGGCCCACATCGGCGGCTTCTTCACCGGCGCGGTGCTGGTGCGCGCGTTCACGGCCGGCCGGGGCCGATGAGCCGGCAGCGAGGGCGGCGTGGCGCGACGGCGCGCTCGCGGCGCGCGGCCGGAGGAGATCCTGCCCCCGGCACGAACCCCCTATATCGCCTATCACCCCGCCGGCCGGTCCCGGCGCGCGCGGTACACGTCCCCGCAGCGGAGGAGATGTCATGCGGAACATCCTGGTCGAGACCCTGCCGGGGGTGCCGGTGGGCGAACTCGAGGTCGAGATGGTGGAGCGCAAGGGCATCGGCCACCCGGACTCCATCTGCGATGCGATCATGGAGCGGGTCTCGGTGGAGCTGAGCCGGGAGTACGTGAGCCAGTTCGGCCGCGTGCTGCACCACAACATCGACAAGGCGTTCCTCGTCGCCGGGGACGCGGAGGTGCGGTTCGGCGGCGGCCGGATCCGCGAGCCGATGAAGCTCATCTTCGGCGACCGCGCGACGTACGGGGTGGGCGATCGGCAGCTCCCGATCCGCGAGATCGCCATCAACACCGCCAAGAACTGGATCCGCGAGAACCTCCGGTTCGTGGACCCGGGCGGCCCCGGGGACCAGGACGGCCCGCACGTCGTCTACCAACTGGAGATGAAGCCCGGGTCGGCCGAGCTCGTGGACATCTTCAACCGGGATACGAGGGGCGCCAACGACACCTCGGCGGCGGTCGGGTACTGGCCGATGACGGAGACCGAGCGGATCGTCCGGGAGACGGAGCAGTATATCAACTCGCGGACGTTCAAGGAAGAGTTTCCGGAGGCCGGCGAGGACGTCAAGGTGATGGGCGTCCGCCTCGGCCGGAGCCTCCACCTCACCGCCGCGGTCGCCTTCGTGGACCGGTTCGTGGCGAGCGAAGACGAGTACTTCCGGCGCAAGCGGGAGCTCTACGATGCCGTGATGGCGTTCCTCAGCAAGCGCACGACGATGGAGAAGATCGTGTTCGACCTCAACACGCTCGACGAGCCGGGCCGTGGCCTCGGGGGCGTGTACCTGTCGGTGTTGGGGACCTCCGCGGAGGCCGGCGACAGCGGCCAGATCGGCCGCGGCAACAAGGTGAACGGCGTCATCGCCATCAACCGCCCGATGGGCACCGAGGCCGCGGCGGGGAAGAACCCGGTGTCGCACGTCGGCAAGATCTACTCGATCTTCACGCACCAGGTGGCGCAGAAGGTCTGCGAAGAGGTGCCCGGCATCCGGGAGGTCTACATCTGGATGGTCAGCCAGATCGGGAAGCCGATCGACCAGCCGATCACGGCCGCACAGATCATCCTGGCCCGGGGCGCGCGTCGGTCCGTGGTCGAGCGCCGGGTGCGCGAGGTCGTGGACCGCGAGCTCGCCGGGATCAACGTCTTCGTGCGGGACCTGGCTGCGGGCAAATACAGCGTGTGCTGACCCCCCCGCGCCGGAGCGTTGGTCGAGAGCGAGACCGCCGGGCGCCGTAGCGGCGATGGGGCGTCGCGCGGCTGTCATGGCGGTTGCTTGACAGCGCGCCGGAGCGAGGCACACAATAGGGCTGTCGGCGATCGTGGTGCTTCGCGAGCAACGCCGCTTCTGCTCCAGCACGGCATTCGCCATCAGCGTGCGGCGACGGACAACCACGCGGGCGAGCGCCCTGCGCCCGTGACGCACAGCGCGCCCCCATCGCGGACCGCGGCGATGGACGGGCGGGCGCGCCGGGCCATTCTGTGGGAGGTGGGAACGCATGCCGATCTACGAGTACCGGTGCACGCGGTGCAGCCACCAGTTCGAGGTGACGCACGCGGTGGGGCAAGCCATCGAGCGCTGCGAGCGGTGCGGCGGGCCGGTGCGCCGGATGTACTCATCGGTGGGCATCATCTTCAAGGGCCCGGGGTTCCACGTCACCGACTACCGGAAGCCCGCCGCGAGCCCCGACGGGCCCGGCAAGGCCGCGGCGGGAGAGACGCCGGCGCCGGCCCCGCAGAAGGGCGGTGACCGCGCCGCGGCGCCGAGCGCGGGTGGCGGTGCGACGCCCTGATCGTCGCCGCGCGGGCGGACGAGCGAGGGCATGGCCGGCCGGCCATGCCCTCGCTCGTCTCGGCGGGCTCGCGCTCGGCGTGCTGCTGGCCGCGTCGGCGAGCGCTGCCGCCGCCCCGCCGTCCGCGGACCTCGATGTCCGGCTCGGGTTCGGCGGGGCGGTCCGGGTCGGCGTGCCCGTGCCCGTCGACGTGTGGGTGCCGCCGCTCCCGTCCGCGGGCCCGGCCGAGCTCGTCGTCGGCGCGCCGGCGCTGGGCCCGCAGGCCGGCACGGTTGTCGCGTCGACCGTGGTGCGGTTCGACGCGGTGCCGGGCGCCGCGCGCGCGTTCCACCTGCCTGTCGTGTTGAGCGACGTCCGGCGACCGCTCGTCGTCCGCGTGCTCGTCGGCGGGCGAGAGGTCCGCCGCCGCGGCGTCGCGATCCCCCCCGCGAGCGTCGGCGGGCGCATCGTGGCGGTGCTGTCCCGCACGCCGGTCAGCCTCGCCGCGCTCCACCGCCTGCCGGGGCGCGTCGTCGTCGCGCCGGTGGAGCCCGAGGCGCTGCCGCGCGCGTTCCAGGAGTACGCCGGCGTCGACCTGGTCGTCGTGCGCGACACCGACCCGGCGCGCATCGACGACGCGCAGCGGGAGGCGCTCCTGACCTGGGTGCGGCTGGGAGGCCGGCTCCTGCTGATCCCGCGGCCGGGCGGTGCGCCCCCAGCGTTCCTCGCGCCGGTGCTCCCCGCGGCGGTCGGCGATGCCCGGATGGTGTCCTTCCCCGGCGGGCTCCTGGCCGGGTACGGCGGCGGTCTCGGGCCCGGCCCGTACGCCGCCTCGGTGCTCGCGCCACGGCCCGGCGGCGATGTCGTCCGCGCGGGCGACGTCCCGATCGTCGCAGCCGGAGCGGCCGGAGCCGGTCGCGTGACCGTCTGGGCGATCGACTTCGAGGCGCCGGCGTTTGCGGCGTGGCCCGGCCGCCTGCGCCTGTGGGAGGAGGCGCTCGGCCCGCCCCGCCGGCCGTTCGTGGACGTCGGCGCCGCCGCCGCGCAGCTTCCGCAGAGCACGCCGCTCGACCCGGTCGTCCATGCGGAGGCCGGCGCGGCGATCGCGCTCTATATCCTGTCGGTGCTCGCGATCGGGCGGCGGTACCCCTCCGTGCTCGGCGTGGTGGCCGGCATCGCGCTCGCCTGCGGAGGGGCCGGCGCGTTTGCCCTGCTGGCGCGCGATGCGCGGGCCCGCGCGACGGGGCTCGCGCAGCTCACGGTGCTCGAGCAGGCGCCCGCGACCGGGCTCGCGCGCGCCGTGACCGTTGCCGCGGTGGCGGTGCCGTACGGCGGTCCGTTCCGCGTGCGCGCGCCGCGCGGGATGGTCGCGGCGCAGGTCGCGCCGGCGGGCGACCTGCGCGTGGAGCTCCACGACGGCGGCTCCATCCTCAGCGGGCGGCTGCGGCCCGGAGAGGGCGCACGCGGGTTGTACGCGATCGGCGCCGTCCCGCTCCACGCGTCGGGACGGCTCTCGGACGATGGCCGCACCCTCACGGTGGATCTCGGCCGCGCGCGCCTCCGCCGCGCGGAGATCCGCTGGGCCGACCGCGCCTACCCGCTCGGCGACCTGCCGCCGGGCATCTCGACGCTCCACCTCGCCCCGGACACGTGGAAGAAGCTCGCCGACGCCGACGATGCATGGGCGTGGCTCTTCAGGGCCACGGACCGGGATGATATAGTGAAGGCGGGGACACCGCTGCTGGTCGGCGAGGCGGAGCCGGTGGGTCCGGCGCTGCTGCTGGCCGACCGTGGCGCGCGCGGCGCGCGGCGAGCGATCCTGCTCGTGCCGCTGTCGCGCTAGTGTCCCGTCGCCGATATCCGGTCGTGGCGCAGGGAGGCGATGGAGACCTGCCCGGAGCGGACGCGGGTCTCGACCTCGACCAGGCCTTCCGGTCGAAGCCGTTCCCCGAAGCGAAGCGAGGGACGGACCCCCTACCCTCCGGAGCCGGCCGGGCACGTCTGTCATCGCACCACTGCGCGGGGAGACCGCGGCAGTCCCGCGCGATCCCGACGGGAGGGGCGCTACGGGGCGGCGGGCAGGAGAAGGCGGTGCGCAACCCGGTCCTGCGGGGCGATCTCCGAGCCCGAATGAGGAGCCGCAAGCGCCTCCTCATCGAGGCGCTGCTGCTCGGCGTCCTCGGACTGCTCACGTTCCTGGGCTTGCCCCCCGAGCTGAGCCAGATCGACCCGTCGCACCCGGCGAGCCTCGCCACCGCGCTGCTCGTCGTTGAGGCCGTCCTGATCGCGTACTTCGCGTCCGCCTGCACGATTCAGGAGATCGGCCTCGAGGGCGAGAAAGCGGCTGTGGATCTCGTCTTCGCTCCGTTCGCGCCCCGCACGATCGTGGCCGGGAAGAGCGTGGCGTCGCTGCTCACGATCGCGTACTGGCTGGCGTTGGGTGCGCCGCTCCTCGTCCTGGCTGCGGGGATCCGCCAGGAACCGCTCGGCGCGGCTGCGCTCGCGTCGGCGCTGATCGCGATCGAGGCGTGGGGAGTCGCGCAGGTCGGGATGCTGTACGGCATCGTGCTCGAGGCCGAGTTCTCGCGCACGCTCGCGCACTGGGCGACGCTGCTTTTCATCTTCGCCGGCACGCTCGCGCTGCCGGCGCCCGCCCGGTGGGCCAACCCCGTCCTGGGGGTGACGCGCGCCGCGGCCGGCGCTCCCCCGCTGCCCGCCGGCGCGGTGTTTGCGGCGCTCGGGATCCTCTGCGACTGGGCTGCGTGCCGCTCGCTCCGGAGGTTCGCCGTGGCCTGATGCGTGATGCGCGCGAGCTGGACCCCGTGCTCCGCCGGATCGCCCTCCGGTGTGGGATCGGCGCGGCGGCGCGGACGCTGGCCCGCTCGGCCGCGGCGGCGTCCGCGGGCCTCCTCTGCTGGGCCGCGGTAACGCTCATCGCACCGCTCCCGTTCCCGCTGGGCCGGGTGGCCGCGGCGCTGGCCGTGCTGCTCGCGGCCGCTTCTCCCGTGCTGGCCTGGTGGCACCGTCCGTCCCTGCGCGCGGCGGCACAGGTGGCCGACCGCCGGCTGGGTCTGGCCGACCGGCTCGGCACCGCGGTCGAGCTGCTCGACCGTCCCCGGCCGCCGGAGGGGCTCGAGCGGCTGCAGGTGGCATGGGCGACCGCGACCGCGCGCGGCATCGCGCCGCGCGCGGTCGCGCCGCTCCGCGTGCCCCGGGAGGCGTGGGCGGCGGTGGCGGGGGGCGCGCTGCTCGCGCTGTACGCGCAGTTCCTCGCCGGATGGGCGCTTCCCGGCACCCCGGCCGCGCGCACGCTCGTGGTGATCCATCGCGAGGGGCAAGCGCTCGAGCAGGCGGGCCGCCGGCTCGAGGCCGTGGCCCGCGCGCAGAGGCTGCCCGAGGCGCGCCGCGCGAGCACGCAGATCGCGGAGCTCGGCCGCCGTCTCAGGTCCCAGCGGATCGGCCGCGAGGAGGCGGCCCGCCTGCTGCGGGGGATGGACCGGCAGCTCGAGGCCACCCAGGAGGCGGTCGAGCGGCGCCTGCTGGCCGCGCTCCCCGGCCGCGACGGCGCGGGAGCGGACCGCGAGCCGTCTCCCTCCGAGTCGGGCGCCCGGCGCCTCGCCGCGCTGGAGGAGGCGGTGCGCGAGCTCCAGGCGGTGTCCGGCCGGATCCGCGCCGGCGGCCCCGACGCCGACCGCTCGGATGTCTCTCGCCGGCTCGCCGCGCTGTCCCAGTCGTTGGAGCGCTTCGGCGCGCCGCCGTCGGTGCGGCACCGTGTCGCGGAGGCGCGCCGCGACGCCCAGCGCGGCGCGCTGTCCGGGGCGGCCGGCGCGCTGAGCGATGCGCTGCAGGACCTGCAGGGGCTGGAGCGGATGCTGGGGGACGAGCAGGCCCTCGGCGAGGGGCGGCGCGAGGTGCGGCGCGCCTCGGAGAAGATCGCCGAGCGCGAGCCCTCCGGTGCGACCGTGGACGAGGTCACCCCGCAGGGCGCTGCGCAGGCCGTGCCATCCCGCGCGGCCGGCCCCAACCCTCCGAGCCCGGAGGCGTCGGACGACAGCGTCCCGCCGCCGCCCGGCCCGAACCAGGGCAGCCTTCCCGGTCAGGGGAACGGGCCCGGGCGGGGCGCGCCGACCCCGCGCCTCGGGGGCACACGGGTGCCGGTGCACCTCTCCGGGGTCCCCGGCGAGGGCGCGTCGTCGCTGCGGGAGATCGCGGCGCCCGGGCGCGAGGGATCGGCGCGCCTGCCCGCGACGCCGCCGCCGGCCACGGTCGCCCGCGAGATCGACCGCGCGCTCGTCCGTGAGCCTCTGCCGCCGGCGTACCTCTCGGTGATCCGGCGGTACTTCGAGACCCTCGGAGGAGCCCCGTGACCGAGCACCCGCTCGCCCCCGAGGTGGCGGAGTTCCGGGAAACCTTTGCCGCGATCCGCCGCGAGCTCGGCCGCGTCATCGTGGGACACGCCGAGCTGCTCGATCTGGTGGTGATCGCGCTCCTGGCGGGCGGCCACGTGCTGCTGGAGGGGGTGCCGGGGCTCGGGAAGACGCTGCTCGTGAGGACCCTGGCCCAGGTGCTGGAGCTGCGGTTCTCGCGCATTCAGTTCACGCCCGATCTCATGCCGGCCGACATCCTGGGCACGAACCTCATCGTGCAGGACGATACCGGCCGCCGGCGGTTCGAGTTCCAGCCCGGCCCGGTGTTCGCGCAGATCGTCCTCGCCGACGAGATCAACCGCGCCACGCCGAAGACCCAGTCCGCGCTGCTCGAGGCGATGCAGGAGCACGCGGTCTCGGTCGCCGGCGTCTCGCGCCGGTTGGACGAGCCGTTCTTCGTGCTCGCGACCCAGAACCCGATCGAGATGGAGGGCACGTACCCGCTCCCGGAGGCGCAGCTCGACCGGTTCCTGTTCAAGCTGCGCGTCGCGTTTCCCGGACTCGACGAGCTGCGGGAGATCGCCGACCGCACCACCGGCCCGGAGGAGCCCGCGGCGCGCCGCGTCGCGGACGGCCCCACGCTCCTCGGGATGCAGGGCCTGGCGCGCCAGGTGCCGGTGGCGCGCTACGTCCAGGAGTACGCGGCGCGCCTCGTGCTCGCCACGCACCCCGACCGGCCCGAGGCGATCGATGCCGCGCGCCGGCTCGTGCGGTACGGCGCGAGCCCGCGCGGGCTGCAGGCGCTGCTGCGCGCGGGGAAGGTCCGGGCGCTCGCGGACGGCCGGCTGAACGTCGCGATCGAGGACGTGCGCGCGCTCGCGCTGCCGGCGCTGCGCCACCGGATCATCCTGAGCTTCGAGGGCGAGGCCGAGGGGGCCGATCCGGACGACGTGCTGCGCCGGGCGATCGCGCAAGTGGACGCCCGGCCGCTCCCCGCGGCGGGCCCGTAGCGACATGTCCCGGAACCCTTGGCAGACGAAGGGCCGGGGTCCCCACGAATGCGCAAGGCGGGCTCGCGCGGCGAGGAATCCTCGGTGACCCCGGCCCTCGATCGCGAGCCCACGCCGCCGCGCACGCTGTTCGACCCGGCGTTTCTCCAGAAGCTGGAGCAGCTGAGCCTCATCAGCCGCCGGCGCGTGCGCGGATGGCAGCGCGGCGAGCGCCGGAGCACGGTGCAGGGCAGGGGGATCGAGTTCGACGACTACCGCGCCTACCAGCCGGGCGACGACTACCGGTACATCGACTGGAACATCGTCTCGCGCCTGGACCGGCTGTTCGTCAAGCTGTTCAGCGAGGAGGAGGACCTCGACGTGCACCTCCTCGTCGACGCGAGCCTCTCGATGGCCGAGGGGACCCCGACCAAGCTCGCCCTCGCCGCGCGGCTCGCGGCCGCGATCGGCTACATCGGCCTCGTGAATTTGGACCGCGTGAGCGTCGCGGCGTTCACGTCCGCGCCGGGGCCGCGGCTGGGCCGGCTGCGCGGGCGGGGCCGGGCGTTCGACCTCTTGGAGTTCCTGGCGCAGCTCGCGCCGTCCGGGGAGACCAACCTGGCGCTGTCGATCCGGCGGCACCTCGCCTCGGCCCGGGGCCGCGGGCTGCTCGTGCTCTTCTCGGATCTGCTCGACCCGCACGGCTACGAGGAGGGCCTCCTGCTCGCGCGCCGCTACCGGTACCAGACGTTCCTGGTCCACATCCTGGCCGACGACGAGCTGGCCCCGCGCCTCGCGGGCGACCTCCGCCTGGTGGACGTGGAGACGCACGCCGCCGTGGAGATCACCGCCGACGCGGAGGCGCTGCGCGCGTACGCCGGGGCGCGGGACGCGTACCTCCGCGGCGTCGAGCGCTTCTGCTTCCGCCACGGGATCGACTACCTGCGCACCGCGTCGTCCGTGCCGGCGGAGGATCTCGTGCTCCGGTACCTGCGCCAGGGAGGGCTCCTGCGGTGACGCGCGCGGAGGCGGCCCCGTGACGCTCGGGGCGCCCGCGGCGCTGTGGGGGTTGTGCGCCGTCCCGCTGCTCGTCGCGCTCTACCTGCTGCGCGTCCGGCGCCGCGAGCACCCGGTGAGCAGCATCCTGCTCTGGCAGCGGTCCGCCCCGACGCCCGCCGCCTCCCGGCCGACGCGCCGCATCGAGCGCAGCGTTCTCCTCGCCCTGCAGGTGCTCGCCGCGGGCGCGCTCGTGGTCGGGCTCGCCCGGCCGGCCATCGTGGGGCGGGGCGCCGGGGCCCAGGCGCTCCTCCTCGTGCTGGACCCCTCGCTGTCGATGCGGGCGCGGGACGTCGTCCCCACGCGCTTCGACCGCGCGCGGGCCGAGGCGCTCCAGGCCGTCGGCAGCCTGCGGCCGGGGCAACGGGCGGCGGTGATCCTGGCGGCGCCGCATCCGGTTGTGCTCGCGCCGCTGAGCGGAGACCGCGGCAGGCTGCGGGCGGCGCTCGCCGCGGCCCGGCCGTGGGATGCGCCAGGGGATGTCGCCGGCGCCGCCGTGCTCGCCGCGCAGCTCGCGCCCGCGGGCGACGCGCGCATCGTCGTGTGGACGGACGGATCGCACGGGCCGCTGCCGGCGCTGCCGCGGGTCGTGTATCGCATCGTCGGCACCTCGGATGACAACGTCGGGATCACCGCCCTGCGCGTGGTGCGGGACCCGCAGAGGGCGGAGGCGCTCGTGCGGGTGGAGAACTTCGCCGGCTCCGCGCGCCGCGTTCCGCTCGAGGTCCGCCGGGCCGGCACCCCGATCTACCGCGTCACGCTGGCCCTCGGCGGCGGGGAGAGCCGCGCGGTCGCGATCCCCCTCGCGCTCGAGCCGGGTGCGCCGGCCGGCCCCGAGCTCCTCGAGGCGCGCATCGCCGTGCCGGACGCGCTGCCGGAGGACAACGAGGCCGTCGCCCTCCTCGATCCGGCACCGCTCCCCTCGGTCCTCCTGGTGGGTCCGGGGAACCCCTACATCGAGCGCGTCCTGCGGCTGCTTCCGGTCGCCCGCGCGGCCCGGACGCAGACGGTCGATGTCTCCACCTGGCGGACGTTCGGCGTCGTGATCCTCGACCGCGTGGACCCGGGTCCGCTGCCACCGGGCAACTATCTGCTCATCGGGACCGTCCCGCCCAACCTCCCCGTGGGCGCGTCCGGGATCCTCGCCCGGCCCACGATCGCCACGTGGGACCGGACCGACCCGGTCCTGCAGTTCGTCGACCTCGACGACGTGCGCATCGATCGCGCGCTTGCGCTCGGGCCGAGCGGCGGCCGCGTCCTCGTCGAGGGGCAGGGGCCGCTCCTCTGGGAGTACACGGGCCGCGGGATTCGCGCGCTCGTGCTCGCCTTCGCGCTCCAGGACTCCGACCTGCCGCTGCACGTCGCGTTTCCGGTGCTCATGGCCAACAGCCTGGCGTGGCTGGGCGGCGCGGCGGGTGAGGTCCCCGTGGGGGAGGCCGTCCAGGTGCCGGCCGGGGGCGAGCCGGAGGCCGCGCTCCTCTTCCCGGGCGGCCGCCGCCTGCGTCTTCGCGCGACGGACGGGATGTTCGTGCTGCCGCCGCTCGAGCGTGCCGGCGTCTACCGTCTCACGGCGCCCTCGCTGGACCGGCGGTTCGTCGCCACGATCGGCGGTTCCCACGCCGGGGCGATCCGGCCGGGGGCGGCACCCCTCCCGCACGCGCCCTCCGGGGCCGCGGCGGCGCCGTCGGAGGGGCTGCTCACCGAGGTCCCGCTGTGGCCGTGGCTGCTGCTCGGTGCCGTGGCCGCCGCGGTCGGCGAATGGGCGCTCGCGACGCGCCGCCACGGGGGCGAGGCGTGATCCCGCTCGCCGGCTTCGCGCATCCGCTGGCGCTCCTGCTGCTGCCCGTGCTGATCCTGGTCGTGCACTGCGGCCGCCGCCGCGTCGGGACGCGGTGGCGGATCGCGACCGCGCTGCGCGTCGCCACGATCGCCCTCCTCATCGGGGCCCTCGCGGGCCCGGTCGTCCGGGTGCGGGCCTCCGGCACCGACGTCGTCTTCGTCGTGGATCGCTCGCTGAGCATCCCGGCGGACGGCCGGCGCGCGGAGGCCGCGTTCCTCGCCGATGCGCTCGCCCGGATGCACCCCGACGATCGTGCCGCGATCGTGACCTTCGCCGGGCAGCCGCTGCTGCGGGCCCCCCTCGAGGCCCACCTCGCCGCCGGCGATCCCGGGACGGCCCCGGAGTCGGATGCGACCGACATCGGGGCTGCGCTCGACCTCGCGCTCCGGATCCTGCCCGCGGACGGCGCGCGCCGCATCGTCCTGCTGAGCGACGGCGCCGAGACGCGTGGCGACGCGGAGGCGGCCGCCCGGGCCGCCTCCGCCGCGGGCGTCGCGATCGACGCGGTGCCGGTCCTGCAGCCGCCCGCGGCGGAGGTCCTGGTCTCCGACCTCGTGGCGCCCGCCCGCGTCCACGTGGGCGAGGCCTATGATGTCCGCGCGGTCCTGCGGGCGACCGTGCCGGCCCAGGCGACCGTGACGCTGCGCCGGGACGGCGTGCCGGTGGCCGCGCGCCGGCTCGCGCTCGACGCCGGGGAGACGGCCGTGCGGTTCTCCGATCGGGCGGCGCGGGAAGGCGCCGTGCGCTACACCGTCGATGTCGCGGCCTCTCCGGACACCATCCGGGAGAACAACCAGGGGGGCGCGCTCGTCGTCGTGCAGGGTCCGCCGCGCGTGCTGTTCGTCGCCGGGGCCCCCGGCCCGCTGCCGGGGTGGCTCCGGAGACAGGGGCTGCGGGTCGACGTCCGTCCCCCGGACGCGGTGCCCGCGCTCGCGACCGACCTCGCCCCCTACGGCAGCGTCGTCCTCGACGATGTCCCGGCCGCGGACCTGAGCCGCGCGCAGCAGGAGGCGCTCCGCACGTTCGTCCGCGCCGCCGGGGGCGGGTTGGTGGCGATCGGCGGGCCGCACAGCTTCGGCGTCGGCGGCTACGCGGGGACGCCGCTCGAGGAGGCGCTGCCGGTGCGGATGGACGTGCGGCAGACCACCACGCTGCCGACCGTGGCGATCGTCCTCGTGATCGACACGTCGGGGAGCATGGAGGCGTTCGGCAGCGAGCTCGCCAAGGAGGAGCTGGCCAAGGAGATCGCCGCCTCGGTGATCGACCTCCTGGGGGCGCACGACCAGATCGGCATCATCACGTTCGACCAGGGGTACCGGTGGCTCGTGCCGCCGACGGAGGCCCGGAACCGCAGCCGCGTGCTCGACGAGGTGGCGCGCCTCCGGGCCGGCGGCGGGACCGTCATGTACCCGCCGCTCGCCGCGGCGCGGGGGTTTCTGCGCACATCGCAGGCCAAGGTCCGCCACGTGATCGTGCTGAGCGACGGCCTCACGGATCCCGGCGACTTCCGCGATCTCGTGACCTCGATGAGGCGGGACCGGATCACACTGAGCACGGTCGCGATCGGCGCCGACGCCGATGTGGCGTTCATGCGCAACCTGGCGCGGTGGGGTGGCGGGCGGACCTACGTCGCGAGGGACCTGTACAGCATCCCGGAGATCTTCACGACCGAGGCGCTCGTCGCGGTGCGCTCCTACATCGTCGAGGAGCCCGTGCGCCCGCGTCTCGCGGGCCCCGCGCCGACGCTCGTCGGCCTGAGGCCGGCGCCGCCGCTCCGCGGCTACGTGGCGACGGTACCCAAGCCGGGCGCGGACGTGGGCCTCGCCAGCCCCCGCCGCGACCCGCTGCTCGCGACCTGGCGCTACGGGCTCGGGCGCGCCGCGGCGTTCACCTCCGACGACGGGCTGCGCTGGACCGGCGGGTGGGCCGCGTGGCCGGACGTGGCCCGGTTCTGGTCGCAACTGGTCCGCTGGACGCTGCGTGACGAGGCGAGCGGGTTGTACCTTGTGACGTCCCGGGATCGGCGCGGGGCCCTCGCGCGGGTGGTGCTCGACGCGCGCCGGCCGGACGGCGCGCCGTGGGACGGCCTCGCCGTGACGGGCGAGATCCAGGAGCCCGGGGGCGGCGGCCGGACGGTCGCGCTCGAGCAGACCGGGCCGGGGCGCTACGAGGGGGCCTGGCCCGCCGGCCGTCCCGGCATCTACGCGCTCACCGTGGCGGCGCGCGCCGGCGGCGACGTCGTCGGCACGCGCTCCGCTGGTCTCGTCGTCCCGTACTCGCCGGAGCTGCGCGCCCCGGGCGGCAACCCCGCCCTCCTCTCGCGCCTGACGGAGGTCACCGGGGGCGCGCTCCTGCACGCGCCCGGTGACGCGTTCCGGCCGGGGCGGGGGAGCGGCGCACGCGACGGCTGGCCGCCGCTCGCTGCGGTCGCGCTCGGGACGCTGCTCGCGGAGGTCGCGGTCCGCCGCGTGCCGGCTCTCGCGCAGCGTCTAGGAGGCGCGGGCGTCTGGATGGCCGGCTGGGTCAGGACCGCGTCCCGCCCGCCGCTTGCGGAGCGGCAGGAGGATCGGGCGTACGACGCGGCGGACAGATGGGCGGCGGAGGAAGCGCGGTTCGCCGAGGAGGACGCGCTGCGCGCCGCCTCGATGGACCACGCGGCGCGGCTGTACATCGCGCGGCTCCGCGCCGGACGGGGCAAGGTCCCGTAGGAGCGTGCCGCTCCCCCGCGTCGCGACCCGGGGCGGGCGCGCTCCGCGGGCTCACCGCAGCGGGGGGCAGAGCGGGAGCAGATCCTCGGGCCGGTCGAGCCGGTAGTCAGGCCGGTGCGCGAGGGCCCCGTCTGGGTCCACCGCGCCCCACAGCGCCACCGCGGTGCCGGCGCCGGCGCGGCGGCCGGCCATCACGTCGAGCGCGCTGTCGCCCACCATGAGCGCCTCGGGCGGCCGCACGCCGAGCAACGACGCGGCGGCGAGCACCGGCTCGGGATCCGGCTTGTGCCGCGCCACGTCCTCGTCCGCGACGATCGCCGAGCACCAGCGGTCGAGCCGGAACGCGCTCACCGCGGCCCGGGTCGTCGCCCGCCGCTTGGAGGTCACGATCCCGAGCGCGTAGCCCCGCTCGCGCAGCGCGACGAGCGTCGCTTCGACGCCGGGGAACAGGCGCGCGCATCGATCCTGCAGCGCGAGGTACCGGGTCACGTAGTCGCGCGCCAGCTCATCCGCCCGATCCGGTGCGAGCGCGCGGAACCGCTCCCGGATCGGCTGGCTCCACGTCCGCAGCACGGTCGGCCGGTCGACGTCCCGGCCGAGGCGCACGCGGCAGGTCTCCTGGAACGCGGCGACGATCAGCGCGGCGCTGTCGAGCAGCGTGCCGTCGAGGTCGAAGAGGATCGCGCGGTACCTCATCCTCCTGCGGCGCCCGCGCCGCGCCGCGCCCGGCGTGTCGCGCGACGCAACCGCGGAGAAGCGTGCGGCGCAGCCATCGAGGTGCCTCCTGGCGGAGAGGTGTTCGGTCCGGGCACGGGCAACTCTTGTATGATAGCATGACAGGGAGCGCCCTCGAAGCGCGATCCCGGTGCGCAGCGCCTCCGCGGGCGCGACCGCGATAGCTTGCGCCTGCGGGGATCCGGGCGGCCGGCCAGGGCCGAGGTGCGTGATGGCGATCGGCGTCGAGCGAGTGCCCGCGGGGGTGGCGCTGCCGGCCGCCCTGCCCCGCATGGTCCGGGTGCGGCAGCAGTTCCCGCGCCCGCGCGTCGGCGACGTGCCGGCCGCGGTCCGGGAGGCGCTGCGCCGGCTCGATCTCGCGGGCCGGATCCGCCCCGGGGCGCGCATCGCGATCACGGCCGGCAGCCGCGGCATCCGCGACATCGTGGCGGTGCTGCGGGCCGCGGCCGCCGCGATCCGCGAGGCGGGCGGCGAGCCGCTGCTCGTGGGCGCGATGGGCAGCCACGGCGGCGCCACCGTCGACGGGCAGCGCCGGCTCCTCGCGCACCTGGGCGTCACGCCGGAAGCGGTCGGTGCGCCGCTTCTGATCTCGACGGAGACGGTGGAGCTCGGGCGGACGCCGGGGGGATTCGTCGCCTACTGCACCCGCGCCGCCGCGGCGGCGGACGGCATCCTGGTCGTCAACCGGATCAAGCCGCACACCGGGTTCAGCCGGCCGTTCGGGAGCGGCCTCATGAAGATGCTCGCGGTCGGGCTCGGGGGCGCGCCGGGGGCCACGCAGATCCACCGGGAGGGCGCGGGGGAGCCGATGGCGCGCGCGATCCGGGAGATCGCGGAGGCCGTCATCGCCACAGGCCGCGTGGTGGGCGGGGTGGGGGTCATCGAGAACGCGTACGACGAGACCGCGGACCTAGTCGCCGTGGCGGCGGAGCGCCTGCCGGACGAGGAGATCGGGCTGTTCCAGCGCGCCCGGCGGTTGATGCCGCGCCTGCCGGTGGACGCGATGGACGTCCTCATCGTGGACGAGATCGGCAAGAACTACAGCGGGACGGGCATGGACGTCAACGTGATCGGCCGTTGGCGGATCGCCGGGGTGCCGGAGCCGGACAGGCCGCGCGCGGAGCGCATCGTCGCGCTGCGGCTCTCCGAGGCATCGGAAGGCAACGCGCAGGGCATCGGCCTGGCCGACTTCACCACCCGGGCGCTGGTGGAGCGGATCGACTTCGCGGCCACCTACCTGAACTGCATCGTGAGCACCTACGTCCAGCGGGCGATGCTGCCGATGGTGCTGGCGACCGAGCGCGACGCGGTGCTGGCTGCGCTCGGCAGCCTCGGCCTCGCGGACCCGGGCGCCGCCCGCATCGTGCGGGTGCCGAACACCCTGCACGTGGAGGAGGCCTGGGTGTCGGAGCCGCTGCTCCCCGCGCTGCGCGGCCGCGGCGACGTGGCGACGGTGGGGCCGCCCGCCCCGCTGCGGTTCGACGCCGCCGGGAGGCTCCTGTGACGGCGCCGGAGGAGCGGCGGTTCGCGCGCGGAGCGACGAGGGTACAAAGGAGGGGTGAGGTGGCGCAGGCCGAAATCGGGGTCTTCGGGGGGTCGGGTTTCTACTCGCTGCTCGACGAGGCCCGCGAGCTCAAGGTGGATACGCCGTATGGCGAGCCCAGCGACACGTTCACGGTGGGCGAGATCGCCGGACGGGCCGTGGCGTTCCTCCCGCGCCACGGTCGCACCCACCGCCTGCCCCCGCACCGCATCAACTACCGGGCGAACGTCTGGGCCATGAAGTCGCTCGGCGTGCAGTGGCTGTTCGGGCCCTGCGCCGCGGGCAGCCTGCAGCCGCACGTCCGGCCCGGGGAGTTCGTCGTCTGCGACCAGTTCGTCGACCGCACGTGGGGGCGCGCCGATACCTTCTACGACGGGCCGGTCGTCACGCACATCTCGGGCGCCGACCCGTACTGCCCGACGCTGCGCCGGCTCGCCGTCGCCGCCGCTCGCGACCTCGGGATCCCGGCGCGCGACGGCGGGACCGTGGTCGTCATCCAAGGCCCCCGGTTCAGCACGCGGGCGGAGAGCCGGTGGTTCCGCTCCCAGGGGTGGGAGGTGATCAACATGACCAATTACCCGGAGGCCGTGCTCGCGCGCGAGCTGGAGCTGTGCTACGTGAACATCTCGCTCGTCACGGATTACGACGTGGGGATCGAGGGGGACCCCGGGGTCGAGCCGGTGACGCACGAGGCGGTCCTGCGGGTGTTTCGGGAGAACAACGAGAAGCTGCGGGACCTGCTCCGGGCGATGATCGAGCGGCTGCCGGCGACGCGCGCGTGCGCGTGCGCGACCGCGCTGGCCCACGCGCGCCTGGAGTAGGGGAGGGGCGGCCGGAGGACGGACGAAGGAGGGACGCGGTGGCACGCTTCGACAGAGACAGCGCTGGGCGGGCGGCGGGCATCGGCGTGTTCGTGCTCGGTGTCCTGCTGCTCCTCGTGGTGTTCTATCTGGCGTACCTCGAGTTGGTGAGATCCGGCGCGCTCGCCGGATCCGTCCCTGGCCGCTCGGCCGGCGAGGTCGCGCTGGCCGTCGCCACCAAGGGGCTGTTCCTCTTCCTGCTGGGCTTCGTGGCCTCGGCGATCGCGAACAAGGGGATCGCGCTGTACCAGGCCGCGCAGGCCGGCGCGTACGTCCGTGAGGAGAGGTGATCCGCCGGGGGCGTCCGAGCGCAGAGCGAGCGGAGGGTGGCGGCCCGCGGGACCGGGGGACGCCCGGGCGACACCCGCCGCGGCGGCGAGGTGAGGCGTGATGGAGCTCGATGTCGCAGTGCGCACAGACCGGGATGTCTCGGTTGTGAGCGTCGCCGGAGAGGTGGACCTCTACACCGCACCCCGGCTCGAGGAGGCGCTGAGCCGCGCCGCCTCCGGGACACCGCCACTCGTCGTCGTGAACCTGGCCCAGACGACGTACCTCGACAGCACCGCCTTGCGGGTCCTCACGACCGCGCTCCGGCAGGTGCGCGAGCGCGACGGGGAGATCGCGGTCATCTCGACGCAGCCCAAGATCACGAAGCTCTTCTCGATCACAGGGCTGGACCAGTTGTTTCCGCTCTGTGCGACGGAAGACGAGGCGCTCGCCAGGGTGCGCGGACGCGCCCCGCATCAGCCGTAAGCGCGGCGCCGCGCCGCGTGGGGTGATGCGCGCCGGGGGCACGGGGGGGCGAGATGCGCGCGCTGGTGGATGACCTGGGCGGGCAGGCGGCGCTCCGGGACGTGCCCCGGGTCCGGCTGCGCCTCGGCATCCGCAGCAAGATCGCGGCGGTCATCCTGATCTGCATGGTCCCGGTCCTGGTCCTCGCCGGCGTCTTCTACTACAACCGCAACCAGGAGCGGCGCGCGTTCGTCCTCCGCACGCAGGAGGACGCCGCCCGGGCGCTCGCCACGAACGTCGAGACCTTCATGACGAACGCCGTGCACGCCGAGCGAGCGGCCGGCGCGGCGGTCACGAGCCAGCCCTACCCGGTCACCGGGATCGAACAGCTCTTCGCGGCGATCCGGGCGAACGACCCCACCTTCCTCGCGCTGGCGCTGGCGCTGCCCGACGGGCGCATCGAGGCGGCCGATCCGCCCCCGACCGATCGGCGGCGCGCGAGCCTCACGGGGCACCGCGCCTTCGACGCCGTCCGGAGAGGAGCCGGCTGGGCGCTCGGCCCGCCGATGCGGATCGGCGACCGGTCCGTCGTGGAGCTGGCGACGGGCATCGCCGACGAGCACGGCCGCCTGGTCGCGGTGGTGGACGGCCAGGTCGACCTGGAGCGGTTGCGGGCCTCGCTGCCCGCGGGGTTCACCCGGCAGACGGGCGCGATCATCGTGGACCGCTCCGGGGAGGTGGTACTCGACCTCTGGCGGCCGGCCCAGCAGGGCGCCACGGTCGCCGGCCTCCCGGCGGTGCGCGCGGCGCTCGCCGGCCGCGTCGGCACCGTGGAGGGGTTCCGCGATCCGGCGAGCGGGACGCGGGAGGTCGGAGCGGCGGTGCCGATCCCGACGCTCGGGTGGGCGGCGCTCGTGCTGGAGCCGGAGGCGTCGGCGCTGCAGCCCGTCCGGGCGGCGGCCACCCAGGAGGCGCTGTGGGTGCTCGCGTACGCCGGCCTTGGTCTCGTGCTCGCGTGGGTGCTCGGGGGCGAGCTGAGCGCCCCGATCCGGCAACTAGCCCAGGGCGCCCGTGCGGTCGGCCGGGGGGAGCTGGGTCACCGCGTGCCCGTGCGCCGGACCGATGAGCTGGGCGAGCTCGCGACCGCGTTCAACGAGATGAGCGCCCGGCTCCAGCGGTACGTCAGCGAGATGAACGCGCTGCAGAGCGTGAGCGACGCGGCGCTGTCGACCGTGAACATGCGTGAGCTCCTGCCCCCGCTCGTTCACCAGATCATCGCGGCGCTGCGCGCCGACGGGGGCACCATCTGGTTCGTGGATGAGACGACCGGCGAGCTCGCCGTGCCCGCGGAGTTCGACGGCGGCCCGCCCGCGGAGGCGCGCCGGCTCCGCCCGGGGCAGGGCCTCGCGGGCCGCGTGGCGGCCAGCGGGCGCGCGCTCGTCGCCTCCGATCCGCGCGCCCTCCGCGCGCTGGCCCCGGACCTCGCCCCGCAGGGCGTCTGCGCGGCGGCGGGCGTGCCGCTGCGCGCCGGCGGCAAGGTGATCGGCGTGATGCAGGTCTTCTCCCGGGCGCCGCGCGCGTTCGAGCCGCGGGAGATCCGGTTGTTGGAAACGTTCGCGGACCGCGTCGCCCTGGCCGTGGACAACGCCCGCGCCTACGAGCGGCAGCAGGAGATCGCCGGGATCATCCAGGCCTCGCTGGTCCCGACGCCGACCGTGCGGATGCGAGGTCTGGCGGTCGCGGGGCGGTACCAGCCGAGCCGTGAGGTCGGCGGGGACTTCTACGCGATCCTGCCCCTCGAGGGCGACCGCGTCGGCATCGCGATCGCCGACGTGTCGGGGAAGGGGATCGCCGCGGCGTCGCTCTCCGCGCGTTGCCGGTACCTGCTCGAGGCGCTCGCCGCGGACGGGCGCGCGCCCGACGCCGTGCTGGCGCGGTTGAACCGGACCCTGACCCGGGACGCCGCGGGCGAGCTGTTCGTGAGCCTGATCTACGGCGTCGTCGACCGGGAGGCCGGCACGTTCCGGTTCAGCAACGCCGGCCATCCGGCGCCGCTCCTCCTGCGCGGTGCGGGGCCCGCCGCGACCCTGGACGCGCACGGGCTGCTCCTGGGCGTGGACGCCGGCGCTCGCTACGTCTCCGCGGAGGCCCGGATCGTTCCCGGCGACATCCTCGTGATGTTCACGGACGGGATCACCGAGGCCCGCAACGCCGGCGGCGAGCAGTTCGGCGAGCGCCGGCTCGCGGAGGTGCTCGAGGCGGCGCGGGACGCGGAGCCGGAGGAGGTCGCGGGGCGGGTGATGGACGCGGTCGCCGGGTGGAGTGCCAGGGGCCGGGCGGAGGGCCCGGTCGACGACCAGGCGTTCGTGGCCGCCCGCGTGCTGCCGTAGACACGCGCGGCAGCCTCCACGTTTGAGGGCGGCAGGAGGCGGGGATAATGCGTACGGCGTCGGTCGGATCACCGATGCCTGCCGCCATTTTACCCGGTTGAACGAGGGGAGAGGCCACGCGGCGCGAGCGTGCGCGCGCGCCGGGCGGGAGTGGTCGCGTGACGGGTCGGGGAAGGCCGCACCATAGGCTCAGGAAGAGGCGCAGCCAGGGGGGAGCAGGGATGGACCGGAAGAGGGGGGATCTGTCGCATTTCCTGCGTTCCGCGAAATCGACACCGGTGAGGGCCCTCCGGACCGAGGGCGCCAGATCGGAGGAGCTGCTCGACGCCAACATCATCGTCGCGAACGCGCCGGACCCGGTGTTCGTCTCCGACCTCGAGGGCAAGATCCTGCAGGCCAACGACGCGGTCTCGGAGCTGCTGGGGTTCCGGCGGGACGAGGTGATCGAGCAGTCGCTGTCGCGGTTCATCTCGGCGGAGGAGACGCGGGAGTTTCTGGCGGCGCTGCGGGAGGTGGTGGAGCGCGGGGTGATGCGGAACGTGCGGCTGAACCCGCGCAGCGCCACCGGGGAGGTCATCCCCACGACGCTCAACGCCTCCGCCCTGCGGGACTCCGACGGGAGCGTGATCGGCGTCATCGGCATCCTGCGCGACATGCGCGAGCTCGACAAGGCGCTGGCCTACTCGGAGAGCCTCGTCAAGAACGCGCCGGACCCGGTGTTCGTCTCCGACCTCGAGGGCAAGATCCTGCAGGCCAACGACGCGGTCTCGGAGGTGCTGGGGTTCCGGCGGGACGAGGTGATCGAGCAGTCGCTGTCGCGGTTCATCTCGGCGGAGGAGACGCGGGAGTTTCTGGCGGCGCTGCGGGAGGTGGTGGAGCGCGGGGTGACGCGGAACGTGCGGCTGAACCCGCGCAGCGCCACCGGGGAGGTCATCCCCACGACGCTCAATGCCTCCGCCCTGCGGGACTCCGACGGGAGCGTGATCGGCGCCATCGGCATCCTGCGCGACATGCGCGAGCTCGACAAAGCACGGGCCTACGCTGAGAGCCTCATCAAGAACGCGCCGGACCCGGTGTTCGTCTCCGACCTCGAGGGCAAGATCCTGCAGGCCAACGACGCGGTCTCGGAGCTGCTGGGGTTCCGGCGGGACGAGGTGATCGAGCAGTCGCTGTCGCGGTTCATCTCGGCGGAGGAGACGCGGGAGTTTCTGGCGGCGCTGCGGGAGGTGGTGGAGCGCGGGGTGACGCGGAACGTGCGGCTGAACCCGCGCAGCGCCACCGGGGAGGTCATCCCCACGACGCTCAACGCCTCCGCCCTGCGGGACTCCGACGGGAGCGTGATCGGCGCCATCGGCATCCTGCGCGACATGCGGGCGTACGAGCGTGTCGTCCGCGATCTGGAGAAATCCAAGCTCGAGCTGCAAGAGAAGATCCTGGAGCTCGAGAAGTTCGAAGAGGTCGTGGTCGGCCGCGAGCTCAAGATGATCGCGCTCGAGAAGGAGATCGAAGGCCTGCGGAGGGAGCTCGACCGGCTCCGGGCGGAGCGGTAGCGCGGCCATGGCTGCCGAGCCGGAGACGGCGACCGTCCCGGTGGCCGGGGGGTGGCCCGGGGAGGCCGCGGCGGGCATCGATCCCGGAGGACCGGCGGGGCGTGATCGAGAGGCCGCTCTGCGACAGCGCGTCGCCGAGCTGGAGTCGCGCCTGCGCCAGCGCGACGAGCAGCGCCGCGCCCTGCTCCATATGATGGGCGACCTGCACGACCTGAACAAGCGCCTGAGCGACCAGCGCAAGGCGATGCTCCACATCATGGCCGACTACGAGCACGACCGTCGGCACCTCGCCCACCAGACCGACCGGCTCGATAACTCCCGGCGCGCCCTCCTGCACATCCTGCAGGATTCCCACCAGTCCAACCTCCGCCTGGAGCGCAGCCGGAAAGCGATGATCCACATCATGAGCGACCTGCACGAGACGACCGCCGAGATCCAGCGGCGCGAGCGCGAGCTGCGCGACAAGCAGGAGCAACTGGTGCAGGCCGCCAAGCTCGCCACGTTGGGGGAGCTGACGACCGGCGTCGCCCACGAGCTCAACAACCCGCTCAACAACATCGGCTTGTTCATCGGCAACGCGCTCGATCTGATGGAGCTCGGCAGCGCCGACACGGAGCGCATCGTGCGCGAGCTGCGGAGCGCCCTGCAGCAGGTGCGGAAGGCGACGGAGATCATCTCGCACCTGCGGACGTTCGGGCGCGTCGCGCCCGTGGGTCGCGAGCCGGTCTCGATCAACGACGTGATCGAGAGCGCCCTGTCGCTGATGCAGGAACAGCTCCGCCTGCGCCAGATCGCGGTCGCGCTCCGGCTCAGCCCGCAGCGCCCGACCGTGGCCGGCTCGCCGATCCAGCTCGAGCAGGTCTTCATCAACCTGCTGACCAACGCCCGGGACGCCCTGCAGGACGCGCCGCGGAAGGCGATCCACATCGAGACGGCGGTGCGGGATGGGTGGGCGGACATCGTGGTCAGCGACACCGGCCCCGGGATCCCGGAGCGCCTCCAGCAGCGCATCTTCGATCCGTTCTTCACGACGAAGGAGGTCGGGAAGGGCACCGGGCTCGGGCTGTCGATCACCTACGGGATCGTCAAGGACCACGGGGGCACGATCGCGCTCCAACGCGTCCCGGAGCGCGGCGCGACGTTCCTCATCCAGCTGCCCCTCGCGCCCGGCGGCACGCCGGCGGAGGCGGGTGCCCCGTGACGCCGCGCGTCTCCGTGCTCGTGGTGGACGACGACCGCGCCCTCCTCGAGGCGCTGCCCGAGACGCTGCGGCTGCGCATGCCGGATGCGGACGTGGACGTGTGCGACTCCGCCTCCGCCGCGCTCGAGCGCATCCTCGCCACCGACTACGATGTCATCGTGACCGACATCAAGATGCCGGGCATGGACGGGCTCGCGCTGCTGGACGAGATCCGCGTCCTCCGGCCCGACACGCCCACGCTGCTCGTCACCGGGCACGGGGAGCACGACCTTGCGGTGCGATCGCTGCGCGCCGGCGCGTACGACTACATGCAGAAGCCGCTCGACCGCGAGTACCTGGTCGCGTCGCTGCGTCGCGCCGTGCAGGTCCGCCAGCTCAAGCGCCGGGTGGCCGAGCAGCAGGCGGCGCTCGAGCGCCACGCCACGGAGCTCGAGCGCGTCGTCCAGGCGCGCACACAGGAGCTCCGCGAGGCGATCGAGCGGGTCCGGGCGCTGACCGAGGTGGCCGCCGCGATCCACGCCGCGCGCGACGTGGACCAGGTCCTGCGCTCGGTGGCCGAGGCGGCGTGCCGCCTGTCCGGGGCGGCCTTCGCCATCGCCGGCTCCTTCCGGGGCCACGCCGACGCCTCGCGGCTCCCGGACGGGCGCGCGTGGGCGCTCGCGGCTGCGCGCGGGCGCGCCGCGGAGCACGTCGACACGGCCTGGATCGTCCGCGTCTTTGCGCACGTGTGCGCGCGCGGCGAGAGCGCGCGCCTCGACGGCGCCGCCCATCCGCTCCTCGCGGGCGGGGCGGCGCCGGTCGGGTCGTGCGTGGCCGCTCCGGTGCGCGCGCGCGGCGGGCAGGTCCTCGGCGCGATCGCCGTCGGCCATCCGGAGCCCCGCCGGTTCACCGCGGAGGTGCAGGCGCAGATCGAGGCCCTCGCCGGCCAGGCGGCGGTCGCCTTGGAGAACGCGCTCCTCTACGAGCGGGAGCGCGGGATCGCCGAGACCCTCCAGCGCAGCCTGCTGCCGGAGCGGCTGCCCGAGATCCCGGGGCTCACGCTGGCCGCGCGCTACTTCCCCGCCAGCCGGGAGGCCGTCGGGGGGGACTGGTACGACGTGTTCCCGCTCCCGACCGGCCACATCGCCCTCGCGATGGGGGACGTCGCGGGGCGCGGCGTGTGGGCTGCGGCGATCATGGGGCAGTTGCGCAACGCGCTCCGGGCGTACGCGGTCGAGGGCAACCCCCCGGCGGTGGTGGCCGAGCGGCTCAACCGGCTCATCGATCCGGGGACGATGGCAACCCTCCTGTACCTCGTGTTCGATCCCGCCACCTGGGCGGTCCGCTACGTCAACCTGGGACATCCTCCGGCGCTGATCGTCACCCCGGGTGGCGGAGCGGCGTTTCTCCCCGGGGGCGCGCCCCCGCTCGGGACGCTGTACAGCCCTCCGTACGAGGAGGGGGCGATCACGCTCCAGCCCGGATCGACCATCCTGCTGTACACGGACGGCCTGGTGGATCACCGGGGTGAGCCGGTCGACGAGGGGCTCGCCCGCGTGCGCGAGATCGTCTCGGGCAGCGCCGGGCTGGACGTCGAGGGCCTCCTCGACCGCCTGCTGCGCGAGGCGCTCCCGAACGGGGGGGCGGCGGACGACGTGGCCGCGCTCGCGCTGCGCGCCTCCGAGCTCGACCCCAGCCGCGTGACGATCCGCCTGCCGGCCGTGCCGTCGTCGCTCATCACGCTGCGCCACACCCTGCGCCGCTGGCTGGCGGCCGGACGCGTGCGGGACGAGGAGGCCTACGAGGTTCTGACCGCGTGCAACGAGGCGTGCGCCAACACGATCGAGCACGCGTACGGTCCGGCCGACGCGGTCTTTGAGCTGGACGCCACGAACGCCGCGGGCGAGATCACGGTGACGGTGCACGACAGCGGGCGGTGGCGCGAGGCCCGCGACGGCCAGGGTCGGGGGCTCGGGCTCATGCGCGCGCTGATGGATACGGTCGAGGTGACGCCGGGGCCCGGCGGGACCTCGGTCCGCATGCGACGCCGGCTGGCCCGCGACGATGCCGGGGCGCCGCGCGCCGCCCCGGCACACGGAGGCGGGACGGACGGGGCCGCGCGCGGCGCATCCACGCACGGCGAGGAGGTCGGAGGATGACGTCCGGTGTCGGGGTCACGATCGAGGAACGGGACGGGGTCCCGGTGGTCGTGCTCAGGGGAGAGATCGATATCGCGAACGCCACCGAGGTGCGCAACCGGATCCTGGCCGGCATGTCGAACGTGCTCCCGGGCCTGGTCCTCGATCTGTCCACCCTCACGTACCTGGACAGCCGCGGCGTGCAGCTCATCCTGGAGCTGGCCGAGCGGATGAAGATCCGGCACCTGCGGTTTCGGGTCGTGATGCCGGACCGCTCCGTTGTGAAGCGGATCCTGCTGCTCACGCACGTGGACCAGGTGGTGCCGCTCGACGAGACGGTGGAGGAGGCCCTGCGGCACGTGCGCGCGGCGGCTCGGGGTCCGGGCTCGCTGGAGGCGGGCCCGCCCTGGGCGGCGCGCGGCGGCGCGCGGCCGGAGCGGCCGGACTCCTCCGTTGACTCCGTCTGAGCGGGTGTGCTATACTGGCCGCGCACCGCGCAGGCGCATGACAAGCAGAAGCCATCCGCTTCTCACCTTGTGGCGCCGCCGGCACGGCGGCTGCCGACAAGGTCGGCGCAGAGACGAGACGTGCGGAGGGGATGGCATCGCCATCCCCTCCGTGTTTCGGAGGCAAAGGGGGCTGAGCATCCATCACCGCTGAGCGAGAGACACGGATCAACGACCGCATCCGGGCCCGTGAGGTCCGGGTGATCGGGGATACGGGCGAGCAACTCGGCGTCATGCCGCTGCGCGAGGCGCTGGCGAGGGCGCGGGAGGCGGGTCTGGACCTCGTGGAGGTGGCTCCGACGGCCAACCCTCCCGTGTGCCGGATCATGGATTTCGGGAAGTACAAGTACGAGCAGGCCAAGCGCGAGCGCGTGGCGCACAAGAAGTCCAGATCGTCGGAGTTGAAGGGCATGCGCCTGAGCCCGAAGATCGGGGAGCACGACCTGCAGGTCAAGACCCGGACCGTCGGCAGCTTTCTCAAGGACGGCGACAAGGTCCGGGTGTCGATGTGGTTTCGGGGCCGGGAGATGGCCCACCCGCAGGTCGGCGAGCAGATCCTGCGCCGGATGGCGCAGCAGCTCGCCGACGTGGGCGTGGTCGAGCGCGCGCCTCTCATGGAGGGGCGCAACATGATCATGATCCTGGCGCCCAAGAAGACCTAGCGCAGCATCGTCACGTCGGCCGACGCGGCGGAGGGCCGGCCCCGCGGCCGGCGCGCGTCTGCCGTCGGGCTGATGAGGCCACGCCGCGGGTGGGCCCCGGCGCGGGGACGCCCGGTGGCGCGTGCCCCGCGTCCCGACCCGGCCGGTCCGCCGGGCGGACCGATCGTGCCGAGGAGGATCCCACGATGCCTAAACTCAAGACGCACCAGGGAACGGCGAAGCGCATCAAGGTCACGGGTCGCAAGAAGCTGCTGCGCGGCCGTCAGATGGGGGGCCACCTGATGGTCCACAAGCGCCCGGGCCGGCAGCGCTCCCTCGCGCAGACGCCTGAGGTCGACGCCGCGGACCGCGCGCGGGTCGAGAGGCTGATTCCATACCGGTAGGCTCCCGGAGCACGGGCAAGGGGGAGGGGATCCACCGATGGCACGCGTGAAACGGGGAGTCGTGGCGCGCCGGCGGCACCATAAGGTGCTCAAGCTGGCCAAGGGCTACTGGGGCAAGAAGAGCCGCTGGTTCAAGATGGCCAACCAGACGGTGCTGCGGGCGCTGGCCCAGGCGTACGCGCACCGGCGGGCGCGGAAGCGGGACTTCCGGCGCCTCTGGATCGCCCGCATCAACGCCGCGGCCCGCAACCACGGGACCTCGTACAGCAGGTTGATCTGTGCCCTCCGCCGGGCCGGGATCACGGTGAACCGCAAGATCCTCGCCGATCTCGCGGTGCGCGACGACCACGCGTTCGGGGAGCTGATCAAGCGCGCGCACCTGCACGACTAGCCCCGCGGCGCGGCCGCGCCGCGCGCGGCCGGCGCGACGCCGGGCACGGCGGTGAACCGGGCGGTCATCACGAGCCGCAGCAACCCGCTGATCCGCGAGCTGCGCGCCGCGCTGCGGTCCGCGCACCGGCCGCCGCTGTGCGCGGTCGAGGGCTGGCGGCTGCTGGAGGCGGCCGCGGACGCGGGCGTCCGGCTCGAGACGGTGCTGCTCATCCCCGAGGCGGCCCGGGATCCGCGGTGGGCGCGCCTCGGCGAGCGGCTTCGATCTGCCGGCGCGCGCGAGGTGATCGTGGCGCCGCGCGTCCTCTCCGCGCTCACACAGGCCGAGTCTCCGCAGGGCGTGCTCGGGGTCGCCGCGCGCCCGCCGGCGGCCGCTCCCGACGGCCTGCGCGATCCGCAGGCCCTGGCGGTGGCGCTGGACGGCGTCCAGGATCCGGGAAACGTGGGCACGATCCTGCGCACGGCGGCGGCGGCCGGGGCGACCGTGGGGCTGACTATTGGTGCGGCCGCGGACCCGTTCGGTCCGAAGGCGCTCCGGGCTTCCGCGGGTGCGGCGTTTCGCCTTCCGCTCCTGCACTTCCGCTCCGCGGACGACGCGGCCGCGGCGCTGCGCGACGCCGGCGTGCGCGTGCTGGTGGCGGATCCGCGCGGCGAGCGGCTCCCGGCCCAGGTCTCGTTCGCGCGGCCCGTGGCGCTCGTGTTGGGCAGCGAGGGCGCGGGCGCATCCCCGATCTGGATGCGCGCGGGCGCAGCGCGCGTGCGCCTGCCGATCGCCGGACCGGTGGAGTCTCTCAACGTCGCCGCCTCGGCCGCCGTGCTGCTGTACCTCGCGGCCGGCCTCCTTTCACCGCGCTGATCCGCGCGGGTCGCGCCCTCCCGCGTGTGCCACATCCGGCTTCGTTGTCACCGCGCGAACGGCTATGCTATACTAGGGCCGACCAGAACAGGCCAGACGCGGCGGTCATTCCCTTCGGGGCCTCCGATGCGCGGCGCAGCACTGGAGGGGAGGAGGAGGGGCGCGGTGGAGATCCCATGGACGCCGGAGTTCTTCTGGAGGCTGTTCGAGGCCACCGGTTCCATCTGGGCATACCTGATCTACCGGCAGTTGACAGCGCGTCACCCGCACTGGGTCGTGCCGATCCTCAACTAGGTCTGTCCCGAGCGACGGCTCCCGCCCGGCGCGGGAGACAACCCGAGACCGCAGGACCGCGATGACGGAGAGGGTGCGCGGGGCCGCGGCGGACAGGGAGGGCCGGCCGCCGACTGCAAGCCGGCCCGCTCCGCGCCGCGCACGTTCACTCCGGAGCGCGCTGCTGACACGCCGGAGTCCCGGCGCGTAGGCAGGCAGGGCTCCCGGCCCGTACCCCGGAGCGTGTCGAGCGCCGCGCCTGCGCCGCAGGCGCGGAATGAGGGTGGCACCGCGGGAGGCACACTTCCGTCCCTTGGGCGGAGGTGCTTTTTTGTTGAGGCCCTGGCGCAGCGCAGGAGGCGCGATGCGATGAGGGAGGACTTCGGGGACCTGCACGAGATCGAGCAGCAGGCGGAGCGCGAGGCGGCCGCCGCTCAGACGCCGGAGGCGCTCGAGGAGGTGCGCGTGCGCTACCTGGGCCGCCAGGGCCTCGTCACCCAGGCCTTCCGCCGCCTCGGCACCGCGGCGCCGGAGGAGCGGCCGCGGCTGGGGCAGGCCCTCAACGCGCTCCGGGCCGCGGTCTCCTCCGCCCTGGCGTCCCGCGCCGACGCGCTGGCGCGGGACGCGCGGGAGGCGCGCCTGGCCGCGGAGCGGCTCGACGTGACCCTGCCCGGGCGCCCGCTCGCCGTGGGACGGAGGCACGTGCTCACCCGCACGATGGAGGAGATCGGGGAGATCTTCCGCGGGCTCGGGTTCCAAATCGTCGAGGGGCCCGAGGTGGAGCACGATCACGACAACTTCGAGCGGTTGAACATCCCCCCGTACCACCCCGCGCGCGACGCGCAGGACTCCTTCTACCTCGGCGGCGGCTGGCTGCTGCGGACGCACACCACCGTCGTGGACGTGCACGTGCTCGACGCCCACCGTCCGCCGGTGCGGGCACTGTCGTACGGTCACTGCTACCGCCGCGATCCGGTGGACGCGAGCCACTCCCCGATGTTCCATCAGGTGGACGGGTTCATGGTGGACGAGGGCGTGCGGTTCTCGGACCTCAAGGGGGTGTTGATCCACTTCGCGCGGATGTTCTTCGGGCCCGACACGCGCACGCGGTTCGTGCCCTCGTACTTCCCGTTTACCGAGCCGAGCGCGGAGATGGCGATCTCGTGCGTCATCTGCGGCGGGCGCGGCTGCGCCGTGTGCAAGCGCTCGGGGTGGCTGGAGATCCTGGGGTGCGGGATGTTCCACCCGCGCGTGCTCGAGATGGCCGGCATCGACCCGCAGCGCTACACGGCGTTCGCGTTCGGGATGGGCGTGGAGCGGCCGGCGATGCTCAAGCACCGGATCGACGACATCCGGCTCTTCTTCGAGAACGACCTGCGCTTCCTGCGACAGGTGTAGTACGTTGCGGAAGCTCCCGGCCCGGCACGGTGCAGTGAAGGTCTGTCCCTCGGAGCCCCGGGAGCGCGTGTCCTCTCCGTTGCCCTGGGCGCCGCGTCCCGGTGCGTGCCGCGTGGTCGTGACGCCCCCGAAGGCCCTCTCCGAGGACATCCCCTCCCGGCGACGCGGGGGCGTGGGGAGGACCTGGCCGGATGAGACGCGGCACGAGACGCGGCGAGTCGCACGCTGAGGAGGACGGATGCGCGTTCCACTCGAGTGGCTGCGTGAGTTCGTTGACCTCGCCGACGTCCCGGTCGATGCGCTCGTCGACCGCCTGCCCGGCGTCGGGCTCGGCGTAGAGGCCGTCGAGCGGGTCGGGGACGATACCGTGCTCGAGCTCGAGGTCACGCCCAACCGCCCGGACTGCCTCAGCATCCTCGGGGTGGCGCGCGAGGTGGCGCTCCTGCTCGGCCGGCCGCTCCGCGCGCCCGGCGACGCCGGGGCGAGGGGGTTGCGGAGGCTCACCCGCGGGGTCGAGCACAGCGCCGCGGCCGGCGCACGGCTGGGCGCCGCGCAGCGGGTGGCGGTGCGGATCGAGGACCCGGGCGGGTGCCCGCGGTTTGTGGCCAGCGTGATCGAGGGCATCTGGATCGGCGCCTCGCCGTCCTGGATGCAGCGCCGCCTCGAGGCCGCCGGCGTCCGCCCGATCAACAACGTGGTGGACGTCACGAACTACGTGATGCTGGAGCTGGGACAGCCGATGCATGCGTTCGACTACGAGCGGGTGAGCGACCATGCGCTCACCGTGCGGCGCGCCCGGCCCGGCGAGGCCCTGGAGACCTTGGATGGGGCGGTGCGCGCGCTCGACGAGACGATGCTGGTCGTGGCCGACGAGGAGCGTGCGATCTCCTTGGCCGGGATCCTCGGCGGCCGGTCGACCGAGATCACCCCGGACACGACGACGGTGCTGCTCGAGGCCGCCCACTGGGATCCGCCCACGATCGGGCGGACGGCGCGGCGCCTCGGGATCCGGACCGAGGCCTCGGCCCGCTTCGAGCGGGGCACCGACCCGGAGGCTCCGCCGCAGGCGCAGGCCCGCGCCGCGGAGCTGCTGACCACCCTGTACGGCGCCCGCGTGCTCCGCGGGATGGTGGACGTCTACCCGCGGCGGATCGCGCCGCGCGTGATCCGGCTGCGGCCGGAGCGGGCCGCCTCGGTGCTGGGGATCGAGATCCCGCGGGACGAGATCGTCCGCATCCTCCGTGCGCTCGGCTGCACCGCCGAGGGCGCCCGCGCCCTCACGGTCCGGGTGCCGACGCACCGGCCGGATCTCACCCTCGAGGAGGACCTGATCGAGGAGATCGCGCGAATCTACGGGTACGATCGCGTGCCGCTCACGCTGCCCCGCGGCGACACGACGCCCGGCATCACGTCGCCCTCGCTGGTCGCCGACCGGGAGGTGCGCGAGACGCTGGCCCGGTGCGGGCTCGTCGAGGCGCTGACCCTCACGCTCACGAGGCCAGAGACGGCGGCCGAAGCCGGGGGGCGCCCCGCGCTCCTGCGGAACCCGCTGACCCGGGACCACGCCGCGCTCCGGACGTCGTTGCTCCCCGGCCTGATCGAGGTGCTCGCCACCAACGCCGCGCGCCGGATCGGGAACGTGCAGATCTTCGAGCTCGGCCGCATCTTCCAGAGCCGGGGCCCGGAGGACCGGCCCGAGGAGCGCCGGTCGCTCGGGATCGCGGTGATGGGGCGATGGCGCGCGGGCTGGAACGTCCCGGAGGAGCAGGTGCTCGCCGATCTGTTCCACGTGCGATGGATCCTCGATGCGCTGCTCGGGAGCCTGGGGATGGAAGGGCAGCGGGTCGCCCCGCCTGCGACGCCGCAGCCGTGGTGGCATCCCGGGCGCGCGGCAGAGGTCTCCATCGGCGAGCACGTGGTCGCGCGGTTCGGCGAGTTGCACCCGGACTACGCGCAGCGCCACCGGTTGCCGCACCGCGCCTACCTCGCCGACGTGGACCTCGAGGCGCTGTACCGGATCTCCGCCGGCCGGGGGCGCGTGGCCCCGGGGTCGCCGGGCGCCGCGCCGGAGGCGCCGGCGGCCGCGGCGCCGCCGATCGTCCCGGCGGGGACCTACGCCGGGCTGCCGCATTTCCCCGACGTGGAACGCGATCTCGCGGCGGTCGTGCCCGCGGACCTCCCGGCGGCGCGGGTCGAGGAGATCATCCGCGCCTCCGCCGGCCCGCTGCTCGAGGCGGTGGAGCTGTTCGACGTCTACACCGGACCCCCGGTGCCCCCCGGCCACCGCAACCTGGCCTACCGGCTACGGCTCCGCGCGCCGGATCGGACGCTCGTGGCCGGGGAGGTAGAGGAAATCGTGGAGAATGTCCGAAATGCCCTACGGACGCGCGCCGGCGCCCAACTGCGCGTCTAGTGTGCGTCGCCTGACGTGGTGATCATCTCCGATGCCGCGCACCATCACGCTGAACTGGATGGACTGGATCACGCTGGCGATCGTGCTGGTGTCGATCCTGCGGGGGACGCGGTACGGGGCGCTGGCCGGGGTCGTGGACCTGCTCGTCCTGGTCGGCGCGTTCCTGGCCGCCGCGGCCGTCTACGCCGACGGCGCGGCGTTGCTGCGGCGGTCCCTCGCGGTGCTGCCGGCGTCGTGGGCGGCGTTCGTCGCGCTCGTGGCGATCTGGATCGGGCTCTACGTCCCGCTCGGGCTGCTGGTCCGCTGGGCGCTGGGGCGGAAGGTCGCCGCCGCCTCCCGCATGGTGGGCGGCGTGCTCGGCGGGATCCGGGGCCTCGTGCTCGCGACGATCCTGCTCGTGATCGTCCTCGCCGCGCCGTTCCGCGAGGCCATCGCGGCGGACGCGGCGCGGTCCCGTGTGGCGCCGTACCTGCTGCGCGCGAACGAACGCCTGGGGGCCCTGCTCCTCCCCGCGCTGCCGGTGCGCGTGCCCCGCATCGGGCCGGGAGGGATCACGTTCTGAGAGCGCCGGGCCGGCCGATCTGCCGTGGACGCCACCAACCTCGAGGTCGCCCGCATCTTCAATGAGATCGCCGATCTTCTGGAGATCAAGCAGGAGTCGACGTTCCGCGTCAACGCGTATCGGCGCGCCGCCCGGGCCGTCGAGAGCCTGAGCGAGGACCTGCGGACAATCGCCCAGCGGGGCGAGCTGCGCAGGATCGGCGGGATCGGTCAGAGCCTCGCGGAGAAGATCGAAGAGTACCTGCGCACCGGCGCGATCGCCTACCACGAGGAGCTGCGGGCCGCGATGCCGCGCGGCCTCGCCGAGCTGATGACGATCCCGGAGGTCGGGCCCAAGACCGCGCTCCTCCTCTACGAGCGCCTCGGCGTATCCAGCGTGGCGGCTCTGGAGGAGGCGGCGCGCGCCGGCAAGGTGCGCCAGTTGCCGCGGATGGGCGCCAAGACCGAGCAGAACATCCTCGCGGGCATCGCGCGCATGCGGGCGCAGAGCGCCCGGCAGCCGCTCGGGGCCGTCCTGCCGCACGCGCAGGCCATCGCCGGCGCGCTGCGCGGTATCTCCGGGGTCGAGGCGCTGAGCATCGCCGGCAGCATCCGCCGGATGCGCGACACGATCGCGGACATCGACATCGTGGTGGCGACCCGCCGGTCCGATGCCGTGATGGACGCGTTCGTCGCGCTGCCCCAGGCGGAGACGGTCCTCTCCAAGGGCAGCACGCGCAGCAGCATCGTCCTCCGCCACGTCGGCGTGCAGTGCGACCTCCGCGCCGTCGAGCCGGACTCGTACGGCGCAGCGCTGCAGTACTTCACCGGCAGCAAGGACCACAACGTCCAGCTCCGGGAGCGGGCCGTGCGCCTCGGGCTCCGCGTCAGCGAGTACGGCGTGTTCCGCGTCCGCACCGACCGGCGCCTCGCCGGGCGCACCGAGGAGGACGTCTACGAGGCCCTCGGGCTGCAGTGGATCCCGCCGGAGATCCGCGAGGCGCAGGGGGAGCTCGAGCTCGCGGAGCGGCGCGCGCTCCCCGCGCTCGTCCGCGTCGGGGACATCCGAGGCGACCTGCACGTGCACACGACGTGGAGCGACGGCGCGCACACGGCCGAGGCGATGGCGCGGGCGGCCCGGCAGCGCGGGTACGAGTATCTGTGCATCACCGATCACTCCCGCTCGCTCAAGTTTGCCGGCGGGGTCACGATCGAGGACCTGCGGGCGCACGCCCGCGCCGTCCGCCACCTCAGCGACCGCCTCGGGATCCGGGTCCTGCTCGGCAGCGAGGTCGACATCCTCCCGGACGGCTCGCTCGACTACCCCGATGAGGTGCTGGAGAGCCTCGATCTCGTGATCGGCTCGATCCACAGCCGCTTCCGGATGCCGCGGGCGGAGCTGACGCGCCGCGTGATCCGGGCGATGGAGAGTCCCCACCTCGACATCCTGGGGCATCCGACGGGGCGGCTGGTGGGGCAGCGGGAGCCGCTCGACCTCGACATCGACGCGGTGGTGGAGGCCGCCCGCCGGACCGAGACGGTGCTCGAGATCAACGCGTCGCCGGAGCGTCTCGACCTCAAGGACACGCACGTGCGGCTCGCCCGCGACAGCGGCGCGTTGTTCTCGATCGGGACGGACGCGCACCGCACGGAACACTTCGCGTACATCGACTACGGGGTCGGCACGGCGCGGCGCGGATGGGTGGAGGCGACGCAGGTCGTGAACGCGTGGCCGCTCGCGCGGCTGCTGGACTTCCTCGCGCGGTAGTGGCGCCGGCGGCGCGGGACCGGACGGGGCATCCTCACGGGGCGCTCCGGCGCCTGCCGCGCGCGCTGCTCGCCCGCGCGACGCTCGAGGTGGCGCCCGCGCTGCTCGGCTACTACCTCGTGCACGAGACGCCCGAGGGGCGGACCGCGGGCCGGATCGTGGAGGTGGAGGCCTATCTCGGCCCGCGGGACCCAGCCAGCCACGCGTACCGCCGCACGCAACGGAGCGAGGTGATGTGGGGCCCGCCCGGCACCGCCTACGTCTACCTGAGCTACGGCAACCACGCCTGTATGAACGTCGTGACCGAGCCGGAGGGCCGCGCCGGCGCCGTGCTGCTGCGCGCGCTCGAGCCGGTCGAGGGCATTGCGCTGATGCAGCGGCGGCGCCGCACGCAGGACCTGCACGCGCTCGCGAGCGGCCCGGGCCGGCTGACGCAGGCGATGGGGATCACGCTCGCGCACAACCGCGCGGACCTGATCAGCGGGCCGCTGTATCTCGCGCGCGGCCGCCCACCGGCCGAGGTCGCGAGGACCGCCCGCATCGGGATCTCGAGCGCCACCGACCGGCTATGGCGCTTCGTCGAGCGGGGATCGCCGTTCCTCTCCCGGCCGGTCCCCCGGGCGACGTCGCCGTGACCAGCGCCGCGCGGTCGCGGTGGACGCCGCGACCGCGGGTTGTGCGAGATTGGGGATTGTGGGCCGGGGCGGCATCTGGTATACTGCCGCCCGTAGGCTGGCCGCGCGGGACGTCCCGCGCGGCCAGCCGGATGGTGGCGATGAGGCTCGCCATATAACCGCGCCGGAGCGCGCTGATAGCCTCTGCAGTGGTCGCTGCAGAGGCTTTTTGTTTTGCCGCGGCGATCCGGCCCGGATCCGGTCCAGGGGTGCGGACGGTGGCGACGACCGAGCGAACGCGGGGCGCTCGTCCCAGACCGGCGCGCGCACGCGCTGTGCGGGTGCGCCGATGACGAGCCGCGTCCTCACGAACCTGCTGCAGGTCGCCACGGTCCTGCTGCTCTCCCCGCTTGTGCGGGGCATCCTGGACCGCCTCGAGGAGCGCGTGCAATCGAAGCGCGGCCCGAGCGTCTGGCAGCCCTACCGCGATCTGTGGAAGCTCTTCCACAAAGACGAGGTCGTCTCGGAGCACAGCTCGTGGATCTTTCGCGTGGCCCCCTACGTGATCTTCGTCACACCGATCTTCGTGGCGCTGCTCATCCCCGTGCTCACCGCGTACCCGCTCGCGTTCGCCTTCATGGGCGATATGCTGGGCGGCGGGTTCGTCCTGGCGCTGGGCGGGTTCTTCGCGACGCTCGCGGCCGTGGACACCGGAAACCCCTACGGCCCGATGGGGGCGAGCCGGACGCGCATGGTGGGGTTCCTCGCCGAGCCCGTGTTCATGATCGTGTTCTTCACCGTCTCGTTCGTGGCCGGCTCGACGATCCCGTACATCGTGCAGCAGCGGTGGGTCCGGCCGCTTCCCACCTTCTTCGAGCCCGCGCACGTGCTGCTGATGATGGCCTTTATCATGCTGATCCTCGCGGAGGCCGGCCGGATCCCCGTGGACAACCCGTCGGGGCACTTCGAGCTCGCGATGATCGACGAGTCCAAGGGGCTGGAGTACTCGGGCCGCGCCGCCGCGCTCGTGAAATGGGGTGGGGCGATGAAGTTCTTCGTGCTGCTCGTCATCTTCCTCAACGTGCTGGTGACGCCGTGGGGCCTGGCCACCACGCAGGCGCCGGCGCAGGTGCTGCTGGCCGTCCCTCTCGTGCTGCTGAAGATCCTCGCTTTCCTGCTGCTCCTCGTCGTGATCGAGTCGTCGCTCGCGAAGCTGCGGCTCTTTCGCATCACCGAGTTCCTCGGCGCGGCCTTCGTGACCGCCACGGTGGCGATGATCACGCGGGTCTTCTGAACCGCCGGTATGACACGCGAGAGGGGTGAGCCGTACCCGTGTCTGGCATGGTCTCGTCCTTGAACGATCTCGCGGGAGGCGTGTTCCTCCTCACCGCGTTCGGCCTCATCGTGCCGTGGCAGGCCGCGCAGTCCCTCAGGCTGTTCGTGGTCCAATCGATGTGCCTGGCGGCCTCGGCGCTGCTCCTGGCGTCCGGATTGGGCGCGCCCGACCTGATCGCGGTCGGCGCGCTGACGCTGGCGACGAAATCGCTGCTGATCCCGTGGCTCCTCCGCCGGACGGTGAGCCGGGAGATCTACACCCGCCGCGAGCTGTCCCCGGTCGTGAACGTCCCGTCCTCGTTGCTGGTCGCGCTCGCGCTCGTCGTCCTGTCGTACTTCGTCGCGGGGCCGCTGGTGGCCGCGGTCCCCCGGACGTTCGCCCGCGTGAACCTGCCGATCGGCCTCGCCGGGCTGCTGCTTGGCGCGTACCCGCTGCTGGTGAGGCGGGAGGCGATCCCGCAGGTGATCGGCATCCTGGCGATGGAGAACGGCGCGTTCTACGCGGGCGTCGCGATCGCCCCGGACCTGCCGTTGATCGCGGAGCTGGCCGCGGCCTTCGATGTGCTGGTGATCGCGCTGGTGCTGGGCCTCCTCACGCGCACGATCCACGAGCGCGTCGGCACGACCGACGTGGCGTCGCTCGCGACGCTGCGAGAGATCCGGGTGTCCGGAGCCATCCTGCGCAAGGAGAGCGGGGCACGCGAGGGGGCCGCTCGATGATCCTCGTGGCCATTCCGCTCTTCCCGCTGGCCGCATCCGGCCTCTCCGCGGTCCTGCCGGGCCGCCGCGCCGCGGCGGCGACCACGTTCGTGGGGGCTCTCGCGTCGCTTCTCGCATCCGGCGGCGTCGCGCTCCGGGTGGCGCGAGGGGCGCCGGTGGTCGCGGTCCCGGGGTGGCTGGCGTGCGACGGCCTGAGCGCCCTCGTGCTGGCGCTGATCGCGCTCGTGGGGACCGCCTCGGCCCTCTTCTCGTGGGGGTACATCGACGAGCGGGTGGGGGGCGGGCACGGGGGGCGGGAGCGCCTCTACTACGTCAACTTCAACCTGTTCCTCTTCTCTCTGCTCGCGGTGCCGCTGCTCCTCGAGCTGGCCCTGGTGTGGATCGCGGTCGAGCTCACCACGCTGCTCTCCGTGTTCCTCGTGAGCTTCGACAACACGCGCGAGGCACTCGAGGCGGCCTGGAAGTATGTCGTCCTGACCCTGATGGGCGCCGCGATCGCGCTATTGGGCTTCCTCCTGCTCTACTGGGGGCTGCGGGGGACCGGGGGCGGCGCCTACACCTGGGCCGGGCTCGCGGCGGCGGCCCCGCGCGTCTCGCCCGCGCTTCTCGGGACCGCCTTTCTGCTCGTCCTGGTCGGCTTCGGCGCCAAGACCGGCCTCGTCCCGCTGCACACCTGGCTGCCCGATGCGCACAGCCAGGCCCCCGCGCCGGTGTGCGCGCTCCTCTCGGGCGTGGAGACGACGGCCGTCCTCTATACGATCCTGCGCCTCGTTCCCGTCGTGGCCGCCTCCGCCTCGTTCCGCATCGGCGCGTGGCTGGTCGCGTTCGGCCTCCTCTCGGTCGGCGTCGCCGCGTTCCTCCTGATCCAGACGACCGACTGCAAGCGCCTCTTTGCGTACTCCACAGTCGAGCACATGGGCATCATCCTGGCCGCGGTCGGGCTCGGCGGGCCGCTTGTGGCCTACGGCGCCGCCTACCAGATCACGAGTCACGCCCTCACGAAGGCCTTCTGCTTCTTCGCATCCGGCGCGGCGCTCCTCAGCACGGGCACCCGGGAGATCGACGCGATCCGCGGGTTGATCCGGACCTCGCCGCCGGCCGGCGCGGCCCTGTTGCTGGGAGGGCTCGCGATCGCCGGGGCTCCGCCCAGCGCCGTGTTCCTGAGTGAGTTCAGCATCCTGCGGGCCGGCATCGCCGGGGGCCAGTTCCTGGCGGTCGGCCTCCTCGCGCTGTTCATCGTCGTCGCGTTCGTCGCGATCATGTTCCACGTCAACCGCATGGTCTTCGGGTTGCCCGGCCCCGCAGCCCCGAGGGCGGGCCTCCCCGCGGCGTGCGTCATCGCGCTCGTCGCGGTCGCCGTCCCGGTCGTGCTCCTGGGCCTGTACACGCCGAGCGTGCTGCACGCCCTGCTGCAGCGCGCCGCCGCGGCCGTCGAGAGGTGATGCGCGATGGTGTGTGCGGTGTCCGAGCAGGACGGGCTCCGGGATCTGGGCGCGGCCTGCCGCGAGCGCTGGCCGCAGCGCGTCCACGCGGCCTATGAGGCGGCGCGGCGCACGTGGCGCCTGGAGTGCCGCGCCGATGCGCTCGTGGATCTTGCCTCCTGGCTCGTGGCCGAGCGCGGAGTGAGCTTTGCGGGCCTGGTTGTCGAAGAGGCGCCCGCGGAGTGGGTGCTGCGCTACCTCTTCTACGGGGACCGCGACACCGGTTGGGTCGAGATCGTCGCGCGGTGCCGCAAGCCGGCCCGCGCGATGCCGAGCATCAGCGCGCGTGTCCACGCGGCGGACTGGCACGAGCGGGAGGCCGAGGACCTCTTCGGCCTGGTCTTCGAAGGGCACCCGCGCCTCGGGGACTTCGTCCTCCACAACGACGTCTGGCCCGAGGATGTCGGGGTGATGCGCGCGGACTACGACCCCGCGGTCCGCCGGCCTCGCCCCGAGCCGGACCCCGCCTGGCAGCCGGTGCGGCTCGTGGAGGCCCCGGGAGCGTTCTGGATGCCCGTGGGCCCGATCTACTCGGGGGTCACCGAGTCGGCCCTCTTTCTCCTGGAGACCGTGGGGGAGGACGTCATCCGCGCGTTCCCCCGGCTGTTCTACAAGTACCGCGGCATCGAGAAGATCGCCGAGAGGAGATCGGTCGACCAGGTGTTGCTCCTCGCCGAGCGGTGCGCCGCCACCTCGGCGTTCGCCCACTCGCTCGCGTTCTGCCAGGCGGTGGAGGCGATCGCCGGGGTGGAGGTGCCGGCCCGCGCGCGCGCGCTGCGCATCGTGCTCGCGGAGCTCGAGCGCCTGCGCCACCATGTGGGGGCGATCGAGGAGATCTGCGAGTCGACGGCGCTCGCCGTCGCGGCCAGCCAGGCGTCGATCCTCGAGGAGGATCTGCTCCGGCTCTCCGGCAGCCTCACGGGTCACCGCTATCTCTTCGGCCTCAACGTGCCCGGCGGGCTGACGCACGACCTCGCCCAGGGCGCCGTCCGCGCGGCGGCGGATGGCGCGGCGGCCGTCGTGCCGGCGCTGCGCCGCCTCCGCGAGATGCTCGGCGTGTCGAGCAGCTTCGTCGACCGGTTGGAAGGCATCGGCACGATCTCCCGCGCCGACGCGCTGGCCCACGGTCTCGTCGGGCCGGTCGCCCGCGCCTCGGGCGTGCGGCGGGATCTCCGGGTTGCGCAGCCGTACTCGGGGTACGAGTCGCTCGACGTGCTCGTCCCCGCTGAAGAGGACGGCGATGGGTATGCCCGGCTCCGGGTGCTCTTTGCCGAGGCCGAGGAGTCCGCGCGCATCCTGGCGCAACAGGCGGCGGCGCTGCCCGCGGGACCGGTCCGGGCGCCCGCCTTCCCGGTGGCGGCCGGCGCCGCGCTCGGGTGGGCCGAGGCGCCCCGCGGCGCGGCGTTCCACTGGGTCCGCATCGGCGCAGACGGCCTCGTCGCCCGGTACCGGCTCGTCACGCCGTCGTTCACCAACTGGCACGGGTTCCACCTCGCGGCCGAGAACTTTGCCTTTCAGGACTTCCCGATCATCCTGGCCAGCTTCGGGCTCTCGGCCGGCGAGGGCGACCGGTAGGAGGCGTCATGAGAGGGTGGGTGCCCGCAGGGCTGCGGACCGGGGTGCGGACGACCCGGTATCCGGACGCGGAGGAGACGGCCCCCGGCGTCTCGCCCGGGCTGCCCCGCGGCGGCCGGGCGGCGGATGGCGCGGGCGGCGCGCTCGCCGATCGCTGCCCGACCGGAGCCATCGTCACCGAGGACCACGGGATCGCCGTCGACTACCGGCGGTGCGTCCACTGTTTTCGGTGCGCGCGCGGCGTGCCGGCCCCGCCCGACTGGCAGCCCGGGTACGAATGGGCGGCGTCTGTCCGCGGGGACGCGGCGCAGCCGCTGGGCCCCGCCTTCGCCCGTTCCCTCCGGATCCTCGTCGTGGACGCCGGGGACTGCGGCGCGTGCCTGCGCGAGGTCAAGCAGCTGAGCGGCCCGTACTACAACATGCACCGGCTCGGCTTCTTCGTCACGCCGACGCCGCGGAGCGCCGACATCCTCGTGGTCGTCGGCCCGGTGACCGCGCACATGCGCTCGCCGCTCGTCCAGGCCTACGAGGCGATGCCGGCGCCCAAGCGGGTCGTGGCCGTCGGCGCGTGCGCGCTCTCCGGCGGGGTGTTCGGGCCGAGCTTCGCGTCCGCCGGCGGGGTCGCCGGGGTGATCCCCGTGGACGTGATGGTGCCGGGCAATCCTCCGCCGCCGCTGGCGATCCTGCACGGGCTGCTCGTGGTCACCGGCCGTCGTCCCTCAGCCGCGCTGCGCTCGCCCGCGGCCGCGCCGCCCCCGGCCCCCCGGGCGGAGGGCGCGCCGTGATGCTGCCCCAGGCCCTGCTCGTCGCGTTCTTCCTCGCGTGCGCGGCGGGCATGGTGCTCGCGGCGGTCCTGCCCGACCGGCGCGCCCCGGCGGCGATCGCGTGGGTCGGCGCCGCGGCGGCCGCCGCCGCGCTCGCATCCGGCGGCGGGGTCCTGGCGACGGGGCACGTCGTCCAGGCGCGGCTGTGGTCGCTCGCCCCGGCCGGAACCCTCGTGCTCGCGCTCGACCGGTTCTCGGCTGTGTTCGTGGTCGTGACCGCGTGCGTGTATCTCGCGGTCTCGCTGTTCTCCGCCGGGTACCTGCCGCGGTACCTCGGGCACTACAGCCTGCGGTCGTTCGGGATCGCGTACCATGCGCTCTTCGCCTCGGTCGTCCTCGTGCTGATGGCCGCCGACGCGCTCTCGTTCCTGCTGGCCTGGGAGGCGATGGCGGTCCTCAGCTATCTCCTTGTGAACTACGAGCACGAGCGCGAGGAGACGGTGCACGCCGGGTACCTGATGCTGGCGATGGGAGAAGCGGGGACGCTCGCCGCCGCGCTCGCGTTCCTCCTCCTGGCCGTGCCCGCGGGCGGCCTCGCGTTCGCGTCGATGCGCGGCGCCGCGGCGGGCCTCGGCGCCGGCGCGCGGTGGGCGGTGTTCCTGCTGTCGTTCTTCGGATTCGGGGTGAAGGCTGGCCTCGTGCCGACGAGCACGTGGCTGCCCCGGGCCCATCCGGCCGCCCCGGGAAACGTCTCCGCGCTCCTCTCCGGGGTGATCCTGAACCTCGGGATGTACGGGATCATGCGGGTGAACCTCGATCTGCTGCCGGTCGCTTCGGTGGGCCCGGGCATCCTCGCGCTGATCGTGGGCACGCTCTCGGCGCTCGTGGGCATCCTCTACGCGACGACCCAGACCGATACGAAGACGATGCTCGCGCACAGTTCCATCGAGAACATGGGGATCGTCGCCGCCGCGCTCGGGGCGGGCCTGGTGTTCGCGGCCTCCGGCCGCCCGGTGCTGGCGGGGATCGCCGACGTCGTCGCGCTCTACCACCTCGGGAACCACGCGCTCTACAAGGCCCTGCTGTTCCTCGGCGCCGGAAGCGTGGATCTCGCGGCCGGCGAGCGGGATATGGACCGCCTGGGAGGCCTCATCCGCCGGATGCCGTGGACGGCCCTCTGGTTCCTCGTGGGATCGCTCTCGATCGCGGCGATGCCGCCCACCAACGGGTTCGCGAGCGAGTGGCTCCTGCTGCAGACGCTGCTGCGCAGCGTCGAGCTGTCCGCGGTCTCCATCCGGATCGTCTTCGCGCTGTGCGGGGCGGCGCTCGCGCTCACCGCGGCGCTCGCGGTGACCTGCTTCGTCCGGGCGTTTGCGATGAGCTTCCTCGGCATCCCCCGATCGTCCGCGAGCCGGCAGGCCACGGAGGTGCCCCGGTCGATGACCGCCGCGATGGGCTTGCTTGCGGCCGGGTGCCTGGCCGCCGGGGTGGCGGCGACCGGCATCATCCCGGTGCTGGACGGCGCGGTCGCCCCGCTCGTGCACGCACGTGCCGCGGGGGCGCTCGTCCCGCCGTTCTTCGCGCCGGGGGCGGGAGGGCTTCCGCCGGCGTTCGTCGCCGAGTTCCGCGACCTCGGCGCCGAGGTCGGCAAGGGGATCGTCCCGGGACCGGGGCTCGTGGTCCTCCACCGCGGCGGGGCCCGGAACCCGGTCGTGTTCGCGATGTCCACCGCCTACACGCTCGCGATGCTCCTCCTGCTCCTGGGCGCGGCGGCCGGCGCGGTGGCGATCGCGACACGCGCGCGCGCCGTCACGAGGCGGCGCTGCTGGGACGGAGGCCTGCCCAGGCTGCTGCCGGCGATGACGTATACCGCGACCGGGTTCTCGAATCCCGTGCGGGTGATCTTCGGCGCGGTGTTCCACCCGTCGGCACCGGAGGACACGGTCGAGGTGGTCGCCGGGCACTTCCGGACCGCGGTCAGGCGGTCGCGTCCCGAGGTGCACGTGGTCGACCGGGCCGTGTTCGACCCCGCAACCCGGGCGGCGTGGCGGGTCGCCAGGGCGCTCGCGGGCATGCACCACGGCCGCATCAACGCGTACGCGGCCTACGTCCTGGCGACCCTCCTGGCGTTCCTGGTCGCCGGGCGCCTCTTGTAGGCCGCAGGGGCTCGCTGCGTGGAGGACGGCCGGGTCGTGCGGCGCGGCCCGCCAACCCGGCTGCCGGCGTGGGCTGGTGGCTCCTCTTCGATGCCGGCGGGGGCGTCTTGCGTGGGGCCGATCGGCGTGAGAGCCCGTGGGAGGGGGCGATAGGATGCCGTCCGTCAGGGTGAGCGTGGTGATCGTTCGGGACCAGGACGTCCTTCTCATCCGCCATCGCCGGCGCGGGCGCGCCTACTGGGTGGTCCCCGGGGGACAGGTGCAGGAGTTCGAGCCCCTCGACGCCGCCGCGATCCGGGAGATCCGCGAGGAGACCGGGCTCGCGGTCCACCTGGGGCCTCTCGTTGCCGCCTTCGAGATCAACGACCGGTGGACCCGGCACGTCCTCGACCTCGTGTTCCTGGCGGAGTCGTTCACCGGGACCCTGGCCCGGCCGTCCGGGGGACCGGGGGTCGAGACGCTCGACCGCGCGGAGTTCGTCGATCCCGCCGCGCTTGCAGCGCTGGACCTCCGCCCGCCTGAGCTCCGGCCGCTGCTGGAGCAGCTCGTCTCCGGGGCCAGGCCGATCCCGCGGTATCTCGGAGACCTGACCGGGGCGCCCGCAGCGGAGCGATGACGCCCCGGCCCGCGCGTCCTGGACGAAACGTCGCTTCCATCAGGGCTACGGGTGCTGCCGGTACCGGCGGCCGACCCAGGCGAAGATCGGCACCGCCGCGAGCTGGGCGCCGGCGCAGAACGCGACCGTGGCGGCGAGCGAGAGGTCGTACAGCATCCCGATCGCGGCGCTTCCGACGAACCAGAACACACCGTACCCGGCAGTGAACAGCCCGAAGGCGAAGGCCCGGTTCTGCGCCGGGACCATCGGCGCGACCGCCGCCGGGATGATCGACTCGTGGGCGCCCATGCCCAGTCCCCAGACGGCGGCGCCGAGCAGCGCGACCCAGAAGCCGCCGAGGAAGACCAGCGGGGCGAACAGCGCGCCGAGCAGCGTCAGCCAGATCAGCGTGGCGAACCCCACCCGGTCGAACAGGCGGCCGAAGAGCAGCGAGCCGGTGCCGCTCGTGGCCATCGCCACCGCGTAGAAGATCGCGATCCACTCGCCCGGCACCACGCGGGTCCGGCTGAAGTGATACGCGATCAGAGGGTAGTCCGCGAAGCCCGCGGCGACCAGGATGGCGCCGGCTAGGTAGATCCAGTAGACCCGCGGCAGGCCCGGCCGGGCCGGTGCGGCCGGTGGCGCCGCCTCCAGCTCCTCCGGGCGCGGGTAAAGCCGGCGGGCCAGCAGGACGATCGCCAGGTTGGCGAGCGCCGGTGCGAGCAGCACCGCGAACGCCCGGTGGTACGCGGCGTGCTGCGCCGCCAGCACGGAGGCGACGAGCAGCGGGCCGAACATGGCGCCAAACTGATCGAGCGCCTCGTGGATGCCGAAGACCCAGCCGTATCCGCCGACGCGCCGGGCGGCGTGCGACAGCATCACGTCGCGCGGCGGGTTGCGGATCGCCTTCCCGACGCGCTCCAGGACGATCAGCACCGCCGCGGCCGGCCAGCTGCCCGTGAGCGCGAGCGCCGGGACCGCGGTCATCTGCACCACGTACCCCGCGATCGTGATCGGCCAGACCATCCCCGTCGCGTCCGCGAGCCGTCCGGACCCCAGCCGCAGCGTGTAGCCGAGCAGCTCGCCGAGCCCGGTCACCACGCCGACCACGGTGGCGCTCGCCCGCAGCGAAGCGAGATACGGTCCCAGGATGCTGCGGGCGCCTTCGTAGGTGAAATCCGCGAAGAAGCTCAGGATGCCGACCAGGAGGACGAACCTGAACGCCGCCTCGCTGATGCGGCCGCGCGGCCGGCCTGCGGCGCCGGCATCGGTGGTCATCGTCGGATCGTCTCCGCGCTCGTGACGAGTCCTGCGGTCGCCGGCCGGCCCCGGTGGGGTCGGCGCGCCGGCCCCGGGTGGCGGCCCACCCCCGCCTCGCGATCCCGGCGCGCGGATCCGGATCGCGACCGGCCGCCGGCGCACCGCCCGCTGTCGGGGGCCGCTGCCCCGCGCCGCACCTGGGGCGGCCGGGCCGTACCGCCTTGGTGCAGCTGTGCAGAAGTTCCGCGGCCGCTACGGTGGGGTGTGGGGGCTCGCCTTCGCGTGCCCCCCACACCCGCCTCGCCTGCCTCCGAACCAACGCAACGACGCACTAGCCTGTGGTTCTCTGCGCCTCCTCGACGAATCGCCCGAGCTGCATCTCGATCGCCTTGCGCGGCTCCTCGTATTTCTCCTGGATCATCCCGATCAATACCTCGGCGTTCCCCTGGACGTCGTCCAGCTCGCGATCGGTGAGCCTGCTCCAGCGCGCCTTGACGGGCCCGCGGATCGCGTCCCAGTGGCGGGCGAACTGCTCCTTGTCCATATCGGCCACCTCCCTGCCGGCGTGGTGGGCAGATCAGGACGTGCCTGCGGCGGCGTCCGGGTGCCACCGCCCTTCGAACAGGGCGACCAGCTTCCGGACCTCAGTCGGGGGGAGCGGCAGGTCGTGCAGCGCGTCCCGGAGCGGCGTCTGATCGTAGGCGCGCCGGCGGAACGTCACGCTCCCGTCCTCCCACACCGCGTAGGCGGCCTGCGGGCCGCCGTCGCGGGGCAACCCCACGCTGCCGGGGTTGACGATCAGCGTGCCGCCGTGCCGGGAGAGGAACGGCAGGTGGGTGTGCCCCAGGACGAGCACGTCCGCCTCGAGGCCGGCGAGCTCGGCGCGCCAGACGTCCTCCGCGGTCTCGGGGGGGAGGTATCGATACAGCGGGTCGGAGGGGGCGGCGTGCACGAGCACGAAGCGCACTCCCCCGAGCGTCACCGGGGCGATGAGCGGCAGCGTGCGCAGGTAGCGGCAGTCCTCGACCGGCAGCCCGGCGTCCGTGATATCGCGGCTCAGCTCATCGAGCGCGCGCCACGGCCCGTACGCCCGGCAGTCCTCGCCGAACCCGGCGCCGTGGTCGTGGTTCCCCTGCACCACCGCGGCGGCCCGCCGGCGGATGAGGTCGATGCACGCCTCCGCCTGCGGGCCGAAGTGGACGAGGTCCCCGGCGCAGAGGATGTGGTCCGCCGGTTCTTCCAGCACCGCGGCCAGCGCCGCGGCGTTCCCGTGGATGTCCGAGCAGAGCAGCACCCGCACGGCCCGTCGCCTCCTCCGGCGCCTCACGACGCTCCCGGCGTGGCCCGCTCGGCCTGCGGGGCCGCGGCGCCCGGCGCGACGGCGCTCCGCCGCTTCACGGCGACGGCAACCGCGATGCCCACGAGCGCGGCCGCGACGATGGCCCCGCGCGCCCAGGCGGAGAGCGGCAGGACGATGGGCGGGCGATGAGGATCGCGACGAAGGGTCACCATCTTGACAGTGGGGTTGAGGGCGGGGGCCGCCGTATCCTTCAAGGGATCGCCCACCGTGTCGCCGGTCACGCTCGCCTTGTGCGGTCCGTGCCCGTGCCGCCGAGGAGCCCGTCCTCGATCGTCTTCGTGGCGTTGTCCACGATCGGCGTGCCCGTGTCGGGACGCAGCACCTGCGCGCCCGGCGGCCCCGTCCCCGGGCCCGCCGGGCGCGCAGGCGAGGATCGCGGCCCGCCGGCCCGCATCGATGGGAGAAAAGGCGGGCAACGCGGCGGCCGACTCAGGCATCGGATCTCCCTCCTCCACGTGCGCCGTGCGGCGCTCCATCGTCAGGCCGGGCCGTCGCTGCGCCGCGGCCGTCCCGCCCTGCGCCACCGGCCCCTTCGTGCTCCGGGCGCGGCGCCTCGCGACACCGCGCAAGCGCCTCCCGGACGGCCGCGAGGTCTGCGTCGGAGGGCGCCTCGAGCCCGTAGCGGACGCGGCCGTAGACGGCGGTCAGCGCCCCCACGCCGCGAGCGGTCTCGGGCCAGGTGGCCCCGAGCACGCCCGCGAACTCGGACGGGGTCTGGTGGGGCGCCCGGGGATGCCCGCGCGCGGCCGCAAGCCCCAGCAGCTCCGCGTACGCGCGCCGCACCGCGGCCGCAGTCCCGCTCCCGAAATCGAGAGCCGAGGGTGCCTCGTCGGCCGGACGCGGACGCCGGCGCAGCCACGCGCCCAGGGCGGCCCGCAGGTCCGCCCACGACCACACGGACTCGTGCACCTCCTCCCCGGCCGGAGATGTGCCGACCCGGTCGTACCGGAAGACCACGCGCGCCAGCCACAGCAGGATCAGGGCGGCGACGAGCGCGGCGATCCCCCAGCGCAACGCGGTCGCAGCAGCGGGCGGCAGACCGGTCGGAGCCCCGTGGGGCGCGGCCCGCGGCCACGCCGGCGGCACAAACGGGTGGAGCGGCTGCGCGGCGCCGGCATGCAGCAGGCGGCGTACCAGCCAGATGATGCCGGCGACCACGATGCCGAGGGGCGCGGCGACGACGTAGAGCAGATCCCACAGCAGCGGGTCGAGGAGCCGGCCGACCGCCCGCAGCACCGCGGCCGGATCGAGCCGCAGGAGGGCCCCGGCGAGCGCCGCGATCCCCAGGATCGCGACCACGGCACCTCCGACCAGCGCGTACCAGCCGCGCCCGATCGCCACGGCCTGGGGGGACGCCTGGGTGCGCTGCCGGATGCTGCGCAGCCGCGCCACGGGCAGCGCGACGAGGCCGGCGGCGAAGAACGCGATGAGCGAGGGCAGGGCGCGCATTGCGGTCGCGGCGACCGCGGGCTCCGCGTGCGCGAGCGCCGCCCCGGCGGCGAACACGCCGAGCGCGCCGAGCCCGAGGTAGAACATCGCCTCGAGATCGTAGTACTCGAGCGCCGTCCGACCGACCACGATGCCGCGTCTCCAGACCAGGCCGGCGAGCAGGAACGCCGGGATCTCCGGCCGGACGCTGCGCAGCGCCGCGTCCGCGGCGTTCCACAACGATCCGTGCGTCCTCCACCATGGGTCCCCACCGTACTGCGCGGCGACGGCCGCTCCGGCGGCGAGCGCGCCGGAGGTCGCGAGCAGCCACCTGGCCCGGGCCAGTGGCCCGCCGCGCGCGAGCAGCGCGCGGGCGAGCGTCTGCGCGCCCGCGAGGAGGAGGAAGACGGCGAGCGGAGCGAGCAGGGGGGCGCCGGGATGAGCCCACGCCGATCCGAGGAGGAGCGTGTACGGTGCGATCCAGGCGGCGTCCATCGCGGATGCGAGCAGCGGGAGCCCCCACGCGCTCGGGTCGTGGGGAGGCCTAGAGCGCGACGCGTTCGAGATCACGCCACGCCTCCTCGCTACGCACGTGAAAGACCGGCATCCCGTCGGCGGCGACCGCGGGCGCCTGCGTGCCGACGAGCACGAGCCCGGCGGAGCGCCCCTCGCGCCGCACCGCCACGAGCGCGCCGAGCAGGTCCGGGTCGGCGATCGGGGTGATCGCGAGCACCGTGGTGCCCCAGGGCAGCGCGGGCGCTTCCGCGGCGAGGAGGTCGGCGAGCGGCAGGGTGGGGACCGGCATGATCGTGGCGAGCGCCTCCAGGATCGCCTGGAGCTGCTCGGGGTGCTCGCTCGGCGGCAGCGCGATCGTGGACGCGCCCTCGCCGCGGAAGCGATGTCCGTTCACGTAGAGGCCCACCGGGTGCTTCTGCTCCGCAGCCCACGCCGCGATCGAGGTCGCGACGATCACGGATAGCTCGACGAGGAGCGGATCGTAACCGGCCCACCAGGCGTGGCCGGCGAGCGTCTGCATGTCCAGGAACAGCGCGACGCGCGCGTGCGTCGTCGGCTCGAGCAGCTTCACCTGCAAGCTGCCCAGCCGGGCCGACGCCTTCCAGTGGATGCGACGGAGGGGATCGCCCGCCTGGTACCCGCGGACCCCGGCCACGTACGCCGGGTCCTCCCACAGCGTGTGGGGGGTGATGAGATCGCCGAACGGTCCGTGCACGGGCAGCCCGAGCCGCTCGAGGGGGACGATCCTGGGATAGACGATCAAGCTATCCACCGCGGGCTCTTCCCGACGCTGGATCGACATCCCGAAGAGGTCGCCGGCGCGGAGCGTGGCCGGTCCGAACTCGTGGAGGCCGCGCTGCGCGCAGCGGATCCGGTACCGCCGGCGGATGCGCTCGTACCAGCGCGGCGAGCACAGGTGGACGAGGGTCCGCCGCCGGGGCTTGTACGACGACGCGAGGCGGGCGCCCGGGTAGACCAGGCCCTCCGGCACCTCGTCCTCGATCTCCAGCCAGGGCAGCGGGAGCGGCTTGCGGTTCGTGACCTCGAGCACGAGGTCGATCTCCTCGTCGAAGAACGCGCGGCGCTGGCTGAGCATGCGGCGGTACGTCACGCCGCGGAAGCAGTGCCGCTGCCACACCCAGGAGGCGAGCGCGACGAGGAGGCTCGCCGCCGCGAACAGGAACAACAGGGCCTCGCGCAGGAAGGCGCCGAGCGCGAGCAGCAGGAACAAGACGAGCAGCCACCCCTCCGATGTCACCGTCGTCCTCCCTCCGGGGGGAGCGGCGTCTCCGCCGGCACCGGCACGCCGGCCAGCACCTCGGCCAGGACGTCCTGGAGCGCGGTCCCGCGAAGACGCGTCTGCCCGGTCGGGAGCAGGCGGTGCCCGAGCACGGCGGGCGCGAGCTCCTTGACGTCGTCGGGCAGCACAAACACCCGGCCGCGCACCGCGGCCAGCGCCTGCGCCGCGCGCCGGAGCGCGAGCGCCGCGCGGGGGCTCGCGCCGAGGGCCAGCGCCGGATGCTTCCGCGTCGCCTGCACGATCGCGACGAGGTAGTCCCGGACCGGCCCGGCCACGGTCACGCTGCGGATCGCGCGGGCCGCCGAGACGAGCGACGCCGGCTGGGTGACCGGGGTGAGGTCATCCAGCGGGTTCTCGCGCTCGAAACGGTCGAGGATCGCCCCTTCCTCCTCGGGCGTGGGATAGCCGAGGGCGATCCGCATCAGGAACCGGTCGAGCTGCGCTTCCGGCAGCGGAAACGTGCCCGCGAGCTCGATCGGGTTCTGCGTCGCGAGCACGAGGAACGGCCGGCCGAGCGGTCGCGTCTCGCCTTCCACCGTGACCTGCCGTTCCTCCATCGCCTCGAGGAGCGCGGACTGCGTGCGTGGGGTGGCGCGGTTGATCTCGTCCACGAGGAGGATCTGGCTGAAGATCGGCCCCGGGTGGAACTGGAAGGTCTGGGTCTGCGGGTTGTAGACGGAGACCCCCAGGACGTCCGCGGGCAGGAGGTCCGGCGTGCACTGGACACGGCGGAAGGTGCCCCCGATGCTGCGGGCCACCGCCTTGGCGAGCATCGTCTTCCCGATCCCCGGGACATCCTCGAGCAGCACGTGCCCCTCGCTGAGCAAGGCCACCAGCGCCAGCTCGACGACCTGGTCCTTGCCGACGATGACGCGGCGGACCTGCTGCTCGACGGCCTGCGCGAGCCGGCCGACCTCTGCGAGCGCGTCCATCGGCACCTCCGGGCAAATCAAAAAGCTTCTACAGTCGCTGTGGCTGTAGAAGCTATCGGCCGCTCGGTAGCCCCGCGGGCGGCGGTTCAGGCGAGCTTCATCGCCTTCACGTATCGACGCGCTCCTATTATATGGGCGACCTCGCGGCCCCGTCAACGAAGCCGGCCGGCTCCAGGTGCCAGGTGCGACATCCCGGAAGCGCGCCGGAGGAACCAAGTCGCCGTCGTGGCGGTCGCGCGCGAGTTGGCCGGATTCGTGTGGGCGATGGCCCAGCAGTTTCCGCCGCAGAGCTCGGCGTAACGCAGGTGCTCCTCGCATAGACGGGAGGGCGTGGTGGGGAACGCGTTCTGGACCTGGAGGCGAGGCCGCGGTACGGAGCATCCTCGTCTGCGCTATGCGACTCGCAGCGTGTCGGCTGCGATGACTCGCGCCCCTAGATTGAGGCAGCTCCCGACGAAGCACAATCATGCGTGCTCTGCTCCCCTCACGGGAGTAATCCGCGTATATCAGAGTGATTCACCGTCGAGACACGCCTCGCTTCTAGGACCAGAGCGCTCCCCCCAATGCCCGAAAGGAGCAAAAACTGTGGCGCGATGATCGATGCTACCATCTTGACAGGCTCGTCCATATCAGCGCAGCGATCCTGAGAACCGGAGCAGCGCCCGCCGCCACGCCGTCTGCTCGGCGCCCTTGGCCTCGGGGCGGAACTGCCAGGCGGTCTTGCGCATCGCCTCCGCGAGCTCCCACTCCAAGCTCGCGAGCCTGGCGTCCTCCACTTCGACGAGCAGCCGGCGGGTCTCCGGCTTCGGATCCCACGCAAGCGCCTGGGCGAGGTGCGCGATGCACAGGCCGTATCCGTCCGCGAAGGCCGCGCGGTGGCGGCGGTCCGCGAGCAGGGCAAGGAGCAGCGCGAGCGCCCGGTCGCGTGCCACGGCCAGGCGCTCGCAGACCGGGCACCGGAGCCCGCGCGCGAGCACGTCGCGAGCCGCCTCGACGCGCCGGCGCGGCTCCCGCAGGATACGGTGGAGTCGTTCGGTGAGGCGCTCACGCTCGGGGCGCGGCCGGGGCAGGAGCGCCCCCCGCGCCATATCCACCTCGACGAGCGCGGCTCCGAGCGCACGCCGTGCGACCGCGGCCGCGAGGGGCGGCCTGCCGTGGCGCACGAGCGGCCAGACGTGCTCGGCGCACGTGGGCAGGAGATCGGCGAGCTGCGGTTCTCCGCGCGAGGAGGCAGCGTCGAGCCACGCCGTCCATTCCAGCCACGCGCGACGCACCTCCAGGCAGAGCGGGCAGCAGTCCCGCCGCAGGCTCTCCGCGAGCTCGGCCACCGGGTCCCGCGCCCGCTCGCCGCTCCCGGCCTCGTCAGGAGAGGGATAGGGATCGAGCTCCGTGTCGTGGCCGACCGCGAGGTGCAGCGCGGGCAGGACCCTCTCGAGGAGATCCCCGCGGCTGCCTCCCGGGCGCCCAGCGGGCAACTCCTCGAGCGCCGCGGTCATCGCCGTGCCGTGCGCCGCAAGCAGGCGCCCGAACGCGGCATCGGAGACGCGCGGCGCGAGCGCCCGCAGGTGCGGGACGCAGAGCATCCCGGGCCGCCCGTAGCGCTCCTCGAATAGCGCGGGATCCTCGAGGATCCCGGCCAGCCAGGAGACGTTCCGGTCGGCGCCGCCCGCCCGGCTGTGGCACGCCGGGCAGGGGCCGGAGCGGGCGACGGTCGGCCCGCGGGGCGGCCGCCGGCCGCCCTGCCCGGCGGCGTCGGCGGCGAGCGCGAGGCGGACCCGGCGCACGAGCACGTGGTGGACGTAGGCGAGCTGCGCGGCCCCGGTCTGGGCGGAGGAGAGGACCTCCGCGTGCCCGAGGCAGAAGCCGAGGGAGCGGTGCAGTGCGTCGAGCGTGAACGACGCGTAGTAGCTCTCGTTGAAGAACCAGAAGAAGTACGAGCTGTCGACGCGCCGGCTCTCGCAGCAGATCGGACACCCGGCCTCCGCCAGCGCGTGCAGGAGCCGGAGCTCCGGCTCGCCCCGCGGGCGCGCGGCGCTGCGCCGCCTCGGTCCTCGGAGGTCCGGCAGCCGCGCCCGGGCGGACCCGAGCAGCGTCACGGCCCGTGCTGGCCCCTGCCGCAGAGCACGAGCCAGGGTGCCCAGCCGCTGTACCAGCCGGATGCGCTCACGAGCGCCGCGCGATCCTCCGGCGTGTCGGTGCCCCGGTGGTCCCAGCGGAACGCGCGCGCGTAGCGCCGCAGGTGCCCGGTGATGGCCTCGACGAGCACGCGCTGCGCGGGCAGCTCCGCGCCGGCGCCGCCGTGGAGGAGGTCCTCGCGCAGGTGCACGCGGCAGCGCGGGGTGCTCCCGCTGCCCGCGCAGCGCCCGCACACCGCCGCGCGCCAGAACTGCTCGGTCGCCCCGGCAAAGGCACGGATCTGGCTCAGGTCGCGTCCCTGCCCGACGACGTCCGGGGGCGCGTACCGGTCGGCCGTCCGGGTGAGCCCGAGCCCGCACACGAGACACAGCCCCCCCTCGCGGAGCCGGCCGGCGATCCGGACCGCGCCGAGCGGCCCGTGGGACGCAAACGCCGCGCACGCGCGCTCCATCAGCTCCTCGTAGACGATCGCGGGCCCGTGCAGGTAACCGTGCCGGAAGGCGGCCTCGGCCGCGATCCACCCGAAGCTGTGGCGCGCGCACAGGCCCCAGGCGCGGCGCAGCGACGCGCGCGTCTCCGGGATCATGATGCTGCCCTGGATGAAGTGCCAGAGAAAGTGGATCTCGCCCGCCGAGAGCTCCAGCTCGCACCCGGCGGGAGCCGCCATCACCGTGGCGCCCACCCCGCGGCCCTGGCCTCCGCATCCGTGCCCGGGCCAAAGATCCTTCTGTAGAGGTCTTCGCCGTAGGTCGTTTGCAACGGCTCGCCCTCGATGAGCCTGAACGTTCGCCGTCCGTCGGGTTGCCTTTCGGCCCGCAGGAAGATGGCGTTCGCCAGCCTCCTCGCAAAATCGTAGAGGTGCGTCACGAAGAAGACCTTGATGCGGCGGTCCACCAAGGCCCGTGTGATCTGCCTCGCGATCTCCGAGCCCTCCCTCTCGTTCGTCGCCGCAAACGATTCATTGAATAGCACGAGGGAGTGGGGAGCGATGTGGTCCACGATCTCGCTCATCCGGCTGAGCTCCTCGTCGAACTTCCCGCTCTGCATGGCAGGGTCTTCCTCGCGTTTGTAGTGCGTGTAGATGCCGGTACAGAGGTTGGCGCAGAAGGACTCCGCCGGGACAAACATGCCGCACTGCATCATCAATTGGGCCAGCCCAATGCTCCGCAGGAAGGTCGACTTGCCGCCCTGGTTGGCCCCCGTGATGATCACCACGTCTCGATCGTCCGCGTTGACGTCGTTCCCCACGGCCCGGTGGTCCAGGTTGAGGCTCAGGCAGACGTCGTATAGCCCCCTACAGGAGTGCCTGCGCCGCTCGGGGGCCTCGGGCACGGGGAAGCACGTCGGCTCGCCCTTTGCCGCGAGCCGCCTGTGCAGGTTCAGGCAGCCGACGTAGAAGGCCAGCTCGACCCGCAGCATCGTGAAAAAGCCGAGGATGTGATCGGTGGATTGGCCGAGCGCGTTGGCCACCAGGTTGGTTCCCTTGTCTCGCAGCTCCGCGAGGGCCCTCGCGCCCGCTTCGTCGCGGGGATGGATGTGCACGGTGTAGACGGGTGGCCTTTGCGCGAGCAGCCGCTGCAGCCAGCTCTGCGTCTCCTCGTGCGGCTTGCGAAGGACGTAATCGATCCCCTTATTGCCTTGTCCCAATCCGGCGCTCACCAAGGCCCCGTCGTGGAATTTCAGGCGTCGGAGGTGGTCGTGGATCCGGGCGAAATACTCGTCGCTGAGCTCCTGTTGGAGCATCGCGAAGAATCTCGTAAATCCCTCCGAGCGGAATGCGCTAGCGTGCTCGTCGGCGATGCTCCGGAGCTTCCTGAGCGCACCGACAAACATCTGCAGGACGCTCACCGACCTCTGGAGGACCGCCCCGGGTGTCCTCATGAACAGTCCCCAGTAGTCCTTCCGCTCTCGCTCGATGGACTCCGTCGCGAGATCGTAGATCCGCCGCACGACGGGCTCGTTGTTCAGCGCATCTCGAAGGACGTCTTGCCGGTATCGGACCGCGTCCGGATCGGCGAGACCCGAGAGGACGGCTCTCCCAGCGACGTCGGCGAGGTAGCGGTCGCCGGCCGCCATCGCGTCGAACAGCGTGGTCAATTCCAGGTCCTGGACGAGCGCTGCTTCGTTCCACGGCAGTGGCCGCCCGAGGTCGAAATCCCGATCGCGGTACATGAGAAACGCCTTCATGATGGGATGCGCTCCTTCAGGGACTCGTAGGTGAGCCGGTGCTTCTCCGCGATCGATAGGGCATACGCGAGCCCGTCGGCCGGCCGTCTGAGGATCTTGTAGGTTCGCAGCGCGGGGTTCTCGGGGGAGACCGTGCTGACCATGCTGACCGTCTTCTCGCTGAGGGTCGAGAGCTCGTCGATGAACGTCACGCAGACGCCGAGCGCGTCCAGGGCCATGATCTTGTCCATGATCTTCCGGCTGAGAAACACCGCGTCCTGGAGCGTGGTCGACGTGAAGATCTCGTTCATGATGATGATGCTCTCCGATGTCGCCTGATCCAGGATCTCGTGGATCCTCAACAGGTCGTCCTCGAGCTTGCCGCGGAGCGTGGTGATGTCCTCCTCTCGTTCGAAGTGCGTGAAGAGCCTGTCGAACAGAAAGGTGTGCGCCTCCCTGCCCGCGACGGGGCAGCCCAGGGCAGCCAGATAGTGCAGTTGTCCGAAGGTGCGGGCGAACGTCGTCTTGCCGCCCTGGTTGGGCCCGGAGACGACGAGGACGCGCTCGGCGTCGTCGAGGTAGAAGTCGTTGCACACGATCGACGCGCCCTCCGCGGTCAGCTTCTGGGCCAGGGCGAAATCGTACGCGTCGTAGCTCCGGACCCGCTTGACCTTGGACACCCGCGGGTAGCAGATCTCGAGCCCCGCTCGCGTGAACCTTTCCACGTAGTCCAGGTACGCGATGTAGAATTGGACCTCGCGGTCGAACGCACGGATCACGGCGTCCTGATAGTCGACGTTCTCCTCGACGAAACGGTCGAGGGCGAGGAAGGCATCCGGGTAGAGCAGGGCCACGCGGTCGAGCACCTGCGCTTCGACGTGGTTCATGTCCGGGCCGGTGGGGTATGTCACCCTGTAGTCTTTCGCGGCGCCTTGCTTGAATTTCTCGAATGTCTGCTCCACGTCGATGCTGTAATCGGCCTCGCCCTCGTATCTGCGGACCTTGATGTTGTCGTCCCCGATCAGGAGGCAGTATTTGATCGCGGACAGCGCCGCTGTGATCCTCTTCGTCTCCCTCACAAGCGAGGCGAAGCGGTCGGACGCGACGTACCCCCTGAGGTAGTTACGGAAGGCCAGGAGGCCCCGTGCCTTGAGGTCTGCGTGATCGAGGTCGTCGGCAAGACGGGCGACGGCCTCGCAGTAGATGCCCACCGCATCCAGGAACCAGCGCTCCTTCTGGTATTTGTAGTAGAGCTTGTCCGCCTGGGCCAGATGGTCGCGCATGGCCCGCATTCGCTGCGCGAACGCTCGTATCTGCGCCATCGCCGTGCCGTCTTCGAGGTCGTGCATGACCTCGTGGCGGTACTCTATCGCGCTGGTGGTGGTCAACGGGGCGTAGAAGAACGGCTTCAAGCGGTACTCGTCCTTGCCGGCGGTGATGGCACCGACGATCTGGTCGAGGTTGAGATCGGCGAAGAAGGCGGGCTCCTCAAGCCGGTCGTCTTCCGGCCGGTCTTCGGGCCGCTCGAAGAGGACGCTGGGGAGGGCCGTGCCTCTTTCGGCCCCGATCGTCGGACGGACGCGATTCATCCCGTCATCACCGCGGCGCGCACCTCGGCGCGATCACGAAACCAGATGCCGAGCCCGATGACCACGCCCAGGATCACCCCGGCGGTGATCGGAGCCCATTCGCCTGGCTCGATCGCATGTCACCCCTGCGCCCGAGCCTGGCGGGGCCTGGCGGGCATGGGGCGAGAGTCGAACGATATCCGAGGGAACGCGCGTCGGGTGGTGGGCCCGGAGGAGCATTGCGGAGGTACTGGCGAGCCGGTTCCCCGGAGCGAGCTGGGTTGGACTCCATCGGGGTTGCTGCGGTCCCGTCCCCATGCACTAACCTCTATCGGGCGCGTCTCCCGCTAGAGGCTATCACCCGGGTCTAGCGCCACATCCCGGACACGTTGCCTGAGGAAGGTCCGGGGCGCCCGCGAACTGGCATCATCTCGACGAATTCGCGGGGTGGGCTAGCCGGGGGTTCGGACGCCTGCGGCCGGAGCCGACTGGGCGCTCGGGACGAGCCTCATCTCCCGGTGAGCCATTCAGCACGGTAGCATGTGTCCGGTTTCCCTGTCAACCGGAGCGGAGTCGGGCGGCACGAGCTCTCTGCTTGCCCGCGGAGGTGTCGGGCGCGAGACCCGCCGGGGCTTGCCAACGCGCGCGCGGTGTGCTTATGTAGTTCCTGGCGGCGATGAGGCTCGCCGGATAACCGCGTCCCAGACGCTGATAGCCTCTACGCTCATTCCGGGTTCGGGGGCGCTCGGGCGTCGGTACGGTCTGGGAGAGCGGTGGCATGAGCCGGCGGGCGTGGAAGTCACGTCCAGGGTTGTCCACTCCGCGATCCATCCCGCGGCACCTGCATCTATCCACCCGTGCCGGGAATCTTGTCCTAGCCCATGTTTGCAGGGGACAGACTCAGAGGCCTTGATTTTCCTGGATTTCTGATTTTTGTTTTCCACAACACTCCCCGGGCGGTGTGAGCTGGTGGATGCCCACAGCCCGGAGGACCGCTTGGCCGTGGGGACCCGGCCGAGTCACCAGCCGGAGGTGCTGGCCCGCGACGTTGAGTTCCACCAAGCGGATCGGGCGGAGGGCCTCCAATGCCGTATCCAGGGCCATGGTGAGTCCGGCCCGGGTGAGCGCTTTGTGCAGGGCGCAGCCCAGCAGCAAGGCCAGGTGGACCACGAACAGGTGCGCCCGCACCCGGCGCTGCGTCTGATGATAGATCGGCCGCATCTCCATCATCCCCTTGAGCTCGCGGAAGGCGCGCTCCACCATCAGGAGTTCCTTGTAGCTGGCGACGGTCTGCACGGTGTCCAACGCCCGGTCGTTGGTTTGCAGGAGATACGTGCCTTCCACCCGCCGCGCGGCGCGGAGTTTCGCGCGGTCCAGGGTGAACCGCACCTGCCCGTCCGGCTCCAGCCGCCAGGTGAAGTAGCGATGGCCGCGGTACGCGCGGAGGATGGCCCCGGCGCGGGCGCCGATCTTCTCGGGGGTCTTGAGCCGGCCAGCGGCCACTGCGGCTTGGAGCCTGCGCAGCGCATCGCGACAGCGCGCCATGTCCTGGCGCCGCATCGCGCGTTCGAAGCCCAACCGCTCGGGGCTGTGGACGACGATGTACCGGACGGGATCCTGGGGCAACTGCACCTCGATCGCCCGCCCGCCATCAGGGAGCGGCTGTGCGGGACGCCGCCGGGCCGCCGCGAGGACCGCTTGGGCCGTGGGATTCCGCCGCCGCTGGATCCCGACCACGTAACGATCCTCACCGGCCGCCAGCGCGTGCAGCGCCCGCTCGCTGACCATCCCGCGATCGCACACCCACACCACGCGCCGCACGGTAAACCGCCGCCGCACATTCGCCAGCACCGCGGTGACCGTCTGCCGATCGGCCCGGTTGCCGGCGAAGACGTAGGAGGCGATGGGCCACCCGCTCGCCATCACCACGCCCACCAAGACCTGCCGATTCCGCGGCCGGCCGTCGCGCGAATGCCCACAGCGCGCGACGCGCGTCGGGCCGGTGCCTTCGAAGTAGGTACTGGTCAGATCGTAGAAGACCACCTCCACCTGCAGGCCAAACAGATCGCGCAGTCTGAGGTACAGGTCCGTTTCGATGGCCTCTTTCGCGGCGATCAGGTGATCCAACGTGCGGTACCACTGGCGCAATTGCCGATACGCCACGCGGACCCGGCCGTGCGCCTCCCACTGCGGGAGCACACGCTGGCCGGCCTGATCCGCGACCCAGCTTTCTTCCAGCCACCAGGCCAGCGCATGCTCGCTGCCGGGATGGAGCAAGCGATGCGCGGTGAGCAAAAAGGCCGTCTCCGCCACGTCCCACCCGTCCCGGCTCGGGCAGTGGCGGCGGACCACCTCCCCGATGCCCAGCTGCGCCCACAAGCGCCGCGCGACCAGGATGGGCCCATACGTCAGCCCGTGCTCGGCGGAGATCTCGCCGGCGTGCACGACGCGCTCGCGCGTGTACGGGCGCAGGAGGGTGAGGAGCTTGTCGAGATGCGGGGCCAGCAAATCGGCGCGGCCGATGGGGGAGACGACGCGTTGCTGCACCCGCCCGCCGACGCGGCGGCCTTCGACCAGATAGAGGTACTCATAGGTCTTCTCGCCTTGGCGGCGGGTGATCGTCCGCACAAACATTTCACTCGATGAGTTCGTAGAATCGCCTGGAAGTCCTGCTAATTGGCGCCGATTCTTGTCACAATATTTTCACAACGATTTCGCGCGCGCTCGCCGCCCGGGCGCTTGAAAAGCCAAGAAAATCAAGGCTTTGCGCGCAAGGGCCCTATCCAGTCAGGGGGTGAAATCGCCGGTTCCGCGCAAACATGGGCTAGCGACCGGTCTCAGCGTGGGCATGGCGCTGCCGTCTCGGGCCGCTCACACGGAGAGAGTGCCCGGCCTGCGCACCGCCCCGATGGTCCTTGGCTGGATGGCGATCTACCTCTGTGGCCATTCAGTCACCTCCTGGGTGGCGGGCCGAGTCGTCGGGATCCGCCTTCGCGGGTACGAGGTCGGGGGGGGGACGAGGCACTCGGAGGTCTGTCCGCCAGGCCTCTCCCGGCTGATGCGCATGCTCCCGTTGTTTGCTGCGGTGACGGACGAAGCGAGCCTGCGGGGAGCAGCCCCGCTGGGCAGGGCCACCATGTTTGCGGCCGCCAGACCTCGACGGTGGTGTGCTCGCTCCTCGCCGCCGGGTACGCCTGGTGCGCGTTTCGGCCCATCGTGATCGCCCGTTTCGGAGCATCGTGATCGCCTGTTTCGGTCCATCGTGATCACGCGTTTCGGCATCATGATCACCTGTTTCGGAGCAGCGTGATCAGACCGAACGCCT
>Ga0209810_1000663_pt1 | contig 68249 bp, 66 predicted proteins | sample Coa_R1_7_FD_187159 | JGI IMG/M metagenome (GOLD analysis project Ga0209810, IMG submission 187159) | Surface soil microbial communities from Centralia Pennsylvania, which are recovering from an underground coalmine fire - Coalmine... | ecosystem: Environmental > Terrestrial > Soil > Unclassified...
TGAAGACGGTGGTGTAGAAGATCAGCACCACCTTCGAGGTCTCGCCGATGCCGAACCAGATGATGGCCAGCGAGACGAAGGCGATGGGGGGGATGAAGCGGAAGAACTCCACGTAGGGGTCGAAGAGACGCCGCGTGAACGGCCACCAGCCCATCACCAGGCCGAGCGGCACGCCGACCACGATCCCCAGGGCCCAGCCGGTGAGGATGCGGAAGGTCGAGATCTCCACGTCCTGGATCAGCTGGCCGGTCGCGTAGAGCTTGACCAGGGCCCGGACGACCTCGACCGGGGAGGGGAGGAAGTAGGCGATGGTGTGCAGGCTGAGCAGCTGCCAGAGGCCGATGCCCACCGCCACCGAGGCCACGTAGGTGGCGATCACCCGGGCCGGGAGGCGGCGCACGGTCGCCGGCCGGACGGGGGCCACGACGATCTCGCCGAAACGCTGGCCGCGGGAGGGCACGACCCGGTCCTTCACGCGCGCACCTCCTGCTGCAGGGAGCGCCGGACCTCGTCGGCGATGTCGGTGCGGATGCGCTCGTGCAGGCGGAGCGCCCGCTCGTTCTCGATCGAGCGGGGCCGGGCCAGGTCCACCTCGAAGATCGACTTGATCCGCGCCCCGGGGCCGGCGGTCATGGTCACGATGCGGTCGCCCAGGGTGATCGCCTCCCAGATGTCGTGGGTGACGAAGACCACGGTGGGGCGGGTCTCCTGCCAGATTCGGTCGAACTCCTGCTGGAGGAGCTCGCGGGTCTGGGCGTCCAGCGCCCCGAAGGGCTCGTCCATGAGCACGATGTTGGGCTCGTTGGCGAGCACCCGCGCGATCTGGACCCGCTGCCGCATGCCGCCCGAGAGCGCGGGAGGGAAGCGGTCGACGGCGTGGTCGAGGCCGACCAGCTCGACGTAGCGGCGCACCAGCTCCCGGGTGCGCTGCCGGCTCAGCCCCCGCACCCGGGGGCCGAAGGCGATGTTGTCGGCGACCGAGAGCCATGGGAAGAGGGCCTCCGAGCTCTGGAAGACGATGCCCCGGCTGACGTCGGGGCCCATCACCGGCTGGCCCCCCACCCTCACCTCCCCGCCGGCGGCGGGGACGAACCCCGCCAGCACGTTGAGCAGCGTCGACTTGCCGCAGCCACTCGGCCCGAGCAGGCACAAGAACTCGCCCGCCGCCACCTCCAGGCTGACGTCGCGCAGCACCTCGAAGCCGTCCAGACGCACGGTGGCGCCGCGCAGGCTGATCGACTCGCCCCTCATCTCATCGCTGCGCCGGCCAGTAGGCGGTGGTCACGACCGTGCTCAGGTCGAGCGGCTTCGTGATCAGCCCGCGGCTCCGCTGCCAGTCGACGATCGACCGGTAGCTCTGGATGTCCTGGGCGTTGGGAGGCCGGTTCTGGAAGGCGATGTTGTCGGTCGCCATCCGGGTCGAGGCCTCGTCGATGTTCCCGTTCGAGGCCGCGCTGTCCGCCTTGATCGTCCCCGGCACGTCGGTGGTCACCTTCCGGCAGGCCTCGGCCAGGGCCTGGTTGAAGCGGGTGGCGTACTGCCGGTGCGAGCTGAGCCAGTCCTGCTTGGCGACCAGGACCTGCTCGTAGCTGTACCCGAAGTCGCCGGTGGTGCCGATCACCTTCGCCCCCAGCTTTGCGGCCTGGGTCGGCCACGGCTCCCAGATCACGGTGCCGTCGATGTCGCCCTTGCTGAGCAGGGCCGGGACGTCGGCGGGGCTGACCGGGATGAACTGGACACGGGACTCGTCGATGCCGTTGGCGGCGAGGAGCTTGGAGGCGGCGTACTCGCTCAGCGACGACTTCACCACCCCGATCTTCTTCATCTCCTTGACGCTGGCGATGCCCTTGCGCGCCACCACCTTGACGTACTTCCCGGACGACTCGTAGACGGAGACGATGCGCAGGCTGTCGGTGGCGCCGGCCTTGGTCAGGGCGTTGGCGTCGCTGGTGCCCGAGAACTGGATCTGGTTGGCCACCACCGCGTCCACCCCGAGACCGCCCTGCTCGAATTGCTTGAGCTGCACGTTGAGCCCGTACTTCTTGAAGATCCCCTCCTGGTCGCCGACGAAGAAGCAGGCGTAGGAGGCGTCGATGCCGACGCCGACGATCACCGGCTCCGGCAGCGGTGAGTACCGGGCGCTCCCGCCTCCGCCGGCGCCGGTGGTGCCGCCGCAGGCGGCCAGCAGCGGCAGGACCAGGGCCGCGAGCCATCTCATCGATCTCATCCCATCCCTCCGATCTTCTCCGAGTCCTCATCGGTCGTCCCGGGGCCGGAGCCCCGGCCGCACCCCCGGAAGCCGTCGAGCAGGAAGTCGGTGATGCGGCGGGCGATCTCGTGGCTGGACAGCTCGCCCTCGGGTCGGTACCAGCGGTCGACCTGGGTGCAGGCGGCGAGCGAGACCATGACCGCCAGCTTGGGGTCGCGGACGCGGAAGACGCCGTCGGCGCGCGCCCGGGCCACGATCTCCCGCACCCCCCGCTCGTAGCGGTCGCGCTCGGCGATGAACCGCTCCAGCTCCTTCCCCCGCAGGGGGTGGAAGTCCTGGCGGAGCAGGCGCACCTCGGGCCGCTCCATGTGCAGGCGAAGGTGGCTCTCGAGCACGAAGCGAAGCTGGGCGACGGGGTCGCGGTGGCGCCGTCTCGCCTCCTCCAGGCCGGCCAGGTGGAGCCCCATCGCCTCCTCGATGATGGAGACGAAGAGCTCGTACTTGGAGGCGAAGTGATGGTAGAGGTTGGCCGGGGAGCAGCCGGCCCGGGCCGCCAGCTGGCGCATGGTCACCTGCTCGTAGCCCAGCTCCCCGAAGAGGCGGATCGCCGCCGCCACGATCTGGTCGCGGACCGAGCGCCGCTCAGCCACCGCCACGGCGGCGTCTCACCTCCTCCTCCACGTAGCGGACGATGTCCGAGAGGTGGCTGCCGGTGGCGAAGACGGCGTAGCCCATCCCCTCCAGCGCCGGCCGGTCGGCGGCGGGGATGGTGCCGCCCACCAGCAGCACCACGTCGGTCGCCCCCGCCTCGCGCAGGCGCCGCTCCAGGCGGGTGCAGTAGTCCAGGTGGGCGCCGCTCAAGACGGAGAGCCCGCAGGCGTCGGCGTCCTCCTGGAGGACGGCGGCGGCGATGGCGTCCACGGTCTGGTGGCGGCCGGTGTAGATCACCTCCATTCCCGCCTCGCGCAGGGCCTTGGCCACCACCTTGGCCCCCCGGTCGTGGCCGTCCAGGCCGGGCTTGGCGATCACGATCCGGATCGGCCGGCGGTCAACCGTCATCGGGCAGCTCCTCCAGGCTGAGGCCGTAGACCTCCAGGGCCTGGGCCGGGGAGACGTAGCCGAGGCGCACGTCGCGCCGGACCAGCTCCCGGTCGCGCTCCCGGGGGTCGCCGTAGCCGCCCCCGCCGGCCAGCTGGAAGCTGACCACGTCCCCGTAGCGGAGGTCGACCGAGGCCTTGCCCCCGATCTCGTAGGCGCCCTCGGTGTCGGGGTTGACGACGGTGCGGCCGAGCGCCCCGGGGCGACCGCCGAAGAGCCCGAAGGGCGGGAAGCGGTGCCGCTCGGAGAGGTTGGTGAACTTGATCTGCTCGCCCAGGATGCGGACGTCGCGCCGGATGCCGAGCCCGCCCCGGTGACGCCCGGCCCCACCCGAGTCGGTGAGGTACTCGAAGCGCTCGACGATCACCGGGGTGCTCTGCTCCACCGCCTCGACGGGGATGTTGGCGGCGTTGTAGGGGGAGGACATGCCGTCGCAGCCGTCCCGGGCGGCGCGGGCGCCGGTGCCGCCGTGGACCAGCTCGTAGCCGACGAAGCGCCGCCCGCTGACCGGGTCGCGGGCGCCGAAGGTGGCGTTGCAGAAGTGGCTGTTGGCGGCGGTGACCGCCTCGGGCAGGGCCGGGGCCAGCGCCCCCAGGACGACCTCGAAGATCCGGGAGCAGATGGCGGCCCGGGGGCCGCCGCCGGCCGGCCGCCGGGGGTTGAGGAAGCACCCCTCGGGGGCCGTGATCCGGATGGGACGCAGCGAGCCCGCGTTCATCGGCCCGTAGGGATCGGTGAGGCACTTGACGGCGGCGTAGACGTAGCTGCGGGTGTAGTTGAAGTAGCTGTTGAGGCCGGACTCGGTCTGGGGCGAGGTGCCCTCGAAGTCGACCAGCAGCCGGTCGCCCTCGACCGTGACCGCGACCGCGATCTCGAGCGGGGGCGTTCCCGTCCCGTAGTCGTCCATGTGGTCCCGGAAGCGGTAGACGCCGTCCGGCATCTCGGCGATGCGGGAGCGGACCCGGCGTTCGCTCTGGTCGAGCAGCTCCTCGATGCAGGCGTCCACCACCTCGGGGCCGAAGCGCTCGTAGAGCCCGGCGATGCGCTGCTCGCCCAGGGCCACCGAGGCCCGCTGGGAGCGCAGGTCGCCGAGCACGTTGCGGGGCGTGCGCGAGTTGGCGGCGATGATGGCCAGGGCGGCCGCGTTCTCCTCCCCTGCCTCGACGAGCTTGATCGGGGGGATGCGCAGCCCCTCCTGGTGGTAGTCGAAGATCCCCTCCACCGCCTGGCTGCCGGGCCGGGAGCCGCCCACGTCGGTGTGGTGGACGAGGTTGACCGCGAAGCCGACCAGCCGGTCGCGCCAGAAGCAGGGGCGGGTGAGGAGGAAGTCGGGGAAGTGACCGGAGCCGAGCATGGGGTCGTTGAGGAGGATGACGTCGCCCGGCCGCATGCTCTCGGCCGGGAAGGCCTCGAGCACGTTGCGGATGGCGAAGTTCATGGCCCCCATGTGGCCGGGCGAGTAGGGGCCCTGGGCGGTCATGCGTCCCGCCGCGTCGAAGACGGCGACCGAGAAGTCCTGACCCTCGCGGGCCTGGATGGAGTAGGCCGTCCGCTGCACCGAGGAGCCGATCTCGACCGCAATCGACTGCAACGCCCCCCAGACCACGCCCAGGGTGATGGGGTCGACCCGGCGCCGGCTCACCGCCCGCCCCCCTCCGCGCGCCGGGCGATCAGGTTGCCCAGGCGGTCGACGGTGGCGGAGAAGCCCGGCGGCAGGACGGTGGTCGACTCCCGCTCCTCCACGATCGCCGGCCCGCACAGCTCGGTGCCGGCGGTGAGCCGCTCGCGCCGGTAGACGGCGGTGTCGGTCCAGCCCTCGTGCTCGGGGAAGTAGGCCCGCCGGTAGGTGGGCCGGGGCGCCGGGCCGGGCGCGAAGGCGGGCAACTCGACCGGGGGCCGCCGGCCGATCGCGGTCAGGCGCCAGGTGGTGGCCTCCACCGGCTCGCCCGGGCTGGCCATGCCGTAGCGGCGGGCGTACACCTCCTCGAAGGTGGCGCGCACCGTGTCCAGGGAGGCGAAGGGCACGGTCAGCTCGTAGCCCTGGCCGACGTAGCGCAGGTCGACCTCCCGGACCAGGCGGACCGGCTCCCGTCCGGTCGAGTCCCGGATCACCGCCGCCGCCTCCTCCGCCATCTCGGCGAAGACCGCCTCCACCGCCGCCGGCTCCAGGGCGTCGAGGCGGCCGAGCAGGGTGCGGGAGACGTCGAACTTGATCTCCGCCACCAGCAGCCCGATGGCGCTGGCCACGCCCGAGGCGGCGGGCAGGATGGCGGTCTCGATCCCCAGGGCCTGGACCAGGCGGCAGCCGTGGACCGGGCCCGAGCCGCCGGTGGCGACCAGGGCCAGGCGGCGGGGGTCGAAGCCGCGTTCGATCGAGACCACCCGGGTGGCCAGCTCCATGTTCAGGTTGACCATGGCGTGGATGCCCCAGGCCGCCTCCTCCAGGCTCAGGCCGAGTGGCCGCGCCACCTTCTCCTCGATGGCGCGCCGCGCCGCCTCGGGGTCGAGGCGCATGGTGCCGCCGGCGAAGTGGTCGGGGTTGAGGTAGCCCAGGACCAGGTTGGCGTCGGTGACGGTGGGCTCGGTGCCGCCCCGGCCGTAGCAGGCCGGCCCCGGGTGGGAGCCGGCGCTGTCCGGCCCCACCTGGATCGTGCCCAGCTGGGGGCGGGCGATGGAGCCGCCGCCGGCCCCGATCTCGACCAGGTCCAAGGAGCGGACGTTCATGGGGATGCCCGAGCCGGGGGCGAGGCGGATGCGGTGGAGCTCGAAGGTGTCGACCATCTGGGGCTCCCCGTCCAGGATCAGGCTCAGCTTGGCGGTGGTCCCGCCCATGTCGAAGGCGATCAGGTCGGGGTGGCCGACCAGCCGGCCGTAGCGGGCCGCCACCAGCGCCCCCGCCGCCGGCCCCGACTCGATCATGCGCACCGGGAGACGGGCCATGGCCTCGGCGGTGGCGATGCCGCCCCCGGACTGCATGACGAAGAGGCGGCCCCGGTAGCCGCGCCCGACCAGGTGACCGGCGATCCGGTCCAGGTAGTCGCGCACGGCCCGCATCAGGTAGGCGTTGACCACCGTGGTCGAGGTGCGCTCGTACTCCCGGAACTGGGGCGAGACCTCGCAGGAGAGGCTGACCTCGATCTCCGGGGCCAGCTTCTGGACCAGCCGCCCGAAGCGGCGCTCGTGGTCGGGGTTGACGTAGCTGTGGAGGAAGACCACCGCCACCGAGCGGACCCGGTGCCGTTGCAGCTCCCCGATCACCCGGGCGGCGTCGGCCTCGTCCAGGGGGGTGCGCACGCTGCCGTCGGCGAGCACCCGCTCCGTCACCTCCCAGATCCGGTCGCGCTCGATCAGCGGCGCCGGCTTCTCGATCTGGAGGTCGTAGAGCTGGTAGCGCTTCTGACGGCCGATCAGGAGGACGTCGCGGAAGCCGCGGGTGGTGACCAGGGCCACGCCCGTGGCCTTGCGCTCGACCACCAGGTTGGAGCCCAGGGTGGTGCCGTGGACCGCCCGGGCCAGGTCCGGCCAGGGTACGCCGGCCCGGGCCACCAGCTCGTCCAGGCCCTCCAGGCAGGCCCGGGCCGGGTCGGGGTAGGTGGTCAGGCGCTTCAGGGTGTGGAGGCGGCCGTCCGCGTCCTGGAGGACGAAGTCGGTGAAGGTGCCCCCCACGTCGAAGGCCACCTGCACCGGGCCGCCGCCCGGGCGGTCGCCGCCCCTCTCCCCGCCGGTCATCCCGCCAGCGCCCCCAGGATCTCCTGGTTGTGCTGGCCCAGGGCCGGGGCCGGGCTGAAGGCGTCGGGGGCCCCGGTCTTGATCGGGTTGCCGACCAGGTTGCGCCGGCCGTCGCTCACCACCATGCCCCGGTGGAGCACGTGGGGATCGGACAGCACCCGGTCCACGGTGTTGACCGGCCCGCCCGGCACCCCCGCCGCCCACAGCTCCCGCACCCAGTCGTCGGTGGGGCGGCGGCGGAAGCGCTCCTCCAGGAGCGGCACCAGCACCTCGCGGGCGGCCACCCGGTCGGCGTTGCTCGGGTAGCGCTCGATCAGCTCCTCCAACCCCAGCACCCGGCAGAGGGGGGCCCAGAAGTTCTCCACGAAGACCGCCACCACCACGTGGCCGTCGGCGGTGGCGAAGGCCTGGTAGGGGACCACCGACTGGTGGGCGGAGCCGATCGGCTGCGGCACCCGGCCGTCGGTCCAGAAGTACTGGGCCACGTAGGTGAGCAGGGAGACCTGCACGTCGAGCAGGGAGAGGTCGATGTGCTGGCCCTGGCCGGTGCGCTGGCGGCGGACCAGGGCGGCGCAGACGGCCAGGGCGGCGAAGATCCCGCCGCCCAGGTCGCCGATCGGGATCCCGGCCCGGGTGGGGCGCCCGCCCGGCTCGCCGGTGATCGACATCCCCCCGCCCATGGCCTGGAGGATGAGGTCGAAGGCGGGCAGGTCGCGGTAGGGGCCGCTCTCGCCGAAGGCGGTGATGGAGCAGGTCACGATGTCGGGCTTGACCGCGGCCAGCTCGGCGTGGGTCAGGCGCAGCCGCTCCATCACCCCGGCCCGGAAGTTGTCGACCACGGCGTCGGCGGTGGCCACCAGGCGGAGGAAGGTGTCGCGCCCGGCGGGCGTGCGCAGGTCGAGGACGACCGACTTCTTGTTGCGGTTGATGGCGTTGAAGTAAGCCGAGGAGCCGTCCGGCTCGAAGGGCGGCCCCATGCGGCGGATGGGGTCGCCGGACGGCTCCTCGACCTTGATCACCTCGGCACCCATGTCGGCCAGGAGCATGGTCGCGTAGGGGCCGGCCAGCATCCGGGTCAGGTCGAGCACGCGCACCCCGCGCAGGGTGTCGCTCACGGCCGGCCGCCTCCCCGCCGGAGCACCTCGCGCCCGATCAGGTTGCGGAGCAGCTCCGAGGTGCCGCCGCCGCTGAGCAGGAAGCGGGCGTCGCGGAAGTAGCGCTGGACCGGGTACTCCATGGCGAAGCCGTAGGAGCCGTAGATGCGGGTGGCCTCGTCCACGATCCGGGCGCAGGCCTCGGTGGCGAAGAGCTTGACCATGGCCGCCACCGTGGTCAGCTCGCGGTCCGGCTCGGCGGCGGCGCGGTCGATGCGCTCGGCGGCGTCGTAGGTGGCGAGGCGGGCGTGGTGGAGGTCGGTGGCCATCTCGGCCAGCTTGGCCGCGATCTGCTGGTGCTCGCCGATGGGGCGCCCGAAGGCGTGGCGCTCGCGGGCGTAGGCGGCGCTGTCCTCCAGCGCCCGGCGACCGAGGCCGACGGCCAGGGCGGCGGTCATGACCCGGATCTCGCTCAGCACCCCGCCCACGTTGGCCACCCCCTCCCCCTCGCCGCCCAGCAGGGCGTCGGCCGGGACCTCGCAGTCGATGTGGACCTCGCTGGTCAGCGAGGAGCGGGTGCCCAGCTTCTCGATCGGGCGGCCGACCTCGAAGCCCGGGGTGCGGGCGTCGAGCAGGAAGAGGGCGATCGAGCGCAGGCCGGGCTCGTCCGTGGTCCGGGCGCCGACGGTGAGGAAGTCGGCCACGGGGGCGTTGGTGATCCAGGTCTTGTGCCCGGTGATCCGCCAGCCCCGCTCGGTGCGGCGGGCCCGCGTCTGCATGGCCCCCAGGTCGGACCCCGCCCCCGGCTCGGTGAGGGCGAAGGTGGCCACCTTCTCCCCCCGCAGGGCCGGCCGCAGGTAGCGCTCGCGTTGCTCGTCGGTGCCGTAGCGGTACACGAAGTGGGTCCCCATCAGGGACTGCATGGCCGCGATCGCGGCCAGGGAGAGGGAGCCGGCGGCCAGCTCCTCGTAGAAGACGCAGGCGGTCACGAAGTCCGCCCCCTGGCCGCCCACCTCCTCCGGGTAGCGCAGGCCCAGGTAGCCCAGCTCGCCCAGCCGCCGGAAGAGCGCCTCGGGGAAGACGCCGTGCCGGTCCAGCTCCTCCGCCCGGGGCAGCACCTCGCGCTCGACGAAGGAGCGCACGCTCTGCCGGAAGAGCTCCCGCTCCCCGGCCAGGGTGGCGCTAGCCAAAGATGTCCAGGGGTTCCCGGAAGGTGCCGAACACCTCCCGCAGGGCGCCCATGATCTCGCCCACGGTGCAGTAGGCGCGGACGCACTCGACCGTGTACGGCATCAGGTTCTCGCCCGGCCGCCCGGCGGCCTCCCGCAGCGCGGCCAGGGAGCGCTCGACCGCGGCCCCGTCCCGGCGGCGGCGCACCTCCTCCAGCCGCTCCAGCTGCTCGTCCAGGGCCCGGGGGTCGTGCCGGTAGAGCCGGGTCGGGGGCGGCTCCTCGTCGTCGACGAAGATGTTCTCGCCCACGATCTTGCGCTCGCCCGCCTCGACCGCCATGGAGTGGCGGTAGGCCTCCTCCAGCACCTGCTGCTGGACCCAGCCGGACTCGATGCACCGGGCCATGCCGCCCCGGCGCCTCACCTCCTCCATCAGGGCCAGGATGCGGCGCTCGTACTCGTCGGTCAGGCTCTCCACGAAGTAGGAGCCGGCCAGGGGGTCGGCGGTGTCGGCGATGCCCGACTCGTAGGCGACGATCTGCTGGGTCCGGAGCGCCAGGCGCATGGCCTCCTGGTCGGGGATCTCGAAGGCCTCCTGCCAGGTGTTGACGGTCAGGGACTGGAGCCCGCCCAGCACCAGGGCCATGGTCTCGACGGTGGCCCGGACCACGTTGTTGAGCGGCTGGCGGTGGCTGAAGGTGGAGCCGCAGGTGCCGGCGAACCAGAGGAAGCGCCAGGAGCGCGGGTCCCGGGCGCCGTAGGTCTCCCGCATCAGCCGGGCCCAGATGCGGCGCGAGGCCCGGTACTTGGCCACCTCCTCGAAGACGTTCATGAAGGCGCCCAGGTTCCAGGAGATGCGGGGGGCGAAGGCGTCGATGGGGATGCCGCGCTCCAGCGCCCGCTCCACGTACTCGATGGCGTTGGAGATGGCGAAGGCCATCTCCTGGACGGCGTTGGCGCCCGACTCCCGGATGTGGTAGCCGCAGACCGAGATGGGGTTGGCCCGGGGCATGACCCGGCTGCAGTACTCGAAGGTGTCGGCGACCAGGCGCAGCGAGGGCTCGACCGGGAAGACGCAGGCGCCCCGGGCGAAGAACTCTTTCAGGATGTCGTTCTGGACGATGGGGCGGAGGCGGTCGGCGGGGACGCCCTGCTTCTCGCCCGCCACCTGGTAGAGGGCGAGGAAGAGGAAGGCGGGGGCGTTGATGGTGAAAGAGGTGCTGATCCGGTCCAGGGGGATGCCCTCGAACAGCACCTCGAAGTCGGCCAGGGAGTCGATCGCCACCCCGACCCGTCCCACCTCCGCCCGCCACTCGGGGTGGTCGGAGTCGTAGCCCATCTGGGTGGGCAGGTCGAGGGCCACGGAGAGGCCGTGGACCCCCTCCCGCTCCAGCAGGCGGCGGTTCCAGGCGTTGGTCTCGCGGACGGTGCCGAACCCGGTGTAGGTCCGCATCGTCCAGTACTTCTCCCGGTACATCAGCGGGTAGGGCCCGCGCGTGTACGGGTACTGGCCGGGATCGGCCAGGTCGCGCTCGTAGTCCAGGCCGGCGACGTCCTCGGGCCGGTAGACGGGTTTGATCTCGACCCCCGAGGTGGTCTCGACGTGCCGGTAGGTCCGTTCCGGGGTCACGGCCCCGCGCGCGCCGGTCTCCTCACTCATCAGCGCCCCTCCGACTGACCGAACGTTCGTTCACTCGGCGGGCAGATGCTAGCGCAGGCGGGCCGAGGCGTCAATCCCGGCGGGGGACCGGCCCGCCCGGGCCGAGCGGCGGGGTGGGAGCGGACGGTCAAAGGCCGCAATCGGGGCTGGCGACCCAGTCGCAATTCACCACCATGGCAGGTGCGGTGTGCATGGCGTCGCGTAGGCCAGGTCCCGGATCGGCCATCAATCCTCGGGCGCAGCGCATTACCGACCGGTCGAGAGATACGACCTCGAGCGGGAGAACGTCGAGCACCCTCCACACATCTGCGAGCCGCCCCTGCATGCGGCTCGTGACGATCCCAGTCGCACGTCGGAGGTCGTCGGCGGATCTGGGTTGCCTGCCTCCCGCCGCCACATCAGCAGCAGACGGTGGACGAGTTGGTCGGCGACGAGTGCGCTGATGCGGGATCAGGGGCGACTCACCAACCGTTTCCTCCTTCACCAGGGCCGCCAGGCCTGGAAATCGGGATCGGGGTCATCCTCCGGCTGACGGAGCAGTCCGTAGAGGAAGTTGGTGCCGAGGTAGACGCGGCTCATGAGGAGCGCGTGGCGGGTTCGAGGCCGGGCTCGGGGGGCCTCATCGGGTCGGCGACCGAGCACCCAGTCCATCTCTTCGCCGGTTGCCTTCCCAGCCGCACCGGTGGTGGCCGGCATGGATGGGGTGGGGCGTGGGCCACCCTGGCGTCACGGTGTGCCCACCGGCACGTCGAGGGCGCCGGCGAGACGGTCGATCGTCTCCAGGCCGACCCTCGTGGCGCGGCCCGTGATGATGTTGCGGGCCGCCTTCACGTCGATCCCCGCCGGCTGGCAAGCGTTCCGATGCTCCCCCTGACCAACTCGCCAACGCGCCAGGCGATGCGCATGAGGACGATCCCGCCTTTCGGGGAGATCGTGATCGACCGGCCGGCATCGTCGCAGCGCTCATGGCACACGCCGCCGGCCGGGCCGGCCCCGGGCCTCGAGGAGGGCGTCCACAGCAGACCGGCCGCTTCCCTCACGTCGGCTCGCCACACCGAGCCGGTAAGGACGGTGATCGAGCCCGGCTCGACCTCGCCCACGCCGACCGGTACCTTCCTGGTCTGGATGCCGCCCCCACGCCGCCAGGCGGCGGGGTCGGTGTTCAGCCGCTACAGGAGCTGATGCTCATCTCGTTCGTGAGCGGGAGCACTGACAGGGTGGTGGCGAATCCTGCGGCCTTAGGTGGACTGATCTTCGCCACGACCAGCTCTTTGTCGTTGGCATAGACACTGCCGGGGAGAGGAACGTCGAAGGCCTTCCCGGTGTCGAGGTCCATGACCGTGTTGGTGTCGGCGGCGAACCAGACCACGAAATGATCCGCCAGGACGGGGAACTGAAACGGGTGCTTCACATCCGTACCGCTGTAGATGGTCACATTGTCGGTCCCGAGGCGAAGGACCTCCATGTCGCTGTTGTCCTGCGTCCAGAGCAGGTAGTTGGCTGATCCCGCGAGGTAAACGATGGGTTGCGGCGAGGCGATCACCTTCGGGACGGTGACCGGCTTCAACGTGTCCGCGTCGACCATACGAAAGGACGGCTGTGAGGTGCCGTTCAGGAACTTGGCCCAAACCAGGTTCCGGCCGGCGAAGACCGGGGAGCTGAGCCGCCCGGAGTCCAGCGTCAGCGATTTGCCTGAGCCAACCATGTAGAGACGCAGATCCAGGGACTGCCGGCTGGCCGGCTGCGACCAGGCCACATAACCGTGACCGACGATCGGGAAGACGAGCTGACCAGTCAGATAGCTGCCGTCCGATAACTGAGACGTGGCGAGCTGAATCACCTGCCGTGTCTGGCGGTTCCAGAGATGGATGCTCCATTGGCCCAGGTTGTACTGCGAATCCCCTTGTGCCCACACCAGCCAGGGGTCTGAAAAGCTCATCCAGGAGATTCCGGAGGCGCTCCCAGGCATGGTCGCGACCACGCTCATCCGGCCGGTGCCAAGATCGACCTCGGCCACCCCCTGGCCCTGGCCGGACTGGAAGTAGCCAAAGGCGAGGGCGCCGTCCTGGCTCAGGGTGTTCACGCCGAAGTTGACGCCAGGCAGGTTGATCGTCCGGCGGGCCAGACCGGCGGACCACTCGGTCGGGATCGGCCCGGTGCAGAAGCTCAGCCTGGCCACCGTCGGGGACGGTGAAGGCGAGGGCGGCAAGCCAAGCGAAGGGGAGGTGGGCGGCTTGGCGGCGCGGTGAGCTGCCGTGGAGCACGCCAGCGTGCTCCACGGCAGCAGCGCCAGCAGAACCAGGGGATAGACCGTCCTGCTTACCAAATGTAACCTCTCCCACCTAGGATGACAACGAACGTCCAGGCATCGAGCCAGCTGTAAGGCGGAACGGAGGACCAGAGCGTGGTAGCAGAGTCGGCATAGTACACTAGGTCCTCCCCGTTGTAGTTCCACCAGCCGGCGGTCTCGACGTAGTGAAAGATGGTCTGGTCGGTCGGATGCCCGTTCAAGTGAGGGCCTCCGGCGACCTCGTATGCATCGCTGGCCACCGGCATTCCAGAGTAGATGTCGGTCTGCAAGTTCTGCAGGAAGGTGCTCAAGTCGTTGGAGCTGGGGTAGTAGGGGACGCCTACCCAGACGTACCAGTACCAGCCGTAGACCGGGTAGCCGACGAAGTGCTGCATGCCGCTCGTCATCGACGAGGCGCTAGTGCCGTCGGTGCTATTGGTCCCCATGTAGGAGCCGGCTGTCGGTTGATCGACGGGAACCCCTTCGGTATAGGTCGATTCAGACACCGTAGCCGGACCGCAGTAATAGACGGCGTCGACCAGGTGTGCCCCCGAGCGCCGGAGGCGCCAGAGCGCGGAGCGAAGGTTGGCGGCCGCGCGTTCGTCCGGAAGCTCCGGCCAGAGCACACCGGCGACGTGGACGCGGGAAACCGGGCGCTCCTGGAGCGCAAGGAAGGCGAGGAGCCGTTGGGAACCCCGGCTGATGGCGATCCGGCGTCCTCTCACCCGCACATCGCCCCCCCCCGAGCAAGCCGAGCCACACCGATCGTCCCCTCCCCGTCACGCCATCTCCTCCCCCTATGGGGCCACGACCTCGATCTCCCTCACGCCGTCGCGGCCCATGATGTCAGGGCCGCGGCTATTCCGTCAACGGTCGACGACGTGGAGTCCTCCGGCCCGGCACGGTCCGGCGGCGACCTCCGGTGACGCCATGGTGACGGCGATTGCTCTCCAATTGTGGATTGGGGAATAGCGATTGAGCGATCAGGGAACCGGGGAAGAGAATCGGAAATGAGCATGACGGCTGGGCCATACCGTAGCGTTGCAGCGCTTGCTCTGGCGATCGGTGCGGCCCTGTGCATCGCACCCATCGCAGCCATGGCCGGTGATAGCCCGGCTGGCTTCTACTACGGTCTCGACGACGCCAGCGCAAACCCTCGTCCGAGCGGAAACGGACCCTATTATGAGCCCAGCACTGGAGGGGTCTTTGGTGCGTATATCGGCGAAATCGGCCTCTGGTATGAGATGTCGGGTGTTGGCTGTAGCGGCTATCAGGATTTCTTCGATGCGATCGACGCAGGGGACGCTAACTTCAACTACAACTACTACGGTTCTGCCAGCGGACCCGGACCGAACGGTGCGGGTGGCGTCTGGTTTATGGCTGGCCCAGGTGTAGACCCTGGATACGATGGAACGACTACAGAGGCCTACAATTGGGGCGCGTTGCAGGCCGAGAAAGCCTATCTCGATTGGCAAGCGAGAGGAGGTTACACCGAAACAGCGAACGGGTACCTACCTTTCGTGGTCATGTGGATGGACATCGAAGCCGGTCCGAGCGGTCAGACGGACGGGTGGAACCATGTCGCTGCGCCAGGTACGTGTGGTACTCAGTTCACTGCATACAGTGTTCCCTCACAACTTGATAGAGAAACCTTCAACGGATTCTGGGACTACATAACGTACCAAACACCTCGCCTTGTCCCAGGTGTTTACTCCGCCCCTGCTTTCTGGAATGAGACCTTTGCGTATGGCTACTCGGACTGCAGTAGCTCACCTTACTGTCCCATCCCCAACACCTACGAATGGACGTATGAGGGTCACTCGACATCGATACTGCCTGGTCCTGTAGGCTGGTGTCAGAGTTCGATCTGTGCGGAGTTCTTCGGAACGCAGACCAGCGATAGCCCCAATGCGATCATGTGGCAGTGGGCTAGCGGCAATGAGGACTACGACCAGGTCGACGTGTATCGGACACCGACCGGTTATTGAGTTTCGGAGACTGCGGGAACCAGGAGGTGGAATACCCAGCGAGCAGGAGGAGCGGCGTCGGTACAGCACGAGAAGTCAGGGTGTGGTTAGATGTGTGAGCTTGACATGAAAAGCGGTTCGGAAGTAGGGGCGAGAAGCGGGAAATGAGGGATGGAGACCGGGGCGTAAGCAGGCGACGGCTGCTGACCATAGGGTCGGTCGGAGCGGCCGTGGTGGCGCTGGCGGCACTTTCCCTGACCGTCCCGGCCCTGGCCGGCGCCGCCGGGAGGCCGCGGTCGGCGGCCGCTCTCCCAACCGCCCCTCCGGCCGCTCCCTCGGTCGCCCCTGCCGCCCCCTGCCAGGCGCAGCAGCTGCGGTTGCACGTGCGGCGCGGCGGGGCAGGGGGAGGACAGGGCGAGATCATCTTCGACCTCCAGAACGTCGGGGGGCAGACGTGCGCGATGTCCGGATACCCGGGCTTCGTCGACCGCGGGGCCGATCAGCGGCAGGTCCCGGCCGCCCACCGGCCCGGCCGCACGTCGGCGGTCACGCTACGGCCGGGAGGGATCGCGTCCTTCTACCTGACGGTCAGCAACGTCTGCAGCCAGGTCAACCCGGCGCGCAACCGGCCGGACCCGGTCGAGATCACCCCGCCCGGGTCGACGACGGCCCTGGCCTGGACCTTTCCGGATGGGGCCTTCTGCGAGGACGCCGCCTACGCGGTGTCCCCCGTCTACGCGGGCCCGGTCTCCATGTGTCATCCCGACGACGCCGGCTGTCGGCTCGCCACCCCCGCCGGGTCCCCGGCTGCCGCTCCGGCTCCGCTACCGACCGTGCCGGTGTGGTTGCAGCGGATCTACGCCGGCCAGAAGGCGGCCGAGCAGGCCAGGATGAAGGCGGAGAACGACGCCCGGCAGGCGAGGTGCCGGGAGGAAGGCATCCCGAGCACGCTGTGCGCCTGATGGGCCCGTTCCGGCAGGGCCGGCGCAAGCTCGCCGGATGCGCGGTTGTGCTGGCCCTGGTCGCGGCCTGCTCCGGCCCGGCCCGGGGAGCGGGCCGATCGCCGGCGCCCGCCAGCCCCACGGTGGAGCCGAGCACAGCCCCCGGGGAGCGGTGCGACGACGGGGCGCTGGCCCTGGAGGTGGTCGGGCCGGTGGGAGGTGGGGCGGGCCACTCCACGCTCGCCCTGGAGCTGGTGAACCGCTCCCGGGAGCGGTGCTGGCTCGAGGGCGTGCCGGCGGTGCGGCTCCTGACCGGCCAGGGTCAGGCGATCGCGGCCACCGCGGTGACCGACCCCTCCGTGCCGCCGAGCCAGGTGGTGCTCCCGCCGGGGGCGGGCGCCGTCTTCCTGGTCACGGTCGAGATCAGGCCGAGCGCCCGTCAGCCGAGCTGCCCGGAGGCGGCGTCGGCGCAGGTGACCGCCCCGGGCGGGGGCGCGTCCCTGAGCGCCGGGCAGATGAGGCTGACGGTCTGTGGCTCGGAGTTCGAGGTGAGCGCGCTGGAGCCGTCCGGGGCGCTGAAGCACGGAGGCTGAGCCGGCGGGGCGCCGCACCACCGAGCCGTGAGCACGCCCTGGTGGCAGTACCCCTGAAGCACGGAGGCTGAGCCGGCGGGGCGCCGCACCCCCGGCAGGGGGTGGTCTCGGGCCTCCACGCTCGGGCGCGGACCGGACCGGCCGCGGCCGGGGGTGCACGGCCCCCGGCGGGGGGCGAGAATGGGGCCATGAGGTTCGAGAAGGCCGCCATCCCGCTGGGCTTCGCCTGGTCCTCGCCCTTCGTGCGCTGGCAGGGTGTGCTCTCCGAGATGTCGTCGCTGGACCTGGCCGTGGACGTGACCCGGCGGGCGCTGGAGGATCGGGGGCTGGCCCCGGAGGGGATCGAGAAGCTGGTCCTGGGCTGGACGGTGCCCCAGCCGGGGATCTTCTACGGGGCGCCGACGGTGGCCGCCCGGATCGGGGCCGAGGGGGTGAGCGGGCCCATGATCTCCCAGGCCTGCGCCACCTCGGCGGTGTGCGTGGAGACGGCGGCGATGGGGGTGGAGGGCGGCGACGGCCTGACCCTGGTCGTGGCCACCGACCGGACCTCCAACGGCCCCGTGCTCAGCTACCCGCGGCCGAGCGCCATGGGCGGCGCCCCCCTGATCGAGAACTGGGTGCTGGACAACTTCGCCCGCGATCCCTGGGCGGGCGAGGCCATGATCGCCACCGCCGAGCACGTGGCCCGAGAGGCCGACCTCTCCCGGCAGGAGCTGGACGAGGTGACCCTGCTCCGCTACCAGCAGTACCGGCGCTCGCTGGACCGGGAACGCGCCTTCCAGCGCCGCTACCTGGTGCCGGTGGCGGTGCCGGCGGGCAGGGCCGGGGTGCGCATGGTCGAGGCCGACGAGGGCGTCCACGAGACCACCGCCGAGGGGCTGGCGGCGCTGCGGCCGGTCCAGCCCGAGGGGGTGATCACCTACGGCAGCCAGACCCACCCCGCCGACGGCTGTGCCGGCTGCATCGTGACCACGGTCGAGCGGGCGCGCGAGCTGTCGGGGGGCGAGGGGGTGGCCCGCATCCTGGGCAGCGGGCTGGCCCGGGTGGAGAAGGCGCGCATGCCCAAGGCCCCGGTGCCGGCGGCCGAGCGGGCCCTGGCCGACGCCGGCCTCACCATGGCCGACGTGGACGTGGTCACCACCCACAACCCCTTCGCGGTCAACGACCTCTGGTTCGCGCGTCAGACCGGCTACCCGCTCGAGCGCATGAACCCCTACGGCTGCTCCCTGGTCTACGGGCACCCGCAGGGGCCGACCGGGCTGCGGTTGATCGCCGAGCTGATCGAGACCCTGCGCGAGCGGGGCGGCGGGGTGGGGCTGTTCACCGGCTGCGCCGCCGGCGACACCGGCGCCGCCCTCGTCCTCCGGGTGGAGTAGCCGGGTCGGGGGTCGCGGCGGTGAGGGTGGGCGTCGGGCTGCCGGGCGCCATCCCCGGCGTCACCCGGGCCCAGGTGCTGGACTGGGCCCGGGCGGCGGACGCGGCCGGCTACAGCAGCCTGGGCGTGATCGACCGCGTCGTCTACCCCAACCTGGAGCCGCTGACCGTGCTCGCCGCCGCGGCCGCCGTCACCGAGCGGGCCGAGCTGCTCACCGACGTGCTCCTGCTGCCCACCCGCAACCCAGTCCTGGTGGCCAAGGCCGCGGCCACCCTCGACCGGCTCTCCGGCGGCCGGCTGGTGCTGGGGGTGGGCGTCGGCGGCCGGGCCGACGACTTCCAGGCCGTGGGCCACGACCTCCACCGACGCGGCCGGCTCATGGACCGGGGCCTGGAGGTGATGCACCGGACCTGGGCCGGGGGTGAGGTCGGACCGAGGCCGGTGGGCCCGAACGGAGTCCGGGTCCTGATCGGTGGCATGGCCGAGGCGGCGGTGCGGCGGACGGTGGAGCACGGCATCGGCTGGACCGCGGGCACGGCGCCACCCGAGGCCAGCGCCGGGCTGCGCGCCCGCATCTGCGAGGCCTGGGCGGCGGCCGGGCGCGGGGGTCAACCCCGCTTCGTCGCCCTGACCTACTTCGCCCTCGGCCCCGAGGCCCGCCGCCACCTCCTCGCCTACCTCGACCGCTACTACGGTGAGCGCGGCGCCGCCCTCGCCGAGCGGGCCCCGGCCACGCCGGAGGCGGTGGTGGCGACCCTGGGCGCGTACGCCGAGGCGGGCTTCGACGAGCTGGTCCTCTTCCCCTGCGACCCCGACCCGGCCCAGGTCGACCTCCTCGCCCGGGTGGCGTTGGGATGAACCGGCTGGGCTCGCTGCTGGAGCGGCACCCCGACCGGGTGGCCGTGATCGCCGGCGAGCGCCGGCTGGCCTTCGCCGAGCTGGCCGAGCGGGCGGCGAGGGTGGCCGGCGGGCTGCGGGAGGCGGGCCTGCGCCGGGGGGACGTGCTCGCCCTCTGGCTGCCCAACCGCCCGGAGTGGCTGGAGCTGCTCTTCGCCTGCGCCCGCCTCGGGGTGTGCGTGGCCGCGGTCAACACCCGCTACCGGGCGGCCGAGCTGGAGCACGTGCTGCGGGCCTCGCGGGCGAGGGGGATCGTGCTCGCCCCCGGCTTCCTGGGCGTGGACTTCCGGGGCCTGCTCGACCGGGTGCGCCCGAGCCTGCCCGACCTGGAGTTCGTCTGGTCGCCGGAGACGGTCCCCCTCGGCCCCCCGGCCGCCGACGGCGGCCGCCCCGACGACCGCTGCGCCCTCTTCGCCACCTCGGGGACGACCTCCGGCCCCAAGCTCGCCGCCCACCGCCAGGGGCCGGTCGAGCGCCACGCCCGCGAGGTGGCGCGGGCCTTCGACCTCCGCCCCGGCGAGCGCTCGCTGCTGGCGCTCCCGCTCTGCGGCGTGTTCGGCTTCAACACCGCCCTGGGCGCCCTCGCCGGCGGCGCCGCCTGCGTGCTCCAGGAGGTGTTCGACCCCGACCGGGCCGCCCGCCTGATGTGCGCCCAGGGCATCGAGCACCTCACCGGCTCGGACGCCATGCTCCGGGCCGTGCTCGACAGCCCCGAGCTGGACCCCGCTCGCCTGCGCTGGCGGCGGGGGGCGTTCGCCAATTTCGCCGGCCTGGTCGCCGAGCTGGTGCGCGACGCCGAGACCCGGGCTGGGGTGCGGCTGACCGGCGTCTACGGGATGTCGGAGGTGTTCGCGCTGATGGCCACCTGGGACCCGGACGACCCGCCCGAGACCCGGGTCCTGTCCGGGGGCCGGCCGGTGTGCCCCGACATCGAGGTCCGGGCCTGCGACCCGGCCACGGGGCGGCCCTGCCCCCACGGCCGGCCGGGAGAGCTGCAGATCCGAGGCTACAACGTGACCGAGGGCTACCTGCACAACCCGGAGGCGACCCGGGCCGCCTTCACCGGGGACGGCTGGTTCCGGACCGGCGACCTCGGCTACACCCGGCCCGACGGCGGCTTCGTCTTCCTGGCCCGGCTCCGGGACTCGCTGCGGCTGCGCGGCTTCCTGGTCGACCCGGCCGAGATCGAGGAGGAGCTGGCCCGGCACCCGGCGGTGCGGGCGGCCCAGGTGGTGGGGGTCGAGCGGCCGGGGGAGGGCGAGGTGCCGGTGGCCTTCGTCCTGGCCGGGGACGACTTCGACGAGGGCCGGGTGCTCGAGTTCGTGCGCGGCCGGCTGGCCGGCTACAAGGTGCCCCGCCGGGTGGTGCCGGTGGACGAGTTCCCCACCACCCAGGGCCCCAACGGGGTCAAGGTGCAGAAGGTTCGGCTCCGGGAGCTGGCGGCGCGGGCGCTGGAGGACCCGCGGCGGGAGGGCGGGGCCGGCGGGTGAGGCTCCCCCTGCGCCGGGGTCCTTGGCGATATTGATGTATGTTGCTGCTGTATACAGCGTCTGCAGCTATACCTGACGGACGAGCAGCGACGTCGTCTGGCCCGGCGCGCGGCGGACGAGGGCATCTCACAGGCGGAGGTGGTGCGTCGCATCCTCGACCGTGCGCTCGGCATCCGGCGTGGCGTCGAGGACCGGCTGGCCGTGGTCGAGGCCACGGCCGGTGTGCTCGCCGATCACCCCGACTGGCCCGAGTGGCTGGCGAGCGTCCGGGGCCCGGGGTCGGCCGAACGTCTTCGGCGCCTCGGTCTGTGAAGCTCTTCGATTCGACCGTCCTGATCGCGCATCTCCGCGGGGTGAGCGAGGCGACCCAGCTCCTGTATGAGGCGGTGGCGGATGGGGCCGCCGCCTGCAGCGTGCTGTCCCGAGTCGAAATCGAGGGCGGCATGCGAACGAATGAGCGGTCGGCAGTGGCCAGGCTCTTCTCGGTGCTCGACTCCAGCCGGTGACCGACCTCATCGCCATCCGTGCTGGAGAGTTCCTCCGCGCCTACCGCCGCTCGCATCCTGACATCGATGTCGCCGACTACGTCGTTGCCGCCACCGCCGACCTGCTCGGAGCCGAGCTGCTGACGCTCGACGTCAAGCACTTTCCCATGTTCGAAGGGCTGAGGGCCGCGTTCTGATCGCCGGCTCAGCCCCTCCAAGCCGGAGCCCGATCGGCCACCACCGCCTCCAGGGCGTCGAGGAAGCGCTCGGTCTCGGCCTCGCCGTGGGCGGTGCAGAGGCAGCCCATGGCCCGCGGCGCCAGCATCACGCCCTGGTTCAGCAGCCCCAGGAACAGCTCGTGCGCCCGGCGCGGGTCGGCGGCCGCGGCCGAGCGGTGGTCCCGCACCGGCCGGTCGGTGAAGTGGAAGGCGAAGAGCGAGCCGGCGGCGTTGACCTGGACGGGCACGCCGTGGGTGGCGAAGACCTCGCGCGCCTGGTCGGCCAGCCGCTCACCGCGCCGGTTGAGGTCCTCGTAGACGTCCGGGGTCAGCTCCCGCATCGCGGCCAGCCCGGCGGCCATGCCCAGGGGATTGCCGTTGTAGGTCCCACCCTGGGCGAGGTGAGCCTCGGCGCGGGGGTCGAGCAGCTCCATCACCTCGCGGCGGCCGCCGAAGGCGGCCACCGGCAGCCCGCCACCGATGATCTTGCCCATGGTGGTCAGGTCGGGGATCACGCCGGCGGCCGACTGCGCCCCGCCCGGCGCCAGCCGGAGCGAGATCACCTCGTCGAAGATCAAAAGCATCCCCAGCTCGCGCGTCACCCGGCGCAGACGCTCCAGGAACTCGCGGTCGGCGGGGATGACGGGCCGCCCGATCACCGGCTCCACGATCACCCCGGCCAGCTCGTCGGCGTGGGCGCGCAGGATGCGCTCGGCGGCGTCGGGCCGGTTGTAGGGGATGACCACGGTCGCCTCCACCGCCCAGGGGGGCGTGCCCGGCGAGTCGGGGACGGGGAGGGGGGCGTCGGCCGGGCCAGCCAGGTCGGGATCGGGGTGGGCGCTGACCTCGGCCAGGTCGTGGGTGCCGTGGTAGCCGCCCTCGATCCGGGCCAGCTTGGGCCGGCCGGTGAAGGCGCGGGCGAGACGCATGGCGAACATGGTCGCCTCGGTCCCGGAGTTGCAGAAGCGGACCCGCTCCAGCGAGGGCACCCGCTCGCAGAGCAGCTCGGCCAGCTCCACCTCGTAGGGGTTGGGGGCGGCGAAGGCCGTCCCCCGGCCGGCCGCCTCGCGGACGGCGGCGGTGACCCGGGGATGGGCGTGGCCCAGGATCAGGGCGGTGTAGTTGCAGATGAAGTCCAGGCGTTGGTTGCCGTCGGCGTCCCAGATCCGCGCTCCCTCGCCCCGGGTGATGTAGACGGGGAAGGGGGCGAAGTAGGTGGTGGTGCGGGTGGTGCCGCCGGCCAGCGAGCGGCGGGCGCGCTCGTGGAGGGCGCGCGAGGCGGGGTTGCGCTCGACGTAGACGGCCTCGGGGTCGGACATCTCCCCGAATCATGACCGATGTGGTCTGGTCCGGGCTCTGGGCGAGACCCTCCCACGTTCGGTAGGAGTGGAGAGGGGCTGGGCGGGCGGCGAAGGAATGCAAGGGAAGGGGGTTCGAGAACGGCCGTCGCCCTCCGACACATGGCCGCGATCCCGTCGGCAGCCGGGCGGGTCGGAGGATGTGGGGGCACCGCCGTCGATCAAGGTCCCACTCCGGTCCCCGCGGCGCGCCATCGGTGTGTTCGTAGGCCGCCCTTCGGCCACCGGATGTCGTCACGGTGCCGTTCGTGTGTCCATTGCAGACTGGCCATTCCACAGGGCCTCACGACGACAAAATCCTGTGGATGGGGGGTGTCTCTCGGAACGGCAGCCCTCTGGTGATTGAGGACGACGTCGTGATGAGGAGAGAAGCGCCGGGCGTCGAGCTGGAGGTGAGCCTCGAGAGGTTCCTGGCCCAGGGATCTGAGGTGCGGCCTCAGGCGGGGGGGTCGGGGACGAGAGCATCGTGCGCGCCCTCCTCGCCAGACCCGCTGGCGCTTCCTCATCTCTCGGCTTCGGCGCCGCCGTTATGATCGTGGCGATGGGAGTCGCCCCGGAACGCCAGCGAACCTTGCTGGCCGAGGTCAAGAAGGCGGTACAGGCGATTGAGCCGGAGTCGAGGGTTGTCCTCTACGGCTCACGGGCCCGAGGGGACGCACGCCTATGGTCCGACTGGGACGTGCTCGTCATCGTTCCCGGTCGGGTGACCGCTGATAGGTGGACGGCGATCCGGGACCGTCTCACCGACCTCGAGCTAGACATGGACAACGACCCAGTGCTGAGCGTTCTGGTGGTGAGTAGGACAGAGGTGGAAGAGGGACCGCCACAGCTGGCGGTACTACGCGCGGCCCTCGCCGAGGGAATCGAGGTCTGAACGAGACCGAGGTTGAGGCTCTGCTCGCCCGAAGCGAGGAGTGCCTGGAGGCGGGACGCGACAATGCTGCCGCCGGGCGCTGGAACCGTGCGGCCTCGGATCTGTACTACGCAGCCTTCAACGCCATTCGGGCGGTCTTGCTCAGTCGAGGACTGGAGGCTCGTTCCCATGCCCAGGTCCGGTCCGAGTTCCACAAGCACCTGGTGCGACCCGGCCTGCTCAGCCGTGACGACGGACGCCTCTACGGTCGGCTGTTCGACCTGCGCCAGCTGGGCGACTACGTACCCGGCCGATCGCTGTCGGCCGAGGATCTGGGGCCTCTGCTCGAGGGTGCACCCGGCCTCTTGGGGAGGCTCCGTCGCCTCATATAGCCCCCGCGTCGCCGACCGCTGGCCGGCTCCGGCCGGGGTGATGGCACAGGCCTCGAAAGGCGATGGCGGCGACCGGTGCCGCCTCCGTTCGGTCGCGCCGGCTCCATCTCGTTGACCATGCCCTCGGGTTGGCATCCACTTGCTCCTACGCCAAGCCCGTAGCCGGATGATGCCGCCTGGTTCGTTCTGGCAGAGTCGGCACCGAGGGCGCGGTGAACGACCTCGGACCAGCGTCGCTTGAGCGCACGGAGGGTTTGGGATGTGATGCCGCCGTCGCGCGGAGGCGGTCCAGGGGCTGGTTGGCGTCCGCGGACGTGATGTACGAGGATGGGATGGACCAGCCCGCCGAGGCGGCAGTGGCCACCGTGCCATCCTTCGGAGACCGCACCCTGCCACCTCGGAGCTGGACGAGATGGGCGAGGTCATCGTCTCCCGGACTCTTGACGCCGGCCCCTCCACCTACCCCTGGATCGATGCCTGCCGGGGGCGCCACGGTACCAGTTCGTCGAGATCGCCCCTCCCCCGGGGTGAGGTAGACGGGGAAGGGGTCGAAGTAGGTGGTGGTGCGGGTGGTGCCGCCGGCCAGCGAGCGGCGGGCGCGCTCGTGGAGGGCGCGCGAGGTGGGTTGCGCTCGACGTAGACGGCCTCGGGGTCGGACATCTCCCCGAATCATGACCGATCGCGGGCGCGGGGCCGTCGGCGCGGGTCAGTCCCCGGCCGCCTCCTCCAGCCAGCGGCCGAGGTCGGCGCGCAGGCGCCGGGCCGAGGGCTCGTGGACGTACATCATGTGCCCGGCCTCGTAGCGCTCGAGGGTGAGGTTGGGGCGCAGCTCCGGGTCCAGACCCATGTGGTCGAGGATCCACTCCACGGCCGCGAAGGGCGTGGCCAGGTCGTAGTAGCCGCAGGCCACGAACACCCGCATCCGCCGGTTGCGGTGCATGCCGGCGCGCAGCCGGGAGGCGACCTCCACGTAGCGCCCATCGCCCGCCTCGCCCCAGCGCCAGGGCTGGACGCGCTCGGTGATGGTCTCGTAGACGAGGTCGCTGTCGAAGCTCAGGTCCCGGCGCAGGTACTGGTTGACGGCGGCGGTGAAGACGCCCTGGACCAGGGCGTAGCTGGGGTCGTAGTCGGGCCGCTCCCCGGTGGCGTCGGCGTCGATGCCGAGGACACGGGAGTCGAGGCGGCCGACCGTCCGCCGGCGGTCGCGCAGGAGCTCCTTGAAGAAGCGCGTCGGGGGGACGCGCAGGTCGCACCGCCAGAGGAAGTCGGCCGGCAGCCCGGTGTAGCGGCGCAGGCCGCGGTGCGCCGCCTCCCGTTCGCGCCGGCTCGCCCGCGACCCCCGCAGCAGCACCGAGGCGTACTCGCCCAGGGCGAAGTCCTCGACCTCGTCGGTCAGCTCCCGGACCGTGCCCCAGCGGCGGCGGTCGATCGTCCCGTGGTACCAGGCGGTGGCCGCGTAGCCGGGCAAGAAGAGGACGTAGGGGAGGTCGTTGCCGAGCTGGGGGTGCATGGTCTGGAAGGCGAGGGCGGGCGAGATCAGGGCCACGCCGTTGAGGGCGATGCCCAGCCGGTCGGCCAGGTGGAGGGAGAGGGCGGCGGCGCGGGTGGCCCCGTAGGACTCGCCCACCAAGAACCGGGGCGACTCCCAGCGCCGGTGGCGCGACAGCCAGAGCCGGATGAACTCCGCCACCCAGCGGGCGTCCTCGTCGAGGCCGTGGAACTCCTTCGCCTCCTCGCCCTCGACGGGGCGAGACCACCCGGTCGTGACCGGGTCGATCAGGACCAGGTCGCTCAGGTCGAGGACGGTGTGCTCGTTCTCCACCGCCTCGTAGGGGGGTCGGGGAGGGATTGGCTCGTCGCCCAGGCGGACGCGGCGGGGGCCGAGCAGGCCGAGGTGCAGCCACACCGAGGACGACCCGGGGCCGCCGTTGAAGGCGAAGGTCACTGGCCGCCTGCGGAGGTCCTCGACGTCGGTTCGGACGTAGGCCACGTGGAAGAGGGCGGCCCTGACCTTCCCCTCCTCGTCCCGGAGGTGGTAGGTGGCCGCCGTCGCCCGGTAGGGGATGCCGGCGACCCGGCCCTCGGTGGTCGACTCCCGTTCCGGCGGCGGCTCGGGCCGGGGTCGGGCCGACGCGGCGTCGGTCCCGCGTTCCTCGCTCGTCATCGCCTGGCCTGGGCTATTCTGCCCCGGTGGACCTGGCGCTCGTCGACCCCGGGCGGGGGCGTGGCCGGTGAGGGTGGCGGTCCTGGGCGGCGGGCACGGCGCCCTGGCCACGGCCGCCGACCTCGCCCTGCGCGGCCACCGGGTGCGGCTGGCGCTGCGCAACCGGGAGCGTTTCGCCGAGGTCTTCCGAACCGGCCGGATCGCGATCGAGGGCGCCGCCGGCGAGGGGGTGGCCCGGCTGGACGAGGTCACCGACGACCACGCCGCCGCGGTCCGGGAGGCGGACCTGGTCCTGGTGCCGATGCCGGCCACCGCCCAGGAGGAGATCGCGGAGCGGATCGCGGCGGCGGTGGCGCCGGGCCAGGTGGTCTGCCTGATGCCGGGCACCTGGGGGGCCCTGGTGATGGGGCGGAGGATTCCGGGCGGGGTCTTCGCCGAGACCGCGACCCTGCCCTACGGCGCCCGCCAGAGCGGCCCCGCCGCCGTCCGCTGCGCGCTGCACGCCCGCCACCTGCCCACCGGCGTCTACCCGGCCCGGGAGACCTCGCGGGCGCTGGCGGTGGTGGCCCGCGCCTATCCCCAGGTGGAGGCGGTCGAGGACTCCCTCTCGGCGGCGCTGCTCAACGCCAACGGGGCCCTGCACGCGCCCCTGGTCCTGCTCAACGCCGGGCCCCTCGACCGGGGGGAGTACGACCTGCACGTCGAGGGCACGACCCCGGTCGTGCGCCGCCTGATCGAGGCCCTGGACGCCGAGCGCATCGCCCTGCGCCGGGCCCTGGGCTACACCTCGCCCGACTGGCCCCTGCGCGACTACTACGCCGACGCCGACTGGCTCTACGGCCCCGGTGCCTTCTCGGCCGTGCAGCGGCGGTCGGTCTGGCGCGAGCGGTTGCCCTTCGAGCACCGCTACCTGACCGAGGACGTCGGCCTGGGGCTGGTGCTCTGGTCCTCGCTGGGACGTGCCCTGGGCGTGCCCACGCCCCTCGCCGACGCCTGCATCGCCCTCGCCTCCGCCGTCCTGGGCCGGGACCTGCGGGCCGAGGGCCGCTCGCTGGAGCGGCTGGGCCTGGCCGGGCTCGACCGCGACCGGCTCCGCGCCCGGCTGTGACCCGCTTCGGCGTCCAGCTGCACGGGAGCTTCCCGATGTGGGAGTACCCGGCCCTGGCCCGGGCGGTGGAGCGCCACCCGGTGTTCGCGGAGCTGACCGTGCACGACGTGCTCTGGTGGCGGCCGGTGTGGCCCATCCTGACCCTGATCGCCGAGCACACCGAGCGGGTCGAGGTCGGCCCCGACGTGACCCATCCCTACCTCGTCCATCCGGTGGTGATCGCGCAGAACGTCGCCGCCCTGGACGAGCTGAGCCGGGGCCGGGCGGTGCTGGGCCTGGGCCGGGGCTCCTTCCTGGAGCCGCTCGGCCTGCGCCGGCGGGAGGCGGCGGAGGCGGTCCGGGAGACGGCCGGGCTGGTGCGGCGCTTCCTGGCCCGGGACCGGACGCCCCACGCCGGCCGCTGGCCCGCCGGTCCGGGGGCGGTCTTCAACTGGACACCGCCCCGGCCGGAGGTGCCCATCTTCGTCGGCGCCTTCGGCCCGGGCATGGCCGAGGCGGCGGCGGCCTGGGCGGACGAGGTGCGGCCCCCCGGCATCTGGGACACCGCCTTCTTCCTCGACCTGCGTTCCCGGGTCGAGCGCGCCGCCGCCGCCCTGGGCCGGCGGGTGGAGGTGGGCTGCGACGTCTGGGTCTCGGTCGACCGGGACCGCGGGCGGGCACGGGAGCTGGCCCGGGTCCAGCTGGCCCGCTTCCTGCCCCAGATGGGGGCCATGACCCGCTTCTACGGCATCGACCCTGAGGCGCCGGTCGACGACCGGGTCCTCGACACCCTGTTCGCGGCCGGCTCCCCGGCCGACCTGGAGCGGGGCCTGGAGCGCCTGCTGGCGGCGCGGCCGGCGACCGTGGTCTTCAGCGGCCGGCTGGGGCCGGACCCGGTTCGGGCCCTGGAGCTGCTGGCGGGCGTGGTCGAGCGGGTGGCCGGCGAGGCCGTCGGGTAGCCGCTCGGCGCCGGCTCGGGTATGCGATTCGAGCAGCATCGAGGCGGGCGCGGGCGGGACCCGGCCAGAGAGGGAGGGAGGAGGTGAGCGGCGAGGAGGCGCGGCCCGAGGCGAGGGCGCCGCACGCTCCGGGGGAGCTGCGGCGGGGGGCGGTGGGACTGTGGGAGGCGGTCTTCCAGTCCTTCTCTTTCGTGGGCCCGGCCGGGGACGTGGCCATCCTGCTGGTGGGCACGGCCGCCTTCGCGCTCGGCGCCACCCCCCTGGCCGTCCTCATCGCCTGGATCGTCTACGGGCTCTGGATGATCGTGCCCACCGAGTTCTCGACCGAGATCGTCAACGCCGGGAGCTACTACGCCTACTCGGCGCGGGGGCTGCGCGGAGGCGGCGGGGTGCTGGCGGTCTGGTTCTGGGCCGGGGAGAACCTGACCGGGCCCGCCTTCGCCGTGCTCGGGCTGAGCTCGTTCGTCTACCTGATCAGCTCCACGCTCTCCGGCCTGGGCTGGATCTGGGCCCCGATCTCGGTCGCGGTCCTGCTCTTCGGCGTGGTGCTCTCCTACCTGGGCATCCGGCCCTCGCTGGCCTACACCATGTGGGCGGGCTTCGCCGAGGTCGACTTCCTGGTCGTGACCGCGGTCGTGATCATGGTCCGGCTCGGCCAAGCCAACATCCTCGACCCGTTGCCGCTGAGGGAGTGATGGTCCCATCAAGCGGCACTCTCACGGGTTGCCCTTACCGCGACTCTGCGCTTCACGGAGGCTCCAACTGCGCCTAGTACTACAGCGCCGGTTAGAGGGGATCGGGATGGTCATGCAGCCAGCGATCTCGGTGACAACGACGAGCTACAGCCTTGCGTCGCTGCTGGTTCTCCCACCAGGCGATCGCGAGGGCCGGCGTCCACTCCCGCCGAGGCAGGACGACTTCCAGGAGCTGGCGTACTTCCGGAACTGATGCCGAGATGCCATTTTTTTCCACTTCAGCTGCACCGACTTCAGGAACGCGAGGACGAGCATGACCAACGTGATGTGGTGATGCCAGCCCCGGTACTTCGTGACCTCGTAGTGATCGAGGCCTAGTTCGCCCTTGGCCAGCTCGAGGTTCTCCTCGATCGTCCAGCGCAGGCAGCCCACCCGGGCCATCTCGGCCAGCGCCACCGTCTCCGGCGCGTTCGAGAGGTAGTACGTGAACTCCTTGGGATTTCGGCAGCCCACCGGCCGGCGGGCCATCATCCAGCCCCAACTCCCCGGCCGCTTGTGACGCTTCTCGACCACCCTCACTCGGGCGAACTGGTACTCGCGCGGCCCCTTGGCCCCTTCGGTGACCTGATGCCTGATCCAGTCGGGTTCGGACAACGTCGCCATTAACTCCGCCACCGTCATGGCTGCGGCGAGTCTGCAGTGGGCCGCTTCCGCCGCCTCGGCCGACCCAGCTTCCCGCCCTCGGGCACCTGCCAGTTCGGCTCCCGGCTCCAGACCTCGGCCGTGCTCTTGACCTCGAAGCAGTACCACTTGCCCGGGTCGTCGACCATCTGCCGGAGATCGTGGTCGTGCCCGTACGCGGGGCCGGCCGTGACCCACTGGTAGGGGAGGTGCGCCCGGTTCCGGGCAGCCGCCAGCATCTCGGAGCCCAAGACGATCTTGATCCAAAAGCTCAGCTCTTCGGGCAGGCTGGCCCGCTCACGCCGGGCCTCCCACTCCGGCCCAAACCACTTCTCTGGCACGTACAGCCGCCGATCGACCAGCGTGTGCCCATGCAGGGTGGCGTAGCCCAGGAAGACCCCGACCTGACAGTTGTCTACTTGCGTCAGCGTCCCCGAGTACTGCCGAGCCGCTCCCGCCGACCAGATCCCCTTTTTCGGGGGCTCCCCATCGGAATGCATTCCGATGGGGTCCCTTCGGGAGGCCGGTGTCGTCCAGGATCAGGACCCTGTTGCTGGTCCCCATCAACTCGCCCACGAAGCCCTGCAGCTCGTCGGTGCAGTCCTCGTCGTCCCAGGGCGAGTCGCTCAGGGCCTCCTGCAGCTTGCGTGGCGGTGCCTCGACCTGCTCGGCGATGTTCTCGACGTTCTTGCGTACGATGGGCAGCGCCAACCCGAACAGGTATTTCCGGCTCCAACTCCGGGACTCCGAGCGCGGAAAGAAGCGGCCGAATCGAGCGTGGAACCTCTCGAGTTCGGGAAGCAGCGCGTACAGATCATCAGCGGTCACGCCGGAGTCCCTCCCATCGGCCACTGCGATCGGATCGAGGCTGTGGCGGTAGTCCTACGGTCTCAGCATAGCTTCGTGTCCAACCGTCGCCGCAGTACTAACGAAGCGACCGGAACGCCGCGCGAATCTCCTGTGAGAAGAGTTGGGGCTGCTCCCAGGCCGCGAAGTGGCCGCCCCTGTCGAGCTCGTTGAAGTAGATGAGGTTAGGGTATGCCCGCTCGGCCCAACTCCGCGGGGTTTGATAGAGCTCGCCAGGAAAGACGCTTACAGCAGCCGGAATAGAGACGTTCTTGACCCCGAAGAAACTGAACTTGTTCTCCCAGTAGAGACGGGCCGAAGAAATCGCCGTGTCCGTCAGCCAGTAGAGCGTTACGTTGTCCAGGATCTCGTCTCCTGTAAGTTCACCCGAGGGATGCCCATCAAAGGCGTGTGCGATTTGCTCATAGCTGTATGCGTCATGGTCAATCATAAAGGCTGCAAGGCCGACGGGTGAATCCGCCAACCCGCACAACGTTTGCGGTCGTGTCCCCATCATGATTGCGTAGCCTATACCATTTGTGAGGACGAAATTCAGCTGTTTCCACGCACGTTTTTCGTCGTCTGAGAGACCAGATGGCGGCGGGCCACCGGACTGGATCGCCTTTTCAACATCGGGTGGAATAACGCCAGGCATGTTAGAGTGCATGCCGAGCAGTTCCGGATGTGCTTGTGTAGCCATAACATCCGTGATGACCGCACCCCAATCGCCGCCTTGCGCCACAAATCGCGTGTACCCGAGGCGCTTCATCAGAACGGTCCAGGCACGGGCGATGTGAGGAGGGTCCCAGCCGGTCGTGGTCGGCTTTCCAGAAAACCCGAAGCCCGGTAGCGACGGGATCACGAGGTCAAAAGCATCCGAGGAACTCCCGCCATGTGCCGTTGGATTCGTCAGTGGATCGATGATCTTCAGCAGCTCGATGATCGAGCCGGGCCAGCCGTGCGTGACGATGAGCGGCAACGCATCCTCATGGTCCGAGCGAACGTGAATGAAATGAATGTCCAGCCCATCGATCTCGGTCATGAATTGCGGTAGGGCGTTCAGCTTCGCCTCGCACTTGCGCCAATCGTGATCCGCCACCCAATACCGCGCAAGTTTCTGAATCGTCGCCAGCTGCACGCCCTGAGAATGGTCTGCGACAGTCCCCTTGTCGGGCCAATGCGTTGCTGCAATGCGCGCATGCAACGCCTCCATCTTCGCCTCAGGGATCTCGATGCTGAAGGGTCGGATCGCCGGCGCTTCCGCTGAGTTTTCGCTCATGACAGACATGTGGTTCTCCCTGGTTTGATGGACGGATCCAGTCGCGCCCATGGTATTCTCGTCTGTATCCCGGTCTGTACCCTGCCTCGTGGCCGCACACCGACTGGCGGCGCTGCCGCGACCGGCCATCTGGTGGACCCTCCCAGGCATGCTCGACGCCAACCTCGACGTCGCTCCAGGACCGTCTCATGTGACGGTCTACCCATCCCCGCCAGCCGCCCCGGCCGTTTGGTTAGATAGGCAAAACCATGAGGAACGTGACATCCGCCAAGTTTGCGCCCACGAGAGCACCTCGGACCGGTCATTTGACTCGATTTCCGTGCAAATCCCTATATCCCAGCACCGGCAGGTAGCGGTGCTCGACCGTGGATCACGCCACAGCGACCGTCCTCCCGGCGCCGGTCGATGACGCCCGGCTGCGTGCTCGTGCGCCAACGTGCACGAGGCCGCGATCGTGATGCCACCTCTACCCCATGCACCCGGGCGACCGCCCCGCCGACGTCCGGCGGGTGCCGCGCGCGGCCAGGGCCCGGATCTTCCCTTCGGATTGATCCCTGCGACGCCGGCCCCGCCGGGGCCAGCTTCGATCGGGGCTGGCGGCCCACCTGGACCGAGGGAGACATCCCTTCGCCGATGAGGTCCTGGTCGCACGTCCTCACCCCGAGCTGCACTGCGGCCACGCGCACGACATACTCGACCCGGTCCCGCGGCTCGCTCGGTGCGCTGTCTCAGAGACCGAGGGGCGCGGACCAGGCCGAGCGCCCGGCACGGGCATGGACAGCCGTTCCATTCGAGAACCCCTTCAACCTCTGCGACCACCGACGGCGGCTGGATCCGGCGCCGGTCGTCGGGCAGGCGGTGGCCGAATCGGTCGCCGGGCGGGGGCTGCGCACGATCGCCGAGGAGTGGGTCCTCCCCCCGGCACCGGACTGGCGCTGCCGGCACCGGGTGTGCGCCGCAGCTGGCGCTGGAGCTGCGCCGATTGGGGGCGGAGCTCCCACCGCAGAACAGAGGCCCGGAGCGAGCCGGGGCGATGTCGCTCTTCACCTACTCGCCGGCCTGGCCCTGGTGCTGCCCGCCTACGCCCTGACCGCGGGCTGGGGCGTCGCCCACATGCCCAGCTACGCCCGATCGCCCGATCCAGGCCTGATCGTGTACCGGCGCTACCTGGGGACGGCCGGCTGGGCGCTGCTGGTCCTCTTCACCGTCGACAGCTACCTGACGTACATGGTGGCCAAGGTCAACGCCGTGACCCGGATCTGGCTCAGCGCCGGCCGCGACGGCATCCTCTTCCGCCCCCTGGCCCGCGTCCACCCCCGCTTCCACGCCTCCCACCTGCTGGTGGCCTTCCTCTTCGCCGTGGTCGTGGTCGTCCCCTCCAGCGTCTTCCCCCTCCCCGCCGCCCCCATCGGCTCGGCGGTGCTGGTGGCGCCGGCCTGGCTCCTGGCCGGCTTCGGCGTGACCTATCGGTACGCCCGCCGCCACCCCGACCTGCTGCGCCTGGGGCTGAGCCGGGGCTGACGCCGGGGTCGGAGGACGCCCGGCCTCACCGGCCGGGATGGGGCGGCCGGGCGTGGCGTCCGACGCCGTTGTGGCCGGAGGAGGTCGGCCAGCGAACCCGGACGTCATCCATCTCCGACCAGCCCTCGGGCTCGATCAGCCCGGTGTCCCGAAGCCGCCGGAGCATGACCTCGTAGCCGACCTGGAACTCCGCCGCCAGGCGCAGCACGGCCTCGGCCGTGATCCTCGCCGGGGCCCGCGCCCACAGCGCCTCGCGGCCGACCAGGAAGCGCGCGGCGAAGCCGCTGGCCCGGCGCTGGCGGTCGTCGCATCCGGGCCGCTCCAGGTCCCGCTCCACCTCCCGCTCCACGTGGGGCTCGTCCCCGTACAGGTGGTGGGCGAGCAGGTGGGCGGCCACGAACCGGGTGCGGGCGGGCAGCCCGGAGGGGTTGAGCAGGGCCACCCCGTGGCCGGTGTAGACGGCCTCCGGCCGCCCGCGGCCCAGGGGACGGGTGGCGACGGTGAGGCCGAGGGCGCCGAAGGCCGCCTCCAGGTCGGGCACGGCCACCTCGGGGCGGATGCCCGCGCTCAGCCGGACCCGCTCGGCATCGGCCTCGATGGGATCGAGCCAGGACGACATCTCCTCCCCCGTGACCAATGGACTGGACATCCTACCAATGGGCATATCCTAGTTCAGCTCCTCCCGTTTCGAGCCCCGAATCCGGCCCTCGGGGTCGGCCCGGAACGGTGACGGCGGTGGATCGACCTGGGAGGAGACCCCGAGGTGGCTTGACAGTCGATCCGAGGGCGCCGAAAATGGTCCTACCAATGATCCAATTCGCCGCCGCGCCGTCATGCCCGACACGTTGAGCGTCCGCCAGGTCAGGAAGGCGAAGGTCTACCACGAGATCGTCGCCCAGCTGAAGGAGCTGATCGCCCAGGGGCGGATCAAGCCCGGCGACCGGCTGCCGCCGGAGCGCGAGCTGGCCGAGCTGTTCCGGGCCAGCCGGAACTCGGTCCGGGACGCGCTGCGGGTGCTGGAGCAGATGGGGTTGATCGAGAGCCGCCAGGGAGACGGCACCTACGTGCGCAGCGTCAGCCCCGAGGAGCTGACCGAGCCCCTGGCCCTGCTCCTGCTCCAGAGCCGCAACCAGATGCACGAGCTCTGGGAGGTGCGCCGGCTGCTGGAGCCGGCGGTGGCGGAGTTCGCCGCCGCCCGTGCCACCGAGGAGGAGCTGGCCGAGATGGCCTCCATCCTGGAGGCGCAACGGCGCAAGGTGGAGGCCGGGTTCCTGGCCCTGGAGGAGGACACCGCCTTCCACGAGCTGATCGCCCAGGCCGCCCGCAACACCGTGATCCTGCGGGTCATGGACACCCTGGTCGACCTGCTCCGGCAGTCGCGCGAGCGCTCGCTCCAGCGCGGGGACCGGCCGGCGCTCTCCCTGCGCGGCCACCTGCGCATCCTGGAGGCGCTGCGCCGCCGCGACCCGCAGGGGGCGCGGAGCGCGATGCTCCAGCACCTGCGCGAGATGGAGGAGCAGGCCCTGCCCGAGGACGAGCTGTGAGGGGTGCCGAGGAGGGGCGGGTGAGGCAGCGGCGGCGGCACCGGCCCATGCGGAGGTCGGGGGAAAAGGAGGTGACGTGCGAGGCGAGAGGCCGGGCGACCGCGATCAGGGTGCGGTGACGGTGATGAGTGAAGGGAGGATGTGATGGCCGCCGGTTCCGTCGACATCACCTATCGGGGCGTCTTTCAGAAGAACCTCGCCGGCGTGATCACCAAGGAGCTGGTGAGGGCGGCCCGGCGCGAGGGCAAGATCGGCGGCACGGTGCAGCGCTACGGGGACTCCCCGGAGCGCAACGGGGTGCCGGCCAAGCAGTTCGCTGTGATCGCCGAGGACGAGGACGCGCTGCGGGTCGAGATGACCAAGTACGAGCCCGACAACGTGGTGGCCGTGTGCGTGATGGACGACACCCTCACCAAGGGGGTGGAGTCCTGGGCCTGGTACGGCGTCCAGCCGATCAACATCAACCTGGCCCCCGGCGGCACGTTGCTGGTGGTCTCGCGGCGCTCCCCGGAGGAGCTACTGCGCTGGATCCCCCGGCGCGAGTTCGATTGGAACCTTGCCATCCTCCCCGGCCAGCCCTCCTTCGGTGGGCTCTGGGTCTACCACGACGACGGGACCGACTACCGCACCATGGGAGCGGTCTCCCGGGTCACGGGCGGGCTGGTCGGCCTGCAGAGCCTGGTCGCCCAGGCCGAGTCCGGCCCCGACGCGGCCCGGCGCGTGGGTTTCCTGCACGAGGGCTACGAGGCGGTGCAGATCCACCCGGTGCCGGCCGGGGTGGGCGCCGAGGACACCTACCGGCCCGTCGAAAAGCCGGGCTGGACGGAGATGCGCGAGGGGCTGGTGATCCCGGCCGTGAAGGTGGGCGGCAACAACGAGCTGTTCAAGAAGTACACCACCCGCACGGCCCGGCCGCTGGTCAAGTTCGACGCCTGCGTGAAGTGCCAGGTCTGCTACGCGGTCTGCCCGGACGAGTGCTTCGTCCCCACCCCCGCCGGCCACTACGACGTCAACTACGAGCACTGCTGCGGCTGCGGCATCTGCGCCCAGACCTGCCCCGTCCCCGGCTGCATCGAGATGGTGGACGAGCTGGTCTTCGACTCCAACCAGACCGTGTACGAGCTCTACGAACGCGATCCGGAGGCCTACGAGCGGATGCGCGAGGAGAAGCTGGCCCGCTCCGGCGGCCCCATCCCCCACTTCGGGGTGCTGTGAGCCGCCGGAGCGGCCCGAGGAGGAGGGTATGACGACGACCCGGGGGACGGTGACCAGCCCGGCCGAGGCCGGCGAGCGGGAGGAGATCATCACCGGCTGCGACGCGGTGGCCCAGGCCCTGCGCCTGCTGGACGTGGACGTCCTCGCCGGCTACCCGATCCGGCCCTACGACAGCGTCATGTCGGCGGTCAGCAAGATGATCGCCAACGGCCAGATGGACGCCGAGTTCATCGTCGCCGAGTCCGAGCACTCCCAGTTCGAGATCGGCAAGCACGCCTCCCTGGTGGGGGCGCGCTCCTTCATCGGCTCCTCCGGCGTGGGCTGGATGTACGGCATGGAGGCCCTGGTGGTCACCGCCTCCCTGCGCCTGCCGGTGGTGGCCCTGGTCGGCAACCGGGCCCTGGACGACCCCGGGGCCTTCGGGGTGGAGCACAACGACGCCCTCATGGTCCGGGACACGGGCTGGCTCCTGTACTGGGTGGAGACGGCCCAGGAGGCCTTGGACACGACCTTGCTCGCCTACCGGGTGGCCGAGGACCCGCGGGTGATGTTGCCCTGCGCCCTCTCCATGGACGGCGCCTTCCTCACCCACTCCCAGCACATCGTCCGGGTCCCCGACGCCGAGCTGGTGCGCCGCTTCGTCCCCCCCTACGACCTGGGGGACCGGCGCTTCCACCCCGACAACCCGGTCTCGATCGCGCCCCAGTTCAACGAGGACTGGGTGATGGAGGCGCGCCGCCAGGCCGACGCGGCCATGCGCCGGAGCCGGGCCGTGATCCAGGAGGCGAGCCGGGAGTTCGTCCGCGTCTTCGGCCGGGGGGCGCAGGACCCCTTCCTGGACACCTACCGAATGGAGGACGCCGAGTACGCCCTCGTGGGCATGGGCACGGTCGGCATGGTGGGCAAGGTGGCGGTGGATCGCCTGCGCGAGCAGGGGAGGAAGGTCGGCTTCGTCCGCATCAAGTGGTTCCGGCCCTTCCCGGGGCCGGAGCTGCGCTCGCTGCTGGGTGGCCTGCGCGGGGTGGGCATCGTGGACCGGGACTACTCCTTCGGCTCCAACGCCCACGGCGGCGTGCTCTACACGGAGGTGGCGGCGGCGCTCTATCCCGAGCCGCGCCGGCCCCGGCTGGTCCCCTTCATCGCCGGCCTGGGTGGACGCGAGGTCTCGGTCGAGAACCTGCAGGAGATGCAGGAGGTGGTCGAGCAGGTGGTGGCTGGCCAGGAGCAGGAGGTCACCTGCCGGTGGATCGGGGTGCGGGGGCCCCGGGAGGATCCGCGAGAACCCGTGGAAGGAGGTGTGCGCTGATGGCTGCCCCAGTGTCGACACCGCCGGAGCTGGCGGTCAACCGCCGGCTCACGGTGCTTCCCCTGCAGGAGTACTACACCTCCGGGCACCGCACCTGTCAGGGGTGCGAGAGCGCCCTGGTCATGCGCTACATGGCCAAAGTGGCGGGTCCGCGAACGCTGGTCACCGGGACCACCGGCTGCATGTACGTGGCCAACACCAGCTACAACGCGACGCCCTGGGCCCTGCCCTGGGCGCACACCCAGCTGGGGGCCGCCGGCTCCTCGGCCATCGGCACGGCGGCGGCGCTCGAGGCGCTCATGCGCAAGGGCAAGATCCCCCGGGAGCGGATCAACGTCATCGCCTTCTGCAGCGACGGCGGGGGCGGTGACATGGGCCTCTCCGCGCTCTCGGCGGCGATGCAAGACACCCGCTACAACCTGCTCATCCTGCTCTACGACAACGAGTCCTACGCCAACACCGACATCCAGGCCTCGGGGATGACGCCGTGGGGTGCGGTCACCGCCTTCACCCCCTCGGGCCAGGTCAGGCGCATCACCCACCACCGCTGGAAGAAGAACGTGCCCGCGTTGCTCATGGCCGGCCACCCCCAGGGCCGCTACTTCGCCTCCACCTCCTCCGGCTTCGGCATGGACCTGATGGAGAAGGTGCGCACCGCCCTCGACGTGGGTGGCCCCACCTTCGTCCAGACCCACGACCCCTGTCCCAAGGGCTGGGACTACGACCCGCGCCGCTCCCACGAGCTGGCGGTGCTGGCGGTGGAGTGCGGCATCACCGTGCTCTGGGACTGCCTGGAGGGGGAGCTGCGCTACCAGGGGATCACGCGCCAGATGGTGGAGGGCCGGCTGCGCCGGAGGCCGGTGGCCGAGTACCTCCGCCGCCAGGGTCGCTTCGCCCACTTCACCGACGAGGACGTCGACTACTTCCAGTCCCAGATCGACGAGATGTGGGAGCGGTGGATCCTGCCCGGGGTGGTGCGGGTGACGCAGACCCCGTTCGGGATGCCGTCCCGGCCCTCGACGGCCGCCGGGGCCGACGAGGTCGAGTTCGCGGCCACGGGGGAGGTGCGCCGTGGCTGAGCTGCTCCCGGTCGCCTCGATCACCGACCTGGAGGCGCTCGGGCCGGCCGAGACGCTCGAGGCCTACCGGGCCCGGGGCGGCTACCAGGCGCTGCGCCGGGCGCTGACCATGTCCGGCCCGGAGATCGTGGCCGAGGTCGGCGCCGCCGGGCTGACCGGGCGCGGAGGCGCCGGCTTCCCCGCCGCCACCAAGTGGGAGGCGGCCGCCCGGGGGCCGGCCCCCCGCTACCTCGTGGTCAACGGCGCCGAGGGGGAGCCCGGCTCCTACAAGGACCGGCACCTCATGGCCCGGGCGCCGCACCAGGTGCTGGAGGGCGTGCTCATCGCCGCCCGGGCGCTGGACGTGGCCGAGGTCATCGTCTACGTCAACGACCGCTTCCGCCCCGCCCAACAGGCGCTGGCCGAGGCCGTCCAGGCGCTCGGCGGCACCGACCTGGCCGGGGCGCTGGTGCCGATCCGGCTGCGGCTGGAGAGCCACGTCTACGTCGCCGGCGAGGAGACGGCGCTGCTGGCCGTGCTCATGGGCCGGCCGGCCTGGCCCCGGCCCAAGCCGCCCTACCCGAGCGAGCGCGGCTACCGCGACCGGCCCACGGTGGTCAACAACGTGGAGACGCTGGCCCACGTCCCCGTGATCCTGCGCCGGGGCGCGGCCTGGTACCGGGAGCACCGCCCCATCCTCTTCTCGGTCAGCGGCGACGTGGCCCGTCCCGGCGTGTTCGAGCTGCCGATGGGGATCACGGCCCGCGAGCTGATCGAGCGGGCGGGAGGGCCGCTCCCCGGCGACCGGGTGGAGGCGGTGCTCCCCGGCGGCTACTCGCTGCCCTGGCTGCGCGCGGACCAGCTCGACCTGGCCCTGGAGCCGGAGGCGCTGGCCGCCGCCGGCACCGGGCTCGGGGCCTCGATCATCGTGGTCGGCGCCCGCCAGGGGCTGGGGCGGGCGGCGGCCCGGGTGGCCGCCTTCTTCGCCCGCGAGACCTGCGAGACCTGCCCCATCTGCGTCACCGGCACGGCCCGCCTGGCCCAGCTGCTGCGGCCGGCGGCGGAGCGGCCGCTGGGCGCGGCCGAGGCCGCCGAGGTCGCCGCCCTGGCCGCCGAGCACCGCCACCGGGGCGTCTGCGCCCTGCTCGACACCGCGGCCGTCATGGCCCTGACCGGCGCCCCGCAGCTGGTGGGGGAGGAGACGGGGCTGAGGTGAGCGACGGGCGCGACCGGCGGGACGCGATCGGGGCCCCGAGGGCGCGGGCGCCGGATGGGGCGGCTCGGACCGCCGGCGTCTGAACGGACGGGAAGGAACGCCGGTGTCCCCGGACACCTGCGATGAGTGAGAGAAGGAGGGTATGTGGCGATGGCGACGAGCGGTGCGCCGGCCGTGGATCGGCGGGAGCCGCTGTTCGGGTTCAGCGTCAACCGATGGGGCATCTTCGCCGCGTCCATCATCGCCATGATGGCGATCGCCAACCTGCAGTACGCGTGGACGCTCTTCACCACCCCGCTGACCAGGAGCCTGCACGTGGAGCTGGCCGCGGTCCAGGTCGCGTTCTCGACCTTCGTGCTCTGCGAGACCTGGCTGGTGCCCTTCGAGGGCTGGATCGTCGACCACCTGGGCCCCCGGCTGATCATCCTCTGCGGTGGAGTCCTGGTGGGCCTGGCCTGGGTCGGCTCGGGGCTGGCCCAGAACGTGCTCACGCTGGACGTCTTCTACGCCCTGGGGGGCGTGGGCGCGGGCGCGGTCTACGGCGCCTGCGTCGGCAACACCCTGAAGTGGTTCCCGGACCGCAGGGGCCTCTGCGCCGGCGCGGTGGCTGGCTCCTACGGGGTGGGGACGGCGGCGACCATCATCCCCATCTCGAACATGATCGACGCCTCCGGCTACCGGAGCGCGTTCATCGTGTTCGGCTTCATCCAGGGCATCGTGGTCATCATCTGCGCCCTGTTCATCGGCCGACCGCCGCGCGACTGGGTGCCGGCGGGATGGGACCGCATGGCGGAGAGGATCACCTCCCGCATCCACATGGGCACCCGCAACCTGAGCTGGCATGAGACCCTGCGCCAGCCCTCGTTCTGGGCGCTCTACTTCGTCATGACCCTGATGGCCTTCACCGGCCTGGTGGTGACGGCCCAGCTGAAGCCGATCGCCCAGCACTACCACGTGGACAAGGTGGTGATCGTGCTGGGCATGACGGTGCTGGTCATGGCCCTGCTCATGGACCGGATCGTGAACGGCCTCACGCGTCCCTTCTGGGGGTGGGTGTCGGACCACATCGGGCGTGAGAACGCGATGTTCATCGCCTTCGGCATCCAGACCCTGACCATCCTGGGCTGGGTGATGACCATCGGCAACCCGGTCCTGTTCGTGGTCCTGACCGGGCTGGCCTACTTCTCCTGGGGCGAGATCTTCTCGCTCTTCCCGGCCACGGTGGGCGACCTCTTCGGCAAGGCCAACGCCACCACCAACTACGGCATGCTCTACACCGCCAAGGGGCTGGCCTCCATCTTCGCCGGGCCGGTGGCGGCCCTGGCCGCGGCCGGGACCACGGGCTGGATCCCGGTCTTCTACGCCATGGCCGCCTGCAGCGGGGTGGCGGCCATCCTGGCCCTGGTCCTGATCAAGCCCATCGCCCGCCGGGCGGTGGCCTACGAGGGCCGGGTCGCGGTCGAGGTGGCCGGGAGCTGAGACCGAGCCCTGGGTTCCGGCCCCGGCCGGGGCCGGAACCCAGCCCGGATCAGCCCGAGGGGGTGCTCGCCCGTCTGGGTGGGAGGGCCGTGGCCCGAAGCGCCCGCCCGTACCGCTGGCGCCCCAACCCGGGCGTGCCCGGCCCCGAGAGGTCCCAGCCCTCGCGGTGCGGGTTGCGGAAGCCCCTCCAGACCACGGTGGTCGCCGTGACCTCGATCCGGGCCGCGAGCGGCCGGCGGCGGGCGGTGCCGCCCGCACATCCGAGGAGGTAGGGGGTCGCCCTCACCTTCGAGGCCCCATCCCCCGGGCTCGCCCGGGACGTGCCGGGCGAGCGGACATCGACGTCGGCGTCGAGGTCCACGTGCCGTCCGGCGAGATGCGGGGTACCCCGTCGCCACGACGAAGGGCCGCTCCACCCGGCGCGCCGGGTCCTGGAGGAGGACACCGTCGACGTCGAGGTCGACGACGCCCCGGACGAGGGTCCGGTTCGCATGGGACCCCCGGCTCGACGCGGAACTCGATCCGGTGCAGGTCCACGGTCCGGTACCGACCGGGGGCTTTTGGGGAGGGACGGACGAGGCTACGATGCACCCTGATGCTGTCCACCCGGGCGGTGCCGGCACTCTCGCCGGCGCCCCACGTCCCCGATCGGCGGTGAGTTCCGCGGTGCCCGATCGAGCCGGGGGAACGACCCGCGCGTGAGCGCCCTGGAGGCCGTCTTCCGGCCCGGCTCGGTGGCGGTCTACGGGGCCTCCCGGCACCCGGCCAAGCTCGGCCACGTCCTGCTCCGCAACGTCCTCACCGGCGGCTTCGAGGGCCGGGTGGTCGCGGTCAACCCGAGCCGGGAGGAGGTGCTGGGGCGACGCTCCGTGGACCGGCTCGGGGAGCCGGTCGACCTGGCCCTGATCTCGGTGCCGGCGAGGGCGGTGCCGGCGGCGGTCGAGGACGCCGCCCGGGCCGGCTGCCGGGCGGCGATCGTGCTCTCCAGCGGGTTCGGCGAGACCGGCCCGGAGGGGAAGTGGGTCGAGGAGCGGATGCGGGGGCTGGCCCGGGCGGCGGGCATGCGGCTGGTGGGGCCCAACTGCATGGGGGTGGTCTCGCGGTTGCCGGGCGGCTGGTTCAACGGCAGCTACTTCTGGCGGCTGCCGGGCGCCGCCGGCCCGGTCAGCCTGGTCTCCCAGTCGGGCGCCTTCGGGGGCATGTTCTTCGCCGAGGCCCGCCGCCGGGGTCTGGGGGTGGCCCGCTTCCTCTCCGTCGGCAACTCGGCCGACGTCGAGCTGACCGAGGTGCTGGAGTGGCTGGCGGACGACCCGGCCACGGGCGTGGTGGGCGTGTTCGCCGAGGGCTTCCGGGACGGCCGGCGCTTCGTGGCCGCGGCGGAGCGGTGCACGGCGCGCAAGCCGGTGGTGGTGCTCAAGGCGGGCAAACAGGCGGCTGGGGCGCGGGCGGCCGCCTCCCACACCGGCTCCCTGGCCGGCAGCCACGGGGCGGCGCGGGCCGCCTTCCGGCGCGCGGGGGTGATCGAGGCGGTCGACTCCGACCACTTCTTCGATCTGCTCTCGGCCCTGGCCGCCTCCACCGTGCCGGCCGGACCGAGCCTGGCCGTTCTGACCATCAGCGGCGGCCCCGGGGTGCTCGCCGCCGACGCCGCCGAGCGGCTCGGCCTGCGCCTGCCGCCGCCCTCGGAGGCCACCCGGGCCCGCGTCCGCGAGCTGGCCCCGCCCTTCGCCGCCGGCGGCAACCCGGTCGACCTCACCCCCCAGTGCCCGCCGGCCGGCTTTCCGGCCGCGGTCCGGGCGGTGTTCGAGGACCCGGCCTACGACGGGGTCGTCGTCATCGACTGCGGCCTCGACGTCGCCGAGCTGGGACGGGGGGTGGCGGAGGCGGCGGCGGCCACCGGCAAGCCGGTCACCGCCTTCGTGCTGGAGGCGCCCCGGGTGGAGGAGGCACTGCGGGCCGCGGGCATCCCCTTGCTCCCCTCGCCGGAGCGGGCGGTGGCCGCCTATCAGGCCCGCGTGGCCGTGGCTCCGCGCCCGGACCGCGAGGCCGGCTGATGGCCGCCTTGAGCGAGTGGGAGAGCAAGCTGGCCCTGGGCGACGTGCCCCGGCCCCGCGAGCGGCTGACGGCCACGGCGGCCGAGGCGGTGGCCTTCGCCCGGACGCTGGGGGGTCCGGTGGTGGCCAAGGCCTCGGGCCCGGTCCACAAGACCGAGCGGGGCGGGGTGCGCACCAGGCTCGGCCCGGAGGGGCTGGCCTCGGTCTGGGAGGAGCTGGCGGCGCTCGGCGACGGGCGGGTGCTGGTGGCGGAGCAGGTGGAGGCCGACTACGAGCTGATCGTGGGCGGCGTCCGCGACCCGCAGTTCGGTCCCGTGGTCTCGGTGGGCCTGGGGGGTGTCGCCGCCGAGCTGCTCCGGGACGTCACCTTCCTCCTCGCCCCGCCCCGTCCGGGGGAGCTGGAGCTGGCCCTGGCCGAGCTGCGCTGCGCCCCCCTGCTCCGGGGCTGGCGGGGGGCGCCGCCCGCCGATCGGGCCGAGCTGACGCGGATCGTGGCCGCGGTCTCGCGCCTGCTGGAGGAGGACGAGGAGGTGGTCGAGGTGGACTGCAACCCGGTCATGGTCAGGGGCGGCCGGCCGCTGGTGGTCGACGCCCTGGTGGTGCGCCGGTGAGCCGCGAGGAGGGAGCCGGGTGGGGTCTCAACTGGACCGTCACCCACGCCTACCGGGGGTCGCCCTTCTACCGGCGGCTGCTCGACGAGGCGGGGGTGGACCCGGCCCGCGTCCACGCCCTGGAGGACCTGCGCCGGCTCCCCTTCACCACCAAGGAGCAGCTGCGGGAGACCTACCCCCTCGGCTTCACCGCCGTGCCCCCGGAGCGGATCGTGCGCGTCCACGCCTCCTCGGGCACCACCGGGCGGCGGATCGTGGCCACCTACACCCGGCGCGACCTCGAGGACTGGACGGAGATGTTCAGGCGCTGCTACGAGTACGCCGGGGTCACCCCCGAGGACCGGGTCCAGGTCACGCCCGGCTACGGGCTCTGGACGGCCGGGATCGGCTTCCAGCTCGGCGCCGAGCGCCTGGGGGCGATGGTGGTACCCACCGGGCCGGGCAACCTCGACCTCCAGTTCGAGTTCCTGATCGACTTCCGCTCCACCGTGTTCTGCGCCACCTCCTCCTTCGGCCTGCTGATCGCCGAGGAGGCGGAGCGGCGGGGGCTGCGCGAGCGGCTGGCGCTCCGGGTGGGGATCTTCGGCTCCGAGCGCTGGGGGGAGGGCATGCGGGGCCGGATGCGGGAGCTGCTGGGCATCGACTGCTACGACATCTACGGGCTCACCGAGCTGTACGGGCCGGGCACCGGTATCGACTGCCGCCACCACCTCGGCATCCACTACTGGGACGATTACTACGTGATCGAGATCGTGGACCCGGAGACGGGGCGGGCGCTGCCCGAGGGCGAGGAGGGCGAGATCGTGGTCACCACCCTGCGCAAGGAGGCCATGCCCCTCATCCGCTACCGCACCCGCGACCTCTCCCGTCTCCTCCCCGGCCCCTGCCCCTGCGGCTCGCCCCACCCCCGCATCGCCCGCCTGACCGGCCGCACCGACGACATGGTCAAGGTGCGGGGGGTGCAGGTCTACCCGGCCCAGGTCGAGGCCGTGCTGGCCTCGATCCCCGGGCTGGGCACCGAGTACCAGATCCGGCTGCACCGCGAGGGCGGACGCGACGTCTTCCGCCTGGTGGCGGAGGCGGCGGCCGCGACCTGGCCCGAGGACCTGGGCCGGCGGCTGGCCGACCTGGTGCGGGATAGGGTGGGCGTGCGGCCCGAGGTGGAGCTGCTCCCGCCCCGCTCCCTGCCCCGCTCGGAGCGGAAGACACGGCGGGTCTTCGACGAGCGCGGTGACTGAGCCCCGGCCCCTGCGCGTGGTCGGCCGTTCCGTCCCCCGGCTCGACGGTCGGGAGAAGGTGCTGGGCCGCACCCGCTACGCCAGCGACCTGGAGCTGCCGGGCATGCTGGTGGGCAAGATCCTGCGCAGCCCCTACCCCCACGCCCGGATCGTGTCCGTGGACGTCTCCCGGGCGGAGCGCCTGCCCGGCGTCCACGCCGTGATCCACGCCGGCAACGTCGTCCAGCGCCCCTTCGGCTACGGCCTCGACAACCTCCCCCTGAAGGCGGAGAAGGTGCGCTGCGTGGGCGACGAGGTGGCGGCGGTGGCGGCGGAGAGCGAGGACGCGGCCCTGGCCGCCCTGGACGCGATCGAGGTCGTCTACGAACCCCTGGAGGCGGTCTACGACCCCTTCGAGGCGCTCCGGGACGGGGCCGTGCAGGTGCACGACGAGCGGCCCGAGGTGGACCACAACGTCTCCATGCGCTGGGACTACGAGCACGGCGACCTGGCCGAGATGGAGCGGCGCTCGGCGGTGATCGTGGAGGGCACCTACTCCTCGCCCCTCTCGGCCCCGGCCTCGATCGAGACCCACGTCTGCACGGCGGCCTTCGACCCCGACGGTCACCTGACCGTGTGGACCGGGGTCCACATGGCCTTCATGTACCGCAAGGCCCTCGCTGACGCCCTGGGGCTGGACTGGAAGCGGATCACGGTCGTCCAGCCCCCGATCGGGGGCTCCTTCGGGGGCAAGATCGACATCGACCCCATCGACCTCATCACCGTGCTGCTGGCCCGGGCCTCGGGCCGGCCGGTCAAGGTCTGGTTCAGCCGTGAGGAGGAGTTCACCGGGTCGCGGGTCCGCCAGCCCATGCACATCCGGCTCCGGACCGGGGCCGACGCCGAGGGCAACCTCCTCTTCCGGGAGGCCGACATCGTCTCCGACAACGGCGCCTACAACGCCTGGGGTTCCCATGCCCTGTTGGTGGTCATGCAGACCATCAGCTCGCTCTACCGGGTGCCGGCGGTCCGGATGCGCTCTCGGGTCGTCTACACCAACAAGATGTACGGCGGCTCGGTGCGCGGTTTCGGCAACCCCGAGGCCACCTTCGCCGTGGAGTCGCAGACCGAGGAGATCGCCGAGGCGCTGGGCATCGATCCCATCGAGCTGCGGCTGCGCAACGCCAACCGCCCCGGCGAGGTCACCCCCCAGGGCATGCGCATCACCTCCTGCGGGCTCGCCGAGTGTCTGGAGACGGTGCGCCGCCGCTCGGGCTGGGAGGGGCGGCGGGGCCGCCTGCGCGGCGCACGCCGGGGGCTGGGCGCGGCCTGCTTCCTCCACGTCGGCGGCGGCGCCCGCATCTACCCCTCGGACGGCTGCGGCACCATCGCCCGGATCGACGAGGCGGGCGGCGTGACCGTGATCTCGGGCGCCACCGAGCTGGGCCAGGGCTCGGAGACGGTGCTGGCCATGATCACCGCCGAGGAGCTGGGGGTACCGCTCTCAGCGGTCACCGTGCGCCAGGCGGACACCGAGGTCAAGCCCTGGGACGTGGGCGCCCACGCCTCCCGCACCACCTTCGTGGCCGGGAACTCGGCCCGGCTGGCCGCGGCCGAGCTCCGGCGCAAGCTGCTGGAGACGGCGGCCGAGGTGCTGGAGGCGGCTCCCGAGGACCTGGAGCTGGTCGACGGCGTGGTCTCGGTCCGGGGGGTGCCGGAGCGGTCCATCCCCTACGAGAAGGTGGCACGCCGACGGCTGCTCCGCCAGGGCGGCGACACCCTGATCGCCACCGCCTTCTACGACCCGCCCACCGAGCCCCAGGGCCCGGGCTACCTGGGCAACATCTCCGCCGCCTACGGCTTCGGCGCCCACGTGGCCGAGGTCGAGGTCGACGTCGAGACCGGGCTCGTGACCGTGCTCGGGCTGTGGACGGCCCACGACGTGGGCCGGGCCATCAACCCGGCGGGCGTGGAGGGGCAGATCCTGGGCGGGGCGGTGATGGGGCTGGGGCTGGCCCTGACCGAGGAGCTGCGCCTCACCCCAGAGGGCGGGCTGATGCTGCCCTCGCCCCGGGAGTACGGGATGCTGACCGCGCGCGGGGTCCCGCCCATCACCGTGGACCTGGTCGAGACCGTGGACCCGGAGGGGCCGTTCGGGGCCAAGGGGGTGGGAGAGGCGGGGCTGATCCCGGTGGCGGCGGCGGTGGCCAACGCGGTCGCGGACGCGGTCGGCATCCGCCCCCGCAGCTACCCGCTGGCTCCCTGGAAGGTCCTGGAGTGGATCCGGCGCGGGGAGCGGTCGCGGGTGGTGCGGCGGCAGGGGCCGCCGGGCCGTGCGCGGACCGGGCCGGGGGCACCGCCGGCCCGTACCGAGCGGCTAGCCTGAGGCCATGCGGATCGCGATCGTCTCCGACGTCCACGGCAACCTGGCCGCCCTGGAGGCGGTGATCGCCGACCTGCGCCAGGCGGCGCCGGACCTGGTCGTGCACGGGGGCGACCTGGCCCTCAACGGGCCCCGGCCGGCGGAGTGCGTGGATCGCATCCGCGAGCTGGGCTGGCCGGGGGTGGTGGGCAACACCGACCAGGCGCTCTGGTGGATGCCGCCGGGGCTGCCCGAGAACACGGTCCGGGTCTTCGCCCGGCTGGTCGAGCGGACGGCGGAGTTGCTCGGCGAGGGGCGGATCGGCTGGCTGCGGCGCCTGCCGGCGGAGTGGCGCCGGGAGGACGAGATCGCGCTCGTGCACGCGGTGCCGGGCGACACCTGGAAGGGGGTGATGCCCGACGCCCCCGACCAGGAGCTGGAGCGGTGGTACGGATCGCTGGGGGCGGCGCTGGCCGTCTACGGCCACATCCACCGCCCCTACGTGCGCCGGCTGGGCCGGCTCACGGTCGCCAACTCGGGCAGCGTCGGCCTCCCCTACGACGGTGACCCCCGCCCCTCCTACCTGCTGGTCACCGACGGCGAGCCCGAGGTGCGACGGGTGGCTTACGACGTGGAGCGCCACCTGCGCGACCTGGAGTCCTCGGGCTACCCGAGCGCGGGCTGGCTGGCGGCGCAGGCGCGGACCGCGGCCGGGGGTTTCCCCAGGCTGGACGAGGGCTGACGATCCCGGGCGACCCGCCCACCCGTGCCGACCGGGCCATGGCCCCTGGAGCCTCCGCCGGAACCCGTAGAATCGGCTGCGGTGGCCACGGCCCAGGGGCGGGAAGTTCGGCTCGAGGACAAGTACACCCTGGAACGGGGGACGGTCTTCATGACCGGCGTCCAGGCCCTGGTTCGGCTGCCCATCGAGCAGGCGCGCCGTGACCGGGCGGCGGGGCTCAGGACCGGCACCCTGATCTCCGGCTACCCGGGCTCGCCGCTGGGTGGCTACGACCTGGAGCTGGCCCGGGCCCGGCGCTTTCTCGTCCCGCTCGACGTCCACCACGTGCCCGGGCTCAACGAGGAGCTGGCCGCGGCCAGCGTCTGGGGCAGCCAGATGGTCGAGCTGTTCGGCCGCTCCAGCTTCGACGGGGTGACCGGCATCTGGTACGGCAAGTCGCCGGGCGTCGACCGCACCCTCGACGTCCTCCGCCACGCCAACTTCGGCGGCGGCCCGCCCAACTCGGGCCTGCTGGCCCTGGCCGGCGACGATCCCAACGCCAAGAGCTCCACCCTGCCCAACGCCAGCGAGTGGGACTTCGTGGCCTGCGCCATGCCCGTCCTCTACCCGGGCACGGTGGGCGAGTTCCTCACCCTGGGCCTGCACGGCATCGCTCTCTCCCGGCTGGTCGGCCTCTGGACCGCGCTCAAGTGCGTCACCAACCTCTGCGACGGCGGGGCCAGCGTGGAGGTGGCGCCCGACCGGCCCGACATCGTGCTCCCCGATCTGGGCGACTTCGAGAAGCCCCGGGCCTTCTCCCTCCTGGCCCCCGTCTCCCTCGACCTGGAGCAGCACATCTTCGAGCGGCGCTTCCCGGCCGTCCACGCCTACGCCCGGGCCAACCGGCTGGACCGGATCGTGTGCCGGGGGCCGCGCGACCGGGTGGGCCTGGTCGCGGCCGGCAAGACCGCCACCGACCTCCGTCAGGCCCTGCTCGACCTGGGGCTGGGCGAGGCCGAGCTGGCCGAGCTGGGGGTCCGGGTGCTCACGCTCGGCCTCCTCTACCCGATCGAGCCCCAGATCGTGCGCGAGTTCGCCGAGGGGCTGGAGGAGATCGTGGTCGTGGAGGAGAAGCGCGACCTGATCGAGGGCCAGCTGCGGGCCATCCTCTACTCCGGCCCCCACCGGCCGACGATCGTGGGGAAGGCCGACGAGCAGGGCCGGCCCCTCTTCCCCTGGCACGGCGAGCTGGACCAGGACCTGATCGCCGAGCGGCTGGGGCCGCGGCTGCTCCGGCTCGGCCGGGCGCCGGAGTCGGTGGGCCGGCGGCTGCGGGAGATCGAGGAGATCCGGGGGCGGCGGTACACGGTCTTCGCCCGACGGCTGCCCAACTACTGCTCCGGCTGCCCCCACAACCGCTCCACGGTCGCGGTCGAGGGCGAGGTCATCGGCGGCGGCATCGGCTGCCACGGCATGGGGGCGCTCATGACGCAGGCGGAGCGGGGGCTCGCCTTCGCCACCCCGATGGGCGCCGAGGGCGCGCCCTGGATCGGCGCGGCGCCCTTCGCCGACCTCGACCACATGGTGCAGAACGTCGGCGACGGCACCTTCTTCCACTCCGCCTCGCAGTCGCTCCGGGCCTGCGTCGCGGCCCGCGTCAACATCACCTTCAAGCTGCTCTACAACCGCCACGTCTCCATGACCGGAGGGCAGCACCCGGAGGGGGAGTCGGACGTCGCCACCCTGACCCGCTACCTGAAGTCGGAGGGGGTGGCGCGGACCATCGTGGTCAGCGAGGACCCCTCGACCTACGCCCGGGCCCGGCTGGCGGACAACGCTCGGGTGGTCGACCGCTCCCGGTACGAGGAGGCGGTGCGCGAGCTGCGCCGGGTGCCGGGGGTGACGGTGCTGATCTTCGACCAGGAGTGCGCGGCCGAGAAGCGCCGGGCCCGCAAGCGGGGCAAGCTGCCCCGGCCCGCGCGCTACGTCTTCATCAACGAGGAGGTCTGCGAGGGCTGCGGCGACTGCGGTGACGTCTCCAACTGCATGTCGGTGCAGCCGGTGGAGACCGAGTTCGGCCGCAAGACCCAGGTCCACCAGGCCTCGTGCAACCAGGACTACTCCTGCCTCCGGGGCGACTGCCCCGCCTTCCTCACCGTGACCACCTCCGGGGGTCTGGTTCGGCGCCAGGTGCCGACCGTCGCCGCCGGCGAGGTGCCGGAGCCGGCCCACCGGGTCGGCGCCGGCCACGGCTACCGGGTCTACATGCCCGGCATCGGCGGCACCGGGGTGGTGACCACCAACCAGGTGCTGGCCTACGCGGCCCTGATCGAGGGCAAGCAGGTCCACGTCCTCGACCAGACCGGTCTGGCCCAGAAGGGCGGTGCGGTGCTCTCCTCGCTGCTCGTGTACGAGGGCGAGGAGAACCCCCACCTGGCCAACAAGGTGGGCCTGGGCAAGGCCGACCTGGTGCTGGGGCTGGACCTGTTGGGGGTGGTGGCCGAGGTCAACGCCGACCGCATGTCGCCGGTGCGCACGGTGGTGGTGGCCAACACCACGCTCGCGCCCACCGCGGAGGCGATCCGCCACGTGGACTTCCTCATGCCGGGGGCGAGCGTGCTGCGCAGGGCCGCCGACCGGTACAGCCGCGCCGACGAGAACGTGTACGTCGAGGCGGGCGAGGTGGCCGAGGCGCTCTTCGGCGATCAGGCCATGGCCAACGTCTTCCTGGCCGGGGCCGCCTACCAGGCAGGCCTGCTACCGGTGTCGGCGAGCTCGATCGAGGCCGCCATCCGGCTCAACGGGGTGGCGGTCGAGGCCAACCTACAGGCCTTCCGCTACGGGCGTCTCTACCGGCACGACGCCGAGCGCGTGCGGCGCTTGATCGGGCGTCCCACCCCGACCCTGGAGGAGGTGCGGCGGCGGCAACTGGCCCGGCTCGACGGCCAGGGCCCCCGCTACCGGGAGCTGCTCGACCGCTGCGCCGGCATGTCGGAGGAGACCCACCGCCTGCTGGCGCTACGGATCGGCGAGCTGATCCAGTACCAGGACGCGGCCTATGCCGCCGGCTACGTGGACGAGGTGGTGGCGACCTGGGAGCGAGAGCGGGCGGTGGCGCCCGGTCACGAGGAGCTGACCCGGGCCGTGGCGCGCTACCTGTACAAGTTGCTCGCCTACAAGGACGAGTACGAGGTGGCCCGGCTCCTGCTCAAGGAGGAGTGGGCGGAACGGGTACGCGAGACCTTCGTGGACCCGAAGGTGAGCTTCAACCTGCACCCGCCGTTGCTCCGGGAGCGGGGTCTGAAGCGCAAGCTCGAGCTGGGCCCCTGGTTCCGGCCGGCGCTGCGAGCCCTGGTCCGGATGCGGCGGCTGCGGGGGACGCGCTGGGACCCCTTCGGCCGGACCCAGGTGCGCCGCCTGGAGCGGGATCTGATCGACTGGTACCGGGGCCTGCTGGCCGAGCTGCGGGCGGGGCTGACCGCGGCCAACCACGGCCTGGCGGTGGAGGTCGCCTCCGTCCCCGACCGCATCCGCGGCTACGAGGGCATCAAGCTGGCCAACGCCGAGGCCGCCCGGCGCCTGGCCGCGGAGCGCCTGGAGCGCTTCCGGGCCGGAGCCGGGACCGCGGCCGAGCCGGCGACCAGCGCCTGAGCGGCCGCTTCACCCTCGAGGGTGGCGGCGAGCGGCCGTGGGCGGGCAGGGTCGACCGGGTCCTCCACGGCGGCGCCCGGCTCAGGAGCGCACGAAGCGGACGATGGCCTCGCCCAGCTCCTCGCCCCGGTCCTCCTGGAGGAAGTGGCCGGCCCCGGCGATGGTCACGTGCCGGTCGTGTCGTGCTCCGGGGACGAGCCGGCGCATCGGTTCGTCGGCGCCGCGGGTGATGGGATCGCCGTCGCTGAAGACGCAGAGGAAGGGCTTCTCCCAGCGCTGCAGCGCCTGCCAGGCGCGGCGGTTGGCGGCGGCCGCGGGGTCGGAGGGCGAGGTGGGGACGAGCAGCGGGAGGCGGCGGGGGCCGGCCTTGTAGGTCTCGTCCGGGAAGGGCGCGTCGTAGGCGGCGACGACCTCGGGCGGCAGCGGCTCCCGGCAGCCGCCGGCGACGATGCGGCCGACCGGCAGCTCGGGGGCCTCCTGGGAGAAACGCTGCCAGTTGAAGAAGGCGTCGCTCAGGTGCTGGTCGCCGGTGGGTAGACCGGTGTTGGTGGCGACCACGCGCGCGAACCGCTCACCGGCCTCGGCCACCAGCCGGAGCCCGATGAGGCCGCCCCAGTCGTGGCCGACCAGGGTCGCCTGGCGCAGGTCGAGGGACTCGACGAAGGTCCGCATCCAGGCCACGTGACGGTCGTAGGCGTGGTCGGCGGGGTCGGCCGGCTTGTCGGAGCGGCCGAACCCGACCAGGTCGGGGGCGATGGCCCGCAGGCCCGCGTCGACGAGCACGGCCATGACCTTGCGCCAGAGGTAGGCCCAGGTGGGCTCGCCGTGGAGCAGCAGGACCGCCGGCGCCCCGGCCGGGCCGCTCTCGGCGTACGCGACCCGCAGGCCGCCCACGTCGACGTAGCGCGGCTCGTCGTCCCACCCGGGCAGGCCGGCGAACCGCTCCTCGGGCGTGCGCAGCACCCGCATCTCCCACATTCTCGCCCAGAGCCGTCACCATGAGCCGGTGACGGTCGGGGTCAACCTCAACAACCGCGAGGCGCTGATCGCGGCCGAGTACGGCCTGCCCCAGCTGCTCGACCTGGCCGTCCGGGCCGAGGCCTGCGGCTTCGACTCGGTCTGGGTCGGCGACAGCCTCTTCTCCAAGCCGCGGTGGGACCCGATCGTCCTGTTGTCGGCCGTGGCCGTGGCCACCCGCCGCGTCCGGCTGGGAACGGCCTGCCTGGTGGTCTCCCAGCGCCATCCCCTCCACCTGGCGCAGCAGTGGGCGACGCTCGACGCCCTCTCCGGAGGGCGGACCGTGCTCGGGGCCTGTGCCGGCAACGCCGAGGCACGGGTCAGGGCCGAGTTCGCGGCCCTCGGGTTGCCCTACGCCGGCCGCTTCGAGCTGCTGGAGGAAGCCATCCAGGTCCTGCGGCAGGCGTGGTCCACGGGGAGCGTCGACTTCGAGGGACGCCACCTCCGTTTCCGGGGCGTGGCCTGGCATTCCGGCACCGAGCGGGCGCCCCTGCTCCCCGCCCAGGAACGGGTGCCGGTCTGGATCGTCTCCAACCCCTGGCTCGGCCGTGCCGGTTTCGCGGAGCGGGCGGCGAGGCGCGTGGCCGAGCTGGCGGACGGATGGCTGAGCTGCTGCGCGGAGTCGCCGCACCTGGTGCGCGAGCACCTGGAGCGGATCCGCGCCGGCCGGGATCGCCCGCTGGAGGTCGCCTACCAGGTGACGCTCCACCTCGCCGGCAGCCGCGGCGAGGCCGAGCGGGGCCTGCGCGAGTACGTCGCCGCCTACTACCCGGAATGGGGAGCCGCCTCCCTGCCCGCCTCCTGGGGGCCGTACGGAACCGCCGCCGAGGTCCGGGAATGGTTCGCGGAGTACCGCGCCGTGGGTGGCGTCGAGCACTTCATCGTGCGCTTCGCCGCCCGCGACCAGGTCGCCCAGCTCGAACGCTTCGCCGAGGAGGTGCTCCCGTACCTGCCCTGAGCCCGGGGAGGCGGGGCATGGTGCCGGACGTCCGCCCCGGTCGGGGGCTCGGGAGGCGAGCGCGGTCATGGGAACGGCTCCCGCCCTCGACGCCGGCGGCCGGGCCATCGGTGGCCTGGCCAGGTCGGGGAGGCCTCATCGTCGATACGTCGCTACCCACCTCGCGACCGGAGGGCCTCGGATCACCCTGCCGCCGGAGATCGACGCCCGCCTCCGGGAGCTGGCCGGCGAACGCGGCCGGTCTCAGGGCCAGGTCATCGTCGACGCGCTCCTCCTGGCCGTGGCCGAACGCCATCGGGCCCGGGAGCTGCCGACCCTGGACGCCGAGCTGAGCGCGGTCGGGCTCCGGTGGGGGCTCCTGGACACCGTGCTCTGAGCGCTCCGTCTCAGCTCTGCCGCGGGAGCAGCTCGGCCACGAAGCGATCCAGGAAGCGGTCGAAGGCCCGCGCCCCGGCGGGCCGGACCACGAACTTGGTCAGCCCCGCCTCCAGGTAGCCGTCCAGGAGGCGGTGCAGGGCGGGCCAGCCGTCCGCGATCAGCCGGGCGGGGTCGAGGTCAGGCCGCCGGGTCCGGGCCAGCGCCGCCAGCTCCGGCGGGATGCCGTCCGTGGCCACGGTCAGGCTGATCCCGTAGTGGTCGGGCTCGATGGCGCGTCCGGCCTCGGCCGCCGCGGCCTCGACCAGCTCCCGGGCCCGGCGGGCCTCGGGCGGAGTGAGGAAGCTGCCCAGCCAGCCGTCGGCCAGGCGGCCGACCCGGCGCAGGGCGGCGGGGGCGCTGCCGCCCAGCCAGAGGTCGAGGGGTGGATCGGGCCGGGGCTCGACGCTGGCCGACTCGACCTGGTAGAAGCGACCCGCGAAGCTCACGCTGGAGCGCTCGAGCAGGGCGCGCAGGAGGCGCAAGGACTCGTCGAAGAGGGCGCCCCGCCGCCCCTCCGGCGCCGGGAAGAGGGCTCGCTCGGCGGGGTTGGCCGGCCGGAGGCCGAACACGGGCAACACCCGCCCGGGGGCGAGGGCGGCCAGCGAGGCCAGCTGCTTGGCCACCAGGACCGGGTGCCGGCCGGGCAGGATGGCGACCCCGGTGCCGGCCTTGAGCCGGGCGGTACGCGCCAGGGCGTGGGCCATGCCCACGAAGGGGTCCACCTGCGGGCTGTAGACGAGCTCCGAGAACCAGATCGAGTCCACGCCGGCCGCCTCCACGCGGTCCACGATCGTGGACAGCTCCGCCGGCCCCGCCTCCCGGGGGAGGGCGACGCCGAACCGGACCTTCATCCCTCCGCTCCCCCGTGCCACCTCGATCCATGCCGTCCACCCCGGTCCAGGCGGAGGCCGAGGATCACGGGAACAGCTCCCCGCCGTCGACGTCGATCGCCTGCCCGTTGATGGCCCCGGCCAGGTCGGAGGCCAGAAAGGCGCAGACCGCCGCCACCTCCTCGGGCCGCACCAGCCGGCCCTGGGGGGTGACCAGCCGCTCCAGCACCTGCTCCCGGCTGCGCCCGGTCCGGCGCATCACGTTGTCGATGGTGGCCTCGGTCATGGCGGTGTCGACGTAGCCCGGGCAGACGCTGTTGAAGGTCACCCCGCTCCGAGCGTACTCGGCGGCCAGGGCGCGCATGAGCCCCACCAGCCCGTGCTTGGAGGCGACGTAGGCGGCCACGTAGGGGTAGCCGGCCCGGCCCGCCACCGAGGCGATGGAGATGACGCGGCCCCAGCCGCGCTCCAGCATCCCGCCCACCGCCGCCCGGGTCATCCGGAAGGCCCCGGTCAGGTTCACCGCCAGGGTCCGGTCCCAGGTCTCGTCGTCCAGCTGGGTGAACTTGCTGGAGCCGGCGACGCCGGCGTTGTTGACGAGGACGTCCAGCCGTCCCCAGGCCCGCTCGCAGGCGGCGACGGCGGCCCGGCAGGAGTCCTCGTCGGTCACGTCCAGGGACACCGCCAGGCCGTCGCAGGCGGCGGCGACCTCGGCCACGGCGACCCGATCCCGGCCCGCGACCGCGACCCGCGCCCCGTCCCGGGCCAGGGCGAGGGCGATCTCGCGGCCGATGCCGCGGCCACCGCCCGTGACCAGGGCGGTGCGGCCGTGTAGCGGCGAGGACCGGCCGGTGGCGTCGTCCCCGGCCGCGGGCAGGGACCCGTCTCCGGCGCCGGCGGCTCCACCTTCCCTCATTCCTCGCGCTCCTCTCCGGGGACCTCGCCTGGTAGCGTAGGGGTTGCGGTCGCATCCGCACCGTAGCACGGAACGGAGGGGACACATGGCGCTCCCGGGCGGCAACGGGGCGCTGCGGGCGGTGAGGGCCCCATCGGCGATCTCTCCGTGGGAGCGACCGCCGGCGCCACCCGATCCCGCCCGGGGCCGGTCGGGCGGCACGGTCTCCAACCCCGAGTCCGGAGGCCACGGCCGCCTCTCCGCCACGGCTGAGACGGCCCGGGCGGGTGCCCGGTCCGGGAGGTGGGCAGGTCGCGGCGGCCGGGGGCGCGGGCATTCCGGCCGGGACGACAGGGGATGGACGTGACGTGGAGGCAACGCTGAACGCACGCTGGCAACACTTCGACTACCAGGAGTCCGACGGGGTGGCCACGGTCACCTTCGCCCGCCCCGATCGCCTCAACTCGCTGACCTTCGAGGTCTACGCCGACCTTCGCGACCTGACCGCGGAGCTGCGGGGCCGAGCCGACCAGGTCCGGGTGCTGGTCATCCGGGGCACGGGTCGCGGCTTCTGCTCGGGGGGCGACGTCGAGGAGATCATCGGGCGTCTGCTCTCGATGGACACCCGCGCCGTCTATGAGTTCGCGCGCATGACCGGGGAGTGCACCCGCAACCTCCGCCGGATGCCCCAGCCGGTCATCGCCGCCGTCAACGGGGTGGCCGCCGGCGCCGGCGCCGTGCTGGCCGCGGCCGCCGACATCCGCGTCCTCGCCGCCTCGGCGAGCTTCCAGTTCCTGTTCACCCGGGTGGGTCTGTCGGGCGGCGACATGGGCATCTGCTGGCTCCTGCCCCGTCTGGTGGGCCTGGGCCGGGCGACCGAGATCCTGATGCTGGGAGAGCGGATCGAGGCCGAGGAGGCGCTGGCCGCGGGGCTGGCCCAACGGGTGGTGCCGGACGACGAGCTGGAGGCGGCGGTGCGGGCCTACGCCGACCGCTTCAAGCGGCTGGCGCCCTGGGGGCTGGCCATGACCAAGGAGATGCTGAACCGGGCCGCGGCCATGGACTACGACTCCGCCATCGAGATGGAGGCGTGGACCCAGACCCTGATGATGACCACCCGGGACTTCCACGAGTACCACGCCGCCTTCACCGCCGGGCGGCCGCCCGTCTTCAGGGGCCGCTGAGAGGGGATGGACTTCGCCCTCTCGCCGGCGCTGCTGCAGGCACGGGACCGGGCCCGGGCGGCGGCCGAAGAGCTGCTCGCGCCCGCCGCCCGGACCGCCGACGCCGAGGCCCGCTTCGATCGGGGGCTGGTCCAGGAGCTGGGCCGTCGGGGTCTCCTCGACGAGCGCGACCCCGCCCTGGCCCGCTGCCTGATCGCGGAGGAGCTGGGACGCGTCGACTCCAGCGTGCGGGGGCTGGCCACGGTCCAGGTGGCCCTGGTCGCCGGCTGTCTGGCGGAATGGGGGAGCCCGGCCCAGAGGGCGCGCTGGCTGCCGTGGCTGCGCAGCGGCGAGGCCATCGGCTGCTACGCGCTCACCGAGCCGGAGGCGGGCTCCGACGTGCGCAGCCTGCAGACGCGCGCCATGCGGGTCCCCGGGGGCTGGCGCCTGGAGGGCGAGAAGCACTGGATCACCAACGGCGGGGTGGCCGAGGTGGCCCTCGTCTTCGCCTCCGCCGAGGAGGGGGTGACGGCCTTCGTGGTGCCCACCGATGCGCCCGGGCTGGAGCGTCGGCCGATGCCCGGTGAGCCCCTCGGCCATCGCGCCGCCGACCACGCCGTCCTGACCCTCCGCGGCCTGGAGCTGGGCGAGGACGCGGTGCTGGGCCGCCCCGGTGGGGGCCTCCAGGTGGCCATGAGCGCCCTGCGCCGGGGTCGTCTCGAGGTCGCGGCCGGGGCGGTGGGGGTCCTGCAGGCCTGCCTCGACGCCTCGGTCGATTTCGCCCGCCGTCGCCGACAGTTCGGCCGCCGGATCGGGGACTTTCAGATGGTCCAGGCCGCGCTGGCCGACATGGCCGCCGACCTGGCGGCGGCTCGACTCCTGGTCCGAGAGGCGGCCTGGCTCGAGGACGCCGGGCGGGGCTCGCTCGACCGGGTCGCGGTGGCCAAGCTCTTCTGCACCGAGGCGGCGCTCAGGGCGGCGGATCAGGCCATCCTCATCCACGGGGGGCGTGGCTACTCCAACCTCTACCCGGTCGAGCGGTACTGGCGGGACGCCAAGGGGATGCAGATCTACGAGGGCACCGCCCACGTCCAGCGCCTGATCATCGCCCGGGCCCTGCTGGGACGCGACGAGGGGGCGAGCGCGGCGGTCCGTCCTCCCGGGCCGGGGTAGGCCCGCCGGCGGGTATCCTTGCCTGGCCATGGAGCGTCACGTCCGGAAAGGCCGACCCCGGCCCGGCTGAGCGGAGGTGGGCGGCAAGCGCGTCGTCGACCCGGGCTGGCCGGGCACGTCCGGGCTGACCTACAGCCAGGCCGTGGTCAAGGGCGGCCTCCTCTTCGTCTCCGGCCTGAACAGCATGGACGCCGAGGGCCGGGTGCAGGGCGAGACGCTGGCGGAGCAGGCCGAGGTCATCTACCGCAAGCTGGGCGAGATCCTGGCGGCGGCCGGCGCCGGCTTTGACGACGTGGTCAAGACCACCGACTACGTCACCGACCGGGAGGGCTACCGCGAGACCGCCGCGGTGCGGGCCCGCTACCTGGGGCCGGATTTCCCCGCCGCCACCGGCGTGGTCGTCAAGGAGCTGTTCGGGCGCGGGGTCCGGATCGAGATCGACGCCATCGCCGTGCTCGACGGCTGAGCCGGCTGCGGGCCAGGCGGGCGCGGCGCCGATCGGGGGCGGTCCAGCAGCTCGGCCAGTTCGTCGATGCGGGCGTCGAGTTCGGCCGGCGACCCCGCCCGGGCTCGCTCGCGGGCCTCGACCACGGCCCGGGCCGCCTCCATCAGCGCCCTTCCGGGAGGGTCCGGTTCGGGCTCCGGGGGCCGGAGCACCTGGTGGAGGTCGAGGCCCAGCACGCCCGTGATGCGCCCGGCGGCGGCCAGGCCCACCGGGCGCCCGGACAGGAACCGCCAGATGGTGCAGCGGCTGAGCCCGGTCTCGGCGGCGAGATCCTGCACCGGCGCCCGCCGTGCGCCGGAGGCCAGCCGCCAGCGGGCCAGGGCGCGGCGCACCGGCTCCAGGTCGATCTCGAAGGGGGGTGGCCCCGGTCGGCCGGGAACACATGTTCGATTCCGGGTCACGGTCCTACTCTGCCCCCCGGCGGGGCCGGCGACCTGCAGGAACGTTCACCCCGGCGCCGTCCTCTCCCCGACTCTGGGGCCCGGCCCGCGGGCCCGGGGCCCCGCCCCGGCTACAGGTAGGGGGCGATCAGGCGAGCGGCCGCCTCCAGCCGCCGCACGTCGTCCTGGTCGAAGGCGTGGGGGAGGTCGCTGTCGATGTCGATCTGGCCCACCACCTCGCCGTCCCGGCGGACCAGCACCACGCACTCCGAGCGGGTCTCGGCGCTGCAGGCGAGGTAGTCGGGGTCGGAGGCGACGTCGGCCACCACCTGGTGCGCGCCCGTGGCCGCGGCGCGGCCGCAGACGCCCCGTCCGACGGGGATGCGGAGGTGCGGCGTGGGACGTCCGGCATGGGCCCGAAGGACCAGCTCCCGATCCCGGAGGGCGTAGAGGTAGACGCCGGTGTAGCGGGGGGAGCCGGCCCGGATCACCTCGGCCGCGCGTCGCAGGGGGTCGGGTTCTCGCTCCAGGCCCTCCAGGGCCGGCCAGCCGGGGTCGGTCACCGGTTCCTCCTCTCCTCCGGCGCTGGTCCAGCTGAGGTGGGCCGGGAGGCGGGCCGCACCCTCATTCCACCCCGAAGGCCTGGCGGACCTCCCGGTTCACCAGACGCACCAGGACGGGGATGCCCACGATCAGCAGCGACCAGAAGCAGGCCACGACCACCGCCGCCAGCCATCCCCACCGCCGATGCCAGCGGAGGCCGTAGAAGGCGGCGGCGTGGATGGCGGCGGCGACCAGCTCCCCGCCCATCACGACCAGGACGTAGGTGATGAGGGCGCTGTCCTCCATCGAGGGCGGGAGGCCGCTGCGCGCCATCTGGGCGATGAGCAGCGATCGTCCGGCCGGGGAGAGGACGTAGGGCAGGTCCTGGGCCAGGAGCAGGAGGAAGAAGATGGCTCCGGCGGCATAGCACCAGGGCAGCAGGCCCAGGTCCACCTTCGGCGCCGGCACGGGGGTCGCCTGGAAGGGGGAGGTCCCGGGGGTGGGCGGCGGCCTCGGCGCGCCCTCACCTCCGTCGCCGACGGGTGCCGCCGGCGTCCAGCGCGGCGTTCCGCAGCTCCAGCAGAAGCGGTGGTCGGGCTCGAGCCGGGCGCCGCAGTTGATGCAGTAGCTGGTTGGCTCGATTGACAACGCTGGAGATGATTATCCGCCCGCCGGTGGCCCGATCGGCCGGGGTCGTGGCCGGTAAACTGCCTCCTCGTGGCCAGGAAAGGCAAGCGCCGCCAGGCGGCGCGGGCGCGCCGCACCTCCCCGCCGGGGCCGAGGCCGCCGGCCGCAGCCCCCGGGGCCGGGGCGGCCACCCGGCAGCAGGTGGGGGGCGACCAGACCCTGGTGCACGCGGTCGAGATGTCGCTCGCGCCCTCGACCAGGCCGGCGCCCCGGCGCGGCGCGCGGCTGGTGCTGGAGAACGCGGATCCCGCCATCCCCCTGGATCGCGTCCCCCACTTCGCCTCCGACCTGAAGCGGGTGGGCGTGGTCATGCTGATCATGGTGGCGCTGCTGGTGGCGGGGGCGGAGCTGGTCATCCCACGCCTGCTCGCCTGATCCCTCCGGCGCCGCCGCCCTCCGCAGCCGCGGATCGTGGTCCTGGTGCCTGAACCGCCTACACTCACGAGTGTGCGCGTGATCCTCTTCACGGGCAAAGGCGGGGTGGGCAAGACCTCGGTGGCGGCCGCCACCGCGGTCCGGTGCGCGCAGCTCGGCCACCGCACGATGGTGATCAGCACCGACGCCGCCCACTCGCTGGGCGACTCGCTCGACGTCGAGCTGGGGCCGGAGGCCCGGCAGGTCGGCCCCAACCTCTGGGCGCACGAGGTCTCCGCGCTCCACGAGATGGAGCGCTACTGGAAGAAGCTCCACGACTACGCCGCCAGCCTCTTCGCCACCCAGGGCCTCGACGACGTCGTCGCCGACGAGGTCGCGAACCCGCCCGGCATGGAGGAGATCGCCTCCCTGATCTGGATCAAGCGCTACGCGGAGCGGGGCGAGCACGACGTCCTGGTCGTGGATTGCGCCCCCACCGGCGAGACGCTCCAGCTGCTCGCCTTCCCGGACGCCGCCCGCTGGTGGCTGGACAAGGTCTACCCGTGGGAGCGGCGGGCCATGCGGCTGGCCCGGCCCGTCCTCCAGCCGTTGATCAGCGTGCCCCTGCCCACCGACGAGGTCTACGACTCGGTCAAGGACCTGCTCCTCGACCTGGAGGGGATGAAGAAGGTCCTGGTGGACGGGCGGACCACCAGCGTTCGTCTGGTCCTCAACCTCGAGAAGATGGTGGTCAAGGAGGCCAAGCGAGCGTTCACCTACCTGAACCTGTTCGGCTACCTGACCGACGCGGTGATCGTCAACCGCCGTCTGCCCCAGGACCTCCAGGACGAGCTGTTCCGGAAGTGGCGGTCGATCCATCACCGTTACGCGGACGAGGTGCGGGAGTCCTTCTCCCCGCTGCCCATCCTGGACGTGCCCCTCTTCGACGAGGAGGTGGTGGGGGAACGTATGTTGCTCCGCATGGCCGAGGCCGTCTACGGGGACCGCGACCCGGCCGAGCGCATGTTCGAGGGTACCTCGCAGCGGGTGGAACGGGTCGGCTCCGAGTACGTGCTGGCGCTGAAGCTGCCCTTCGCGGAGCGCGGCGACGTCTCCCTCAGCCGGCACGACGGGGAGCTGTTCGTGACCGTGGGCGGCTACCGACGCGGGGTCACGCTGCCCCGCGTGCTGGCCAACCGGGAGACGGTCGGGGCCAGCATCGAGGAGGGTGAGCTGAGGGTCAGGTTCGCCAGGTGAGCGTGGAGGCGGAGCGACTCGCCGAGCTGCTGGAGCTGGTCAGCCGGCGGTTGAGCGCGGCCTTCGAGGGCGTGGTCCCGCCCGAGGCCCGGCAGCACCTGCTCAACGCCCAGCGCGAGCTGCTGACCGCCCTTTTGCTCATCTACGAGCACCAGCTGGGGAGCCGCCGGCCCCCGGATCGCCGGCCGGCGTCACGGCGCCGCCGGGGCGGCCGGACGCACCAGAGGATCGAGATCGAGTAGCGATGCTGGGCTTCGGGGACCCCATCGTCTTCCTGGTCGGCTCCATCTTCCTGATCCCGGCCATCGCGATCGCCGTCCCCGTCCACGAGCTCGGCCACGGGCTCGCCGCCTACCTGGCTGGCGACCCCTCGCCCCGCAACCGCGGCTACCTGCGGCCGCAGCTGCGCCCCTTCGTCAACGTCTACGGGGTGGTGGCGGCCTTCCTCGCCAACGTCACCTGGGGCAACCCGGTACCGATCAACGAGTACCGGCTGCAGGGACCCTGGCGGAAGCTGGCCCACGCCCTGGGCGGGCCGGTCGCCAACCTGCTGGTGGCGGCGCTGGCCGGCGTCGTCCTCCGAGCCCTGCTCGCCGCCGCCGCGGTGCCCAACCTGGGCACCTTCGCCCAGCCCCCGCTGGGGCTGCTGGCCACCCTCTGCTACGCCATCTTCTTCCTCAACCTCTCGACCTTCGCCTTCAACCTCCTGCCCGTGCCCGGGCTGGACGGATGGCGGGTGGTCGAGGCTCTCTTCCGCAACCGTAACCCGCGGTTCTTCTTCGATGTGGCCGCGCGCACCCAGACCATCTGGGTGATCGCGGTCCTGATCGTGATCTTCGCCCCCGTCCTGCTCCGCTTCAGCGTCCTGGACGCGGCGGTCGCGATCTTCTTCCAGCCCGCCTCCAACGCCATCGTCGGTCAGTGCGCCGGGTACGTGGTGCTTCGCCCCTGCCTGCTGTAGGCTCCCTGCTCAACCAGCCCGAGTACCGGGAGCTCCAGGAGCGCTACCCGCGCGCCCTGGTCGCGGATGCGATCCGGGAGCAGGTCGCATCCGAGCGGGCGACGGGGCCGGTGGACCCGGCCGACCGGCTCGACCGCGTGGCCCGGCTCCTGGCCGGGTGGACGGCGCCCAGGCTGCGCCGGGTGATCAACGCCACCGGGGTGGTCCTGCACACCAACCTGGGACGGGCGCCGCTGTCGGCGGCCGCGGCCGCGGCCGCGGCCGAGGTGGCGGCCGGCTACAGCAATCTGGAGCTGGACCTGGAGAGCGGCCGGCGGGGGTCGCGCCACGAGCTGGTCTCCGACCTGTTGCGGCGGCTGACCGGGGCCGAGGCGGCCCTGGTGGTGAACAACAACGCCGGCGCCGTGCTCCTGGCCCTGACCGCGCTCGCCCGGGGACGGGAGGTGGTGGTGTCGAGGGGGCAGCTGGTCGAGATCGGAGGGGCGTTCCGCATGCCCGACGTGATGCGCCTGTCGGGGGCGCGGATGGTCGAGGTCGGCACCACCAACCGGACCCGCGTCGCCGACTACGAGTCGGCCGTGGGGCCGAAGACGGCGGCCCTGCTCCACGTCCACGCCTCCAACTTCCGTCTCAGCGGCTTCACCGAGTCCACTCCCCTGGCCGAGATGGCAGAGGTGGCCCGGCGGCACGGCCTGCTCCTCCTGGACGACCTGGGCAGCGGGGCCCTCGACCCCGTCGCCGACGAGCCGGTGGTGGGCGACTCGGTGGCGCTCGCCGACGTGGTCGCCTTCTCCGGGGACAAGCTGGTGGGCGGCCCCCAGGCGGGCATCGCCCTGGGGCGTGCGGAGCCGATCCGGAAGATGGCCCGCCACCCCCTGGCCCGAGCCCTGCGCGTGGACAAGATGACGCTGGCGGCGCTGGAGGTCACGCTGCGCCAGCGACTCCTCGGGGAGCGGTCGCCGGTGGCGCGCATGCTCGCCGCCGGCCCCGAGGAGCTGCGCCGGCGGGCGGCCCACCTGATGGTGCGGCTGCGGGAGCGGGGCGTTCCCTGCCGGCTGGCGGAGGGGGGGTCGGCCGCGGGCGGGGGATCGCTCCCGGAGCGAGAGCTGCCCACCTGGCTGCTGGTGCTCGAGGGCCCGGCCTCCCGCCTGGCCGCCGCCCTGCGGCGGGGGGAGCCGCCGGTGCTGGCGCGCATCGAGGACGACCGCTGCTGCGTCGATCCCCGCACCCTGCTCCCGGGCGAGGACGATCTCTTGCTGGACGCGATCGAGGCCGCCGCCGCGGTCGTGACGGGCTGACGGGATGACCCCTCCCCCTGCCCGCCAGGACGGCTACGTGGTCGGCACCGCCGGTCACATCGACCACGGCAAGTCGACCCTCATCCGAGCCCTGACCGGGATCGATCCCGACCGGCTGGAGGAGGAGAAGCGGCGGGGCATGACCATCGACCTGGGGTTCGCCCACCTGACCCTGCCCAGCGGACGGCTGGTGGGCATCGTGGACGTGCCCGGCCACGCGCGCTTCATCCGCAACATGCTGGCCGGCGTGCACGGGCTGGACGCGGTGCTGCTGGTGGTGGCGGCCGACGAGGGGGTCATGCCCCAGACCGTCGAGCACCTCGAGATCGTCGACCTGCTGGAGGTGGGCCGGGGCCTGGTCGCGATCACCAAGGTGGACCTGGTCGAGGACGACTGGCTGGAGCTGGTGACGGCCGAGGTGACCGACGCCTTGGCCCGCACCTGCCTGCGCGGGGCGACGCTGGTGCCCGTGTCCGCCGTCACCGGCCAGGGCCTCGAGCGGCTGGTCCAACAGCTGGACGAGCTGCTGGCGGCCACGCCCCCGCGCGCCGATCGAGGACGGCCCCGGCTGCCGGTCGACCGCGTCTTCACCATCAGCGGGTTCGGGACCGTGGTCACCGGCACCTTGGTGGACGGCTCGCTGCGGGTGGGCGAGGAGGTGGAGCTCCAGCCCTCGGGCCGCCGCGCCCGCATCCGGGGGCTGCAGCAGCACAATCGCCGGGTGGAGGTGGCCCTGCCGGGCAGCCGGGTGGCCGCCAACCTGGTGGGGGTGGAGAAGGAGGACCTCGGTCGGGGCGAGGTCCTGGCCCGGCCGGGCACCCTGGTCGTCACCCGGCGCGTCGACGCCCGGGTGCGGGTGCTGGCCGGCGGCCCCGGTCTCCGCCACGGCGCCCAGGTGCTGGTCCACGCCGGCACGGCCGAGGTCAGCGGCCGCGCCGTCGTGCTCGGCGGGGAAGAGATCGAGCCCGGGGAGGCGGGCTGGATCCAGCTCTACCTCAACCGCCCGATCGCGGCCACCTCCGGCGACCGCTACGTGCTCCGGCTGCCCTCGCCCTCGGCCACGATCGCCGGAGGCGTCTTCGCCGACGTCACCCCCCGCCGCCACCACCGGCACGACCAGCGGGTGCGGGAGTCCCTGGAGCGTCGCGCGGCCGGGGAGATCCTTCAGGAGGAGCTGCGCAAGTACCCACGGGGCATCACCGCCCCGGCCCTGCTCAAGGCCAGCCTGGCCGAGGACGCGGACCTGGCTCGGCTCGACGCCCGGAGGGCCGGGCAGTGGCTGTTCGCGCCCGAGGCCTGGGAGGCCCTGGCGGGGCGGGCCCGGCGGGCCCTGGAGGACTACCACCGCGCCCACCGGCTGCGGCCGGGCATGCCCCGGGAGGAGCTGAAGAGCCGGCTGGGGCTGCCCTCGCCGGTCTTCGCCGCCGTCCTGGCCGAGCTGGCCCGCGAGGGGACGGTGGTCGACCGCGAGGGGGAGGTCGCCCTGCCCGAGCACCGGGTCGAGATCGACGCCGGGGCGGCGACGCGGTTGGTCGAGGTGCTGGGGGCGAGGCCCTTCGCCCCGCCCTCGCTGCCCGAGGCGCTGCGGGTCTCCGGCGCCACCGAGGAGGTGGTGCGGGCCCTGGTCCGCCGGGGTGACCTGGTCCGGCTCTCCGAGGACGTGGTCTTCACCCGCTCCGCCTACGAGGCGGCGGTGGCCCTGGTGCGGGAGCTGGTGGCGGAGCAGGGGTCGGTGACCGTGGCCTCGCTCCGGGACCGGATGGGGGCCAGCCGGCGGCCGGTGCTGGCCCTGCTCGAGCACCTGGACGCGCAGCGCGTCACCCGTCGCATCGGCGACGCCCGCGTCCTGCGCTGAGCGCCGATCGGCGTGGCGGCAAGCCCGGCGACGCGGGCAAAATTGCAGGCCTGTACACGGTCGCGGGCCGGCATGGGGCCCGGACTTCGTCGACGGAGGACCAGCAGGATGCGAATCGGGGTACTGACCGGCGGGGGCGACGCGCCCGGCCTCAACGCGGCCATCCGGGCCGTGGTCAGGCGGGCGAGCCAGCTCGGCCACCAGGTGAGCGGGATCAGGAACGGATGGGCGGGCGCCCTCAGCGGCGACGCCGTCGAGCTCACCCCGGCCGACGTCCGGGGCATCCTGCCCCAGGGTGGGACCATCCTGGGCACCTCCCGCACCAACCCCCTGAAGGAGCCGGACGGCATCGCCCGCGTGATCGACGTCCTCCGGGGCCTGGGGGTGGAGGGGCTGGTCGCGATCGGCGGCGACGACACGCTGTCGGTGGCGCGGGTGCTGGCCGACCAGGGCTTCCAGGTGGTGGGCGTCCCCAAGACCATCGACAACGACCTCTCGGCGACCGAGTTCTGCATCGGGTTCGACACCGCGGTGGGCATCGTGGCCGAGGCCCTGGACCGCCTCCACACCACCGCCTCCGCCCACCACCGGGTGATGGTGGTCGAGGTGATGGGCCGCGACACCGGCTGGGTGGCGGCCATGGGGGGACTGGCCGGCGGGGCCGACCTGGTGCTCATCCCCGAGTCCGAGGTGGGCCTGGCGGAGGTCGTCCGCCACCTGCACCGTCGACGCCGCGAGGGCCGCGACTTCAGCATCATCGTGGTCGCCGAGGGGGTGGAGATCCCCGGCCTGGACCTGGCCGGGGAGACCATCACCGACGCCTTCGGCCACGTGCAGCTGGCCCGGCGGGGGGTGGGGGACGCCCTCAGCCGCTACATCGAGCGCGAGACCGGGTTCGAGACCAGGGTCACGGTGCTGGGGCACCTGCAGCGGGGCGGGAGCCCGTCGGCCCTGGACCGGATCTGGGCCACCCGGCTGGGGGTGGCGGCGGCCGACCTGCTGGTCCGGGGCGAGAGCGGGGTGGCGCCCGTGCGCCGCAACGGCGAGGTCGAGGTCGTCCGCCTCTGCGAGCTGGTGGCCGAGACCCGGCGCGTGCCCCAGGATCTCTACGAGCTGACCCGGGTCTTCGAGTGAACCGGAGCGGGTGCGACCGGCCGGTGTGACCACCGAGGGGCCGGCGGCATACGCTTCCCGGGCCCGGTCATGGTGATCGTTCGCGCCGCGTGGTGCCGCCGCTTCGGGCTCTGCCTGTGGGCCGAGCACGACCGAGCGCGCCGGCGCACCGGCACCGACGGCCACCCGTTCGCCTGCGGCCCGGCCCGGCTCCTTCTGGCACGCCGAGCCGGAGCTGGACCGCCTCCGGGGCCGGCCTCCGGCGCCGACGGCGCCCAAGCCCTGCTCCGACGCCTGGGCCGGTCGGAGATCACGGTCGGGGGCGAGGACCTGGCCGAGACGCTGGCCCGCGCCTACCGGGCCATGAGCCAGGCCGCGCAGCAGATGGCGCTGGGGGCGGAGGAACCCCGAGAGGCGGGCTGAGCCGCCGGCGGACGGTCGATCCGCCATCGCCCGACACCGAGTCGGGGATGCGGCCGACCGCTCGAGCCGCAGACGCCGCCCATCGTCTCCTATGCCTCGCCGGCGCGGCCGGCGGGCGCGTATTCGAGCACGAGGAGTCGGGAATCGAGCACAGTCGAATCGACCAGCTCCAGTCGCGTCCTTGGATAGCCCGCGAAGATTGGCTCCCTCCCGGCGTCTCCCAGGACGAGGGGGAAGATCGTGATCCGGAGCCGATCGACCAGCCCGAGCCGGACCATGCTCTTCACCAGCGTGATGCTGCCGATCGAGCGCAAGGGAACAGAGGAGCGCCGTTTGAGCTCCCGGATCTCGGTGGCGAGATCGCCCCGCAGTAGCCGGGTGTTGCTCCAGGCCAGCGGCTCCCGGAGGGTGTTCGAGAAGACCACCTTGGGCTGGGCGTTCATCCGCGTGCTGATCTCGTCCGTGGCCGATGCCGAGATGTTCGCCATCGCCTCGTACGTGATGCGCCCCATGACCGTCAGGTGCGGCCGGGTGAGGGCATCGCGCACCCAGCCCTCCAGTTCTGGCCCGGGGTGGTCGAAGAAGGGGCCCACCCCCACTCCTGACGCGAAGCCGTCGAGCGTGGCGAACAGGTCGGCGGTTAGTTGTGCCATCTCCGAGTCCTCCCTGGCCCCGGGCGGTCCCTCGAGCTTCGAGGGACGAGAATACGAACGTCCATCGCCCCAGGATGGCAGGGACCGGGGTTGATCTGGCCGCCCGGCGCTCCCGTCGGGGGCTGGACCGGCCCCGCGCGGGCATGGGTCGTGTCGGGCATCCCGCTCAGCCCGCGGGCGGGTCGGGGCCGGCGGGGAGGGCGGACCCGGCGAGGGGGGTGGGGCGCCGGGGCGACTGCACCACCACCCGCCGCCCCTGCCGCTCCAGCCGCCAGCCCCGGCT
>Ga0209810_1000664_pt1 | contig 68039 bp, 50 predicted proteins | sample Coa_R1_7_FD_187159 | JGI IMG/M metagenome (GOLD analysis project Ga0209810, IMG submission 187159) | Surface soil microbial communities from Centralia Pennsylvania, which are recovering from an underground coalmine fire - Coalmine... | ecosystem: Environmental > Terrestrial > Soil > Unclassified...
GGCGCCGCCGCTTCTCCTGGTTCACTGCCAATGCTTCATCCACGATCCCTCGCAATACCTGCGTGTTCACGTGGATGATCGCTTTAACTTACTAAGCAGCGAAAGACGGCCTTCGGCGTACGCTTACAGTAGCCCTCATGATCGCGCTGTTCCAGTTCTCGAATGTGAAGTCTGCGAAGGTGTTCTCGTAAAGCGTCCCTTACAAGGGCCGAGCGGCTGCGTTTTAGTCGACGAGCCGCCTGATCGGCCGCTCGTAAGAGTTTCTTGTCGAGCATTATCTGGACCCTTGCCATCGTGGCATCCAGTTCACGTCGATTCGAATGCGCCCACATGAATTCCTAATCGTCGCCACCGCCCGGTTCGATTCGGCGGTACTCCGAGACTATGGCTTGAGCGGTATCTCCTAACTTCGACAATGGACTGCGGTGGCTGCTCAATTCCTCCTCGGAGGCTGTCGCCGTGAATATGCCGGATGGAGTGCGCGCGTAGAAGATAACGTGTCCCTGCTCAGGCAACGGATATGAAGTCGTGCGCTGCATTAGCGGCATAGTTTCACCGGCGATCTTAATGATTTGCCTGGCGAGGCTGCGGATGGATTCATGGGACTGGCCGCCGCCGAGAAAGCCGCCACCGCTGCTCAGGTAGATGCTCGCGGTTCCGACGGAAAATGCCGCGATAGTGGCTGTGCCTTCGTTGATACCCCAGTCCATGATCACAGCGAATGGCTCATTGGGCTTGTTCGCTGCATCGGGTGGTGCCGGCGCGTTGTGTAGTGCGAGGTCGCGCAGGCCCATGTACACGGAGGGATCGGTTGCACCGGCAGAGGAGGTTGACTTGGCTGTTCGATGTTGGATCTGACGCGCTCGAACCGCGCGCAAGAGCACGACCGCTGCAATGACAATAATGATCAGGGTGACAAGTTTCATATGATGGTTTGTCATGATAACGATACTCGCCGAACGGTGCCGTCCCTCCGGGACTCGGTGCGCTATTCTCCTCAACCCAGGACTTCGTCCTGGGCTTTCATATTCCGTGCCTCCGGCACTTGGGTCGAGATTGTTAGCCTGAACTCCTCGTTGCTGATTATTTTGGTAAACACGTTCGTCGCCTGAGGCCGGTCATTCCCGTAACAAGGGCGAACGACGGAGCAAAATACCGTCGGTCGTGCGTCTCTAAGTTGCTGATTTCTCGTTGTAATTTCCACAATGTTTTTCTTTGATTCTCAGTCCCGATTCTTGTTCCATTATGGTACGATTGCCGAGGCGAATAGAAGGAGAACTGTCTTCGTATGAAGATGTGTGCGTTGCTGCAAGCTCGCTCTGACAACAGGGCTTCGTCACGAACGTCGGCAGTTGCTGTTATTTGCTTGCGACTGCAACGTGAGCGATCGACCGGAAGCGTTGCGTCAACGTTGCACTACGCTAGTCAACGTTGGAGGGTGCTGCGCAAAACAGCGGAGAAAAGGGGTGATTACTAAATAGGAATAAACAACATGTCGGTACTTTGAATTTTTGGAATACAACATCTTGCGTACAAAATTGGGAAAATCGCAAAAAGCGCGGTTAAGTCGTTTAGAAGATGTATTTTTGCGAAAAAAGGGGGAGGGGGGAGGGGAGGGGGAACACAAGCTACGAAGCCGCTGAACTGCGAAAGCCACGAAGGCAGCCGCAACGAAAATGCGCCATGGGCTTTCGCCTATCGACTACCACGCGAAACGCAACAGCCAACACACATCATCTTCGATGCGCCTCAGACGATCAACACAAACACACGACACGGATTGCACAGATGCTATGGATCACACGCCCGGAAGCTGCGGAGCCACGAAGCCACGGAGATAACTGTGAAAACTGGCTTCTGGCTACTAGCTTCCAGCGAACAGCAACGGAAAGCAACACGCAGGGTCCGGCACTCGGGCCAGATGAGAAATCCACGCTCTGGGTTGAAACGGCTGTTCTTGCAGTTCGGCGCGCAATCGTATATACGTTCGCCCAAGAGAAAGGCTTGCAAGCGATCGTGATCTTCCAGTCTCGGAATGAGTTCCTGCTCTAATTGTGGTACCGTCCTGGCTCCGGCTGAGCGGTTCTGTTCCCGATGCGGCGGGCCGGCGCTCGATTCCCAAATCGAAACTCTAGCGGGAGCAAACCCCAAATTTTCATCGCCCGCCTCTAACCCGCCTTCCTCCGAAGCTTTGCAGTTCGCTCCTGGGACAGTGCTCTCGGAACGTTATCGGATTGTTGCCGCTCTTGGGCGTGGAGGTATGGGCGAGGTTTATCGGGCGGACGATCTCAAGCTTGGCCATCCTGTCGCTCTCAAATTCTTGCCGCGTGCTTTTGCCGAAGATCCTCACCGGCTTGAGATGTTTCATGCCGAGGTTCGCAACTCGCGTCAGGTATCGCATCCGAACGTTTGCCGCGTTTACGACATTGGGCAGTTTCAGGATCTGACTTTTCTCACGATGGAGTACATCGACGGCGAGGACCTTGCGTCGTTGCTGCGTCGAATCGGAAGACTTCCTCCGGACAAGGCTCTGGAACTCGCGCACCAGCTCTGCGCAGGATTGGCCGCTGCGCACGATGCTGGGCTGCTGCACCGCGACTTGAAGCCGGCGAACGTGATGCTCGACGGACGCGGGCGGGCACGCATCACCGATTTCGGGTTGGCGGTCGGCACCGAAGATATCGGCGGACGCCTGCTCTTTGCCGGCACGCCGGCCTACATGGCTCCGGAGCAACGCGCCGGTGCACCGGCAAGTGTCAAGACCGACCTCTACGCGCTTGGCCTGGTGCTCTTCGAGATGTTCACGGGCAAGCGCGCGCTGGAAGACAACAATCTCTCGGCATGGACACGACCGGCATCTCACGGGGAACGCGAGCCGAAATCGAGAACAACAACCGAGCGCGGCCGGAGTTCGAGTTCGTCTTCATCTTCATCTTCATCCAGCATCGGCGCGGTCGATCCACTCGTTCGCAAGGCGATTCTTCGCTGCCTGGAGCAGGATCCTGCACGGCGTCCCAATTCGGCACTTGACGTATCGAGAGCGCTTCCCGGCGGCGATCCACTCGCTGCCACGCTGGCCGCTGGAGAGACGCCTGCTCCCGAAATCGTCGCGGCCGCAGGCGAGGAGATCGCGATTTCTGTGCGAGCCGCGGGCCTGATTGTGTTTGCCATCATCGCCATGATGATCGTGGATGTTCCCCTGGCTCGCAGGGGTACATTCATCGGCTTGGCGCCCGAAGTTAAACCGCGCGAACTACTGGAAGATCGGGCGCAGCAGATTGCGAAGCAGGCCGGGTACACGGATGCCGAGGCCGATTCTCATGCGTTCTTTTCGATTCCTTCCAGTTACGTGCAGTGGCGCGAGCAGGTAGACCCGAAAGGCTGGTATCGCCATCTCAACTCCGCGGTCCCAGACGTCTATCGATTCGCTTATCGCACCAGCCCGCAGTGGCTGTTTGCTTACAACTCATTCGACAATCCTAACGTCGATGATCCTCCCATGACAGTTCCAGGAATGACGACAACGGTCGTCGATGGAGCCGGGCGGCTGATGGAATTCCGCGCTGTGCCTCCGAAGTCGGACAAAGACTTGCCTGCTGGAACGGGCGTTCCAGATTGGGCTGCTGTGTTTTCAGCAGGAGGCTGGAACTTCAGCAACTTCGAAGCGACGGAGCCGCATGATTTACCGAATGTCGCGTTCGACGCGCGATCTGCATGGGACGCCACTTCGAACATGACTCCGTTGCACGTCGAGGCTGCGTCATTGCGTGGAAGGCCAGTCGCATTCTCCGTCTCCGGTCCTTGGGCTACAGTGCAGGCGAGTAACGGGTCTTCACTTGTAAGCCAGCTCATATTCGACTTTCTGATCTTTGTCGCGTTGCCGGTTTTTGGCGGTATCAGAGCTCGACGAAATCTGCGGCTTGGGCGCGGAGATCCGGCCGGCGCCACGAAGCTGAGCATCGTCGTAGTGACCGTGATCGCAGCAAACACGCTCTTAGCCCAGCACTGGGTCGCGGATGCGAGCATCATCAACGCCGTGCTTGCGAACGCGGGCTTGGCGTTGATCTTTGCGATCGCGGTTTGGGTCGCGTACGTCGCGATCGAGCCGGCGCTCCGCCGGCATGCTCCTCATCTGTTGATTTCGTGGGCGCGCGTGCTTACCGGCCGCTTCAACGACGGATTGGTCGGTCGGGACATGCTGATCGGCGGACTCGCTGCTCTGGCCGTCGCCACGATTCACATGCTTGTCACTGCTCTGCCGTGGTGGTTTGCGATGGGCAGAATACGCCCGTATCCCGCCGGCGCGGTGCTGAGCGATACGCCGCATTTCATCGGTTCGGTGGTGAGCCAGGTCTGGGTGGCGATTCTCGTGCCGCTTTCGATTGCCTTCTCATATGCCATGCTGCGAATACGCATTCGCAGGCCGTGGATCGCGTCGGTCGTGTTGTTTGCGATTGTCTGGCCTTTGTCGTTCAACTCCGAAGGCGTCTTCTTGCAGCTCACGATGGGCGCGATCGGGTCATTGTTGTTTGTATTCGTGTTTGTGCGCTTTGGGTTGGTGGCTCTGACAATCTTTATCTTCGTGGAGAACCTGCTCTTCTTCTATCCTCCAGTGCTCCGTCCCGATGCATGGTACTTTGCGAAGCCGTTGATCATTCTGCTGCTAGTTGTGGCAATTGTTCTGTTCGCATTCCGCTCCGCGCTGGCTGGCCGACCGCTATTTGCCACCAGCTCTGACGAATTGTGATCGCGTCGGGCTGCGACGAATTCGGGTGCCATCCGTTTTCGACCGTGAGAAATTCCCTGAGGGTTCCCTGATCGACTTTGCTCGTTTCTTGACGAGCGTTTGTAAGATGTTGTGCGCGCGGGACTTGAGTGTGGGTTCCCTAGATTCCCTGTTAAGTTGCCTGCCTCTTCGGAATTTTTGCGGATTTTGGGCAGAATTCGAGCAGTTTCTCAAGAAATAAAATTCTTCCCCTGTATATGTCCCTGTTACTGATGCCGTTCTGTTTTACGTGGACACCGAATGGGAACTCGTAAGCTTGCGGGGCTGTGCTAATCTCGCGCATCGAGCGGAATGACCGGCAAACCTTCCAACGATTCCCGCCGTATCGTCGATACTTCATCATTCAGGACATCCGAAATGATCCGATTTCTTCTCTTGCTGCTCGTGTGTGGTTCGGCAACGTGGTTGTTTGCGCAGTCCAGCGAAACGATTACTGGGTGGCAGATGCAGGACGTGACCAAGGTCAGCGACGCTGCTGAAGTCGTCTCGACGGCGAAGTTCCATCCGGACCATTGGTATGCCGCTACCGTGCCGGGAACTGTGCTTACTACGCTGGTGAATACGGTGTTTATCCGGAGCCGCTTTACGGGGAAAACATGCGGGGGATTCCTGAGTCGCTGAACAAAACTTCGTACTGGTATCGCGCGTCGTTCGAGGTGCCTAAATCGCACAAGGGATTGCATACGTGGCTTCATTTCGCAGGGATCAACTACAGTGCCGAGATTTGGGTGAATGGTCATCGCGCAGGAGCGATGAAAGGCGCGTTCATTCGTGGGGATTTTGACGTCACGGATTCTGTCAAGCCGGGCAAGACTGCTGTGGTTGCGGTTCGCGTTTCGCCGCAGCCGCATCCTGGGGTTCCGCATGAGCACACGGTTGCTCTGGGCGTGGGCAAGAACGGCGGAGAGACGGCGCTTGATGGTCCGACGTTTCTATCGACGATTGGCTGGGATTGGCTTCCTGCCATTCGCGATCGCGACACGGGTATCTGGCTTCCGGTCACGATGGATGCCACCGGGCCGGTGATCGTGAAAGATCCTTTTGTCACCTCCACTTTGTCTGACTCGCACGATATGGCGGAGCTGCATGTCTCGGCTACCTTGCAAAATCTTACGGCTCAGCCCGTTAGCGGCACGATTACCGGAGTGATCCAGTCGCTGAGCGGAGGATCACCCGAGATAACGTTTCAGAAGCCTGTCAGTGTTTCGGCAAATGCGCCGACTGAGATATCGCTCGATCCGCAGTCCACGCCGGAGTTGGTGGTGCGCAATCCCAAACTCTGGTGGCCGAATGGATATGGTCCGCAGAACCTTTACACGCTGACATTGAAGTTCAATGTCGGCGGCACGAGTTCTGACGCGCAGACGCGCCAGTTCGGAATCAGGAAAATTGAATATCAGGTGCCCGACTCGGAGAACCTCACGATCTCGGTGAACGGTGTTCGCGTAATGGTGCGCGGCGGGAACTGGGGACTCGATGAAGGCATGAAGCGCATTTCGCGCGAGCGGCTCGACGCCAAGTTCCATCTTCATGCGCTGGCCAATATGAACATGATCCGCAATTGGGTCGGGCAGAGTACGAGCCCGGACTTTTACGATGCGGCGGACAAATATGGAATTCTGCTGTGGGATGAGTTCTTTCAGCCCAATCCGGGAGACGGTCCCGATGTGGCTGATATCGACACATACATCGCGAATGTCACCGACAAGGTGATGCGCTATCGGAATCATCCGTCGATTGCGGTGTGGTGCGCGCGCAACGAAGGCTATCCACCGAAGGCGCTTGATGAGCAGTTGAAGGTGCTGATGGCTCGGCTCGATCCGACCCGTATTTATCAATCGAACTCCGCGGAAGGACGCGGCGTTTCTTCGCATGGCCCTTATTACTGGCGTTCGCCACGGTTTTTCTATGCGTTAAATGAGAGTTTCAAAACGGAAACAGGCTCGGTTTCCGTTCCCACAATGGAATCGATCCAGGGCATGATGCCGGAGAAGGACTGGGAGACGATTAATGATGACTGGGCGCAGCACGATATGGCTGCCGGCGCGCAGCGCGGAAATGAGTTTCCCAAGTCGCTGGCGGAGCGCTATGGACATATCCGCAACCTCGCCGACTTCGTCCGCAAAGGACAGCTTGCTACCTATGAGGCTTTTCGCGCGATGTACGAAGGACGCAATGCGGAGATGTTTCGTCAAACCACGGGCGTGATTACCTGGATGAGTAATCCGGCGCAGCCGAGCTTCGTGTGGCAGATCTATCACTACGATCTCGAACCCAATGCTGCGCTTTACGCGGTCCAGAAGGCCGGCGAGAGCGTGCATGTGCAGTTGAACGAAGCGCTGCGGGGAATAGAGATTGTGAACAATCGTCCAACCCCGCTGAAGGATGTGAAGGTCACGGTCCTCGTCTATGCATTCAACGGCAAGCTGAGTTCGCACAAGACGTATTCAGTTACGGAGGTGCCGCCGAGCACGACGATTAAGGCGGCGCAGATCGAAGTGAATGCGCGCATCAGTCCGCTGTACTTCGTGAAGCTGGATCTCGCGGATTCGGCTGGAAATCTTCTATCCACCAACTTTTATTGGCTGCATGTGGCTCAAGATCAATTCGATGGACTGATGAACTTGCCTACTGTCACTCTGGACGCGGAGGCCACGGCTCGGACCGAGGGACCGAATACGGTTCTCGCGATCACGCTGCGAAACAACAGCAGCAACGTCGCGCTCATGTCTCATCTCCAGCTGCACCAGAAGAAGAGCGGACACCGCGTGCTGCCGGTCTTCTATTCCGATAACTACATTTCTCTTGTACCCGGCGAGTCGCGGAGCCTGACGATCGAGGCGCCGACGAACGCGTTAAACGGAGACGATCCGCTGATCGAGGTGGATGGATTTAATGTCGAGGTTCACGAGGTGCAAGGACCGGTTGGGATCGTGAACAACGTCAATGCCCAGCCGTCGCATTGGCCAGCATCGAACATCGTCCCAGACTAGTGAACAGGTAATTTCCGGGGCTCTTACTTGGTTCCATTTTTGAACCGTGATTATGCGCTCAATATCCGGATCTAAGACGCTGGCGCGTTTGGCCGTCGGAAGGTTTCAGAGTTGTCACTTGCTCCGTTCGCTATAGCCGTGTTCGGAAACCAATTAAAATTTCGAGCCATGCTCCAGAAATATCGAGTTGTTCTCCTTCTCGCTGCATTGACATCGGCACTTGCTCACGCTGAACCGGTCACCTTCAAGCGCGCCATCGAACTTGCGATCCGAAACAGCACCGCCGTGAACTCCGCCGATGTGGATGTGAACCGGTTGCAGGCCACGTATCAGGAGGCTCGCGATCAGTATGTTCCTCAGGTCTATTTCGGCTCGGGACTCGCATACTCGTTCGGATTTCCGCTTGGCGAGCCGTCATTGTTCAAGGTGAGCTCAACCAGCCTGCTGATCAATCAGGCGCAACGCGAGTTCATCAAGGCCGCACGCAGCGACGTTCGCGCGGCTACCTTGAACAAGCAGGAGAAAAGAGGACAAGTCGTCCTCGAAACTGCTTTGTCATATTCAGAGCTGGACAAGAATGAGGCGTCCATCAATGTGCTGCGCCAACAGGAGGACGCCGCGCTGAAATTCGAAGAGATCGAGCAGCAACGGATCCATGCTGGAGTTGATGCGCCGATCGAACTCACGAAAGCGAAGCTGAATACCGCGCGCATTCGATTAAAGATCGCCGAACTTATCGCCGGTGCAGATACGCTGCGCATGCGCCTTTCTCAGCTTACCGGGTTGCCGGCGAAGGAATTCGAAACCATCAGCGAATCCATCCCGCGCCTGCCGGAGGTCTCGCAGGATGAAGATTTGGCAACGCGCGCTGTGAATTTCAGCCCCGCGGTAGCGAGCGCGAAGGAGCTTGCGTCGGCGAAGCTGTTCCAGGCGCGCGGAGAGCACAAGCAGCTTTATCCGGCAGTTGATCTGGTGGGACAGTACGCGCGCTTCACCAAGTACAACAACTACGATCAGTACTACAAGACGTTTAAGCGAAACAACGGCGCCATCGGCATTGAGATTCGCTTCCCATTCTTGAACAAAGGTCAGAAGGACCATAGTGAGGCCGCATACGCCGACGCTCTGCGCGCACGCAAGGACGTTGACGCTGCAAAAGAGCAGGTCTCAACCGAGACTCTGAAGCTGCAGCGCAGTGTGGCTCAGCTCAGCGCGGCCCGTGAGGTCGCAAAACTCGAATACCAGCTCGCGCAGAACAATACGGAAGCCATGCAGGCCAAAGTGGAAGCGGGCCAGGCGACTCTTCGAGATCAGCAGCAGGCGCAGCTCGATGAGAACGACAAATATTCCACTCTGCTCGACGCGACTTATGAGCTCGAGAAAGCGCAGATGCAGTTGCTGAAGCAAACCGGGGATTTGGAAAAGTGGGCGTTGGCAGCCCGCTAAGCAAAGCAAAAACAAAACACGACACGGATCACACAGATTTTACCGATTACACGGATAAGTCTTCTGGAGGGAAATAGATCTGCTGGAGCCCGCCCTGCGGTAATCCGCGCAATCCGCCGCCTCCGTGTGATCCGTGTCGTGTTTTCGCCCTAGAACGTAAAGAACCAAGCACTTACGGCCTCCACATTTTCTTATCCAAACGGGCTAAGAGTCCCACTCCGGATGTTATATTTGACGTTCATACGCATGCCATTAAAAACCCTGTTCCTGAACCCTCCCTCGTTCGAGAACTTTGACGGCGGCGCTAGCTCGCGCTGGCCGGCCACTCGAGAGATCGAATCGTACTGGTACCCGGTTTGGCTGGCTTATCCGGCAGGCATGCTGGAAGGCTCCCGCCTGCTCGATGCTCCTCCGCACCACGTTTCCGCTGATGAGACGATCGAGATCGGCAAGCAATACGAGTTTCTCGTGCTGTTTACCAGCACGCCGGGATGGCAGGGAGATCAGAAGCTTGCGTATGCGATGAAGGCGGCAAATCCGAAGTTGAAGATCGCCTTCGTTGGCCCACCGGTGACGACTGCACCGGATAGAGCTCTCACCGAGTGCGATGCCATCGATTTCGTGTGTCGTCGTGAATTCGACTACTCGGTTGTGGAGTACGCGCAAGGGAAGCCACTCGACGAGATTCTTGGAATTTCGTATCGCAAGAATGGGCGCGTCGTACACAATCCCGACCGCCCACAGATTCAGGATCTCGACGCGCTGCCCGATGTCACCGATGTCTATAAGCGCGATCTTGATGTCACCCGCTACAACGTACCGTTCCTTCTCCATCCGTTTGTGTCGCTGTATTCGACGCGCGGCTGCCCGGCGCAGTGCACCTTCTGCCTATGGCCGCAGACGCTTAGCGGACATGCCTGGCGCAAGCGCTCGACAGACGCCGTAGCTCGGGAGATGGCCAAGGCCAAAGAGTATTGGCCGAACGTGAAGGAGTACTTTTTCGACGACGATACTTTCAACATCCAGAAGGCGCGCACCGTCGAACTCTGCGAGAAGCTCAAGCCGCTGAAGCTCACGTGGTCATGCACCTCGCGCGTGACCACCGACTACGAAACCTTGAAAGCAATGCGCGACGCCGGATGCCGTTTGCTGATCGTCGGCTACGAATCCGGAGATGCGCAGATTTTGAAGAACATTAAGAAAGGCGCGACCGTCGAGCGTGCGCGCGACTTCACCCGCGATTGTCACAAGCTCGGCCTAGTGATTCACGGCGATTTCATTTTGGGACTGCCTGGCGAGACGCGCGAGACTATTCGCAACACGATCAACTTCGCCAAATCACTGGACTGCGAGACGATTCAGGTTTCCCTGGCTCACGCCTACCCCGGAACCGAGTTCCACGATTTCGCCGAGAAGAACGGTTTCATCATCAACACGCAATCGATGGTCGATTCCGGCGGGCACCAGATGGCTCATATCGAATATCCCGGCCTGCCGCGCGATTACGTGATGGAGATGGTCCATCGCTTCTACGACGAGTACTATTTCCGTCCCAAGCAGGTCTATCGCATCGTTCGCAAAGCCATCTTCAACAACGATGAACGCAAACGCCTGTACAAAGAAGCCAAGTCGTTCCTGAAATTGCGAGCAGCGCGTAATCGCTACGTGGAGGAGGCTCGCAAGACACCGCGTGCAACGCCAGTTGCTCCGGAGTCGCGCATAGAAGAGCCGGTGGAAGTCGGGACGGAGTAGCTTTTCGCCAGGAGCTTAGGCTATCCAGTGGTGCCGCACGAGTGCAGGCTCTTACCTCGACTTTGAGCGGGGCGAAATCGCGTCAAATAGCGCGATGATAATAAAGGCGGTCAAGAAGCCCATCAGAGCTGAGCATGCGATCATCAGCAGAAGTGTTCGGGCGTCGAATACCACAGAACGCCGTGCTGTAAGGATTAATCCGGCAACATTCAGCGCAAAGAGTACTAGCGCAAGTAGCCAGTGTCGGCGGTCAACTGAAAAACTCACAGCACGATTGTGATGGCGATGCAGTGATCTCATCCGCAAAGGGCATGCGTTGATTTGCTGCGGAGTAGATCATGGCTTCGAGATGATCATGCAGCTTCAGGCTCCTGCTTGCTCAGCTCAGCTTGAGCAGGCACAATGTAAACCTCTCCGCCGCGAATTTCGGTCTGATAGACCTCTATCTTGCTCTTCGCTGGTCCGGCGACGACGCGTCCAGTATGTACATCGAATTGCGAACCGTGCCATGGGCACTGCACCGTGCACCCGACGAGCGCACCATCGGACAACGGCCCGCCTTTGTGCGTGCAATGATCGCTGAAGGCGATGATGCCTTGCGGGCAACGTCCAACTACCACGCGCTCTTTCCCAACATGCACCAGCATCATTTGTCCTTCGCCGAGCTCACTCTGATTGCACGCTGGACGATCCCAGCTCTCAATCGTTCGCTCTCGGAATTTGCCGGCATTCGCATAGCGATGATCAACGCCGATCTGGTTCCTGTACGAGAGCGTTCCGCCAAGCCAGCCGCTGATGCCGAGAACCACGATGCAGGCAGTCATGAGACCAAGCTCAAAGCCGCCGGGCTCTGCGATCGCGCTGTAGCGATGGACAGCGATGATGATGAATCCAATCAGAACGAGAAGATTGAGACTGGCGTGAAGCAGTCCGCGTTTCTTGCCGCTTGATCGTGGCGGCACGACGGTAAGCCAATCGATAGTTCCAGGAATCGCGGCGCAAAATCCACCAACGATGCCCAGAATTGCGGAGTAGTAGCTTGCAGCCCAGAGCAGCTCATTGTTTGTAGCTTTTCCAATCAGGTCGAAAATCCAACTGCCCAGAAACAGCCCTAGAGGCAGCACGATCAGCATGGGATGGATGGGATGAGACTTAATCTGCGCGCGCGATTGCATCAGGTCACCTCGGCCGTCTTTGGCCTACATAAACTGTTGCAAGTTGCGGAATTATGGATGGCCGAACAATCGGGTGATCGGGTGATCGGGGGATCTGGTCATCGGGTGATCTCGTTGTCAGTACCGTCCGTGGTAGCGGATCGGTGTGATCGATAGGCGATCTGCCACTGCCGAGTCGGCTCCCCACCAAATCACAAATCCAGATCACCCGATGACCCGATGGCGCGATCACCCGATTCGGTACACTGCTGAGGACTCACTAGAACTCCCGCATGACCGAATCCTGGCTGTTCTGGGTTGGCTTCAACCTGTTCGTGCTCGCGATGCTGGCGCTCGACATTGGCCTGCACCGGCGGCGTCCGACGATGAGCTTCCGCCAGGCAGTTGGGTGGACAGTCTTTTGGGTGCTGCTGGCGGCAGCCTTTGCCGGACTGGTGTACCTGTGGCACGGGCACGCGGCCATGCTCCAGTTCGTCACTGGGTATGTAGTCGAAGAGTCGCTGAGCGTCGATAACCTATTCGTCTTCCTGGTTCTTTTCCGGTACTTCCGCGTGCCCAGCGACTCTCAGCACAAGGTTCTGATCTGGGGAGTGCTGGGCGCACTGGTGATGCGGCTCATTTTTATCCTGATCGGCGTATCGCTGCTCAAGCGCTTTGAATTCATCATTTACATCTTCGGCGCGATCCTGATTTACAGCGGCATCGGCCTGCTCCGAAGCAGCGAGCCGGATGTCGATCCGGAAAAAAACCTGGTGCTCAGGATTTTCCGGCGCTTTTTCCCGATTACGGAGAATTTTGAAGGCAAGAACTTCTTTGTCAGGCGCGATGGAAGCTGGATCGCGACGCCGCTGTTTCTTTCCTTGCTGGTAGTCGAAACAACCGACCTCATTTTTGCCGTGGACTCGATTCCCGCCATCCTCGCTATCAGCAGGGACGCCTTCATCGTTTACACCTCAAACGTCTTTGCCGTGCTGGGTTTGCGCTCTCTGTACTTCGCTCTGGAGCATTTCTTTGGGATGTTTCGTTTCCTGCATTACGGACTTTCGGTGATCCTGATGCTGATCGGCGTGAAGATGCTGATCTCGCATTTCTACGAGGCGTCCCTGGGGATTACGCTGGTAGTTGTGGTTGGAATTCTGGCCTTGTCAGTAGGCGCTTCGCTGATCTGGCCTGAGTCGGAGGCAGAGGAAGAGTGAAGGCTTCTGTTTGCTCAGGGTACTTATGGTTCGGGCATTTAGGGAATCTGGAAGGTCGAGCAATCGGCTGTCAATCTCCAGCTCAGCTCGTAAGAAGAACAAGTACAAATAAATGATTTCTCTTGCCGACATCCGCGCCGCTCAGGAGCGCATTCGTCCTTGCATCAAGCGAACAGTGACTGTTCGCAGCCGCACCTTGGGCGAGATGCTGGGTACGAACATCTATCTCAAGCTGGAAATTTTTCAAACTACCGGCGCATTCAAGGTTCGCGGCGCGTTCAACAAAATTCTCGTTGAACTTGATGCTGCGCGGACAAACGGCGTCGTGGCGGTGAGCGGAGGGAATCACGCGCAGGCTGTCGCATATGCAGGGAAGCTGCTTGGATGTCGCACCGTGATCCTCATGCTGCACACCACGCCGCGCAACTATCTCGATGCCACTCGCGGATACGGAGCAGAGGTCGTGCAGTTTGACGACATTTTACAGGCGTTCACAAAAGCGCGGGACTATGAGCGAGAGGGCATGTTGTTTGTGCATCCCTTTGACGATCCACTGGTGATGGCAGGGCAGGGAACTCTCGGACTCGAGATGCTCGAAGATGTCCCCGAACTCACGGATGTATTCGTCAGCATCGGAGGCGGAGGATTGATGAGCGGCGCCGCCGTCGCGATCCGATCGCAGAAGAAAGTGCGTTTCTGGGGAGTGGAGACCGAGGGTGCTGACGCCATGGCGCGCGCTTTGGATGCAGGTCATCCGGTAGAGATTCGCCCGACATCAATTGCGAAGACGCTCGGTGCGCCTGCGGTTTCCGAGGCGACCCTTGCCATCGCTAAAGAACACCTCGCCAGCATCACCGTGGTTTCCGACAAAGAAGCCATGCAGGCTCTCGTGCTCCTGCTGGAACGCACGAAGATTCTTACCGAGCCGGCCGCCTCATGTACGCTAGCGGCAGCGATTCGTATGAAGCAGCACTTCCGGCCTGAGCATCATGTTGCGCTCATTCTTTGTGGCGGCAATCTTGGCGTAAGCGATCTCTGCGAGTATCATGCGAAATTCCTGAAAAGCTGATACTCCGGAGATCACATTTGAAAGCACTCAAACTTTTCTTCCTCACTACGGTCTTCGTTTCAGCTACAGCATTCAGTCAAAGCTTCACGTTGGAGCAAGTGATGAGCTCGCCGTTTCCTACGCAGCTTACGGCGGCGAGTCACGCCAACGTTGTCGCGTGGGTCTTCAACAACGAAGGTTCGGACAATGTCTGGATCGCGACTGGGCCGGACTACGTCGGCCGCCAGGTCACGCATTACTCCGGCGATGACGGGCAGCGGATCGCCTCCCTGAAGCTCACCCCGGACGGACACACTGTTGTGTATGCGCGCGGCTCGGAACTGAACGGCGCAGGACGCTCAGCCAATCCGTTGAGTCTTCCCGCGCAACCGAAGCAGCAGGTTTGGGCGGCTGCCGTAGAAAACGGCGAGCCGCGACTGCTGGGTGACATGGGCTGCGAAGAGGAGGGCTGTGAGGACGTCCAAATATCTCCGGATGGGCGCTATGCGGTTTGGGAGACGAAGCACGAACTTTGGCTGGCGCCAGTGACTGCGCAGGGAGGCGCGACGGCGAAGCAGCTCACAGATATCCGCGGTGAAGTCTCATGGCCGCAGTGGTCGCCGGATGGAAAACGCATTGCCTTTCGGGTCAACCGCCAGTCCCACAGCCTTGTTGCCATCGCGGATCTCATTCCCACCTTGGATCAGGCGTTTGCCGGTGAATCCGCGAATAAGCCGGAAAGTTCTGGCAGTGCAAAAAAAGACCAGGTGCCGCTGCTCTCCAATGTGCATTACGTTGCGCCAAGTACAGAGCGCGATCGCTTCCCCCGCTGGTCTCCCGATGGAAGAGAGATTGTGTTCATCCGCACGCCTGGTCAGGAGAACCATTTGCCGTTGATCCCTGTCCGGCCGACGCCGTGGTCGCTTTGGGTTGCGGATACAAACACTTACAGCGCGCATTCCATCTGGCAGAGCGGGCAGGGTCCTCGCGATTCTCTGCCGCCTTTCGCGGGAGAGTCGCTGCAGTTTGCCGGAGACCGCATTGTCTTCGTCTCCGAGCAGACGAATCGCAATCATCTTTATTCGATTCCCGTTTCAGGCGGTCAGGCAGTGGAGCTTACGCCAGGCGATTTTGATGTCGAAGACGTCACTCCGAACGAGAGCGGACGCACGACGATTTACTTTTCCTCGAATCAGAACGACGTCGATCGCCGGCACCTTTGGAAAGTCGATGCCAAGGGCGGTGCGCCACAGCAGGCGCTCACGAGTGGCGAGACGATTGAGTGGTCTCCAGTGCTAAGTGCCGATGGACAAATGTTCTGCCTGGGCTCGAGCGCTACGACTCCGGCGCTCGCCTATCGTCTTACCAATTCAGGAAGGGAATTACTGGCGAAGGATGTTCTACCAAAGGATTTTCCTTCGGGTCAGCTCGTCGTTCCGAAGCAGGTGATCTTCAAGAGCAGTGATGGATACACCATCCATGGCCAGCTCTTCACGCCGCGTAATCAGACAGGACGCGGCCCGGCACTGATCTTCACTCATGGAGGTCCCATGCGGCAGATGGTGCTCGGCTTCCATTACATGTACTACTACCATAACGCCTATGCCGAGAATGAATATCTCGCGAGTCTTGGCTATACCGTGCTCTCGGTGAATTACCGGCTCGGCATCATGTACGGACACGATTTTCGTCAGCCGCCGAACAGTGTGTGGCGCGGTGCATCGGAGTACAACGACGTGCTTGCCGGCGCGCACTATCTGGAGACTCTGCCCAATGTTGATCCGCAGCGGATCGGACTGTGGGGCGGATCCTACGGCGGGTTTCTCACCGCGATGGGCCTGGCGCGCAATTCCGATATCTTCAAAGCGGGACTGGATTTTCACGGCGTACACGACTGGTCGATGTTCCTGTCGCATTGGGAAGACGATGCCAATGCCGCTCCCGACTTGAAGGAGGCGCAGAAGCTGGCATGGGAGTCGTCGCCCGATTCATCAATCGACAAATGGCACTCGCCGGTGCTGCTCATCCACGGAGACGACGACCGTAACGTAGCGTTCAACCAGACAGTCGATCTCGTGCAGAGATTGAAGAAGCAGGGCGTGGACTACGAGGAGATCATCTATCCTGACGAGATTCACGATCTGCTGTTGTGGCGCGATTGGGTGAATTCGTACAAGGCCGGAGCTGCGTTTTTCGATCGCAAACTGAAGGCGCACTGAGTAAGAGGCGTCAGTACCGTTCCCGGTAGGGAACGGGTGGGTGTGAGCCTGATACAGTGACACACCCATCCGCTGCCGCGGACGGTACTGACGCTGCACGGGTCATTTGCCTGCGTAGCTCACACGCCAGATCGAGTTCGTTCCATCATCGCTGACGAACAACGAGCCATCTGGTCCGATCGCTACACCAACAGGCCGTCCCCAGACTTGCCCGTCTTTCGTCACGAAACCTGTTACGAAGTCTTCATATTTGTCCTGCGCACGGCCGCTTTGGTGCATGGGAACGCGCAGCACTTCGTATCCCGCGCGGCGATGCTTGTTCCATGAACCGTGCTCGGCGGCGAAGATGTCTCCGCGGTATTCGGCAGGGAACTGCTTGCCCTCGTAAAACAGCATTTCAAGTGACGCGATGTGGGGCTGCACCAGCACGTCGGGCACAATGACTTTGTCTTTCAGCTCAGGATGTTTGCCTTTGTGGCGTGGGTCCTGGTGCCCGCCGATGTAATACCACGGCCATCCATAGAAGCCACCTTCCTGAACGTGCGTGATGTAGTCAGGCGGGAGATTGTCGCCGATTTCGTCGCGCTCGTTCACCGAGCACCACAGCTCTCCCGTTTTGGGATGGATCGCTTCGCCGACACAATTGCGAATTCCCCAGGCATAGACGCGGAGGCCGCTGCCGTCAGGATTGAATTCGAGCACGTCGGCGCGGTGATATTCGACGGGATTGTTGTCAGTGTCATCGACGTTCGAGTGCGAGCCAACCGAGACGAACATCTTCTTGCCATCGGGCGAGAAGACGATGTCGCGCGTCCAGTGGCCGCCGCCGCGCAGGTGTCCGCCGCCAGGCAGATCGGCGATCTTCTGCTCTGGCCCGCTTGCCTTCATGTCGCCATTCTTGTAAGGGAAGCGAACGACCGAATCGGTGTTGCCGATGTACACCCATTGCGGATTCGGCCCGGGCGGATAGAAGTTGATGCCGAATGGTTTGCGCAATCCTGTGGCAAACACCTCCGTTCGCTCAGGCTTGCCATCCTTGCCAATGCCGCGGAAGACCTTTACGTCGCCGGCATCGCTCTCAGCCAGGAACAGGTCGCCGTTCGGAGCAGTACGCATGAGGCGCGGATTGTGGAGGCCGGTCGCATAGAGATCGACTTTGAATCCAGCAGGCGCCTGCGGCCAGGCGTCGCTGGGACGAGGAATCAGATCAGGGCCGTTATCCACCGACTGAGTCGCGTACGGCTGAGGCAAGTCGGCAACGGTGATGTTGTGAACGACTCCGGGGGCTTCTTCACTGTAATCGCTAAACGTGACTTCTTCCTTAGTCTGGGAGTAAAGCCAAAGAGTAGATAGCGCGAAGACTGCAATAACGGCGGTGGTCCTGAACAGAGTTCTGCTTTCCATAATTGCCTTTCCAGATTCAAATGCTACATGGTTTGAGGGATGCAGATGTGAGTTGAAACAAATTAAGAGGTCTTGGAAAAGTCGCAGAATGGCCGAGTATTCAACGCGAAAGCAAAGCAGAAGCGAAGAGCGCTGGAGGATCCCGTGCTCGCCAGGGGCCAGCCGAAGCCGTGGAGTGTCTTAGCCACGCGTTTCGCCGCTCAGCTTAGCTCCATTGACGGCCTAGTTTGGCTCACTCGTAACGCAGCGCCTCGATTGGATCTACTTTCATCGCGCGGTGCGCAGGGACATAACACGCGAGCATCGCGATCGCGCATAGCAGCAAGGAAACACCGAGAAAGGTGATCGGGTCTGTCGGCTTCACGCCAAACAACATGCTCTCCATGAACCGCGTAAGAACCAAGGCGGCGACAAGGCCAATGGCAATTCCGACCATAGCCATGCGAGCGCCGTCACCCAGGATCATTCGCAACACGTGAGCGCGCTGCGCGCCGAGCGCCATGCGGACGCCGATTTCTTGCGTACGCTGCCCAACGAGATACGACAGCACACCGTAGATGCCGACGCTTGCAAGCAGAAGAGCGATTCCGGCGAAACATGCAAGCAAAGTCATGCTGAAGCGCTTTTGACCTATTGAACGCGCAACCGTTTCCTCCATCGACACAGGCTCATATACGACGAGATCTCCATTGCCGGCGATCAATTGATGGCGCATCTCCTCAAACGATGGCACATTGGGTCGTGAAGTACGCACGTACACATCAGAAGCCAACCCAATGCGCTTGAGCACGAAATCGGGAGTCTGCGCGTAAGCCATATACATCTGCGCATGCAGGGGGCTGCGCGCGTCAGAATCGAGCCCCCATTGGTTGACGTGACCGACCACGCCTACGATCTGAAGGTAAGGAATCTTATCCGGATCGGACGGATCGGTGTTCAGGTCGATGTAGTGGCCGATCGGGTCCTCGTTTTTGAAGTACTGCTCGGCGAAAGTCTCGTCGATTACTGCCACGTAGGGGGCGTGCTCGTTGTCCGCTTCGGTTAGGAACCTGCCTCGTCTCAATGGAATCTGCATCGCCTGCAGATATCCCGGCTCGACGTTATATTCCAGCGTCATCGGGAGCTCACTCCGTTTCGGCATTGGTCTGCCTACGATCCAGAAGTCACCATCGTCGTCGCCGGCCATCGGCTGTGCGCCGAGGCTGAACGAAACTGCTTCCACCCCGGGCATGGCGGCGAGTTTGTCGTGAAGCTCTCGTTGTGCGGCGCGAACGGCATCTGGAGATCCACCTTTGAAAGACGGCGGACCAGAGAACGAGAAGGTCATCACATTGTGAGGATTAAACCCAGGATTCAGTCCCCACAGCACAAAGAGAGTTCGAATCATGAGTCCTGCGCCGACCAGCAGAACCAGAGCCATCGACATTTCGAAAACCACGAATACAGACTGGGTGCGGCTGCGCGCAGCGGCCAGAGAGCGTCCGCTTTCTTTCAGAGTGGCGCCGATGTTCGAACGCGAGGTTCTCAATGCCGGAGTAAGTCCGAATGCTATGCCGGAGAGAATGGAAACCAGGAGCGTAAAAAACAGTACTCGCAAATCGATGGAAATGTCCTCGGCGCGCGGCATCGCGCGGGGCATCGCTGCGAGCGCGGCGGAGGTCCCAAATTTCGCAAGCAGCAGTCCCAGGCCGCCGCCGATGATCGCGAGGAGAATGCTCTCGGTAAGAAGCTGACGCAGGATGCGTGCTTCACCCGCTCCCATTGCGATGCGAATGGCAAATTCCCGACTGCGGACTGTGGAACGCGCCAGCAGCAGATTGGCGACATTCACACAAGCGATGAGAAGCACAAAGATGACGGCTCCAAGGAGCACAAGCAGCACCGGACGCATGTTGTGACCTCCGGGTGTGCCGTCGGCGCCCACAATCTCGTCTTCAAATCGCACGAGATAGGCTTGCTTTGAGCCGTTCACGTCAGGATAGGCAGCAGCCAATTCCCGAGATACGCGAGCCATGTCTTCCTGCGCCTGCTCGAAGGTGACTCCAGGTTTCAGGCGACCGATGGCATCGAGCCCCCATCCGGCTCCGCGATTCTCGTGAAAACGAGGTTCGTTGTATTCCCCAACTGGAACGTACAACTGGTTAGCTTGCTCACCGCGCTGGAAGTTCTGGATGTGCAGATGGAAGCTGGAAGGAACGACTCCGATGATCGTGCGGCCAACTCCGTTTAGTTCCATTCGCTGACCGATGATCTTCGGATCGGAGCCGTACTTCCGCTTCCACAGGCCTTCCGTAATCATGACCGTCGGATTGGCCCCGATGCGGTCTTCGTCCGAAGAAAACGTTCGTCCCAGAATGGGATTCACCCCGAGAATCTCGAAGAATCCGGCAGAAACCATCTCGCCGTGCAGCCGCTCCGGTTCGCCGGTACCCACAAGATTGAAACCATCGGAGCGATATGCGGCCATGGCGCTGAATGTCCGGTTCATCCTGCGCCAATCTTCAAAGTTCGGGTACGAGATGGATCCGTTCTTGAAATTCGGCATTTGCGTAAACAGCGAGACAATCTGCTCCGGATGCGGGAACGGCAGCGGGCTGATCAATACAGCATTTACAACAGAAAAAATGGCTGTGTTCGCGCCAATGCCTAGCGCAAGTGTAAGAATCGCAATCGCCGAAAATCCTGGCGACTTGGCCAGCATGCGAACGCCGAAACGCAGATCCTGCAAGAACGTTTCCATGAACACTCCAGACGCTTCTACACGAAATGAGTTAGCACTCGTTGTGCCGTGAAATCTCCCAGCGTTTGTTCAGCTTACGAGTGCATCCGGGTTGAACGTGTGTTCGGGGTCAGCATTGAGTGTTCGGAAGCGGACAGGAAACCGCCACGGATCACACGGATTTTTACGGATTAGAGGATTTGAAAACGATTTATCTAGCAGCCGCAGCTTGGCTCTGGTCGGGCTTTCTTTCATTGTCGAACAACAGCCTTTTGATCTGAGCCGTTGGTCCAAAATTCAGCAGAAGGCCTACTTCGACATTCGTCGCCCGCAGATAGTTGAGCAACTGACGTTCGTGTGCTTTCTCTAGGTCCGCTACTGCCTTCAACTCAACAATCACCAGCGATTCGACGACTAGATCAGCACGGAAGTCACCCAAGTCAACTCCCATGTACACCACACGGATGGATTTCTGTTCCTCGAATTTCAACCCATTCTTCGCTAAATGCAAAGTAAAAGCCTTCTGATAAATGCTCTCCAGAAAACATGCCCAAGATCGTTATAAACGGAGTAGAAGATTCCAATCAGTTTCTCAGTCAGTGCTTCGTGTTTCATTCTGTTCTCTCTGTGTGATCCGTAAAATCCGTGCGATCCGTGGCGGTTTCTATTCAATTCCCAGGCTCTTCCATTTCTTATCTACCAGCGCCTTCACTTGTGCATCCATGCGAATCTCATGCGGCCAGGGGCGGGAGAAGCCTTCAGTCCTCCATTTGCGCGTCGCGTCGATACCCATTTTGGAACCGTAGTTAGGAAGACGGGAGGCGTGGTCCAACGAGTCAATCGGACCTAACGTGAACTGGATATCGCGTTCCGGATCGATGTTGTTGAAGACTTTTAGCGTGACTTCGCCGATGTCGTGTACGTTTACGTCTTCATCGACCACGACGATGCACTTGGTGAACATCGCCTGGCCGAGCGACCAGATGGCGTTCATGACTTTTCGTGCATGTCCCGGATAAGACTTGCGGATGGAAACGATCATCAGGTTGTGAAACACGCCTTCGACTGGCAGATTCACATCCACGATTTCGGGAATCGTGAGTTTCATTAAGGGAAGGAAGATTCGTTCGACGGCTTTGCCCATCCAGGCATCCTCCATTGGAGGCTTGCCTACGATCGTCGTGGCGTAGATGGGATCTTTGCGGTGGGTGATGCAGGTGACGTGAAAAACGGGATAGTCATCTTCGAGGGTGTAGAAACCGGTGTGATCGCCAAAGGGTCCTTCCGGACGCAGTTCGTCGAGTTGGACATACCCTTCGAGAACGATCTCGGAATTCGCCGGTACCTCCAGATCGACGGTTTCGCATTTCACCAGCTCGACCGGCTGCTGGCGAAGGAAGCCGGCGATGATGAATTCCTCCACATCGGGCGGCGCAGGAACGATCGCAGAAAACGTGAGTGCGGGATCGGTGCCGATCGCGACCGCAACTTCCATCTTTCCTGACGGACGATCGCCTTCGGCGAGCATGCTGCCGCCGGAAGAGCGCGCCATGATGTCCACCGCTCTGCTCTTTTCTGCGCCGCTGGATCCAGCGGCCGCGCCCAAACGCAGCCGTTCGCGGTAATGCTCGGCAGCGACCTTCTGCCGCTGCCAGTGCATGCCCGTGGTGCGCTCGTCATAGACCTGCATGCGGTACATCCCAACATTGCGCTTGCCGGTCCGCGGATCACGCGTGATGACACAAGGCAGAGTGATGAAGCATCCGCCATCCTGCGGCCAGCATTTCAAAATGGGAAAGTCGAGCAGCGAGAACCTATCGCGCTGAATGACTTCCTTGCACGGCCCGGTCGGAACCAGCTTGGGAAAAAACTTGCCCATTTCCGCGAGCAGGGGCAGCATCTTCAGTTTTTCCAGAAACCCTTCCGGAGACTTCAGATTAAGCAGCTCGCGGATGCGGCCCGCGATTTCATCGAGCGAATCGACTCCAAGAGCCATCTGCATGCGGCGCTCGGAGCCGAATTGATTGATCAACAGCTTCGAACCCGGATGTCCGGCCAGATTTTCAAAGAGGAGTGCCGGTCCGCCCGGCTTCGGGATCTTTGATTTTGAGACACGATCCGCGATCTCGGTGACTTCCAGGATGGGATCAGCCTCGACGCGGATGCGTTTTAACTCTCCGGCGCGATCGAGCGCGGAAATCCAGTCACGCAGGTCTTTGTAGGCCAAAAAGAAGCTCCTAAGCTGCTGAGCTCCTAAGCTTCTGAGCCTCAGCATTTGAATGACACGAAGAAGCTCGATTATACGAATCAGTGCTTTTGGACTAAGAAGCTTAGGAGCTTAGCAGCTCAGGAGCTGCCTACTCCCGTCCAACCACAATCCAGCAGCACACATCCTACATTTCGAAATCATTACAGCGAGGTGTTGCGCGCCCGATGTCCACAAAGATCAACCGCGAAGCAGAGTACCTGAATGCACTCTTCACCCTTACCTTGAACCCAGTGCAGGGGGCCCGGGCGACGGAACTGGTGGGATCTCTCACTCCCGTCGAGCAAACCGAGTTTTTGTCGCTGGCCGACTCTCATCATGTCGTGGTGCGTGGACTCAACACCGTCCTCGATTTTGCTACCCGCAGTGGAGACACTCGCCTGGCTGGCTGGGCCGCAACTGAACTGGAGAAGGAACATAAGCGGATTTCTACTGCGCTGGTCTATCTCCAGGAGATTTGTAATGAGCTGGAGGCGGCGAATTGCCCTACAACGGTGATGAAATCGCTGGATCATTATCCCGACCTCGGCAACGATCTCGATCTCTACAGTACCGCCGACGAGAAATCCATTTGCAAGGTGATGACCAGCAAATTCAATGCTCACATCGAGCCGCGGAGCTGGGGTGATCGGCTTGCAAATAAATGGAATTTTGCCGTGCCGGGGTTGAAGGAGTCGGTCGAAATTCACGTCCAGCGGCTTGGGCAAACCGGCGAGCACACGGAACTCGCTCGCAGATTCGTCACGCGACGAGTGCTTAAAGTCGTAGAGGAGAAGACGTACCACGTCCCCGCGCCGGAAGAGCGCATAGTAGTTGCGACTCTGCAGCGGATGTATCGCCACTTCTACTTCCGCGTCTGCGACATCGTAAATTCGGCGGCGATTGTGGAATCCGGCGAATTGAACTTTGACGAGCTCAAGCGCTCGACGGAAGCTGCGGGTATCTGGCCCGGCGTGGCGACTTATCTTGCCGTCGTTTCAGATCACGTAAAACAATATCGCGGAATTCCTTTGGCGCTGCCGGAGTTTGTGCTCTCGGCTGCGCGTTTCGGCGGCAATGAAATCAAGCCGCGCGCACGCTTCCTTCGCGTCCCAGTGCTTCCGCATGGAGCCGCGCTGTACACGCATCAGGTAACCCATGCTGCGATGCGCGGAGACGTGCCGGGAACCTTCCGGCTTGGACTGTTGCCGTACCTTGCCTCTGCTGCTGCGGTGGCGTACAAGATCACGGGCAGCGATAAGGGAGTCTGGTAGGGCGAAGCTAGAGCTTAGCCTCTCGATGCGGACGAGTGCGGCTCTTTCTGCGGCTCGTGCTCGTCTTTCCGCTCGCCGCCTTCTTTGCGGGCACTGCTTCGCTTGGTGTTCTTTGTTTTGGCGCCTTTCTCGGCTGGCATCCGTTGACCGCCCGTTTTTCTTGCGATGCTGAGTGCCGACGCAATTTTGTCCTCGATCTGCTGCGAATAGATTGAAGACTGAAGTCCATCCCAAGCTGCTGATAACAATGATGTTACGGAAAACTCCGGACAGCCATGCGGCATCTATTCCTATGTCGCCGGGTACTCTCCCCTAAGCTGCCACGGCCGAGGAACAGGACAATGGCCAATAGATGGTGGAAGGATCGTGAAGAGCGGGAGAGGAATCCTCGTTTTGTAACCAGGAACATGCTCACACGAGACGAGCGCGAGAATCACGAAGGCGCTCGCATCAATCGCTGGCTGGAGCTTGCGGACAAGCTCCTGGGCAATTCGGATGACGACGATCCAGAGCCTTCAGCGGCCTGAAAAACGTGGAGCGGGCGCTCTCGCCCGGGTGTTTGTTTTTGACTCTCCAAACAGCTTTTTCGAATAATTGGGTTTGTAAGAACCGAGCCCGAACTGCAAGTGCATCTTTTGTTTGCTCAACCCCTCCAAAACCCAGGCGAGGGTGCCCGGCTCCACGTTTGGGAACTAAGCGACTCGCCTCAAACCTACAATAGCGGTATTCACCGGCATCGCGTCGGGCCTTCCGATACTGGAATACATCAATCCCGCCTTCGCCATCTGCTCGGGACGGTAAAGGTTGCGGCCATCGACGACTACCGGATGGCGCAGCTCCTTACGCAGCCGCTTTAGATCGAGGTTGGCAAACTCCTCCCAATCCGTGAGGATGAGCAGCGCGTCGGCATTATGCGCAGCATCGTAGGCATCTTCTGCAAAGCGAATTGAAGAGGACGTGAGGACCGCTTTCGCCTGGCTGATCGCTGCTGGATCGTACGCCGAGATGCGGCAGCCTTCATGGAGAAGCGCCTGGATAATCGCAATAGCCGGCGATTCCCGGATGTCGTCAGTACCGCCTTTGAAAGCCAAGCCCAGCACCGCAAGATTCTTGCCGCGTAAGTTCCACAGCGCGTTTCGCACCTTTCTCAGAAAGCGCTTACGCTGTTGGTGATTAATCGCGCGCACCTCCTCCAACAGTCGAAAATCGTATCCGACCTCGGCTGCCACTGCCTGGAATGCGGAGACGTCTTTGGGAAAGCACGAGCCGCCATATCCAATGCCCGGACGCAGAAATCGTGCTCCAATACGGGAATCAGAACCGATGCCTTCGGTCACTTGCTCCACGTCAGCCCCGACCTGCTCGCAGATGTTTGCAACGGCGTTCACGAAGGAAATTTTCATTGCGAGAAAAGCATTGGAGGCATGTTTGATCAGTTCTGCGCTTTTCGCGCTCGTCAGAATCAGCCTCGCAGGGATCGTTGCCTTTGCCGGTCGCGGAATGGCGAGCTTGTCTTCGTAGTAGCGGCCGGACGTAAGCGGCAGGTAGATTCGGCGAAGTACCTGGGCAGCACGTTCGCTGTCGGCGCCAATCACGATTCGATCAGGGTAGAGAAAGTCCGTCACCGCAGTTCCTTCCCGCAAGAACTCCGGATTCGAGACCACGCTGAACATATCTTCCGGAGCGCCGTTCAGGACCATTGCCCGACGAATCCACTCATTGGTGTACACGGGGACGGTGCTCTTCTCGACCACAACCTTGTAACTGTCGATCGCGCCGGCAATTTCGCACGCGACCTGCTCGACATACGAGAGATCTGCATCGCCTTCTTCCGTCGGAGGCGTACCCACTTGCGATAAAGATTGCATCTGAGGCGCGAACTGCTGAAGGCAGATCCTGGGTGAATGCAAGCCGAGCACCCGAATGTTTTGTAATTAGCTCGGGCAGAAACTCTTCGTGGATCGGAACCTTCCCATTCCGGAGAGCAGCGATCTTCTTCTCGTCGCTGTCGATCAGGATGACTCGATGTCCGATTTCTGCGAAACACGCGCCCGCTACCAGTCCAACGTAGCCTGAGCCCACAATGGCAATATTGAGAGATTCTTTTCGTCTGTCGCTTTGATTTGGGTGCACTTGTGTGTCGATGCGAAGGTAAGTAGCGTTAGTTGCACTTTTCGCAGAGTGTGCGTGTGCCGAAGCGCGCCAATGGCTGTGACGCCCAAAATGTTCGGTCAGAAACCTGCGTTCAATTGCGAATCCAGCTCCGACCAGATTTCCTGCAGCGAAAATCGGGCAGGCACATCCAATTCCGGTATCCTGCTCAGCGCAAATGAAAATAGGAATTACGTGCTATCCCACTTACGGCGGCAGTGGAGTCGTCGCGACCGAGCTCGGGATCGAGCTTGCCAACCGTGGGCACGAAGTCCACTTCATCTCCTACTCGCAGCCGTTTCGCTTGACGGCGCCTCACGACAACATTCGCTATCACGAGGTAACGGTCTCGCAATATCCGCTGTTTGAATATCCGCCTTACGACCTCGCGCTGGCTACGCGAATGGCCGAGGTAGCGGAAATCTACGACCTAGATCTGCTGCATGTACACTACGCAATCCCGCACTCCGTCAGCGCCATGCTGGCGCGCCAAATGCTTGCGAAAGCAACTTTCGCCCGCCACTTACCGTACGTAACTACCCTACACGGCACCGACATCACGTTGGTTGGACAGGACGCCTCGTATCTCCCTGTGACGAGATTCTCGATCGAAGAAAGCGATGGAGTCACGGCAATCTCGGATTATCTGCGCGAACGAACCATCCAGGAATTCGCAGTACGAAAGCCGATTGAGGTAATTCACAACTTTGTTAATTGCGATCTCTACAAGCGACCCAAAGATGTCAGTGCCGAGCGATCCGTATTTGCGGAACCAGAAGAGAAGCTGCTGGTCCATCTCTCGAATTTTCGTCCTGTAAAGCGAATCGGAGATGTAATCGAAATCTTCCATCGCGTGCAGGAAAAAGTTCCTTCGCGGCTGATCATGATCGGTGATGGTCCGGAGCGTTCTGCCGCCGAATGGCAAGTGCGGCGTTTGGGATTATTGAATCGGGTGTACTTTCTCGGGAAGCAGGGCAACGTTCACGAAAAACTCGCTATCTCCGACCTCATGCTCCTTCCGAGTCAGCTTGAATCATTCGGACTCGCCGCACTTGAAGCCATGGCGTGCGAAGTTCCAACCATCGGCACGAATGAAGGCGGAATGCCGGAGGTCATCGAGCACGGCAAGACCGGATTTCTTGCTCCTGTGGGAGACGTGGAGCAAATGGCTGGGTACGCGATTGAAGTTCTATCCGATGAGAAGCTCCTACAGGAGATGGGCAAGCTCGCACGATTCGAAGCGCAATCGCGCTTCTGCGCTTCGAAGATCATTCCGCAGTACGAGAAGTTCTATCGACGAGTGCTGGAGCGGGCTTCGTAGATCGCCGACGCCGCAGAAAATTCTCGTTCGGTCTGAAGCAACGGTACTTCAATCGAGATTCGCGTTCCCACACCAGGACTGCTCTGAACCGTCATGTGTGCGTTCGTTCCGTAGAGCACGCGCAGCCGCTCGGCGACGTTGTACATTCCTATGCCCTCGATGTGAGCGTCAGTTTCATCGCCATCGCGGACAAACCTTCTTCGCTCCCCGAACTTGCCATTGCTGGTGGTCATGCCCACGCCGTTATCTTCGATGTCGATACGCAGCCGATGCTCCGGTTGAAGGCGACTGCGCAGGACGATGCTGCCGCCGTCGATCTTGGGCGCTAATCCGTGCTTTATCGCGTTCTCTACGATCGGCTGCAGCATCATGCTGGGCACGATAACGTCGAGCGTCTGCGGATCAAGATCTTTGACTACGCGCAGCTTATCTGAGCCAAAGCGCGCGACTTCGATATCGAGATAGTTGTCGATGAACTCGATCTCATCACGCAGCAGAACGAATGCATCGTGCTTTTTGAGAAGCGAGCGGAGGATGTTCGCGAGTTTCACAATTAACTCGCGCGCCTGCTCCGGCCTTACTCGCACCAGGGAAGAGATTGAATTGAGCGTATTAAAAAGGAAATGAGGATTGATTTGACTCTGAAGCGCATCGAGTCGAGCTTGCAGCAAAAGACGTTCCTGCTCCTCGAGCTTCAGTTCAATACGAGTCGCATTCCAGACCTTTATGGGAATGGCAACAGCCGCAATCGTGCCGGCATAAATTGCAACTTCCACCCAGAGATTGTTGCTGGTCAGGAAGAAGACATGATTGGGAAACGCGCGTCCGACCTGCTCGCGCAAGAACTGGAGCAAGAGGATTCCGACGAAGAACGCGACCTGCCAGTCATGTCGTGGTCGCGGAAAATTTCGTCGGACCCAGCGATAAATGCTGAGATCGACCATCGGAGAGAACGACCAGATGTCCTCGCGATTCGCCGCGAATTCGCGAAAGGCTCCCGCGACATATCCGGCCAGAGCGTTGAGAGGAAACGAAAGAAACTCATGCAGCCACAGCTCTGGAACGGCGCATAGCGCTGCAAGTCCGACTCCGGCAAGCCGGCCACCCATCACTCCGACAATGATCGCGCTCTCGAATGCGACATCGGCAGCGAAGAAGTTGTGTACCATCGCGCGCACCCACACGCCTAAGGCCACAGGGACGCCGACGAATAGGACAATATTGATCTGCTGGCGTGCGCTGCGAACTTCATTACGAAACAGAACGGACTTGAAGTAGCGCGATCGCACCACGGCGCTGGCAATGGCAGCCACAACGCCAAGGCGAATGAGCAGCGTGATAAGAATCAGCTTCTCGTCCACGAGTTAAGCGTAGCAGGAATCACTCGCTATAATTCGAGAGATGAGCAACTCTCCAACGCGAATTCAGGCGACCAAGCGCGCCGAAGCTGACTTTCCTACTCAGTTCGGCCACTTTCGCATTCTTGGATTCGAAGGCAATGAGCGCGATCCGGAGACTTGCCGCCCGGAAGCTGCGGTTGCTGTTGTGATGGGAGACGTTCATTCCGCGTCTCCTCTGGTTCGCATTCATTCCCAATGCCTCACGGGAGACGTCTTCCATTCTTTGCGCTGTGACTGCCGACAACAGCTCGAACTCGCTCTGCGAATGATCGCCGATGCCGGGGCAGGAATTCTGCTTTACGAACAGAAGGAAGGTAGAGGCATCGGACTTATCGCCAAGCTCCAGGCCTACGAACTTCAGGACCAGGGACTCGACACCGTCGAAGCCAACGAGAGACTCGGCTTTAAGGCTGACCATCGCGAGTTCGAATTGCCTGCGGCTGTCCTCAGAGCAATGGGTGTGAGTGAAATCAGACTCATCTCCAACAATCCTCAGAAGGTCTCCGCGCTCGAAGCTGCCGGCGTGCGAGTGATCGAGCGTGTTCCCTGCGAACCGGAGACGAGCGCACATTCTGCTGCATATCTGAGAACAAAACGAGAGAAGCTGGGTCATTTACTCGGCAGCAGCGAGTAAACGCTTGTGATGACATCTATGCGCCACAGTGCGTCATCACAACATCCATGCCTTTGAGTCGTAAACGTCGCCTGACCCTCGTGCGCGAGGGTGAGGCCTCGGGCCGCACGCTGGAAATCTACGAGGAGATCAAGGCTGCGCTCGGCGTTCCGCATGTGAACGTCATCTTTCAGGCTTACGGCGGTTATCCGGCTGCTCTGGACGCGATCTGGAAGGCCCTGCGTCCGTGCGTTGAAACGAATGAGTTCTTTCGGTGCGCCGAACGATTACGGGGAGAGGCATACACCAGGACCCACAATTACTTCGCAGTGCCGGATCTCTGCGCGAGCATCCAGCAGGTACATTTTTCACCTGGAGCTCAGCACGAACTCACCGATCTGGTGGAACTTCTGCACTATAACAATCCTCTGCTGCTCTTGATTGCCGCTGCGCAACTGCAAGCATTTGAAGATGGTCCTCCGGTAAGCCGAAGTGCAGAACGCAATGCAGAGCACCCAGTTTTTAGTCAGCAGCCGATCAAAATTTCGGAAGAAGAAGCTTCGGCTCCAATTCGGAAAATCTATGACGACATCAAGCGCACGTTAGGAGTGCCAGTCGTCAACACCGATTACCAGGCGTTCGCGCGATTCCCGGATTTCCTCAATATCTATTGGTGCGCGCTCAAACCTGTCGTGTCCTCGCCGCTGTACAGCGAGAATCGGCGTGCGCTGCATGATTCGGCTCTCACGCTGGCAGGCGATCTCCCCAATGCTCCACAGCTCACAGTTGAGCGCATGCAGGAATCGGGCCTTGGCACCGAGGAGATCAGTGCAGTCATTCACATCACAGAGGAATTTCTCGATCTGCTGTCCGGCCTTGTGCTGAACATTGCATTCGCCAAAATTTCCCTTGAAGGGGGGAACACGGGAAAGACCGGCCCGAGAACAGAATTCCCAAAACAGGCGGCGTGAGAATGCTTGCCGGAATTCGTGACATTCACCTCAGCAGCTCTTGAATCATATCCGCCAGGCGAACATCAATTCCGTTCTTGAGTGTCGAAAAAGTGAGCATGCGATTGGGGAACTCAACACCGGTGCTCATCTCCGCATCTGTATTCACAACTACCGCGTGAGCACGCGCGAGTGGTTCGCTGGCGGAAGCTTTAATCTTATCGCTGGCAGGATTCACGACCAGGAGGAATAGATCTGGCGCGAGCAACTTCGCGCCGGCTGTTGACTCCACAATCGCGGCTCCGCACGCAGAGAGTTCCATCTTTAACGCTGCGCAAGCTCGGGCCAGGCTCTCTGATTCAGCACAGAGGAACAAGGATCGCGTTGCTCCCGCGTTTAGATATCGCGCCGTGTCCACTCGGCTATCGCCCGCGCTCTGCTGCCACATTGTCCAGCCTGGTCCCGATGCGACGCGGACGCACTGTTCGGGATCGTGAGAATGCGACGTGATCTTCGCTGCCGTCCAGCGGACATTGCCAAAGTGGCGGATAATCTCGCAAACGAGCGTGGTCTTTCCCACGTGCTTCGCCTGCCCACCGACCACGATCAACGCCATGAGCAGCTACTTCGTTCCTCTACGGCTGAGACGCGCGAGCGTGGCGAGTTCCTTTAGATAATCTTTCAGAGGACGAGCCGGTGTTCCCCAAAACACGATTCCTTTTCCGCGCAGGATCTTCCCGCTCAGAACGCCACTCTGACCGCCGAGGATCGTGCCGCCTTCCACTTCAGCGTGCTCGCCGATGCCTACTTGACCGCCGATGACCGCTCCCGGCCCGATTCGGGAACTCCCGGAGATTCCGGTCTGCGCAGCGATGATGGCGTTTTCGCCAATCTCCACGTTATGGCCCACATGAACCAGGTTGTCGAGCTTGGCGCCACGACGGATGACTGTCTGATCGAGCGAGCCGCGATCGACCGTGCAGTTTGCGCCAATCTCGACGTCATCCTCGATCAACAGCCCGCCGATCTGAGGAAATAGTTTATGCCGGTCGTACTCGTCCCGAACGTAGCCGAATCCGGTCGAGCCTAGCACGGTGCCGGCCTGAATGATCACGCGATCACCGAGCTTGACGCCAGCGTAGATGGTGACATTCGGATCGATGCGGCAGTGAGTTCCGAGGCGCACATTTTTCCCAAGAACGGAATTCGCCCCGATTCTCGTGTAGTCGCCAATGCAAGCGCCTTCTTCAATCACCACGCCCGGACCGACGAAGATGTGCTCGCCGATTTTCGCCGTGACATGGATTTGAGCGCTCTCAGCGTGCCCTTCAATCGCGGGCTCATGGCATAGCTGCGCGGCAATTCGCGAAAATAGAAGTTTGGGATTATCGGAAATTAATAAAGGCTTGTCGCGGCGCGCGGTGTTTGCAAATCGGCCAGTGACGATCGCACTCGCGCCTGAGTCCAGCGCTTGTTGAAATCTGCCTTCATCGGACGCAAAAACCAGATCTCCTTGTCGAGCGGCTGCGATGCTCGCCACACCGTTTACCAACGTGGCGGCATCACCTTGCAATTGCGCGCCGAACCGCGCGGCGAGGTCTCCAATTTGGTAGCTTTCGCCTCTCATGATGCTTTGTAAATGGAAGGCTGTCCTGGTGGACGTGTTTTCCAGCGACGATGCACCCACAACCACTGCTCGGGATATTTAGCGGCGTACTCCTGAATGACGCGAGCGAATAGCGCGGTGTTTGTAACTGCATCGGCATCGTCATCGCCAGTGGAAACGAGCTGCAGTGCTGGATCGAAGCGAACACGATACTTCTTCAACCGCTGGTCCCAAATTGTGAATGCCGGAACCACCGCTGCCCCGGAGCGCAGCGCCACGCGCGCCATTCCCGAGGCAGTGCAAGCGGGTACGCCGAAGAAATCGACGAACACTCCTTGCGGAGGAGTCATATTCGTGTCCATCAAAATTCCCACCGTCTCGCCTGCCTTCATCGCTGCCAGCAAGCCGCGAGCGAATTCTTCTTTGGCGAAGGTCTCGTTGCCATGTAAAGTTCGATAACGATCCACCAGCGCATCTACTTTGCGGTTATCCAGCCGGCGCACGACAATCTTGATGGGATTCCCAAAAATGGAATGAACAAAGGAGCCGATCTCCCACCCGCCGATGTGTGCCGTCAGCAGCAGCACTCCGTGGCCGGCAGAGCGCGCAGCTTCATAGTTCTCGAAGCCATCATACGTCGCCACCTTGCGCGCGTTCTCAGCTGTATATCGCGGGAACATGCAGAACTCGGCAAGCTGCCGCCCCAAGCCTTGAAAGAGCTGAAAGACAATTCGCCTTCGCTGCTTCTGCGTCATTTGTGGAAATGCGATCTGAAGATTGCGAAGCCCGACTTTTCGCAGCCTGGACATCACGGCATAGGCAAGGAACCCGAGGAACTTGCCCGCGCCAATCGCGATTGGCCTCGGCAGCGCGCCAATGATGTGAACAAACGCCCAGACCAGTACGTATTCGAGGTTCTCGCGCATGCGAATCGTGACGCTACCATTCGACTGCGAAGACTTGCAACGTACTCAGAACCCGCCCACCGGTCCCCGCGAGCCTGAAGTTGGCTCGTGGGGTGGTGGTGGCGGGCGCTCTTTACACCAAGGATAGAGGCCGTCCTGTTCTAGATGAGCACTCTAACGAGCCTTCTTGGCCTCGCCAAAGTCCTTACGCACAGCGGATAAGAACCCCTCGGAGCCCGCCGGCGGCCTTACGGTTCCGCCCAGGATGGTACGGAAGTTGATGTCGCGACCGTAGAACGTCCGTGTATCGCCGCCGTTCTGCTCGATCCATGCACCTTTTAGCGAGATTCCCGCGAAGATACCTCGCGAGCGAGAGTAAGTGAGAATTTCGGTTTGCAGCGCGATGTTCGTGTCCGCCGCTGCAGTCCTTCCAACAGGTCCGGCCGATGCAGACGCATCAGCTCCAATCTTTATCTTGTGCGCGAGCAAAGAATGTACACCTTTGTCGTTCATGAAAAGCATGACGAGATCGACTGCCTCACCACCGATCTGCAACCCAAAGCTCCCACCTCCCAAACGATAAAACGCTGGAGCGCTCCACCCGTGAGCGGTGCGGCAGGTCACGACTCCTTGTCCGTACTCCCCGCCGAATCCAAAGCCCGCCTTCATCAGCGAGGGAATGACGCCCACACATTCGGCGTGCGCCAGTATCTCCTGCGGAATTCCTTTATCGGGAGCGGCGGTCACCTGATTCAAAATCGTTCCCGCCTTTTCCAGACGCTCCTGGAGCTTCGCCCGATCGCCTTCATCCTTCGCATAGCTGAGGCCAGGAAAACAGAACACTGCTAACAACAGAGCCGTCGAAATGAGGAGGAGTTTTTTAATCAAGTTCATTTCCTTTGCTTGGGATATCCATTTATGTCAGTACCGTTCGCGGGTAGCGAATGGGTCAGTCGTGAACCCATCCGCTACCGCGGACGGTGCCAACGCCTGCTATGACCACAAACACACCATAGGTTCCAACCCGCTGCTCAGCAGTACTAGCCCGATAGTAACGCGAGCTGCTAAGAGCACGAAAGTGCTACGCCGAGTTCTCCCCGCACCGCGCCTTTCGTGATGTGACTTCCAGGGTAAATAAGGTGTGTAATCGAGGCACTCGAATTTCAATTCGGGAAGAGGCCAGACGATGCAGCGAAGCGATTTTCCAGCACTCGAAACCGATCGGCTGGCGGGCGGCACGTCCGACGGCTCCGGCTCGCCGAGTGCGCTGCGCAATAAACGCGCGGTGCGCATCGCGGTATCGCTTCCGGTAGAGATTCGGGATCAGTTTGGCGGCAAAGATCAGCCGCGCACGCAATTCGTTATGCTGCGGGGTTGCGTGCTGACGACGAGTTTGACTGTCCGCATCGGCGATAAGCTCAATCTGCAGAACCTCAAGAGCGGACGCACCGTCGAAAGCCACGTCGTGAGCGTGGAACCGGCATTGAACGGAGCGCATCAGATCGAAATTGAATTCAGCAGCGCTCAGCCCGAATTTTGGCCCGTGCAGTTTCCTGCAGAAGAGTCTCGAACTTCGGGGCATGCGGCACCAATCGGCAGGATCGATTCCAAACCGCGTCAGGCACTTTCAGATAAGGATCTAGTGGTCCTGGCCGATTCCGTGGCGCACGATCTTGGCGTCGCAAAGGTCAATTCCCCTGAGCGGATAGCAGCGAAAGTTGCGACCGTGGACTCAGTCGCACAATTCCGTGCGGCCAATCGCGCTGCGCATCGCCGCGAACAGCGCAAGAAAGCTATTTACTCGGCCCTGTTTTTCGCCGCTCTTTCGGCAGGTTTGGTAGGCGCACGCTCCTGGTTTACGCACAAGCCCGAAGCGCTGGCGGCAACCCCGGCTCCGGAGTTGAGGAAGGTTGCGCAGAAGATTGTGCGAGCTCTCCCCGTAAAGGCCGCGAACGCCGTTGAGGCAAGCACAATTCAATCCACAGCCGCTGCAGACGCGAGTGGTTCAGAGGATCAAAATTCCGTTCCGGCTCAGGCTGGGACGCCGGCTCTCATTGTAGATGGCACGACGCCGATAGCTCAGATGCCGGCACAATCGAGTGCCGGAACAACTCCGCAAAGCTCCGGTCAGCCCGCTGAACCGGATACTCAGGTTGCGGTCCGGCATGGATCAACGCTCGCAACCATGCGAAAAAGCCAAGCTGACGATTCCGGAGACGAGCCCGTCGCGCTCCCGCTCCGTGTTGCTGAAACGGCAAGTCTCACAAAGCCGGAGGCACTCAAGGATGTAGTTGCCGATGTTCCCGCCCACACCGCAGTGTTAGCGGCTCAAGTTCCGAAAAAGGCGGTTCCAGCGCGCCTGATCCACTCAGTTGCGGCGCAATATCCGCCTATGGCGCGCCAGCTTCATGTCGAAGGCGAGGTTCTGCTGGAAGTAAATGTCGATGCTGCTGGTGCAGTAAGCAACGTAAAAGCGGTCTCCGGTCCACCACTGCTTAGGGCCGCCGCGATCGACTGCGTCAAACGATGGAAGTACCAGGCCGCAACTCTCGGAGATAAGCCCGTCGCTAGTACAGAATCTGTCAAAGTGGATTTCCACTGGCGCTAAGAGGGTTGATCGCTACCGGACGACCTACCCCGTCTGTGACTCCAACTTCAATTTGCACATCGCATTCTCTCTGAAGGTTGACTGATTAAAATGGAAGCGCATGTCCACGCTTCACAACGTGCGCGTCTCGCTGGAGATGATCAAGTGGGAGCATTCCGTATTCGCGCTTCCCTTCGCACTCTGCGGCGCCATGTTGGCCAGCAACGGATGGCCAACCGCCGGGCAGCTCCTCTGGATCATCGTTGCAATGGTCGCTGCGCGTTCGGCCGCGATGGCCTTCAATCGCTATGCCGACGCCGACATTGATGGCGCAAACCCGCGCACCAGCCAGCGCGCTCTGCCAGCAGGACTTCTGAGCAAGAAATTCGTTGCCGCTTTCGTCGTGAGCGCCAGCGCTATCTTTGTGTTCTCGGCGGCAATGCTGAATCGCCTCACTCTCGTTCTGTCGCCAGTCGCCCTGGCGTTTGTCTTTCTGTATTCCTACACCAAGCGATTCACGCGGTGGTCACACCTGGTGCTCGGATTCGCCCTGGGCATTGCGCCTGCCGCTGCCTGGATCGCCATTCGCGGGTCGCTTGATCCCCGAATTCTGCTACTGACTGGAGCGGTCACGTTCTGGGTGGCCGGCTTCGATGTGCTGTATGCGTGTCAGGACTGCGACTTCGATACCAGCTTTGGATTGCATTCTGTGCCGCGCCATTACGGCATCGCCAACGCTCTCCTGTTGGCAAGAGCCATGCATGCAGCCATGCTGTTGTTCCTCATCGGAGTTGTAATCGCGTTTGGACTGGGCAAGTTTGCGATCGCCGGTGTAATCGTCGTTGCTGCGATGATTGCCTACGAACACTCCCTTGTGTCTGCAAACGACCTATCCAAACTCAACGCCGCATTCTTCACCATGAACGGAATCATCTCCGTCATGCTGTTCCTGTTTGTGGCAGCCGACCTACTTCTTCCGCGCTTCCGGTAAAATCCGTTTTCGCATTTCCGGAGACCAGCCTGGCTTCGACTCGAAATCATGAAGCATCACTGAGGATCGCTGTCGATACCGGCGGTACCTTTACCGATTGCGTTTGGATCGAAGAAGGCCGCCTCAGGATTTTGAAGGTTTTCTCCACTCCAAACGATCCGTCTGAAGCAATCGCTCACGCAGTCGAGAAAATTGCAGGAACTCGCAACCGTGAAGTCGTTCTCTTACACGGCACAACGGTTGGCACAAATGCTCTGCTGCAGCGCAAAGGCGCACGCACCGCGCTCGTAACTACTGAAGGGTTCGAAGACGCAATCGAGATCGGGCGCCAGGCTCGGCCTCGTCTGTACGATCTGAATGTCACCAGGATTGGACCTTTGGTCTCGCAAGATCTGCGAGTGGGCATAGCAGAGCGCACGCGGCCAGACGGAACAGTAGAGCACGCTCCGTCTCAAGAGCACTTAGCCGCAGCTTCGCGGAAGCTTCAACAACATAAAGCAGAGTCGGTAGCTGTCTGCTTCTTGTTTTCTTTTGCCAATCCCGAAAACGAACTTGCCGTTGAGCGTGAACTCCGGAAATTGAACGTTCCCATCTCGCTCTCTCATCGCATTCTTCCCGAGTTTCGTGAGTATGAGCGCATGAGCACGGTTACGGTGAACGCTTATCTGCAACCTCTCATGCAGCGTTATTTGGAGAGCGTTCAGTCGCGCCTGTCCACCAAACGAAAGACGCGAGTCTTCGTGATGCAGTCGAGTGGAGGCATCACGGCACTCGCTACAGCAGCAGCGCAGCCAGTGCGAACCGTGCTTTCCGGGCCAGCAGGCGGCGCAGTTGGCGCGCTGGAGATGGGACGCGCAGCGGGGTACGAAAACGTCGTCTCGTTCGATATGGGAGGCACATCGACTGATGTAGCTCTCCTGGAAGGCCGTCTGAATGTCACGTCAGAAGCCGAGGTAGCGGGGCTGCCGGTACGGGTGCCTATGCTGAACATCCACACGGTTGGCGCAGGTGGAGGATCGATCGCACGCCTCGACGCCGGAGGCGCGCTGCGTGTCGGACCAGAATCGGCCGGAGCTGATCCTGGTCCGATCTGCTACGGCAAAGGCACCCAACCAACCGTGACCGATGCAAACTTATTGCTTGGCCGGTTGCGCGCTGAAAACTTTCTCGGCGGCGAATTCCGCCTTGACGCTGAGCGGACCCGAGCCCATTTCGAAGAATGGGTTTCCCAAAATGGATTGAAGTGGTCGCCAGAGCAGTTGGCAGAAGGCATCGTACGCCTTGTGAATGCCACGATGGAGAAAGCAATCCGCGTGGTATCTATCGAGCAAGGATATGATCCACGAGAATTCTCGCTGCTCGCATTTGGAGGCGCAGGCGCGCTCCACGCCTGTGATTTGGCTGCTGCTCTGTCGATGCCGCGCGTGATCGTTCCGCCAGCCCCAGGAGCACTGTCTGCTTACGGGATTCTGGTCAGCGACGTGGTCAAAGACTTCTCGCGTACTGCCCCAATGTTGGTTACGGCTGCGAACTTTACCGATCAGGCGGATAAGATTGCCGCGGTTTTTAGGGAACTAAAGAAACATGCACTGCGGGAGTACTCAGAAGAGGGTTGGAAAGGCATGCCCCGGCTCGAGTATTCGATCGACATGCGATATCAGGGACAAGGCTACGAGTTGAGAATTCCCTGGAAAAATTCTTCTGCGTTACTGGATGATTTCCATCGCGCGCACGAGCGCAGGTTCGGATATCACCACGAGGCAAAGAACGTAGAGGCGGTCACGCTGCGCCTCCGTGCTGCACTCAAGCAGCAATCGCATGCGCGGATTCGTCCAGAAACAAAAAAACAGACCAGAGAACGAGACCATGCTTCGGTGCTATTCGGGACAAAGTCATTCCGAACGCCCGTGCTCACGCGAGAACGCCTCAGAACCGGATTCTTGTCTCAAGGCCCTTTGATCGTGGCGGAGTACACGGCTACAACAGTCGTTCCGCCAGGATGGAAACTCTCGACTGCTCGTTCCGGTGCGCTGGTGCTCGAACCAGTCACAAAGAAAAGAAAAAGACGCCCACATTGAGCGTCTTTTTTTAGATTGCAGACCTCTGAACTTTATGCTGCGTTTCGTTCTTTGTCCTTGCGGTTCATATCGTCCTTGACGTTACGCGCGGCATCTTTCACCTTGCCCCAGGTATTCTCGGCACGACCTTTGATTTCGCCCATCGCACCTTCACTCTGTGCCTGGCTATCGCCGGTCCATTCGCCCGCCTGGCGTTTCGCACGTCCTGCGATTTCGTCCATTTTTCCTTTGATTCGGTTCTTGTCCACGATTGCCTCCTCGCTTCTGTTGGGGAACTCTTTGTTGAATTGCTGTTCTTCGTCTATCCGGGTTCGTACCGTCTTAGAGTGCAGTCCGTCGTCCGGTGAGCAACTGGAAAATCAGCGCAACCAGCGCCAGCACGAGCAGCAGATGAATGAATCCGCCGAGCGTGTAGCTGCTGACAACTCCGATCAACCAGAGCACAAGCAGAATGACAAATAGGGTCCAGAGCATGGGCCCACCTCCCAAAGAGTCTTGCGACTTTCTCTGCCAAATATGACGGCTCATGGCAGCAGATGGTTGTAGAGGATCGGGAGCGGCTGGAATTGCGAGTTCCGGCTTCTGGCTACTAGCATCCGGTTAGATCATTGGACCTACAGTGACTTGTTGTCGCAATATGAATTCCCGGTTTGAAACGAGAGCTGCTGGATCTATTTCCAACACCTCTCCCTCACCGAACCTGTCCGTTATTATTGTGAACTGCCGTGAGCAGCCGAGGATCAAAGCTGGCAGCGGCAAACCGGTAGCAAGAAGCGCGATGAAGATAGCCATTCAAGGTGAACGAGGTTCCTTCAGTCATGAAGCGGCGCTGCAGATGGTGCCGTCGTGCAGTGTGGTGCCGTGTGCGCGTTCTGCAGAAGTTTTCGATTCTGTGCTCAACAAGCGCGCCAACGCTGCTGTGATCCCGATCGAGAACACGCTCGCCGGACCGGTCACCGAGCACTTCGATCTCCTGCTCGAACATCCTTTGTTCATTCATGCAGAGCATCGTCTGCGCATTCGCCACAACCTGATTGCTGCTCCTCGAGTGAAGCTCGCACAGCTTCGCCGCGTCCTCTCTCATCCAGTCGCTCTCGATCAATGTCGAGGGTTTTTCCGTGAGCACTCTGACATTCAGCAAGTTCCGTTTTATGACACTGCCGGCAGCGTGAAGCACATCATTGCGGAGAACGCGAACGATACGGCGGGAATCGCGAGTCGTCAGGCCGCAGTCGAGTACAAAGCCAGAATCCTCAAAGCTGGGATCGAAGATGATCCTAAGAATTTCACTCGCTTCCTGCTGATCGCTGCCAAAGAACGCTGGGAACAGAAGGCCAATAAAACTTCTATCGCCTTCTCTGTTCCTGACCAACCCGGAGCCCTGTTCAAAGCCCTCGCCGTCTTCGCGCTCCGCGACATCTCACTGAGCAAGATCGAGTCGCGTCCGGTGAAAGGACATCCATGGCAGTACGTCTTCTACGCCGATCTCAAATGCGGGCAAACGCCGTCATCGGAGAACGCGTTGCGCCATCTGCGCGAGATTTGCCCGATGGTGAAGGTTCTCGGTATATACCGAGCCGGCTAAAGCTTTATCTCCGCGCGCTCGGCCAACCCGTGCAATTCGTCGCAGGCCTGCAACAAGTTTTGAGTAGTACAATTTCACGCTCGAATCGTTTTCGGAAGTTGAGTCATCTATTATCAAGATTTAATAAAGGCACTTATGGCAGAACGCAAGACCGAGCCGACTGCGCAGCCGCAGCCAGCCAATCAGCAGCAAGTAGAAGTAAGCGAACGTAGCCTTCCGGTACTCCCGGTGCGCGACACCGTGCTGTTTCCGCACGCTGTCCTGCCTCTGACGGTGGGCAGGGAGAGCTCCGTTCAGCTCATTAATCAGCTCGGAGAAGAGAAGAACATCGTGGTGGTCGCGCAGCGCGAAGCGCGCGTCGATTCACCTCAACCCACCGACCTCTACACAGTAGGGACGCTCGCCACGGTTCACAAAGTGGTGAAGATGCCGAACCAGAGCTTATTCGTCTTTACCGAAGGTGTGGAACGGGTACACGTGCGGGAGTACCAGCAACTCACGCCGTTCATGCGGGCAATCGTCGATCAGATCGCGGAAGGCAAGAGCGAAGGCGGGCCGGAGATCGAAGCGCTCCAACGAAACGTACTCACACTCTTCCAGCAGATCGTAACGGGATCGCCCACGCTGTCGGACGAACTCCAGACCGTTGCAATCAATATCGAAGAGCCTGGGCGTCTGGTGGATTTCATCGCCTCTTCGCTCCCGTCGCTCTCGACCACCGACAAGCAGGAAATTCTGGAGATCACGGACGTCAAATCGAGACTGCAGAAGATCAATAAACATCTTGCGAAAGAACTCGAAGTTCAGCAATTGCGCAACAAGATCCAGACCGAAGTCCAGGATCAGGTGCAGCAATCGCAGCGCGAGTACTACCTCCGCGAACAACTAAAGGCGATTCAAAAAGAACTCGGGGAGCAGGATGAAACGCAGCGCGATACCGAAGATCTGAAGAAAAAAATCGAAGCCGCCGGCATGCCGGAGGATGTGAAGAAAGAGGCGCTCAAGGAGCTGACGCGCCTGGGCCGCATGTCTCCAATGGCAGCCGATTATTCGGTCACGCGCAGCTACATCGAATGGCTCGCAGTGCTGCCGTGGAGCAAGTCGTCCGGCACCGACGTCGATATTGCGAAAGCAAAAGAGATTCTTGACGAAGATCACTACGATCTGCAGAAGGTAAAAGATCGCATTCTCGACTATCTGTCTGTCCGCAGGCTCAAACCGGGAATGAAGGGACCGATCCTCTGCTTCGTCGGCCCTCCCGGAGTGGGAAAAACCTCGCTGGGCCGCAGCATCGCTCGCGCGCTCGGACGCAAGTTCGCCCGCATCTCACTGGGCGGAATGCACGATGAAGCTGAGCTTCGCGGACATCGTCGTACGTACATCGGCGCGCTTCCTGGGCAGATCATCCAGAACCTGCGGCGCGTTGAGACCAATGATCCGGTCTTCATGATGGACGAGGTGGACAAGCTCGGACGCGACTTCCGCGGCGATCCGGCATCGGCGTTGCTCGAAGTGCTCGATCCCGAGCAGAACGCGACCTTCCGCGATAACTACCTGGACGTTCCGTTCGATCTGTCGAAGGTGCTGTTCATCTGCACGGCGAACATGCTCGATCCCATTCCGGAACCGCTCCGCGACCGCATGGAGATCATCGAGCTGCAGGGATATATCGAAGACGAAAAAGTACACATCGCCTATCGTTATCTGATCCCGCGGCAGATCGAAGAAAACGGCATCAAGCCCGATCAGATCGAATTTCCGGAAGAGGTGGTGCGCTACATCATCCGGCACTACACGCGCGAAGCAGGCGTGCGCAACCTCGAGCGCAATATTGGAACGATGTGCCGCAAGCAGGCACGCCGCATCGCGGAAGGCAAGATTGACAAATTGGTGCTGACCAAAGATATCGTTCAGGAATTCCTGGGCGGCATTAAGGTCCGCGTAGATACGGAAATTGCCGAGCGCACGAAACGTCCGGGAGTTGCGGTTGGACTCGCCTGGACTCCGGCAGGCGGCGACGTGCTCTTCATCGAAGCCAACAAGATGAAGGGCAAAGGCAGCTTCAGCATGACCGGCCAACTCGGTCAAGTCATGCAGGAGTCCATGCAAGCCGCGCTCACATGGGTACGCTCCAATGCCAAGCATTTGGGCCTAGATGAAGAGTTTCTGAAAGAACTCGACATCCACATTCACGTGCCGGCGGGTGCCGTTCCCAAAGACGGACCGTCAGCAGGCGTGACTATGGCAACAGCTCTCGTATCGCTGTTGACCGGAACGCAGGTGCGTCCGCTAACAGCGATGACCGGAGAGATCACGCTGAGCGGGAACGTGCTTCCCGTCGGCGGAATCAAGGAAAAGGTTCTTGCCGCGAAACGCGCCGGAGTCCGCGACGTGATCCTGCCCGCAGAGAACCGGCAGAATGTTGAAGAGGACCTGACGCCGCAGCAACTCGAAGGCGTAAACGTCCATTATGTGAACAGCATCGATGAAGCCCTCAGCATCGCCTTGCCGCACGACGAAGCCGAAGCTAAACACGACGCCGAAGAGCGCGAGCAGGTGTTACAGCACGTCGGGTAGTCATTTGACGAGAAACCAGCCGGCCTAGCGAAGGCTGGCTTTCGTAAACTGGTCACACGAAACTCGTGTACACTGTCTTCGTATGAAGAACATTACTTTTAGTGCTGATGAGGATCTAATCGAGCAGGCGAGAATCGTCGCAAGATCCCAACGCAAGACACTGAACGAGGTCTTTCGGGAATGGCTCTCTCACTACGCTTCCCAGCGCCACAATGCCCGTGACTATGAGTCTCTGATGAAGCGACTACGTCACATCCGAGCAGGACGACGCTTCACTCGTGAAGAAATGAATGAACGGTAGAACGTTTCTCGACACAAACATCTTCATTTACTCCTTTGACCAATCTTCCCCATCCAAGGCACGTCGCTCAGTTAACCTCATTCGAGAGGCTATCGACCGTCGCAAAGGGGTGGTTAGCTTCCAAGTCGTGCAAGAGTTCTTTAACGTCGCTCTCCGACGATTTGCTACGCCCATGACGACGGCGGAAGCCGCCCAGTACTTGGCAACGACTTTTCAGCCCTTGCTCTCGGTCCAATCTTCGGAGCGCCTCTACAACCGAGCTTTCCAGATCGATTCACACCGACTTTCTTGGTACGACTCTCTGATCGTGGCTGCCGCTCTAGAGAGCCATTCCGACGTCCTTCTAACAGAGGACCTGCAAGACGGACAGAAATTCGGAAGCTTGATTGTCCGTAACCCCTTCATATGAGTGGGTTAAAGCCATAGTTGAACATGTTCATATTTTTCTTTGATTTACTTTGAACCTAGAAGCTTTGCCACAAACGAGCACTTAGAACAGCGGCAATTGCTCTGTTGCTCGCTCCTTCGCAGATTCCCGAATCGGCCCTCTCGGCCCTGGCGAACCGATTCCGTACTTCCTCTTAAAATTGGCCATAAGAGCGCTCAAGTGCTGGCGGTAAGCTTGCGAACCGAAATCCTGCTCTCCATACAGATGCTGGTACCGCTGAACTAAACTGGGAAACTTCTGTCTGATAAACGGCAGGAACACTGATCGCGAGCATGGTTTCAGGAACAGAGGATTGGCGAAGATGCTCGTCGCATGTGCCTCTGAGGCCGCCTGCACTAGCGCTTCCAATTCCTTCGGTGAATCCGTGATGCCAGGCAGAACCGGCGCACAGTTCACTCCTGTGGCAATTCCGGATTCATTCAGCTTGCGAACCGCATCAAGCCTCAAGTCGGGCAGGGGAGCCCGCGGCTCGAGAATGCGGGCCAGATCAGAATTCAGTGTCGTCACTGTAATGTGAATACCGATCGTGTTCTGCTCGGCGATGCGCTTCAACACATCCAAGTCACGCAGGACGAGGTTCGACTTGGTAACGATTCCGATTTCGAGGCCGGCGTGTCTGGACAACTCTTCCAAAATGGAACGGGTAACGAAATGCCGACGCTCGGCAGGCTGATACGGGTCAGTGGCCGTCCCGATCGCAATCTCCTCGCCCGGACGAACTTTCTTCAGATCACGCCGTAGCAGCCATGCAGCTTCTTTCTTCACGAAAATCTTGCGCTCGAATTCATTCGCATCGCGCAGTTCCATGAACTCGTGCGTATAACGCGCGTAGCAATACTTGCAAGCGAATTCGCATCCTCGGTATGGATTGATCGTCCAGACGAACGGAAGTCTCCGCTTTGAATCGCAGCGATTCAGGATTGAGCGGACTTGCAGCGAGAAGAGCTCGACTTGGTGCCCGCTATCGACGTGCTCGGCCTCGCTAGCGGTCTTGGCTATGCCAACGAGGTGCGGAGTCGAAGGAGCGACATAGAGGGGAAGGGAAGCCATCTAGGTATATTCGCCTTATATTCGCCAGCAAGTCTATTCGGCAGGAAGACGAAAGTCAAAGGCTTTTGAACACGGAGGACACGGAGGGCACAGAGGAATTGTTTCGCAAGAATTTGAGGGCAGCACTAATTGAGCACCGGAAAAACGCAAAGCGCAACACGGTAGAGGCCTCCGCGCGCTCCGTGCCCTCCGTGTTCAATCTTTTCGCCGTTCCACCCGCAATTTCATTCCGTACTTCGGACGCAATGTAATGAGAGGCATCAGTTCTACTTTGGTCCGCGGCACGATCGAGAACTTCCAATTCCGTGCGATGCTGGCGAGCAACAGCACGCCTTCCATCCAGGCAAACGATTCGCCGATGCACTGTCGCGGCCCGGCGCCGAATGGAAAGTAGGAAAACTTTGGACGCGAGGCACGGGCTTGTGGTGTCCAGCGTTCGGGATCGAAGCGCAGGGGATCAGGATGCCAGCGTGCATCGCGGTGGGTGATCCATTGCGAAGTCAGAATGATCGCGTTCTTCGGAAATGTGACGCCGAACGCTTCGTACGGCTCGATCACAGTTCGAGCGATGCCCCACGCTGGTGGATAGAGACGCATCGCTTCGCTGAAGACCATCTCAACGTATTTCAAATTGGGATAGTCTTCCGGTTGCGGAGCACGGCCGCCGAGTACAGTATCGAGTTCTTTCTTCAGGCGCTCGGCTATTTCCGGATGCAGGGCCAGCAGGAAAAACGTCCAGGTGAGCGCGTTTGCGGTCGTCTCGTGACCGGCGAGAATGAGCGTCACGCATTCGTCGCGTACCTGATCGTTGTCCATGCGATCGTGTCCGCCGGCTTCCGTATCTTCGGCGGCGAGGAGCATCGACAGCAAATCTCCGCGATCTTCTCCTGTTCGTCGTCGGTCCTCTATGAAGCGATAGATGATCCGATGGATCTGCGCGCGTGCCTTCTTCAGACGCAGCACTGGCGGGATTGGCAGTCTCTCCAGATATTCCGAAAAGGGAAGGACGGCGAACTTGAACAGATGCATGAACGTGTTCAACGCCTGTCCAATGTCGCGGGAATCGCGTTCCACATCGGTGTCAAAAAGAGTTTTTCCGACAATCGCCAGCGTGAGCCGCATCATCTCCTGATGCACATCAACCACTTCGCCGCTGCGCCAGTTGTGTTGATGACGCTCGGCGTAATCGACCATCGCGCGTCCGTAGCCGAAGACGCGCTGGCGGTGGAATGCCGGATGAATCAGCCGCCTCTGGCGCAGGTGAAAGGCATCTTCGCTCGTGAGTAGTCCGTTCCCGAGCACCTTGCGCGAGCGCTGCATCACGCGTCCCTGATGATGGTTGCGCGAGCGCATCACCAGCATGTCCTGCGTCATGTCGGGATGAAAGAGCATGAACACTTCGCGACCAAGCGTGCGGTAGTGAACCAGGTCGCCGTATTCGCGGTGCAGCTCTTCCATGTAGAGAAGAGGATTGCGCCGCATCGCCATAAGCGGCGAGAGCGCGAGGATGGAACGGGGGCCACGCGCAGTGATGCCAGCCGATTGTGCTGCCGAACTCATGACGCAGTCTCCTGAACACGCGCCGTCTCAGCCGCGACTTCCGCCTTCGCGAACGAAATCTGGTCGGCTCGCAGCAGAGTCGAAGCGCACGCGGAAAGATAGGTCACGGCAATGATTCCATAAGCAGTGGTCAATCCGATTCGATGCGCGGAGAAGGCCACAGCATAGGCAAGTTCCAACTGTAGCAGCGTGCCCATGAAGTAGAAGGTATTTTGCGTGCGACCCATGAAGTGCGGAGGGACGAGTTCCATCAGGCTCGTATTCAATGACGTGCCACCCAGGCCCCGCGCAGAGCCCATGAGGAAGAACAGAAAAGCTGCGAGCGCGAGCACACGGGAGTGCGGCGCGAGAAACATGCATCCGCCGAGCACGAACATTCCCAATCGAATGCTGGCGCGCGTGCGTATGCGTCCGATCACCCAGGGGGTGTAGATCGTGCTCAAGAATGCGCCCACTCCCCACGAACCATTCAGCCATCCATAGCCGACTGCTCCTCCGTGGAGAATGCGATCGTCAAGTGGCGCAGTTACGATGCCTTGCGTCAGCATCGCTCCCATGAACAGCGCCATGCTGATTCCGACCAGTGTGACCGCTGGCCGATGCTTCAGATATCCGAAGCCCTCCCGCAGCTCGTGCAGATACCGCGCGACTGGATGCGCGTTGTGCGGTACGGGTGTATCCGTCGGACGCTCTACCACGATGCGTCCTTTGCGCACGAACAGATAGCAGCTAATCGAGATCACATAGGTGCTGAAGTCGAGCAGCAGCACGCCGCCGAGATGCAGGTGGTTATAGACGAATCCGACGATGGCTCCGGCGATGAGCCATCCTCCTTGCACTCCGGCCATCAGGAAGTTGCTCGAAGCCACATACTGCGATTCCGGCGTGAGCTCCTGAATGAGCGCCGTCACCGAAGGCCAGAACATCCAGAAGCCTGCGGCCACGAGCGTGTTCATCAGATACAGCTCCCACAGACGGACCTTGCCCGCGAGAGCCAGGAGCGCAACGGTCACGATGATCACCCCGCGCGAAGCATCGAGAAACATGACGACATGACGGCGATCCTCGCGGTCGATGATCACGCCGGTGAAGGGCAGCATCAGCAGCGCAGGAATCGTCTGCAGGATGATCACAGTGCCTAGCGCCATCTCGGAGTGCGTTGCCTGCAGGATGTACCAGACGACCGCAGCCGAGTTCATCCCACTGCCGAACATGGAGATCAAGTTGGCAATAAAGATCAGCCGCAGCCCGCGCTGGCGGAGGATGTCGCGCATGAGGTTAGCCTAGCAAAGAGCTGCTAAGCTCCTGAGCTGCTAAGCTGCTGAGCTTTAACTTGATCGAGCTGAGATGCTCAGCAACTTAGGACCTTAGTGGCTCGCCAAAGCTATACTCGATCTCTTGATTCCCTACATCCACTTTGGGCCTCTGACTATCGGCAGCTTTGGCCTGCTGATGCTCCTTGCTTTTCTCGCTGGATACTTCGTCCTCCGCGCTGACATTCGCCGACGCGGAATGTCCCTGGACGCGCAGAACGTGGTCACCATCTGTGCGCTATTGGGAATCGTCGGAGCGAAGCTCTACCACGTCTTTGAAACTCCGCGCGATCTCATCGCCAATCCCCTTGGTGAACTCTTCAGTCGATCAGGTTTCGCCTGGTTTGGTGGATTCCTCGGAGTTCTGCTCGCACTCTACCTGCTGGCAGGAAAATACAAGCTCTCTTATCTCGCGATCCTTGATGTATGTGCGCCGGCAGCGGCGGTGGGTTATGCAGTAGGCCGTATCGGTTGTTTCACCTCGGGCGACGGCGATTACGGAGTGCCGACATCGCTTGCGTGGGGCATGAGCTTTCCCAACGGTCTGGTGCCGACGACACAACGTGTCCATCCAACGCCGATCTACGAAGCCATCGCGGCGATGCTCATCTTCTGGTACTTGTGGCGGCAGGGAGCAAAATCGCTACGCGGACCGCGTCCTGTGGGAGAAGTGGCTGCGCTCTATCTAATCTGGATGGGTGTCGAACGCTTTCTCGTCGAATTCATCCGCATCAATCCGCGTTCGTTCTTCGGATTGAGCAACGCCCAGGCGGCGAGTCTGGGTTCCATGGCGGCCGGCGCAGCGATCCTGATTACGGTAAAAAAAAACTTTCGCAAGCAGAAAGGTGAGCACCGCATCCTGCAGCACTTTGCTGAACGCGGCGACGTGCTTCAGCCGGAGTACCACCGCGCCACTCCGGAGTGTCCCCATCCCGAGCACTGGAGCATGTATGACTCGATGACTGCCGAGGTCGAGGTCCTTGAATTCTTGCGCTGCCTGGTGCGCACGATGAAACCTCAACTGGTAGTTGAAACCGGAACCTTCATGGGCATCAGCACGCTGTGGATAGCCGAGGGCCTGAAGGCAAATGGCTTCGGGAAAGTTGTGACCTGCGAATACGACGCAAAAGTCTTTGCCAAAGCTAAAGAGCGATTCGCGACCTCCAGCTTGGCCCAATGGATTGAAGCTCGAAACGAGTCCAGCCTGGAGACCAAGGTCAACGGAACGATTGACCTTCTGTTCAGCGACAGTGATCCGCCGCTCCGCGAGCAGGAGGTACGCCGATTTCTGCCACAAATGAACCCAAATGGCGTGATCCTCATGCATGATGCCAGCTCGCACTTAAAGACTGTCCGCGAGGCTGCACTGGAAATGGAGCAGGAAGGCCTGATTTCCGTGGTTCTGATGCCCACCCCCCGGGGCCTGGTCGTCGCCCAGAAGCGCGCGGGAAGAAAATAAAGTTCATTCAGCTACTCTCTCCAGAGTAGCTGGGCAGCATCTAAGCTGGGCGAGATGCAGCTGTACGGTGCGGTCAGGGGATGCGACGGCCCGCCTTGTCGTCGCCAGGTGCATAGGAGCAAGGTCGTATGGGGCTGAGTGCAGCAGTCGGAGTACGCGAGAGCTCTTCTTCTTCGGTTCGCCGGTATTTTGAGATGGCGGCCGATCGCCTGGGAATTCATCCGGAGATGCGCAGGCTGCTGTCGGTACCATTTCGGGAAATGACGGTGGAAATCCCTCTCCGTCGAGACGACGAGCGCCTGCAGCTCTTTCGCGGTTATCGCGTTCAGCACAACGGAGTCCGCGGTCCTGTGCTTGGTCCGGTTCGTATTCAGTCCGGCCTGGATCTGGATGCGCTTCGCGCTGCCGCCGAATCGATGACCTGGAGATGCGCGGCCGTAAACATTCCGTTCGGCGGAGCGGCAGGAGCGATTGTGTGCGATCACATGCAGCTCAGCCGCAAGGAACTCGAGTCGCTGGTGCGCAAGTACATGGTGCGAATCCATCACCTGCTCGGCGTCTATCAGGACCTCTGCGCTCCCGGCGCAAACGCCGATGAAGAAGTGATGACGTGGATGCGCGACGAGTATTGCGCGCTGGAGAAGACCGCGGTGGCAGCCGTGCTGGGAAAACCCGAGCAGGCCGGAGGTCTGCGCGACCGCGCAGCTATGACCGGCAGAAGCATCGCGGCGCTGGCCGTTCGCGCCGCCGAAGACCTGGAACTAGGCATTCAGGGTATGCGAGTGGCGATTTCTTCGCTCGATCAGAGCGCCTTCCACACAGCGCAAGCTTTGTTCGATGCAGGATGCACGATCGTAGCTCTATCGGAACCCCGTGGCGCGTTGCGTTGTTCGACCGGAATCGACATGCAGGAACTCGCCGTCCACCTTCGTTCCACCGGAAGCCTCGCAGGCTACGAAGGAGCCGCAGAAGCGTCCGACATTTATAGGTTGGAATGCGACGTTCTGATTGTCGGCGCTTCAGAAGGCGCCCTGGATCCCGTGGCCGCATCACGAGTGCAGGCAAAGCTGCTTCTGGAGACTTCCGAGTTGGTCGTTACGCCGGCCGCCGAGCGTGCTCTGGCCAATCGACGCGTGAGAGTCATTCCCGATTTGGTCAGCGCCGCAGGTCCGATCGTAGCTTTATACGCCGAGTGGTCGAACAACGTTCAGCAGGCTGCGGCTGAACCAGATCGGATCGAACGCGAGATGCAGACCTCGATGCTGCGCGCGTATTCGCAGGTTCTCGACCGCAGTCGGCGGGAAAACCTGGGCATGAGAATGGCAGCCTATTCCGTGGCAATCGAGCGCGTTGCCCGGTGCGAGCGCCTGCGCGTGCAGTGATTCGTCGTAGATCATCAGTCGCGTTAGATCTGCAGACCTTTTAGGCTCGTAACGCGCTAATCGCTTCAGTGAACGCACGCCGTACTTCTTCCAGGTGCTTCGGATCGCGGTACTTGTGCCGGGGCCAGAAGAAGCCTTTCAGTCCATCTCCCTTGGTTCTGGGTACCACGTGAACGTGCAGGTGCGGCACGCTCTGGCTTACGCGATTGTTGAGAGCCAAAAACGCCCCCTCGGCTCCGAATCCCATCTCCATTGCAAGCGCAAGCAAACGAGCGTTTGCGAACAACTTTCCAACCAGCGGAGGTTCCACATCAACAAGAGAATCGAGGTGTCGTTTTGGGATCAGCAAGCTATGTCCCGGAAAAAGCGGGCGATGATCGAGGAATGCGAGGCTCTCTTCATCTTCGAAGACAATGGCGGCGGGTACCGCACCGTTGACGATCTGACAAAAGACGCAGGTTTTCACGCTATGAGTGGCGGCCACCGTTGGTGCGTTGCTCCGGGTGCGATCAAATCATAATGGGGTCAATGCACTAAGTCATCCTCGGCGTTGACGCTTGCGGCGGCTCCGGGGCAGGTTGCGATTCCCAAAACGGTACAGACGGTTTTTAACGTGTTCTCGTGGCGATACATTACCGAGGACTGCGCTCCCGCGTGCGCACGTGGCCCAACGGCAATGAATGGAATGCGTCCGCCGCCATTGCGAATATCCGCAACATTCGATTCATCAAAGACGATGAGCAAAACGCCATTTTTCTGAAATGCGGGATTTGTAAGCAAAGGTGCGATGTTCACTTTCAGCCAATTGTCGGCGTCGGCAAGCATGCTGTTGTCGTCACACGTTGCCGTGTCTTTGCAGGAGTGCGCATCGTCGGGCAGGTCAGGGATGATCAGGCTGAACGACGGCAGTTGTTCAGCATTGAGATCGGCAGAAAATTGTGAGAAAGGAACGATGTTCGCTGCCTCCTGCGGATTGTTAATTACGTCGGTAAAGTATGCGAACGGATTGTGATGTTTCACATAAAGGCCGGTCGAACCGCCGAGATACCCCACGGAGGGCAAAGCCTCGGCATAAACCTTCCAGGATTTTCCGGCGGTGATCAGTTCGCGCGCCAGATTGTCGGCAGAAACTGGGCCTGGGAAACCATTGTCATTTGTCTGCGGTGCTCCAGTTGTAAGTACAAAATAGTTCGAAATCGACGGATGCATAGTCGCGTAGTACTGCGTCGCCAACGCTCCCTGTTGTGCGAGGCTGTTCAGATACGGCATTGCAGGATTTCCAATCACCTGCTCGTACGAGTGGTTCTCCTCCATCACCATTGCGACCATCCCCTGCGGTGCGGGAGTGGCCGGGTTCGCCGTTCCCGGGGGGTTCGCGGGTGCGCTTGGCGACGGGGCCATGCTGCCTCCGCCACACGAGAGGATGGAGGCCATCAGCAAGGCGGCCCCGCAAAGAGCTGCACATCTGTACAAACCAGCGATTCGCATCACGTCTATCCCTAAGCAAAATAGAATCAATCCGCAGGGTGACGGGTTGGTAACAACGCTGCTGATTCTGTGTTTTTGTTGCTTTTGTTGCGTGGGCTGAAATTGCGCTGAGCAGCGGGCCAGCAGCACACACGATGACTCCTCGTGAGAGTTCCTGTATAACTTGCGTTTCGCTTTTATTGAGGAGCTGCCGGTGAACTGCAAGTCGCTTGGTTATTTTTCGCTTTTCTTCTTTGTATTCTGCATAAGTTCTCTGGCCTACGCGCAAGATCTGCCTCCTGCACCCGCGGCTACACCCAGCTCAGAGCAAGAAGCCACAGCGGCGCAAGAGAAATCTTCGACCACGGCCAAACCTGGACAGAAGAAGGAAGGTGACGAGGAGCTTCCGGCGTCGCGCAGGCCTAAGCGCGGTCAGGCAGGTGCTCGGGAGAATGCTGCTCCGGCAACAGCAGCAGAAAAAAAACCTGCAGATCCGCTCACGTCCTCTGAGACGTATCGCGGTCTTCATCTCCGCAGCATCGGCCCGGCTTTTATCTCTGGGCGCGTGACCTCACTCGCGGTGAATCCGTTCAACCGCGCGCAGTATTACGTCGGCGTTGCTTCAGGCGGTGTGTGGAAGACGAACAACGACGGCCTCACCTGGGATCCGGTCTTCCAAAATGAAGGATCGTTTTCCATCGGCGACGTGAAACTCGATCCTCATGATCCGTCGATCGTGTGGGTAGGCACCGGTGAGAACAACTCGCAGCGCAGCGTCGATTATGGCGATGGTATTTACAAGTCCGAAGACGGCGGCAAGAGCTGGACCAATCTGGGGCTCAAGCACTCGGAGCATATCGGGCGGATTGCGATCAGTCCGAAAGACAGCAACACGGTTTTTGTTGCCGCCGAAGGACCGCTCTGGTCGCCGGGTGGAGATCGCGGTCTCTATCGCACCACTGATGGCGGCAAGAGCTGGAAGAAGGTCCTGAACGTCAGCGAGAACACCGGCTTCGCCGATGTAGCCATCGATCCTAACGATCCGGACACGATCTATGCCACGGCCTATCAGCGCCGGCGTCATGTGTGGACCCTGATCGACGGCGGTCCGGAGAGTGCGATCTATCGTTCCGACGATGGCGGCAATACGTGGAAGAAACTCAAATCAGGTTTGCCCACCGTCGATATGGGACGCATCGGCATTGCCATCTCGCCTGTCGATCACAACGTTGTGTACGCAACCATCGAGGCTCAGGAAGGGAAGGGCGGTATCTTTCGTTCGAGTGATCGCGGGGCAACCTGGGAGCGTCGCAATCCGTACGACGAGACCGCGATGTATTACGCGCAGATCTTCGCCGATCCCAAGAACGTCGATCGCATTTACGTGATGAACGTTCTCATTCGCGTGTCCGATGACGGCGGCAAGACTCTCCGCGTGCTCGGCGAGAAGTACAAACACGTCGATAATCACGTGATCTGGATCGATACCACTGATACCAACTACTACCTTGTTGGGTGCGACGGCGGATTGTACAAAGCTTCGATCGCGGCGCAAATTGGAGCTATAAGAGCAATCTCCCGATTGCGCAGTTCTACGATGTAGCTCTGGATAACTCGAAGCCGTTCTATTACGTGTATGGCGGCACCCAGGACAACAGCAGCGTCGGCGGACCTTCGCGCACCCTCAAGATCAACGGCATCACCAACGAAGATTGGTTCTTCACTCAAGGCGGCGACGGCTTCCGCTCCGTGATCGATCCGGAAGATCCGAATACCGTTTATGCCGAGTATCAATACGGGAATCTCACGCGCTTCGACCGGCGCACCGGACAGCAGATCGGCATCCAGCCGCAGCCCGGGCCGGACAACGTTCCCTATCGCTGGAACTGGGATTCGCCCATCATCATCAGCCCGCATTCGCACACCCGCTTGTATTTCGCGGCGAATACGCTCTTCCGCAGCGACGATCGTGGCGATACCTGGAAGGTGATTAGCCCAGACCTCACTCGCCAGATCGACCGCGACAACCTTCCCGTAATGGGACGCGTCTGGGGACCAGATGCAGTTGCAAAGAATGCCTCAACCTCGTTTTATGGCAACATCGTCGCGCTGTCCGAATCCCCGCACAAAGACGGCCTGATCTATGTCGGCACAGACGACGGGCTAATCCAGGTCACCAGTGACGCCGGCCAAAACTGGACGCGCTACGACAATTTCCCCGGCGTTCCCAAGTTCACATACGTCAGCCGCCTGCTCGCGTCGCAGCACAACGCAGGTGTCGTCTATGCCAGCTTCGACAATCACAAGATGGGGGACTTCAAACCCTATCTGCTCAAGAGCAGCGACAACGGGCATACATGGAACTCGATTGCGAGTAATCTGCCGGCAAACGGCCCTGTGCTGGCGATCGCTGAAGATCCCGTTAATTCGCAACTGCTTTTCGTAGGCACGGAATTCGGTCTGTTCTTTTCTCTCGATGGAGGCGGCCACTGGACACAGCTCAAAGGTGGAATGCCGACGATTGCCGTGCGCGATCTCGCGATTCAGAAGCAAGCAAACGATCTGGTGGCTGCGACTTTCGGGCGAGGCTTTTACATTCTCGATGACCTCACTCCACTGCGCCATGTAAGCGCGCAAGCGTTCCAGCAGCAGGGAGCACTCTTCCCGGTTCGGGACGCGCTCATGTACATCGAGCAGCGCCCGGTCGGCGGCAAGCACGGACACCTCGGCGCCACGTACTTCGAAGCCGAGAATCCCCCCTATGGCGCCGTCTTCACGTACTACTTGAAAGACAAGTTCAAGACCAAGAAGGAGCTTCGCCAGGAGAAGGAAAAGGCTGCCTCGGAGGAAAGCGGGAGCCAGACTTCATCCAAGAGCAAAGAATCCCAGAATGGCACTTCCTCCGCGAACTATCCCACGATGGACGAAATTCGCGCAGAAGCCGAAGAACAACCCCCAGCGGTGTACCTGGTCATCTCCGACTCCAGCGGCACTCCCGTGCGTCGAGTAAGCGCAACCAACGAAGCTGGCCTCAATCGTGCGTCGTGGGACCTGCGTTATCCACCTTCCGAAGTGCACACGCCTTCGCCGGAAGAAGGCGATTTCGCCGAGTTCTTCCAGCCGCCTACCGGTCCTCTCGCAATGCCTGGGGAGTACTCGGTCACGCTCGAGGCTCGCGTCCATGGAAAGACTCAACGCCTGGCCGGCCCGGAAAAGTTTCGCGTGAATGCTCTAGGAACTGAAGGGATGAACGAGCAGGATCGCGCCGCCCTCGAACAATTCCAGCAGAAGGTCGCGCATCTCGATCGCGCCCTCACAGGCGCGATTCAGACCGGCAATGACGTCGAGAAGCGCCTTGCTTCCATTCACCAGTCGCTGCGCGACACGCCAAGGGACGTAAGCGGACTCCTTTCGGGCGCCGATGAGATCGAGGCGCGGCTTCGCGACATCATGCGTGCGCTCCGGGGCGATGTGATCCTGCGCCGTCGTCAGGAGAACACTCCCGCGGCGATCAATGACCGCATCAACCAGATCGAAGACGAAGAGCGCTTCTCGACCTCGCGTCCGACGCAGACGCACATCGACTCGTTCAATATCGCCGCCCAGCAATTCGGGGATCAGCTCGGCAAGCTGCGGCAGTTGGTCGATGTCGATCTAAAAAAGCTTGAGGAGGATATGGAAAAAGCCGGAGCGCCGTGGACTCCAGGCCATGTGCCCGAATGGTCGCCGAGATAAAACCAGGAGCGAACAAGCAGTTCATGAGGGACAAATGGTGCTTGGCGGAGCAATTGAGCTTCGTGAGCTTCCGTTTTGGCCTCGAACATTTCTGTTCGCGCGAGTCCGTTTGTGCAAAAAACCGCGCCCATGTTACTCTGCTAGAGAGACTTAAACGACTCGAAAACTATAGGAGTGTCACCAGCTTCAGTGTTAGCTAGAGAGCGTAAAACAGACGTCATTACCCGGTTCCGCACCCACGATAACGACACCGGCAGCCCCGAGGTCCAGATTGCGGTGCTCAGCGAGCGAATCGGTCAATTGACGGACCATTTCAAGACGCACCAAAAGGATCACGCCTCCCGCCGCGGTCTCCTGATGATGGTCAGCAAGCGTCGTCGCCTGCTCGACTACCTCAAGAACTACGATTCCGAGCGCTACAAGGACGTAATCCACAAACTCGGCATCCGCAAGTAGCAGGACCTGGGGCGGCCCATTCTCGCACCGCCGTTCGTAAATCGAGCGATCTCGACCGGACGACCTTAACCAGCTTTCCCGCGCAGAATCGGCCTTCCCTCACCCCGAGCGCACGCATGATGCCGAGCTTCGGTCGATATCCGTTCGTCCAGGCGGGCTCTCCGCTCAGCCTTACAACTCGACTTCGCCTTGGCGAAGGCTCTATGCCTTTCCGCTCAATTAATGCCCCCCAACGCTGCCCGCTGGCAGCGCTCCATGAAATGAGGAACCATGAAACAAGACGCAACCGTTGAACTCACAGGCGGTAAGCGACTCGAATTTGAGACTGGCCGTTTGGCCAAACAGGCGCCGGGCGCCGCGCTGGTAAGAATCGGCGACAACGTTATTCTCGCCACGGCAGTGGCCGCTCCTGAGCCGCGCGAAGGACAAGACTTCTTCCCGCTCACCGTCGATTATCGCGAGTACACCTATGCCGGCGGACGCATCCCCGGCGGATTTATTAAACGCGAAGGTCGCCCCAGCGAGCGTGAGATTCTCACTGCTCGCCAGATTGATCGTCCTATCCGCCCACTCTTTCCTGACTATTTCAAAAATGAAACCCAGGTGATCGCGCTGGTGTTATCAGCCGACACAGAAAACGACCCTGACGTTGCCGCGATCAATGCTGCCTCGTGCGCGATTACGTTGTCCGACATTCCCTTTGGCGGACCAGTCGGCGCGGTGCGCATTGGCCTTGTGAACGGCGAGATGGTCGTGAATCCCAGCTACGCGGAGATGCGCGAGAGCCAGCTCAACATCATGGTGGTCGGTACGAAAGATGGCATTGTGATGATCGAGTCCGGGGCAAAAGAAGTCACGGAAGATCGCGTGGTCGATGCCATCGAATTTGCGCATGGCGAGATCAAGAAGATTTGCGCAGCGATCAGCGATTTAGCTTCGCGCGCCGGTAAGCAGAAGCGGCAGCTTACTGCTCCCGAGTTCGATGAGAGCTACTATCGCGAACTGAAATCGAAAGTCGGGGCGAAGCTTGCGGACGCCCTCGATACGAAGAAGTACCCGAAAATCGAGAGCTACACCAAAGTCGCTGAGATCAAAAAAGAACTTAAGAGCAAGCTGCCCGAAGGCGACGAAGCTGCGGTGGAGAAGCTTGAGCACTATTACGAAGTGCTGCGCGAGCGGCTCTTCCGCGAGCAGGTCACGAAAGGTCGCGTACGTCCTGACCGGCGCAAGTTCAACGAGATCCGCCCAATCACGATTGAAACCAGCGTGCTTCCACGCACGCATGGTTCGGCCATCTTCACGCGCGGCGAAACACAGGCGTTGGTAACCACCACACTAGGCACTTCCGAAGACGTGCAGCGCCTGGAAAACTTCGAAGGCGAGAAGAAGAAGAATTTCATGCTGCACTACAACTTCCCGCCATTTTCGGTTGGCGAAACCGGACGCATGACCGGAGTTGGCCGTCGCGAGGTTGGCCACGGCGCTCTCGCCGAGCGCGCGATTACAGCGGTGCTGCCGGATGAGACCGCATGGCCATACACCATGCGTGTGGTCTCCGACATTCTGGAATCGAACGGTTCGTCCTCGATGGCCTCGGTTTGCGGAGCCGCACTCTCTTTGATGGACGCTGGAGTTCCCATCAAGGCTCCCGTCGCGGGCGTTGCGATGGGATTGGTGAAGGAAGGCGATGACTACGCGATCCTCACCGACATCGCCGGTGCCGAAGACCACTACGGCGACATGGACTTCAAAGTCGCCGGCACACGACAGGGAATCACCGCGCTGCAAATGGACATTAAGATTCCCGGCATTACCGGGCAGATCATGCGCGAGGCGCTTGCGCAGGCGCGCGAGGGCCGACTGTTCATCTTGGACAAGATGGAAGCGGCTCTGCCCGAGCCGCGCGCTGCGGTCTCCAAGTTCGCGCCGCGCATCCACACATTACAGATTCCAGTCGATAAGATTCGCGACCTCATCGGCCCGGGCGGCAAGGTGATTCGCGGCATCGTCGAGCAGACTGGCGTGAAAATCGACGTGGAAGATTCGGGCCGGGTGAATGTTGCGTCGAGCGACGAAGCAGCGATGAGCAAGGCGCTGCAGATCATCGGCGATATTACTGCGACTCCCGAAGTGGGAAAAACGTATCTCGGTAAGGTCGTGCGTCTGGCCGATTTCGGTGCTTTCGTCGAGCTGTTCCCCGGTACCGACGGATTGCTGCACATCAGCGAGATCGCCGAACATCGCATTAAAGACGTACGCGACGAGCTGCATGAAGGCGATCAGATCCTCGTAAAGGTTCTGGCTATCGAAGGCAATCGCATTAAGCTCTCGCGCAAGGCGATCCTGAGAGAACAGCGCGCCAAGATGGCCGGACAGGCCGGCGGGGCAGCTCCGGCGAGCCACGAAGGCGATGGACATCATCCTGAGCACGTGAGTCCCAACGGGGGCGGCGAGAGCATCACCATCGAAGGCGGAGCCGATTTCGAGGAAGATGAAGGCGAACCGAACTTCAATCGCGCCGAAGGCGAACCCGCACACGCAGGACAAGGCGGCGGTGGCCAGGGTCGTCGTGAAGGTGGAGGCGGAGGCGGCGGACGCGGCGGAAGAGGTCGCCGTCACCATCGTCGTGGCGGACCCCGCGGTGGAGGCGGTGGGGGCGGTCGCCACTAACTGAAGTAGAAGAAATCGAGCAAAAAGGAGACGCGAGTCTCCTTTTTGCTTTTGCGTGGAGCTGGCCGCGCCCGGCCGGGTTTCCTCCATTGTTGGAAAATGCTTTCGGTTCAAAAGGCTTGTCCCATTTTTCGTCGATGCCCAGATTCTTGAGTCTCCACCAACACCGGCCGAAGGCGGCCGGTTCCGCCGTCGCGCGGGCGGCTCCACGTTGTTCATACAGGGTGAATGCTTGATGGGGTACTCCGGTATTCTTGAACGCGCATGGCTCTTTCCGTGGTAATCATCACCAGCAATGAAGAAGCGAACATCGCGCGCACTCTGGAGAGCGTGCACTGGGCTGAAGAACGGATCGTCGTTGATTCGGGATCGACGGATCGCACCGTCGAGATTGCACGACAGTTCGGGGCTAACGTATTCGAAGAAGAGTGGAAAGGCTATGCGGCGCAGAAGAACTCCGCAATTGCGAAAGCGTCGTGCGACTGGGTGCTGTCGCTCGATGCTGATGAGCAGGTTTCGGCAGAGTTGGCCGAGAATATCCGACGTATCACCAGTAGCGGCGGGCCTACCGCAATTAATGGATACTTCATCGCACGTAGAAATTTCTTCTTAGGCCGCTGGATTCGCTACGGCGGCTTCTACCCTGATAGAAAGCTGCGTCTCTTTCGCCGCGGCACAGGTGAGTTCGTCGAGCGCCCTGTGCATGAAGCCATGCGCGTTGATGGCCCAACAGCAACACTCAGTGGCGACCTGATCCATAACGCGTATCCGACACTCGCCGGCTACATTGACACGATGAATCGATATTCGACGCTTGCGGCGGAGGTGTTGATACGCGAACGCCGCGTCAGAAAGTCACTGCTCTGGTTTTTTGTGAACGTGCGCCTGCGACCGCTGCTGAATTTCATCTGGAATTATTTTTTTCGTGGAGGATTTCTCGATGGACGCGAAGGCTTCCTGCTGCACTGGTATCACAACGTCTATGTAAGCTGGAAATACGCAAAAGCGTGGGAGAATTTTCGGCAACGAGAGCGAATTTCTCGGTGACCTTGACTTTCAACTTCGTGACCTTCGTGTTCACTCCAAACGAAAAGGCCGCCCGGCAATAGGCGGCCTTTTCTTTCAAGGGAGAATAGTTCCAACGGAGGCAAAGCCATCAGAACTTTCTGGACGAAATCTTATGGTTGACGACAGGGGGTGTCAAGCGAATTTTCCGCAACAAATCCCTTATAAATCAACAAGTTACAAAAATTGTTCCCAAATCGGAAATGTGACAGCAAATGGAGCAATTTTTCCACCGAAACAGGCGATCCGGTCTATTTTCAGCAACTTAGAACGATTTTTGCCATCAGTCATTCAGATTCAGGGTGATCACGCGCGTGTCTTCAGGACGATCGATGAACTTGTCCGGATAAAGCCGTTTGAGCAGTACGCGCAAGCCGCCGAAAGCGATTCCGAATGCGATTGCCACCGCGAGAATGATCCCAACGAGCGCAAACACTGCCACGATCAAATTCCCGATATTGTCTTTCTTCGAGAGATATGTCGGCTCGTTGTAGGTGACTTCGGCTTCGTAGTTCACGGAAGCGAGCAGCGACTGCGCTTCTGATTTCGTGGCATCACCGCTCACAATCGCGAGGAGCGGACCGCTGCGTTTGATTTGAAAGTCTCCGGCAGTTTGCTGCAGCGCTGCACGATTCTGCTCGATTGCGCGCAACTGAGTGCCCGCGATTTGCGGCGTCGGATAGGAGATAAGAGTCAGCCGCGCATTTCCTTCATCGGTTCGATAAAGCGCGGTAATGATCTCAGGACTCTTTGAGAAGTCGATGGCCGAGGGTGGAAGCGGCGCTCCCGATGCGTCATACGATTTTGGTCCAACCGCGAACTTCACTGAATGCTGAACGAATTGCTGCTCAGGAAGCCAACGCGGCAATCCAGGAGGCTGTCCCAGATTGGACCCGGGTTCCGGCAGATCGGCGGCAAGCTCGCGCATCTCCGCTGCGGACATCGCGTTTACGTGATCGAATTTCGCTTCGACCACGATATTGCCTTGCATGAACAGCACGCGATCGCCAGCCGACTCGCCGTGTCGTCCAATTTCTTCGGCCTGCATTCCTGGCTGGCTGTAGAGCGTGTAGGCGCCGTATGCTCCGGTTGCATCGGTGAAACGCGCAGCACGGACCGTCAGCTTGCGATTGCCATCTTTGGTGTACGCGGAAGATTCAACATCGGTGAAGCCATACTCCTTGAGCACGGCGGCGTTGCTGGCGTCAGCATCCGCGGGATTGGTGCTGGTTTTTACCGAAGACGCGTCCTGCTGCCATCCGGCAAAGGCTTTGGGAAGGAATTGGGAATCAGCCGCTGCAAGGGAAGCAAGCAGGAAGATCGGCGCGAGAAGTCTGGTGAAAAATTGCATGCAAAGCTGAGTTGGTCGGGAGAGCGGTCAGACCCAGTTTATTAGACACCGCGGATCGATGCGAGGATTCGGAACGGCAGCTTCTGAGCTGCTAAGCTTCTAAGCTCCTGAGCTTCTAAGCCAATCGACAGCTACATCGGCGGAAAATTGCCAGCTTAGAAGCTCAGCAGCTTAGCAGCTCAGAAGCTCGCTTACTGCCCCGCCGACGCAGGTTCTTTCGCGCTCGCGACCTTAACTCCGCTTAGCCCCTGAGCATACCGCGCAACTCCGCGGTACAGAGACTCGGCAATTCGCTGGCGATACTCAGGTGTGCGCAATTTGCGTTCGTCTGTGGGATTGCTTACAAACGAAATCTCGGCAAGGATCGACGGCATGTTGGCGCCGATCAGCACGATGAATGGCGCTTTCTTCACACCCCGATTTTTGACACCTGGATTCTTTGCTGCCTCTCCCGTATAAAGCGACTTCTGAACCGTTGCCGCGAACTCGCGCGATTCGTCGATCTTCTCTTTCAACGCGATCTTCTTCACCAAGTCTTGTAAGTCATGAACTGATGTCTCGGAAACGGCGTTTTCGCGGGCCGCCACTTCGAGTGCTTCGGGCGATCGAGTGAAGTTCAGATAATAGGTTTCCACTCCGCGCGCCGACGGATCGCGGCTGGAATTTGCGTGAATCGAGATGAATAGATCGGCCTGATTCTGGTTTGCAATGGCTGTGCGCGTTTCCAGAGGAATGAAGGTGTCGTCCTTACGTGTATAAACAACGTCGGCGCCGAGCTTATCTTCGAGCAGCTTGCCCAAACGCAAGGCTACATCGAGCACGAGATCCTTCTCGAGTAGTCCATTGGGACCGATAGTGCCGGTATCATGGCCGCCGTGACCGGCATCAACGACGATTCGTCCGATCTTCAGGCCGAGCGCGCGAATGAGTGACAGATCGCCGTCAGACGTTGGAGCGGCTTCGTGCACGTTCGCGAGCATCGCCGTCGGATTAGTTCTTCCCTTTTTGGGCTGAGCTTTTTTAGCGACTGCGAGTTCGGAACGTTCTGCCGTCTTTTTCTCCGGTTCGCGTTTCGTAACTGTCTCGACCACCGGTCCGCTCGTCGGTTTGTTGGTTGCTTTTACCTGCTGCGGATCATCGCTGATGGAAGCAACTTCGGATAAATCGAGATCGGATGTCTGCAGCGGCACTTCAGCTCGCGGAGGAAGCGCGGGCTTTTTCGCTTGCGCTGTTTCGGCTGGTTCGGATTCGGTAGGTCTGGCCGACTCCACCGGTCCAGACTCCTTTGCCTTCGCTGCAATAGCCTTGCTCTGAGCTTTTGTCCTGGTTGACTGCGGCACTCCTGTTAATGAGTTCGAACTATCGGAGTCGCTATCTTGAGCTTTGGCAGTTTCCGTCCGCACCACGGGCTTTCTGCCGTGAACGTCGATGATCAGTCGGTATGGATTCGGCAACAAGAACGCCGAGTACTCGGCGAGGTTATCGACTTCCAGGACGACGCGCGCCATGTTGGGCTTGTACTGCGCTACCCGGACTTTCTTGAGCAGCCCATCGTGAATGTCGTAGCTCTTGCCCATCAACTCGGACGCAAGACGACTCCCGTAGAGATCGAAATAAATGCGATCCGGCGAGGGGACGCGTCCGGCTTCATACTTGATCTCATCGCCAACATCGATTGCGATCCGCGTGTAGTCGGGCGTTGACCAGTAGCGCAGACTTGTAACCAAGGGAAGACCCTTACGTTTGGTCGGCGTCGCCTTCAGAGCAGCAGGCTTGGCTTTTGTCTCTTGCTCATCCTGCTGATCACCCTCTTCACCGCGCGCTGTGCCGCGTTTCGCGGACGCAACTAGCTCCTTCTCGGTCTCTGCATGCTTGCGCGCCGGATGATTGACTTCATCATCCATGTCGCGCAGGGCGGCTTTCGCATTCTCGGCAAGCGGATGGTGCGGGTACCGTTCCAGGAAATCTTCAAAAGTCGTTTTTGCCGCGTCTTTATCGCCCAGGTCTTCGCGATAAATCTGGGCAATACTCAGCAGCGCTTCAAATCGATATTTGCTTCCCGGGTACTCGCGCCCGAGGAACTCATACTGGCCAATGGCAGATTTGAAGCCTTTCTCGTCATTGTCCAGCCGAGCCTTTTCCGTGAGCAGATCGCCAACCGCCAGCACGCTGGCATCGGCGCGCGTGGAAGTCGGCGCTATGTGATAGACCTTGCGAAATGCATCGATCACGCGGTCATAATCTTCCGGGCTGCGCTGCGATTCAGGACGCCCATTCAGCGCTTCGCGCATCTCGAGAGCCTTGTGATACTGCTCGAGTGAGAGATGCTTTTTGCGCGCAACACTGGCGTGCGTCGGAGTGGCGATCAGGAGAAGGCTGGAAGCGAGCAGTGCCGCGATGGAGAAATGACGAAAGGTTCCGCTGGAATGTCCCGATGCTTTCTTCATCCCTGTCTCCGCCCCCGGATAAGGCGTGTATAGCCATGTTACTGCCGGCCAGAGCAGGGAAACCCGCGAGGTACCCTACTCGATATCGCTGACCGACAGATGTCCTTCGGCGTCCCGTTTGAACTCCAGCGGGTGGCCAACTGTGAACTGGCGTGTGTTGTTGGATGCGTACAGTTGCGTAATGCGCTTTACGTAATTCTGAGTCTCTCGATATCGCGGGATGCCCCGGCTGCGTTGCACCGCGGTGCTACCCGCGTTATATGCCGCCAAGGACAGCGCCACATTCCCGTGATAGGAATCGAGTAATTGCTTAAAGTGCCGCACGCCGGCATCGACGTTCTGCGCCGGATCATACGGACTCGTCACGTTCAGTGACTTCGCCGTCGTTGGCATGAGCTGCATCAGGCCAATCGCGCCCTTGCGCGAGCGCGCCTGCGGATTGAAATTGGATTCAACTTTGATAATTGCGCGGACCAAATTGGGATCGACATCGTGCCGCATTGCGGTCTCTTCGACGATCTTGTCGATCATCTGCGTGTCAGCGGACGTCGGCGGTACATCAAGTCTGCTGCGAAGCATTCCAGCAGCACCAGGATTCTGAACCTGCTGCTGCGATGCGGCGAGCAGAGCGTTTCCGGCGGCCATGAAACGGGAGTCTTTGTATGCGGCTTCACGCAGCAGACGCCGTACCTCATTGGCAGCGGAGTGCGCCGCTTTCATCGAATGCGAGTACATCGGAGGCACTGGCTTCCAGCGGTTTTCCCGATTGCTCCAATACAACATGCCGGAGTCCTTCGGGCGTGCGGGTTCCGCAGCCTTTTCCGGCGCGTTCTCGTAGACCAGGCGTCCGTCACTGGTGTAGGTGGCGACGATGCCCTGAGCGCGCGCTGATGGGCTGATGCTGACGAGCAGCAATGTGGGGTACAGGATTGAAACCAGGCGCTTAGTCATTCCATCTCCAGAGGCCTATTTGCAGGCCGATCCGGTCCAACAAGAACCTCATTCCACGGCACTTAGCGCCTCTCTTGTGCTGTGCGGGCGCTCGTGCGCGGCTTCACCCGAGCTTCTAATCCTGACGGAGAAAACACTTCCAGAGCAGTTGGATTATAGGTCGCCTGTTTCAGCCGGAGCAATAACCAGAAGGACATGACTCAGCAGGGTGAACAGGGTAGAAAAGCCGAAGCGGTCTAGAGAAACCGGCAGAAATTCCGGAGCGGGATGCGATAGTTACCGAGGTACCCGCTTGAGCAATAGGCGCTTCAGGGAGTTTGGAACCAAACGTGGAGCCGGCCGCCCCCGGCCTGGTTTGGTCGCAATTTCGTGACTGTGTGATTTCGTGATTTCGCGATAGAAAACCGAGAAAATCACGAAATCGCGAAATCAGGAAATCACGAAATTCCCAAACACCCGGCCGAGGGCGGCCGGCGGCACGTCAGCCGACGGTTTGCGTACGCTCTTTCTCAATTTCTTCATGCGGCTCCTTCCACCCAGGCAGGACATTGCTTCCCGTTATGAGCCGCGCTCCCGATTGCCAGCTCAGGTACTGCCAGGCCCAGTTCAACAGGACGAAGAAGCGATTGCGATATCCGATCAGATAAATCAGGTGAATGAAAAGCCAAGCCGCCCAGGCAATGAATCCAGAGAGGTGGATCTTCCCGATCTGGGCAATGCCTTTGCTGCGACCAATAGTCGCCATGCTGCCTTTGTCCCAATAACTGAACGGCTGGCTGGGCTCGCCGGAGACGCGCCGCTTGATCTCCTTCGCAACGTATTGCCCCATCTGGATCGCAACTGGCGCGACCCCTGGGACCGGAGCGCCATTCTGCTCAAAATGAACCAGGTCGCCGATCACAAAGATCTCGGGATGACCGTCGATATTCAACCGATCATTCACGAAGACCCGCCCACTTCGATCAAGCTTCGCACCAAGCGTCTGGCCTAGAGGCGATGCCTTTACGCCGGCAGCCCACAGCGTGACTGCCGATTCAATGCGCTTACCGCCCACCCAAACGGCTCCCGGCTCGACGTTCGTGACCATGGTGCTGGTGTGAACCTCAACTCCGAGCTGCTCGAGTTGCTTTTGCGCGCTTGCTGATAGATCTTCCGTATAAGCCGGCAAAACACGAGGTCCACCTTCCAGAAGAATCACGCGTGCACGTCGCGGGTCGGTACCGTGGAAATCTCTGTTCAGTACATGCTTGGCAATTTCGGATATCGCTCCGGCAAGCTCCACGCCGGTTGGGCCGCCGCCTACGATCACAAAATTCAGCGGCCGCTGGAGGCCGTCGAGCAGCGATTCTCGTTCCGCGAGTTCGAACGCCAGCAGAACCCGCCGACGAATTTCGGTTGCATCTTCAAGGCTCTTCAAACCAGGTGCGAACGCCTCCCACTCGTCGTGTCCGAAATAGGAATGTGTTGCGCCGGTCGCAATTACCAGATAGTCATACACGACATAGTCGCCGCCTTCGAGGTGTACCATCCGGCGCTCAAGATCGAGACCGATGACGTTTCCAATCAGAACCTCGATGTTCTTCTTTCCATGAACGGCGCTCCGAATCGGTGCTGAGATGTCAGCCGGAGAGAGCGCGGCCAGCGCGACCTGATAGAGCAGAGGTTGAAACGTGTGGTGATTCTTGCGGTCAAGCAGAAGCACGCGCACATTTGCGTTTGCCAGGCCGAGCGCGGCTTTAAGTCCACCAAAGCCGCCGCCGATTACGACTACACGGGGCAGGTATGTCGAACTTGCTGCCGAAGAGGTGTGCGGGCTTTCGCGTTCCATGCTTATTCGATGTCCCAGGGCAGGTGAAGTGACCGAAAGTAATGTGAACTAAGTAGCTGCCCCGATTGTACGGCTAAGGTCGTCATGCTAACTTTCGCCAAGCTTCCACCGTTCGCCAAGGCGGACGATTCGCGCGCCACAGGTTAGAGCCCGAACATTTACGCCAAAGTGCGCCGACCAAGGGATAGACGATGAACATCGATGATTTGCTCCGGATCGCCATGGATCGCAAGGCGTCCGACTTGCACTTGAAGGTTGGCAACTTTCCGCACATTCGCGTGGATGGCGAACTCGTGCCGCTAAGCGAGCAATCACGTACCTCCGCCGAAGACATGTTGAACATGGCCTTCAGCATGATGTCGAACCGGCAGAAGCAGAAATTCAAAGAGACGGCCGAACTCGATATGGCATACGGCGTCGCCGGCCTCGGACGATTCCGTGTGAACGTCTTCCAGCAGCGCGGCAATGTGGGACTTGTGCTGCGCGTGATCCCCACTAAGATTCGCGTTCTCGACGAACTCTATTTGCCCAAAGTAATCGAGAAAATCTGCGACGAAGCTCGCGGACTCGTTCTCGTGACGGGTGTTACCGGTTCGGGAAAATCGACGACCTTGGCGGCCATGATTGATCGCGTGAACTCTCTCCGCCCTGAGCACATCATCACCATCGAAGACCCGATCGAATTCCTTCATCGTGACAAGCGCGGATTCGTAAACCAGCGCGAAGTCGAAGTTGATACACCGTCGTTCGCATCGGCGCTTCGCGCCAGCTTGCGTCAGGACCCGGATGTGATCCTGGTCGGCGAAATGCGCGATCTGGAAACTATCTCGACCGCGTTGCACGCCGCCGAAACCGGCCACATGGTCTTCTCCACGCTCCACACCCTGGATGCAGTGGAAACCATCAACCGTATCATTTCGGTCTTTCCACCGCCGGAGCAGAAGCAGGTGCGCATGCAGCTTGCGGCCACGCTGAAGGCCGTCATCAGCCAACGCCTGGTGCGCAAAGCGGATGGCAACGGTCGAGTGCCCGCTGTCGAAGTGCTCATCTCAACAGCATTCATTCGTGAATGCATCATTACACCCGAAAAGACACGCATGATTCGCGAGGCGCTGGCGGCCGGCACTTCCCAATATGGAATGCAGACCTTCGACCAGTCACTCTACGATCTATATCAGCAAGGCCTGGTCACGTACGAGACCGCGCTTGAAAACGCAACCAATCCCGACGATTTCAAGCTCAAAGTACAGGGCATCGGCTCTACGGCAGACGCCGCTCGCGAGCAGATGGAAGCCGCGGGTTTCGGCAGGTAGTCGCTTTTTGTTTGTCATTCCGTCTATAACCACGAGAATCTTGTCAAGCACGTTTTGAGCGACACGAATCCCGCAGCGCGGACGAGGATGTTTGCGAGCCGCGCTTTTCCCTTCTTAGGAAGGGGTTGGTTTTGGCTTTGGTGTTGCTCATTTGCTTAAGTACCAAGTAGCTCGTGACTTTGCGTTGAATCAGATGGTAGGACGCAGGTTTGCCTGGTTCTA
>Ga0209810_1000665_pt1 | contig 67940 bp, 68 predicted proteins | sample Coa_R1_7_FD_187159 | JGI IMG/M metagenome (GOLD analysis project Ga0209810, IMG submission 187159) | Surface soil microbial communities from Centralia Pennsylvania, which are recovering from an underground coalmine fire - Coalmine... | ecosystem: Environmental > Terrestrial > Soil > Unclassified...
CTGCCACCCAGCGGATGCTCGGCGCCGCCGTCACCCGCAGCGCGGCCCAACGGGCCGATCGCGAAGCGCTTGACGACAAGCCGACATCCGCTATCTCGCTCGGGGGTTGACACACGACGTCTCATGCCACCCGCTCCGCTTCCCGGTCAACTTCGCGCTCCTGATCGCGGCGTTCGAGCTCATGCCGCACCTCCGCTAGCTGCCGCTCGGTGCTGCGCAGCCGCTTGGCCATGATCCCGACGTAGATCAGGATCAGCGCCACGAACACGATGTACGCGCCCGCCACGTACTTGCCCGCGGTGTGCAACGGGAGCGCGGGCGCGGCTGCGACCAGCATGCTCATGACGGAGCGGCGCTGCGTCGAAGCGGTGCCACGGCGTCCTCGCCAACCAGCGAGCGCCGCAGCCGCCGCAGCTGCATACGGGCGTCCTTGGCTGCCATCTCGTACTTCCACAGGGTCGCGTACAGCAGCGCCGCGCCGGCCAGCGACACCAGGAACGTGAGACGCATCGGGCCCGGGAGGTTGCCGCCGGTGAGCGTGAGCACGCGTGGATGCACGAACTGCTGCGCCAGTCGCACCGCGATGAAGTTCAGCGGCACGAACGCGCCCGCGACGATCGCGAACACGCTCGCATACCGCGCCTGACGCTCGGGATCCTCGATCGAGAAGCGCAGCGGTTGATAGGTGGCGAACAGCAGCAGCACGATCAGGAACGACACGAGCGTCGGCTCGTTCCACACCCACCAGTGCCCCCAGGAGGCCTTCGCCCAGATCGAGCCGGTGATCAGGCCGCCGACGCCGAAGATCAGCGCCATGTGGATCGCGACGTAGGAGCGCATGTCGTAGCGGCGATCGCCGGTGCGCAGGTGCGCGATGCCGAAGATCCCACCGAGGATGAATCCGCACAGCGAGACGATCGCCAGCGGGACGTGGATGTAGAAGATCTTCTGGATGAACCCCTGGTCGGCGTCGAGCGGCGCGTAGAAGAACACCAGCGCGAGCGCGACGGTGATCGTGACGATCGTGGCGAGCGAGAGGCCCTTGAGGCCTTTCGCGTAGGTGGTCAACTCCGCTAGTCCTCCAGGAGGAAGTCGAATACCGCGTATGCGAGGAGGGCGAACACCACATCATAAAGTGCGAGGATCAGCAGCCACTTGGCTGGGGGCGCTCCGGAGGCGTGGCTGTTCAGCAGCGGACCGATGGCCCGAGCGGTGCCGATCAGCGCGGGGATCAGCAGCGGCAGCCCGATCACGGGACCGATTAGATCGCGCGCCCGGGTCTGGACTGCGATCGCCGACACCAGCGTTCCCACGATCGACAGCGCGAGGTTGGCGAGCGCCAGCACCGCGACCAGCCCAGGGAGGCTGGCCCCGAGCGACGGCGGGCGCAGCAGCACCGCGAATGCCGGCATCGCGATCACCTCGAGCACCACGAGGTAGACGTACAGCGCCGCCGCCTTGGCGAGCAGCAGTGCGGTGCGGTCGACCGGCGCCAGCAGGAACGCGTCGAAGCCGCCCTGCTCGCGCTCGGCCACGAACAGCCGGTTGATCGCGAGCATCGACGCGAGCAGCAGAGTCGCGGTCAGCACCCCCGCGGCCAGCTGTCCGTTGAGCGTCGCGCGGTCCAGCGCGAAGTGGAAGATCACGAACGCGACCAGCGAGAACAGCACCATCGCCGGCACCGTCTCGAGCGCACGCAGCTCGAGCAGCAGGTCCTTGCGGAGGATCGCGATCGCGGTCTTCACGCGTATAGGGCGTTAATCGCGTCTTGTTTGAGCTCGACGGGCCGCATCAGAAACTCCTGATGCCCGTCCTTCAGGCCGAGGACGAGATCGGCTTCGCTCACCGCTGCCTGGGGATCGTGGCTGGTGATCACGCGCGTGCGGCCGCTAGCGCGCCCGATCAGCGGCTCAACCAGCTGCGCCGCAGCCGGGTCGAGGTTGGCCCGCGGCTCATCAAGCAGCAGCAGCTCCGGGGCGTGGAGAACCGCCCGGCACACCGCCAGGCGCTGCACCATCCCTCGGGAGAGCAGCCGCACCGGATCGTCGGCGCGGCGCTGCATCCCCACTGCTGCGAGCAGCTCCTCGACCCGGGCGAGCTCGATCCGCCGCAGGCGCGCGTGGTAGATCAGGTTCTCGCGGCCGCTCAGGTCGCGGTACAGCAGCGGTTCGTGCGCGAGCAGGCCGACCTTCGAGCGGACCGCGAACGCCCGACGCGGAAGCGGCTCGCCGAAGACGGCGGTGTCGCCGGCGTGCGGGCGAAGTAGCGTCGCCAGGATCCGCAGCAGCGTCGACTTGCCGGCGCCGTTGCGGCCCAGCACGGCGAGGGTGGTCCCCGCCTCGACGCGGACGCTGAGCTCCCGCAGCGCGGTCCGCTCACCGAAGTGACGCGTGACACCGCGCATGTCGATCGCCGGCTGATCAGCGGGCGTGGGTTCGGACACCTGGTGGACGGTGCAACGTCTCGACGGCATGGCGCAGCACCGGGGCGATGATCGGAAACAGCTGGTGGATCGAGTTGGGACTGCCGGGAAAGTTGATGATCAGCGTCTGCCCTGCGATCCCCGACACGCCGCGGCTCAGGATTCCCATCGGCGTGTGCCTGACCGACTCGGCTCGCATCGCCTCGGCGAAACCAGGCGCGTCGCGGTCGATCACTGCTCTTGTTGCCTCGGGAGTGACATCGTCCGGGGTCAGGCCGGTGCCGCCGGTCGTGAGGATTAGCGACGCGCCTGACTCGACGTGGCGACGCAGCGCTGCTTCGATCGCTCCGCGGTCGTCGGGCAGTATCTCCCGCGCAACGACCTCGGCACCGGCCTGCACAGCCAGCTCGGCGAGGGCGTGGCCGGAGAGATCCTCGCCACTACCGTTTGCAACGGAGGTCGAGATCGTGAGAATCACTGTCTTCACGCTTGCGCAAGCATATGGTCGGTTCTGTGCTACGGAAGGGAAGGCGCCTCGCCGGAGTCCTTGTTGGTACCGAAAGCAGTTTCCACATTGGAGGTCTTGAACGTGAGAACGGCAATTTCTAAACACGCACTTCGGTTGATGAGCGCGGCGGTGCTGGTGCTGGCGCTCGCGGTCGCCGGGTGCGGCGGCGGGTCGTCGAGCTCGTCATCCTCGTCGTCAACTTCCACACCGGCCGCGTCGACGCCGGCCACGACGTCGACCAGCTCGGGCACGTCGAGCATCCCCCAGGGTCCGAACGCGGGCGACGGCGACGCCGACAACCAGGGCGGCCCCAGCGATGGGGACGGGAACCTCTAGGGCGCTTTTCGCCGCTCTTCTCGCGATCGCGTTCGCCGGGTGCGGCGGCTCGGGTGGGCCCGCATCGAGGTCGACCGTGCCGACCCCGGCGGGCCCGGCTAACACGGGCGCGTTCGCCTGGCTGCGGCCCGGGCCTGCACCGTCCGGATGGCTTTCGGCGACGCTGCCGAGCGGTGCCGTGATGGCCTACCCGCCGTCGTGGCGCGGGGTGAAGGGCGATCGCGGGACGGCGTCCGCCGCGCTGCTGGGAAGCCACGGCCGCTACCTCGGCTACCTCAACGTAACACCGCGTCAGGGACCCGAGTCGCTGAGCGACTGGACCCGCTTTCGACCGGCGCACAACGTCGATGAGGGGGATCGCGCCGTGCACGTCATGGCGAGCGCTGCGGGGTTGCGGTTTCGCACCGGCCGGGGTTCGTGCGTGCAGGATTCCTATGCGACGGAGACCGGCGCCCACTACGTCGAGATCGCGTGCCTGGTGGCGGGCTCGCATGCCAGCACCGTGATCGTCGGCGCCGCGCCGCCCTCGGCGTGGGCGTCGAGCGGGCCGCTGATCGAGCGCGCGATCTCGGCGGTTACGACGTGAACGGGCGGACTGAAGTCTCAGCGCGCCGCGGAGTCGCGGCGCCACTCGCCTGAGCGACCGCCCGACTTCTCGAGCAGCACAACTTCCGCGATCTCGACACCGCGCTCGAGCCCCTTGACCATGTCGTAGACGGTCAGCGCGGCCACCGCGGCGGCGGTCATCGCCTCCATCTCGACCCCGGTCTGGGCGGTGGTGCGGGCCTCGGCGTTGAGCACGACGACGCCGGCGGCAGCGTCGATGTCGGCTTCGACGCCGACGAAGCTCAGCGGCAGCGTGTGGCACAGCGGGATCAGCTCGGCCGTCCGCTTGGCGGCCTGGATCCCCGCGATCCGGGCGACGCCGAGGACATCGCCCTTGGGTGCGTCGCCTCGGGCGATCGCCTGCGCGGTCGCTGGGGAGACCCTCAGCGTCGCCCGTGCCAGCGCCCGTCGCTCGCTCTGCGGCTTGTCCCCCACGTCGACCATCCGGGCGCGGCCGCGCTCGTCGAGGTGCGTGAGCTCAGGCCGTGGCATGGACCCGCATCGCTGACTCGATCAGCTCGCGGACGCCCTCGATGTCGCCGCCGCGGATCAGCTCGATCGGGTCGGGTTCGCCGTTGACGATCGACTCGAAGAACTCCTTGCGGTCCTGGTAGGTCGGCAGCGTCGCCTTGGCCCAGCCGCGGGCGTCGTTGAGCAGGATCGCGAGCAGCGCGTAGGGCTCGCCGAACAGCTCCGCGATCTCGCGCTTCATCCTCTTGGCCAGTGCCGGCGAGGCGCCGGCGGTGGAGATCGCGATCGCCAGCGGCCCGGTCCTGACGATCGCCGGCAGGATGAAGTTGCACAGCGGCGGGACGTCGACGACGTTGACCAGCATCGAGCGCGCCTCCGCGTCCTCGAACACGGCGATGTTGACGTCGGTATCGCTGGTCGCGGCGATCGCCAGCAGGCAGCCTTCCAGGTCCTGCGCGCGGTACTCGCGCTGCTCCCAGCGGATCGATCCCTCGAGCGCGAGCTGGACCAGCTCGGGATTGGCATCGGGCGCGACCAGGGTCACGTCGGCATCGCACGCGAGCAGCCCCTCGACCTTCTCGAGCCCGACCTCCCCGCCCCCGATCACGGCGGCGCGGCGCCCCTTCAGCCGCAGGCACGCGATGTAGAACGGCGTCTTGAGCATGTCCTGCACGCACGACTGGTCACAGACGCCGCGACGCAGCTGGCAGACGCATTCCTTTCCCCGGTAGGCCTGGGCGGGCATGGTGATTACAGGGTACCGGCGGGTCCGCCCCGACTCGCGGCCTCAGGAGCGGCGGATCGCGTCCCTCGCCAGACGCGCACCGAGCTTCAGCAGCGGGCCGGCGCCGGCACGCACCGCACCTGCCCTGATCGACGGCCTGCCGTACAGGATCGTCGCGGTCTGACGCAGCGCCTTGCCCAGCGTCTCGTCGTAGGGATGCCACCACGGATCGCGGACCGTCGAAGGCTCCCACACGCGCAGCTTGATGTTCACGCATTCGTACAGCCCGAACTTCGAGTGAGTGCGCCCCAGCCCCGACTCCTTGACCCCACCCCACGAACACTGGCAGGCGCCGTGGCTGAACATGTGGTCGTTGATCCACACCATCCCGCTCTGGAGCTCGCGCGCGATCCGCTCGCCCTTGCTCCTATCCGAGGTCCAGACGGATGCGCCGAGGCCGAACCGGGAGTCGTTGGCGAGCGCGATCGCCTCATCCTCGGAGTCGACCACGACGATCGGGAGCACTGGTCCGAAGATCTCCTCGCGCATGATCCGCATCTCGTGCGTGACGCCCGTGAGCACGGCTGGCGCGTAGAAGTCGCCGTCTAGCCCGGGTGGTGGGTCGACGGGTCCGCCGCAGCACAGCGTGGCGCCGGACGCCACCGCGTCGTCGACCAGCTCACGCACGATCTCGTACTGCTCGTGCGAGACCATCGGACCGATCTCGGTGTCCCACTTGATCGGGTCCCCCACCCGGAGTTGCTGCGCCGCCTCGACGACCCCGCTGATGAAACGCTCGGAGACCTCGCGCATCACGTACACGCGCTCTATCCCCGAGCAGGTCTGGCCGGCGTTGGCGAAACCGCCCCACGCCGCGCCGGCGACCGCGTGCTCGAGGTTCACATCGCCCAGCACGATCATCGGGTCCTTGCCCCCGAGCTCCAGCACCGAGCCCTTCAGCTGCCGGGCGCACGCCTCGCCGACGCCCCGACCGGTCTCGACCGAGCCGGTGAAGAACACCTTCGCGACCGTCGAGTTGACCAGCGCCGAGCCGGTGCCCGGGCCATGAACCACGCGCAAGAGCCCTTCCGGAACGCCGGCGCGCTCGAACACCTTGCGGATCCGCTCACCGATCAGCGGCGTCAGCGTGGCCGGTTTCAGCACGACGCCGTTGCCTGCCATCAGCGCCAGCGCGACCTCGCCGAACGGGATGCTCCACGGGTAGTTCCAAGGCGCGATCACGGCGATCACCCCGAGCGGCTCGTACACGAACGCGGAGCTCTTGGTCCTCAGGAACACCTGCGGCATCGCGATCGGCTCGTCCGCCAGCAGCGCGACCCCCTCCCGCGCGATCCAGCCGAGCGCGTCGATCGTCGGCAGCACCTCCATCGTGAACGCCTCGTTGCGCGGCTTTCCCTGCTCGCGCACGATCAGGTCGCGGATCTCGTCGCTTTCGTCGATCAGCACCTGCGCGGCTCGCTCGAGGTAGCGCGCGCGGTCGGACAGCGTCAGCTGTGCCCAGAACGGCTGGACCTTGGCGACCGCGTCGACGACCGCCTGCACCTCGTCGGGTCGCGTTACGGGAACGGCCCCGATCCGCTCGCCCGTGGCGGGGTTGAACGAGTCCAGTTGGACCGTAGGCGCGGCAACCTCCACGCGGGCGGAGGTTACTCGTGCGCAAGCAATGACCGCTCCGTTCCGTTAACCCGCTGTCGGGGATCATGCGGACGGTCGATCCCGCCGGTCGGTCGTTCGCAATCCCCGACTCCAACTGTGGGGGCACAGTGCCGGCGCGGCACCGGGGCGCGCCGGCTAAAGCTGGGCTCGCGCGTGGCGGGCGCGTTTTCGAGTCAGGCGCGACCGCGGGCGCGGCGAACCTGCTCGAGCTTCTCGCGTAGCGCGGCCTCGGCCTCGTCCGGGTCGTAGAAGCGCTTGCCGATCGTCCCGTCGGGCATCAGCTCCTGCGGCGAGATGTGACCCGGCCGGTGGTGCGGGTTGTCGTAGTTGTGATCGCTGCGCGTGGATGAGCGCAGGTGCGGCGGCGGCGGCTCGGCGCCGTGCTCGCGGATGTGCTCCCGGGCAGCGCCGATCGCTCTTTTGGCGGCGTCCGATTTCGGTGCAAGCGCCAGATATATCGCCGCCTGCGCGAGCGCGAACTGGCACTCGGGCATGCCGACGTGTTCCACCGCCTGCGCAGCCGAGGTTGCAACGACGAGCGCCTGCGGGTCGGCATTGCCGATGTCCTCGGAGGCGAGCACCACCATCCGCCGCACGATGAACCGCGGGTCCTCTCCTCCCTCGAGCATCACCGCCAGGTAGTAGAGCGACGCGTCGGGATCCGAGCCGCGGGCGGCCTTGATCCAGGCCGAGATCGTGTCGTAGTGGCGGTCGGCCTGACGGTCGTACAGCAGCGCTCGGCGCTGGAGCGCGTCCTCGGCGTGAGCGAGCGTGACCGGTTCACCGGCGCCCGCCGCCTCGCACGCCAGCTCGAGGCCGTTGAGCGCGGTCCGCGCGTCGCCGCCGGAGCGCTCGGCGAGGAAGTCGAGCGCAGCCGGCTCGATCCGCTCGGGCGCTCCGCACTCGCCCCGTGCAACCGCCCGCTCGAGCAGCGTGTGGATCTGCGCTGGTGTGAGCGCCTCCAGCTCGTACACGTGCGTGCGCGACAACAGCGCCGAGTTGACCTCGAAGTACGGGTTCTCGGTCGTCGCGCCGATCAACGTCAGCAGCCCGTCCTCGACGGCCGGCAGCAGCGCGTCCTGCTGGGCCTTGTTGAACCGGTGGATCTCGTCGAGGAAGAAGATCGTCCTGGTGGAGCTGGTCGCGAGCCGTTCTCGCGCCCGCTCGATCACCGCCCGTACTTCCGCGCGGCCGGCCTGCACGGCGCTCTCCTCCTCCAGCGCGGCGTAGGCGGCCTGCGCGATCAACCGCGCGAGCGTCGTCTTGCCACTGCCCGGCGGCCCGTGGAGGATCATCGAGTGCGGCCGGCCCTCCTCGATCGCGCGCCTGAGCGCCGAGCCGGCCGCCAGCAGCCGCTCCTGTCCCACGAACTCCTCGAGCGTCCGCGGCCGGATGCGGGTGGCCAGCGGCGCGCCGGCGCTGACCGCGGTGGACGCACGCGCGGGTGGCTCGTCGGTTGGAAAAAGACGCTCGATGCATGAAGTATGGGGCGATGGGGTCGGCGGGGTGCTTGGTGGGCCGCCGCACGGAGGGGGTGGGAAGAAACTATGCGAGGGCCGAAGTTTGATCCCACGGCCCCCTGGCATCGGGCCCTGGCACCGGGCCCCGCCGCAGCGGACCCGGCGCAGCGGACCCGGCGCATCGCCCCCGCCGCAGCGGACCCGGCGCAGCGGACCCGGCGCATCGCCCCCACCGTCCTGCTAGCTTGCACCGGAAAGCGGTGCGGCAAGGGACTGTGCGTCTGTGGTCGGTCGCGGCGACGGCAATGGTGCTCGCCGCACTCACGGCTGCCCCGGGCGCAGCGGCGACCGCGACGGCATCCGCCGCCCCGGCGGCATCCGCGACCGCGACCGCATCCGCCGCCCCCGCCCCCTTCCGCGTCGGCGCCGCGGTCGCGACGATCAACCCCACCTACCCCGTATACATGGGCGGCTACGGCGGGGGGCCGAAGGGCGGCACGATCGCCCGACACATCGATCCGCTCACCGGCAAGCCGGAGGACTTCACGGTCCGGGCGATCTCGATCACCGGCAGCGGCGGCCGCACCGTCGAGTTCGCGACCGTGGACACCCAGGGCTACTTCGCCGGCTATCAGGAGGGCCCATACGGGATCTCGAACGTTCGAGCCGCGGTCGCGGCGTATCTGCAAAGGCACGGCGATCCGGCCGCGACCCCGGCCGCCGTGATCATCTCCTCCGAGCACGAGCACGCGGCACCGACGGTGATCGGCATCTGGGGGCCGCCCTCGCATCAGCTCCCCTATCTCAAGGAGGTCGCGGCGAGGCTGACCTACGTGCTGGAGCACGCGTACGCGAGCGCGCGCCCGGCGACGATCACCTGGGGCGAGGGCAGCGCGCCGTGGGTCGCCGACCGGGTGATCGCCGAGGGCAACGCGTTTGAGGGCTGGCCTCGCGACGGCTCGCTCGGCGCGCTGTGGGCCCGGGACGCGCGCACCAACCGGACAATCGCCGTGTACGCGTCCGAGCCCGGCTACCCGAACATCGTCTACGGCCCGGGTGACCTGCTGGGACGCAATGGCAAGACCGGCGCGGTCCTCTCGAGCGATTTCCCCAACTACGCCGACGCCTATATCGAGCGGCGGCTCGGCGGGATCGCGATCGTCACCGACGGCACGCTGGGCAACCAGACGAGCGCGCTTCAGACCGACAACCTCCCGAGCCCGGACCTGCCGCCCGCGCACGGCATGCGCCAGACGCGCGCGTTCGACGACATCGTCCACGTCGGCGAGCTGATCGGGAACCTGGTGCTGGGGGCGCTCGCTCGCGGTCATGCAATCGGCCGGCCGATCGTCAGATCGGCCGAGCAGTACGTGCAGACGCCGATCGACAATCCCGCGCTGGTCGCGCTTGACGAGTTTGAGCCGGTCGGCGGCGATGCGCTGTTCGCGACGATCACGGGCGGCACGATCTACGGCACCGACCGCGCATTCACGCCGCCCTACGGCACCGGCGCGCTGCTCGACACGTGGGTCACGGCCTTCCGGATCGGCGATCTCGTGTTCCTCAGCATGCCGGGCGAATTCTTCCCTGAGATCCACGCTGCATGGCAGCAGGGAATCCACGGCGCCGCCGGCAACTTCGTGATCGGAGCCGCCCAGGACTTCCTCGGCTACGAGTATCCGGCGTACGCGTTCCCGTTCACGCTCGAGGGCTCAGACGAGCACATCTTCAACCCTAGCCTGACGCTCGGCGATCAGGTCGTGACCGCCGGCGAGCAAGACGCACAGCAGCTCGGGTTCCCGGTGAACCTCACGAGCAACGCCGAGTTCAGCGCGATCGAGAACGACTACCTCCGCGCTTTCAAGCCCGGTGTGCAATTCATGCCGTTCCCGGACGCCGGTGATATAAGCGCCAGTGGTGGCGGCTTTGCGCCAACGCTCGAGGGCCTCTCGATCGACGCCCGCGCGACCTCGTCGACCGGCCCCTGTGTCGCCGACATCGAGGGCGAATGCCCGCTGAAGCCCTCCCCGATGGGCGCGTTCCACTGGAGCTTCGGCGACGGCAAGACCGCCACCACCAAGCCGCAGGGTTTCGCGCGGGCGTGGTTCTCGCCGTTCATCGTGCACCACTACGTGCATCCCGGCAACTACACGGTGACCGTGACGGCCTCGGACAGCTCCGGCAAGTCAGACCACATGACGCTCCCGATCGCCGTGTATCCCCCGCTGCGCGTGACGATCGTGCGCCGCGGGCGCCGCGCGCTGGCGCGCGTCAGCGGCGGCGACGGAGTGGTGCTCGCCTACCGCTGGTCGCTCCCGGCTGGAAGGACGCTGTACACGCGGGCGATCACGCTCCCGTCCGCGCGGACCCGCGTCGCCGTCACCGTCAGCGACGGGGCTGGCGGGATCGCCGCGGCCACATCCGCGTGAGGCGAGCTCTTGCGGCGACGGTTGGCGCAGCGCTCACGCTCGCGTGCTGCGCCAGCGCCGGCGCGCGGGTGAACACGGTCTCGATCTCGACAGACCAGATCGTGATGCGCACACCCGGCGCGGTGGTGCTGATTGACCGCAACCCGTTCAGGATCCAGATCCGCCGGGCGAACGGCGCGGCCGCGCTGAGCGAGGTGGCAAACCCGGGATCAGCGCCGCTGCCGATGCCGCCGACGGTCGATCCGGTTCCTCCCGGCACCGATAACCCTGCGGCGCCGACGCTGTACGCCCCGCTGGCCTTCCTGGTCGGCACCGACACGCTGCGCCAGTACGAGAGCGCCGTGTGGGACGGGGACCCGATGAGCGGGATGCGTGCTGGTGTGTGGTACGGCGCCCGGCGTGTCGTCAACGCCACCGCCGGCGGCGGCGGCGTCCGCATGACGCTCGCCACCACCGACCCCAGCGGCCGGCGCCTGCTCGTGAGCGTCCGCCCGATCGGCTCCGCCGCGGTGCGCGTAAGCGCGCTCGCCAGTCCCGCCGCCGGCGTGGCGGAGCTCGGCGACTCGTTCTCCTCGGGGGCCGACGAGGGTTTCTTCGGCTTCGGCGGCCGCCACAACGCGCTCGATCAGCGTGGCAACACCTTCTCCAGCTTTGTCGAGGAGGAGAACATCGGCAACCCGGAGACCCAGCCTCCGACCCCCGGCGCGACGCACCTGTTCCCCAACGGCCCGGAGGGCGCCTACTACCCGCAGGCCGAGTTCTACTCCTCACGGCCGTATGGGTTCCTTCTTGCCCAGCCCCAGCTCGCCCGTTTCAAGCTCGACTCCGACCGGCCGGACGCGTGGAACGTAACAGTGTCGGCGCCTTCGCTGGATTACGTGGTGGCACCCGGATCCGCCCCCACCGCGATCGGCACCCTGACGCGGCTGAGCGGCCGCCAGGCGGTACCGCCGCGCTGGGCGCTCGGGCCGATGCTCGACCGGCTCGTCAAGAACTTCGGCGAGACCGAGCAGGACTACGAGTCGAACGTCAGCGCCGACGTCGCCAACATCAAGCGCTACCGGCTCCCCCTGACTGCCTACCGGATCGAGGGGTGGGGCTTTCGCAGCAGCGACAACGACGGCCTCGCGCTGATCACGCACATCAGCTTTGCGATGCAGAAGCGGGTGATCGCCCAGCTGCGGCGACTCGGGATCCATCCGCTCGTCTACCTGCGCTCGTGGATCACGCCCGGCTCTGCGCCGGCCAAGCGCGGGCTGGTGGTGCGAGACGCCAGCGGCCAGCCGTACCAGACGACGGGGACCGTCGGGCATTCGGTCGACCTGCTCGATTTCACCAATCCGGCGGCGGTCCGCTTCTGGAAGCAGGAGGTCGCGAAGGCGCTCGACCTCGGCGCCGATGGCTTCATGCAGGACTTCGGCGAGGAGGTCCTCTACGACATGCACTTCGCCGACGGCGAGACCGGCGTCACGATGCACAACCGGTACCCGATCGACTATGAGCGCGCCACGCGCCAGGAGGTCAGCGCGTACGAGCGACAGCATCCCGGACGGCGGATCTGGTTCTTCTCGCGCGCGGGGTATTCCGGGCTGCCGGGCTCGACGGCGTACGAGGGCGGCAACTTCCCCGGGGACGAGACGACCGACTGGGCCCACGCCTCTGGTCTTGCGGCGCTGACCAGCGACATGCTGAGCCGGGCGGTCGACGGTGCCTACGGCTACGGCACCGACATCGGCGGTTACGCCGACTACACCTCGCCGCCGACGACCAAGGAGCTGTTCCTGCGCTGGGCGGAATGGGCCGCGCTGAGCCCTGTGTTCCGCCTGCATGGATCGGGCCGCAGCGGCACGCACACCCCTTGGTCCTACGACGCGCAGACGGTCGCCGTGTACAAGCAGCTCTCGAGGCTGCACCTGGCGGCGGTGCCGCTGATCCTCCGCCTCTGGCGCCAGGCCGCGCACACCGGGATCCCCGTGACACGGCCCCTGTGGCTTCAGTACCCGGGTGATCGCAGGGCATGGTCCCAGGACCAGGAGTGGCTGCTCGGTCCCGACGTGCTGGTCGCGCCGGTCGTCACCCAGGGCGCCAGCTCGCGCAGCGTCTACTTCCCGCGCGGCTGCTGGCGCGCGCCGGGGCAGCGGACAGTGCACCGCGGCCCGCTCAGCGCGTCGGTATACGCTCCGCTGACGCGGCTGCCCTACTTCTTCCGCTGCGGGACGGCACCGTTCAGGCCATGACCCGTATCCGACGTGTCGCTACGGCAACGTTCTGACCTGGTCGATCTTCCAGACCCCGCTCACTTTTAGTGCGGTGAGCTCGAGGTGCGGGACGCTCCGCGCGCTCTGGGTCAGATAGATCGTTGCCGAGGGGAGGATCCCGTAGATGGCAGTGACCTGCGCGGACTTGACGCGGCTGGCGGGGAACTCGCGCTCGCATACCGCAACGCTGCCGCGGTAGTTGCTGTTCAGGAACGCCTGCGTCATCGACGTCCTGCACATCGACGCTGTCGGGTGCACCGCGCCGGCGACGACTAGGGTCGTGAGCGCGGCGACGTCAGCGGCTGGCAACTTCCCAGCACACAAGGTGAGACCTGCGGACGCCGCCTGTTTGTAGGCAACGACGGACTTGGCATCGATTCGATTCTGGGCTGCGTTGTATGCCTTTAAGTTGTTGCTCTGAGCAGCTGTCTTGGCGTTCTCGAACTCGGTGCTCACCCCCCCCAGGTCCGCGATGAAGGCGTTGAACACGGCCTTGGTGCTCGCCGGCGGAGTGAGCGACCTGAGCGTGGAGATCTCCTGCCCAATCGCCGTCTCGTAGGCGGTCATCAGCGTTACCGCGCCCGCGGCGCTCGGGGTGAAACGGTTGTCGGCGGCGAGCGCCTGGTCGCTGCCCTTTTTGCACGCCGCGTCGGCTTTGGCGGCAAATCCAGAGCTGCTGCTGCTACTGCTGCCGCCGCCGCAGCCGACGAGAATCGCCGCAGCACCGAGCCCGGCGACCAAGAGCCTGTTTGCCCGTAGCACGGTGGATTCCTCTACCACGCGGAGAGGATTCGAAAACAGAAATGTTCGAGCAGGAATAATCGCCGAGCGCGCCCGGGCAGCGGACCGTGCACCGCGGCCCGCTCAGCGCGTCGGTATACGCTCCGCTGACGCGGCTGCCGTACTTCTTCCGCTGCGGGACGACACCGTTCAGGCCATGACCCGTATCCATCATCTGAACTGCGGCACGATGTGTCCACGCGGGCGTGCCTGGATCAACGGCGACGGCAGCGTGCTGGCGGACGCCAGGATCGTGTGCCACGTGCTGCTGATCGAGCTGGCCGACCGCCTGGTGCTGGTCGATACCGGCTTCGGCAGGGACGATGTGGCCAACCCGCGTCAGCTCACGCGGCCGTTCACGGCGCTGATGCGCCCGCGCTTGAACGAGGCCGACACCGCGATCGCGCAGGTCCGCGCGATCGGACTCGACCCTGCGGACGTCCGCGACGTGGTGCTCACCCACCTCGACCTCGACCACGCGGGCGGCCTGCCGGATTTCCCGAACGCAAACGTGCACCTGTTCGCGGACGAGTACCGGGCGATGCGCCGCCCGCCGCTGCGCGAGCGCGTGCGCTACCGCGCCGGCGCGGCGCATTGGGCGCACGGCCCGAAGTGGTCCCCACACGAGCTCGACGGAGATCACTGGCTGGGATTCGAGAGCATCCATGTCCTGCCGGGAGCCGACCCGGAGATCCTGCTGATCCCGCTCCGAGGCCACACGCTCGGCCACACTGCGGTCGCCGTCCAGCGCGAAGGCCGCTGGCTACTTCACTGCGGGGACGCGTACTTCCACCGCGACGAGGTCGCCACCCCGCACAGCTGCCCGCCGGCGCTGCGTCTCTTCCAGAACGTCGTACAGGCGGACGGCAACCTCCGTCACGCCAACCAGGAGCGGCTGCGTGAGCTTGCCCGGCGGCACGGGGAGGAGGTCGAGCTGATCTGCTCCCACGATCCGGTGACGCTCGAGCGCGCGCAGCGCAGCTAGCCGCCCGACGAGCGGCGGCGCTTGCGCCGGTGATGCACCTTGAACGTCATCGGGTTGGAGTTGCAGGTGCGCTCGCTGTCGGCGAGGTCCGAGGGTTTCGCGAGCGTCGGCGGCCCGTGGAAGCGGACGCGTGAATCCAGGAAGTCCGCCATCGTGCGCGCGTTGGCGTCGCGGTAGGTCATCGCGGGGAGGTTCCACTTCGCCTGGATCGTCGCCAGGATCGAGGTGTGGTCGTGGACGACGTTCGTCACCGAGTGCGGTCGCGAGTAGCCCGAGACGGCGACCGCCGGGACTCGCGGGCCGTAGATGTTGTAGCCGCCGCGGACATCGTGAGGCCCTAGCTTCGGCGGGATGTTGTCGGGCGGAATCGCCTTCGGCGGCGGCACGTGGTCATACCAGCCGCCATGTTCGTCGTACAGCCAGACCAGCAGGATCCGCGGCCAAAGCGGTGACTTCAGCACCGCGTTCACGACGCCGCTGACGAAGTTCTCGCCAAGGCTGAGGTCGCCGTTCTCCTCGTCCTGGTTCTGGTTGGAGAGCGCCTGCGTCTGGCTGCCGCCGAACGGGGCAAGGCCGGTCGCGGTCGGCGCGGCGCCGATGTCCGAGTCGACGAAGCTGACCGCCGGGAGATTCCCGCTCGCGCAATCGACGGAGAACTGGTCTACGTGGCGCAGATGCGTGGGATTGTTCTTCGGAATCGACTCGATCACGCCGGTCGCGGGCAGGTCTGTGAAGTAGTCGATCCAGCTGATCTTGTGCGCGTTCAGGCGATCGACAATCGTGCCGTTCGGCGGGTTCTGCGAGATGCTCGAGATGTCGGTGCTGATCAGCCCGAACGCGGTGCCGGCCAGCAGGAAGCGACGGTTCGGGTAGGTCTGACACGGAGCCGAGCAGAACCAGCGGTTGGCGAGGCAGAAGGTCTTGGCGAGCGAGTAGTAGAACGGAAGGTCGGACTGGTCCCAGTAGGCCATCGAGGACTCACCAAGCCGCGCGAAGCCGTCCATACGGCCGTGGTTGATCTCGTGGTGGGTGTCGTTCCAGCTCTGGCTGGCGCTCCCGTTGGGCGTACACAGCGACGGCGCATGCTTGACCGTGATGTAGCCGCCCTTGACCGGGTTTGAGTTGAGCGGGTTGCCGTGGCGGTCGAACCTGAAGCCGTCCGCCCGGGGCTGCCCGTGCCGCGGCAGCATCCCGAAGTAGTTGTCGAACGAGTGGTTCTCCATCATCACGATCACCATGTGATCGAACGGCAGCCTGCTGGTCGGCGTGCCGGCCGGACGGTTCGGGTCCGGGAGCGTGTCGGGCCGCCGGCGGCCGGCCGCGGCCCAGGCGGCGTCGAGCATCTGCGCGTACGGCGATGCGGCCCCGAGCGCGAGCATGCCTCCGCCCGCGCGAAGTACCGACCTCCTCGTGTACCTCCGCTCCAACATTCGGTGCATCGTAGCCGGGACCGGCCTCAGGTTGTTAACGACCAATGATCGCGAGCGCCTGGTCGTGCAGCAGCCCGTTGGTCGCCAGCGCGTCGCCGCCGTCGGCGGTGGGAACGCCGGACAGATCGGTGAACCGGCCGCCGGCCTGCTCCACGATCACCCGTGGCGCCGCCAGATCCCAGAGCGTCACGACCGGTTCGCACGCCACGTCGACCGCTCCCTCCGCGAGCAGCATGTACGCCCAGAAATCGCCGAACCCGCGCGAGCGCCAGCACGACCTCGCAAGCGCGAGCAGCGCGTCGAGCAGCCCGGCCTGCGACCAGTCATCGAGTCCCGGAAAGCACAGCTGCGCGCTCGCGAGCTCGTGCACGGCGGACACCTGCAACCTGCGCGCGTCCTCGCCCAGGCCGTCGTGCACGAACGCGCCCTGATCTCGGGACGCGAACCAGCGGCGATGAAGCGCGGGCGCTGATACAACGCCCGCGGTCAGCTCCTCACCATCCTGAAGCGCGATCAGCGTCGCCCACACCGGAATCCCTCGCACGAAGTTCTTCGTCCCGTCGATCGGGTCGAGGATCCAGCGGCGCGAGCTGTCCGGTGCCGTCGAGACGCCATACTCCTCGCCCACGATCGAGTCGTCCGGCCGCGCGGCGGTGAGGCGCTCACGGATCGCGTGCTCGACGGCCGTATCGGCCTCGGTGACCGGCGTCAGGTCCGGCTTGGTCTCGACCTTGAGATCGCTCGCCAGGAACCGCTCGAGCGTGATCGAGTCGGCGAGCTCGGCGAGCTGGAGCGCGAGCGCCAGATCTTCGGCGAGGCTTGGCATCGGACGGCCATCCTAGATCGCGGCGGCAAATCGGATCCGGGTAGGCTCCCGCGGCAATGGCGGACGACCTGCAGCGCGAGACCACAGAGGTCCTGCAGCGGCTCGTCCAGTTCAACACGGTCAACCCGCCGGGGAACGAGCGCGCGGCGATCGAGTACCTCGTGAGCTACGTCGAGGACGCGGGTTTCGACGTCGAAGTGCTCGCGTGCGTGGACGCGCGGCCAAACCTGGTGGCGAACCTCAACGGCGCCGACGACGGCCCGACGCTCACCTACCTCGGTCATGTCGACACGGTCCTCGCCGATCCGTCCGAGTGGACCCACGATCCATGGTCGGGCGACGTCGCCGACGGCTACCTGTGGGGCCGCGGCGCGCTGGACATGAAGTCGCAGGTGGCGGCCGAAGCTGTGGCCGCCGTCGCGCTCGGCCGCGACGGTTGGCGCCCCGCCCGGGGAACGCTGAAGCTGGTGTTCGTCTCAGACGAGGAGACCGGCGGCGATGTCGGCGCGCAATGGCTGACGAAGACCCACCCCGACAAGGTGCGCTCCGACATGCTTCTCAACGAGGGCGGGGGTGAGGTGTTCGAGTATCGCGGGCAGCGGCGCTACGGCGTGTGCTGCGCGGAGAAGGGGGTCTTTCGCTTCAAGGTAACCGCGCGCGGGGTCGCCGGGCACGCGTCGCTTCCGCGCACCGGAGACAACGCGCTGCTGAAGCTCGGCCCGGTGCTCGAGAAGCTGGCCAACGCGGAGTCGTCGTTCGAGATGACCGAGGGCCCAGCGGCATTGATCGAGGCGCTGGGGGGCGATCCATCGGACCCCGGCGCAGCGCTGCGGCAGGTGGCCGAGACCGATCCGGTGCTGCTGATCTTCCTCGAGCCGATGCTCGGCGTGACGCTCACCCCGACGATGGCGCACGCCTCCGACAAGATCAACGTGATCCCCTCGCGCGCATCGCTGGCGATTGACTGCCGGGTGCCGCCTGGGCTCGGGGAGGACGCCGCTCGGCGGCGGATAGAGCAGGTGCTGGGCGCAGATGCAACGGACCTCGAGGTCGAGTTCACCGAGAAGGTGGTGGGCAACCAATCGCCCGTGCAAAGTGACTTGATGCGCGTGATCGAGCGGTGGGTCAGCGCCAATGACCCAGGCGCGCAGACCGTGCCGGTGATCCTGCCGGGCTTTTCGGACTCGAGGTGGTTTCGCGAGGCGTTCCCGGAGTGCGTGGCGTACGGCTTCTTCCCGACGCGGCACATGGACCTACTCGAGGCGGCGCCACTCGTGCACAGCGCCGACGAGCGAATCGACGTGCGCGATCTCGGATTCGCGGCGGGCTTCTATCTCGATCTCGCCCGGGAACTGCTCGACTGAGGCACCGCCCAGCCGCCGCACCGACCGTGACAGCAGGCCCAGCGCCAGCATCCCGATCCCGATCGCGCTGCCGACGCCAAGCACGGTGCGGGGTCCGAACGCGCGGGCCAGCGGCCCGGCGAGCGCAAAGCCGAGCGGCAGCAGCGCCAGCGAGCCCATCCAGTCCCACGCGCTGACGCGCGAGAGTGCCCGCGGCGGAATGTGGCGGGCCAGCGCGGTCTCCCACCAGATCATCAGCAGCGAGAAGCCGAAGCCGGTGCCGAACGCGAGTGCGGTGACGAGCGGCAGCGGTGCGCCCAGCGCGAACAGTCCGTCCTGAACCGGCCAGATCAGCACGAGCAGCATCCCCGCGAGCAGCGGCCTGCTGGGTCGCCACACGATCGCAACGAGCGCGCCGACGAGTGCACCCGCACCGCCGACGCTCTCGAGCAGTCCGAACACGCCGGCGCCGCCGTAATGGTCGCGCGCGATCACCGGTGCCAGCGCGTACCACTGCGCGTACACAGCGAGGACGGAGCCGGTGAACACCGCGATCGTCACCCACACCCACGTGCGCGAGCGGACCTCGCGCCAGCCGCCGCGCAGGTCGTTCAGCACGGTGGTCCGAGCCGGGGCGGCTTCACCGCGCGGGCGCGGCCTGATCCGGATGAACATCAGCGCTCCGAACAGGAAGGTGGCGGCGTCGAACGAGAATGCTTCGCCGGCGCCGACGCCGAGCACCAGTGCGGTGCCGAGCGCGGGTCCGATCAGGATCGCGAGGTTGGCCGTGGACTCGGTCAGCGCCTTCGCGTCCTGGATCAGCTCCTCGGGAACGGTCTGTGGAATCAGGCCCGTGTAGGCCGGCTGGAAGAACGCCTTCGCCGCTCCGAACACCGCTTCGATCGCGACCAGCTGCCAGACGCTGACCGCGTTCGTGAAGATCAGCGCGGCGACCAGCGCATGCAGGACGAACCGGACCAGGTCCGTGGCGATCATGATCCGGTGGCGCGGCAGCCGGTCGGCCCACACGCCGCCGAACAGCAGCAGCCCCACCAGCGTCAGCGACTGTGCGGCGAGCACCAGACCGAGATCCGTGGCGGAGCCGGTCCGCTGCGTGATGAACAGCGCCAGCGCGACGATGATCACCTGGTCGCCGACCTCGCTGGCAGCCTGCCCGAGGAACAGATATCTGAAGTTTGTGTGGCGCAGGACGCGCAGGTACGGCCTCATTGGATGCTCTCTCGACGGGACGGAACGACGGACGGCGGCGCGACCGCGGCCGGGCTGTCAGCCGGCGGCGGCGCGGGGTGAAGTCACGGTCGAGACGTCGCGAGCATCGCGCTTGCCAGCGTACCACGAGAGGTTGAGCCGTCCGGTTGACCTCCGGGTTCTGAGGTGAGATGCTGGCCGTGTGTCGGGGGCTCTCAGACGCGCGTGCTTGGTCGCCATCTGTTGCTTGGTGCCGCCGGCGTCCGCGAGCGCCGCAAACTGGCCGCAGTACGGGTTCGGCCCCGGGCTGGACGGCTTCAACGCAGCCGAAAGCACGATCGGGCCGGCGAACGTCCATTCGCTGGTGCTGAGGTGGGCGAAGTCGGTCGACTACAGCTCGACGTTCGCCACCGGCGGGGCGGACGGGACGCCGATCGAGGGCGGCGGGTCGGTGTTCGTCGGCACCTCCAACCATCATCTGGAGGCGTTCAACGCGACGACCGGGGCGGGCGAGTGGATCGGCCCGGCGAGGCGCGGCAACATCAGCTTCAACGGCTCCCCGGTGTACGCAAAAGGGGTCGTCTACGAGAATGACCCGGGCGGCGGTCGCGTCTACGCGTTCAACGCCAAGACGGGTCACGTCATCTGGACGTCGGCTCAATACGGCAGCGGCGGCGTCTCGGACACCGGATTGACGCTGGTCGGCAACACGTTGCTCGAGCCTCTCCAGTCGGGACTTGGCGGCAGCGCGCCCGGCGGCGTCGTGGCGCTGAAGGCCTCCAATGGGAAGAAGCTGTGGGAGCTCACGCCTGCCGGCCAGATCAACAACGAATCGGCCTGCGTGGTCGGCAACAGCGTGTACATCCTCACGGGCGGTTCGGGCGGGTCGACCGTCACGGCGATTGCGCTCGGTACCGGCAAGAAGCAGTGGTCGGCGCACTTCGCGGGGTTTTCTACGACCAGCTCCACGTCGGCCGTTGCGGGCGGGCTGCTGCTCGCGCTCGGAACCAACAGCGGCAACGGCCAGCTGATCAAGATCTCGACGACGAGCAAGGGAAAGAAGCTCTGGGCGGTCCCGCTATCGGGAACGCCGTACGGGACGCCGGCGGTTGCCTACGGCGACGTGTTCGTCGGCACGAGCACGAAGGTGTATGCGTTCAAGGCGTCGACGCACGGCCTGCTGTGGAGCGCTCCCGACGATGGTCGCGCGGTCGGCGGCATCTCCGTCGCCGACCACGTCGCGTTCTTCGCCGAGCAGAGCAACGTGACCGGGTCGGGCGTGCTCGTGGGCCTGTCGACCGCGGCCGGCCATCAGCTGTGGTCCGCGAGCCTCGCCAACGACTCCAACAGCGAGCCAGTGGTCGTCAACGGATCGGTGTACGTCACCGATTTCGGAGGCGCCCCCGGCTACCTGTACCGGTTCGCGCTGCTGTAGCCGCTACGCGCGGGGCGGACACTCGAACTTCAACCCGAAGTAATCGAGCGAGTACGGCAGCCGTTTGCTCGGGTCGAGCTTCGGGTTCAGCAGCCTGACGTCGCGATCGCGGATGAGCGTCCCCAGCATCGCCCCGCCGACCTCGAGCGCGATCCCGCTGCCGGGACAGCCCTGGGGGCCGTTGCTGAAGTGGTTGAAGCTCCAGTCGTGCCCGGCGTCGCCGGACAGCCACTGTTCAGGCTCGAAGCGGTCCGCGCGCGCGCCGAGCGCGTCGTGGTCGCGATGGTTGAAGGTGTTGACGATCAGCAGCTGGGTTCCCTGCGGGACCGCCACGCCGTCCCAGTCGGTGTCCTGGATCGTCTCGCGGGAGAGCATCGGCGTCGTGGGCCACAGGCGCATCGCCTCGTGCATGCAGGCGTTCAGGAAGGCCGGGTCCTCGGCAGCACGGCCGCGCTCGGGATCGTGCACCGCCAGCAGCGCCAGGCACCGAAGCGCGTTGATCGCGAGCGTGTCGCCGAGCGCGAACAGCCAGTGGGTGACCTGGCGCTCCGGCTTGGTCCGGTCCGTCGTGGGCGCCTGCGGGAACAGGCCGACGAGGCTTCCGGGCTCCTGCGCGTCGATGTACGGCTGAAGCTTGCGCGTGTAGCGCTCGAGCAGCTCATCGTCGCCACCGCCCGGCGGATTGGCCTTGTCCATCAGCTCGCCGAGCATGCCCGAGAGCTCCTCGTCGTCGGCGGCGCTGTCGCCAAGGATCAGCCCTCGAGTCACCCGCCGGACGGCGCCGTTCCAGGTGTCCCAGTCGAGCTCGTGTGGAAGCTTCGACGCCTCCTCCGCGGACACCGCGCCGATCCGATCCGCCAGCCGGTGCTTCGGCTTGCCGGTATCGAGCACCGCCTCGGTGAACTTCCGCCGGTCCTCCCACTCCGGATTGCGCGAGATCGTCAGCGCGTCCGGCTGAAAATGCTCCATCGCGCTCTTCTTCGGCTCGGGATCCGCCGCGAACGGATCGGGCGAGCGCTCGAGCGCGTGACGGATCGCGTCCCGACCCAGGAGCAGCAGCGCCTCGTCCTTGCCGACGCGGATCCACAGCGGCCCCTCGCCGTAGTTGCGCTTCAGCCCTTCCATGAACCCGACTGCGAATCCGTCGGCGCCGGTCCTGTCGGCGAGCGCGGTGACCGTCCGCCGCCTGCGGAACAGGCCCTGCATCACGTTCGGGACCGCGACCTGCGCCGTGAAGCGCAGCCCCTCGACGAGCGATGCGTGCGGGAAATCGCGGTCTGCCACGTCCGGCGCGCGACCCTAGCAGGGGCTCTGGGAGGGGGGAACTACGTATGTTCGAAACGGGCGTGCTGCTGTAGCGTTGCCAGCAACTCGGGGCTTGTAGCTCTCCGGGTCGGGCGCAATTCGAACCAAAGGGGCCGTGATGTCGAGGTTGAGGTTTGTCCAGTTGTCCGCCGCCGCCGTGCTCGCGGTGGCATGCTCGGCGACGGTTGCCGGCGCGGCGAGTCCCGCGACGCTCAAGACGATCCTGCCAGCAAACCACCGTGCATCGAGCAGTTTCACCTTCCAGATCAAGGGAACGTTCAGCAAGACTCAGCTAACGGGAGCAAGCCCAGGAGCGCGTACGTGATCGCGCTCAGACAGCCCAGCAGCTACGCGTGCCGCTCCACCGAGCCGGCCGACTGGAAGAAGGTCGGTCCCTCGAGGAAGTTCGGATCTCGCTCGGAGAGCACGTCGCCATTCGTCATCCACGCTTCCTGGCCGCCGGCGGGGTTCAGCGCCTCGACGGGTCAGCGGCTGTGCTCCTACATGTATTCACAGGCGCTCGTCAGCAACGGCGACGCGGGTGCGGCAAAGCTGCTGGCGATCTCATTCGTGACCCTGCCGCTGCACTGAGTCTTCACGGCGAAGCTAGGACCCGCAGGCATCACCCGCCGCCACAGCGGCACCGCGACCGCCGACCCAACAGGGGGCGGCTCCAGCCGCCCCCTCTAAAGGGCCTTTAAACTCCCCGCATGGCGACGCAGGTGTCCGCTCGCCTGGATCCCGCGATCTTTCGTCTTCCGGTCGCGCGGATTCGGGACGGCTACTACTCGGACGCGTACTTCGTCTACACCAAGCAGCTCCTCGAGAAGGAGGGGCATCACCCGCGGGTGACGATGCAGGTCTTCCAGAAGCACGATTCGGTGCTGGGCGGGATCGACGAGGCGATCGCGGTGCTGAAGCTGTGCTCGGGCCACAGCGACAACGGCGCGTGGGTCCCGGGCTGGGACCAGCTGACGGTGCACGCGCTGCACGAGGGCGACCGGATGGCCGCCCGCGAGACGGTCCTCACGATCGAGGGTGACTACAGCCTGTTCGCGCACCTGGAGACCGTGTACCTGGGCTGCCTGGCGCGACGCTCGCTGATCATGCGCAACGTGACCGAGGTGGTGGAAGCCGCCCGGGGCAAGCAGATCTTCTACTTTCCCGCGCGCCACGACCACTGGCTGGTGCAGACCGGCGACGGCTGGAGCGCGCACGTGGCCGGCGCGATCGGCGTCTCGACCGACGCCCAGGCCTCCTGGTGGGGCGGGCGCGGGATGGGGACGGTGCCGCATGGGCTGATCGCGGCCTACGGCGGCGACACGGTCAAGGCGGCCACCGTGTTCGCGGACCACTTCCACGGCGAGATGAACATCACGGTCCTCGTCGACTGGGAAAACGACTCAATCCGGACAGCGCTCGAGGTCGCGCGGGCGCTCGGGCCCAGGCTGTGGGGAGTCCGACTCGACACCTCGGAGTCGCTGGTGGATCGCTCGCTGTGGACGGAGATGGGCGGCTTCAAGCCCACCGGCGTGAACCCCAGGCTCGTGGAAAAGGTCCGCAAGGCGCTCGACGACGCCGGCTTCAAGGATGTCTGCATCGTCGCCAGCGGCGGCTTCACGGTCGAGCGGATCTGCGAGTTCGAGGACGCCGGGGTGCCCGTCGACGCCTACGGGGTCGGCTCTTCGTTGATCCGCGGCGAGAACGACTTCACGGCAGACGTCGTAATGGTCGATGGAAGACCTTGCGCGAAGGTGGGACGGGGGTACGCGCCGAATCCACGACTGGAAAGGGTTGAGTAGACGGCCGTTCCTGCCGACCTAATCAGGTAGCGCTAATGACCTTCGCAAACTTCCTGTGGGAGCCCGACGTCCAGACGTTCATGCTCCACTGGCTGCCCATCCTGTTCATGGGGCTGCTGGTCGTGGCCGTGTTCGCGCTGATGCGCTACATGCCGCGGACCAAGCCGGTGGAGATCAAGCCCGAGGCGAGTCCGTCGATCGGCTGGAGCGACATCGCCGGCGCCGACGAGGCCAAGGAGGAGCTGCGCGAGGTGGTCGAGTACCTGCGCGACCCCAAGCGCTTCCGCGACCTCGGCGCGAAGGTCCCCAAGGGAATCCTGCTGCACGGCCCGCCTGGCACCGGCAAGACACTGCTGGCCAAGGCGGTCGCGCACGAGTCGGGCGCGCGCTTCTACTCGCAGTCGGCGGCCTCGTTCGTCGAGATGTTCGCCGGGCTCGGTGCCGCCCGGATCCGCCGCCTGTTCCGGATCGCGCGCCAGCACGCCCCCGCGATCGTGTTCATCGACGAGCTCGACGCCGTCGGTGGCCACCGCGGCATGGACATCAGCGGCGAGCGCGATCAGACGCTCAACCAGCTGCTGGTCGAGATGGACGGCTTCACCTCGCGCAAGGACGTGGTCGTGATCGCCGCCTCGAACCTGCTCGAGAAGCTCGACCCGGCGCTGCTGCGCCCCGGCCGCTTCGACCGCCAGATCTTCGTCTCGCCGCCCGACGTCGGCGGCCGCGAGCGGATCCTCCAGGTCCACTCGCGCAACAAGCCGCTCGCGGACGATGTCGACCTGAAGCTGCTCGCGCGCCAGACCTCCGGGCTGACGGGGGCCGATCTGGCGAACATCTGCAACGAGGCGGCGATCTTCGCGGCCCGGCGCGGATCGCTCGAGGTTCGGATGGCCGACTTCGACTCCGCGCTCGAGCGAGTCGTGGCCGGGATGCAGTCGCGCCGGGCGCTGACCGACCACGAGAAGCGGGTGGTCGCTTACCACGAGGGCGGCCACGCCCTGTGTGGCGAGCTGCTGCCGTCGGTCGATCGCGTGCACCGGATCTCGATCGTCCCGCGCGGTCGTGCGCTCGGCTACACGCTGAACCTCCCCGAGGAGGACCGGTATCTGAAGACGCGCGAGGAGCTGATCGACTACATGACGATGCTGCTCGGCGGGCGCGCCGCGGAGCAGCTCGTTTTCGGCTCGATCACCACCGGCGCGTCGGATGACCTCAAGCGCGTCGCGGAGATCGCGCACGCGATGGTGCACGAGTACGCGATGGGCACCGGCTTCCGGTCGCTGAAGCTGCTGGGCGACGGCGCCGCGGAGGCCACTCGCCGCGTCAGCGACGAGGAGGTGCGTGAGCTCGCCGACGAGGCATTCCGCTCGGCAATCGCGATCATCGATTCGCACCGTCCACAGCTCGACGAGCTCGCGGCGACGCTGCTGACCAACGAGGTGCTCGAGCGCCAGGACATCGAGCGGATCATGGGCGACGTCCCCGCCGCCGCGCCGCGGCGGATCGGCGAGCTGTCGGTCGCAGCCGCGACCGCGATGCACCCGGCCGAGCCGCCGCCGCGCAACTAGGCGCTTCTGTTGGGACCCGGGGGCCGCTCGCGGGCAGCGACCGGGAGCCGCTCGCGGCCCGTCAGTATTCTGCGGCCCTGATGCTGTCCACGATCGATCACGTCGGCGTGGCCGTCGAGGACATCGACGCGGCGGTCGCGCTGTATCGCGACACGCTCGGGATGCCGCTCGTCCATCGCGAGACCGTGACCGAACAGGGAGTCGACGCCGCGCTCTTGGACGTGGGCGACGGCCATATCGAGCTGCTGGCGCCGCTCGGTCCGGAGACGCCCGTCGGGAAGTTCCTGGCGAAGCGAGGGCCGGGGCTGCACCACGTGGCGTATCGAGTCCCCGACGTCGCGGGGGCGCTGAACGCGCTGGCGGGGGCCGGCATGCGGCTGATCGATGAGCGCCCGCGGACGGGGATCCGCGGCTCACAGGTCGCGTTCCTGCACCCCGCGTCGACCGGCGGCGTGCTGACCGAGATCGTCCAGCCAGCGGAGGCCCATTAGGAGATGGCGAACGAAAAGCCGCAAAAGATCAGCATCGGGTTCGACGGCGGTCAGGTGCTGAGCGCGCGCGTCGCCTCGGAGGAGCTCTCGCGGCTGCGCGGCGCACTCGGGTCAGGCGGCTGGCACGAGCTCGCCGCCGAGGACGGAACGGTCGCGATCGACCTCGGCAAGGTCGCGTACGTGCTCGTCGATCACGAAGAGCACCGCGTCGGGTTCGGCTCCGGCTAGACGCGTCGGTTTCGCTGCCCGGACGCGGTTAGACCACAACCTTGGCCGCGCGTCGTGGCAGGGGTACGAACGCGCGACCTGGTTGCGATGCGGGAGTGCGCCCCCACATGAGTCCATTCGTGTGCGAATAATGATCGCGCGCCAGCGACGGCCGCACCACCGTAGCCCGGTACGAAATCAGTCCGTAGAAACTACGGAAGTGCATACCGGCGGCGTCACACCGGCGACGTGAATGCGATGTGCCCCTCGCCGTGGGCGATCGACGGGCCGCTTGCCACCCCCCGGACAGCGCTGGGCGGCTCGCGCGCACAAGCTCAAGCTATTCGGTTGCGCAGCACGCCGATCCCCTCGATCTCGAGCTCGATCTCGTCGCCTGGCTGAAGCCAACGGCCGTCGCCATGCTCGAGGATGCAGCCGCGGCCGACGGTGCCGGAGCCGATCACGTCCCCGGCGATCAGACCGGGGGTGTTGCGGGCGGCGGCCTCGAGCAGCTGCTCCCAGGAGAAGTGCATGCCGCCGGTGCGCGAGTCGGTGCGCACCTCGCCGTTGACGCGCGCGATCGCGCGCATGTCGAGGTCACCGGGCAGCTCGCCGGGCGCGACGAGCACAGGACCCAGTGCGGTTGCGAAGTCCTTGCCCTTGGCGGGTCCGAGGCCGACCTGCATCTCGAGCGCCTGGAGATCGCGCGCGGAGAAGTCGTTCATGATCGTGAACCCCTCCGGGCGCCCGTCGGGGCCGATCACGCACGCCAGCTCGAGCTCGTAATCGAGCGCCTGCGTGTCGCTCGGCTTGGGGATCACGTCGCCGTCGCGGTAGATCGCGTTGGGGTTGGAGAAGTAGAAGACCGGAATCTCGTACCACGCGCTGGGAACCTCGAGCCCGCGCGTCGCCCGCGCGTTGCGGACGTGCTCCTCGAAGGCCATGAAGTCGCGGATCGAGGGAGCGCGGCCAACCGGGTACGGGCGTCTCATCAGCGCTGGAACAACGTCGAGAGCACCACCTCGGTCACGGTCCGCGTGACACCGTCGGTCGCTCGGATCCGCTCGAGCGCGAGCTCCAGGTCCTTTGTGTCCTGGGCCATCACGTGCAGCAGCGCGCTCGCCTCGCCCGCGACCGTATGCGCGGCGACGACGCCGGGCTCGCGCTGCACGGCGCGCTTGATCGCCTCGCCCGGCATCTTGCCCTCGCAATACAGGTCGACGAACGCTTCGGCGTGCCAGCCGAATGCCAGCGGGTCGACGATCGCGGTGTAGCCGAGGATCACCCCGTCGCGCTCGAGCCGGTCGACCCGCCGCTTGACCGCCGGAGCCGAGAGATGCACATGGCGGCCGATGTCCTGGAAGGAGCGCCGGGCGTTCTCGCGCAGCAGCGCAACGATTGATCGGTCAATTCGGTCCATAAGACGGTATCTGGAGGATCATATGCAATGAATCGGCATTGAGCTGCGGGTCCGAGCGTCGGATCATTGCAGAACCTATGACTACACAGGAACTGATCCAGCCCGCTGCGCCAACCACCGATGCGATGCCGATCCACGGCATCGACCACCTCGAGCTGTACGTCGGCAACGCCGCTCAGGCGGCCTACTACTACACGCGTGCCTGGGGCTTCGTCGAGACCGCGTACCGCGGCCTGGAGACCGGGACCCGGGATCGTGTCTCGCACGTGCTCGAGCAGGGCCGCATCAGGCTCGTGCTGAGCGGCACGCTGAGCGGCGAGGACACGATCGCCGAGCACCACAAGCGCCACGGCGACGGCGTCTGGTCGATCGCGCTGAGCGTGCCCGACGCAGCCGCGGCGTATGAGCACGCGGTCGCGCACGGGGCGCGAGGCCTTGAGACGCCCTACGAGCTCTCGGACGAGCATGGCACCGTGCGCCTCGCGTCGGTCGCCACATACGGCGAGACCCGCCACGTGTTCGTCGAGCGCAACGGATACGCAGGCGCGTTCCTGCCTGGATTCGAGCGGCGCGAGACCGCCGATCACGGGCCGGACGGGATGCTTGTCGGAATCGACCACGTGGTCGGCAACGTCGAGCTCGGCCACATGGAGGAGTGGGTCCACTACTACGAGCGCGTGTTCGGGATGACCGAGATGATCCACTTCTCGGACGAGGCGATCTCGACCGAGTACTCGGCGCTGATGTCGAAGGTGGTCACCGACGGGTCGGGGAGGATCAAGTTCCCGATCAACGAGCCCGCGACCGGCAAGCGCAAGTCGCAGATCGAGGAGTTCCTGGACTTCTACCGGGGCGCCGGGGTTCAGCACATCGCGGTGTCCACCACCGACATCGTCAAGACCGTTGACGAGCTGAGCGCGCGCGGCGTGCAGTTCCTACCGATCCCGGCTTCGTACTACGCGGAGGTGCCGGCGCGGATCGGCAACATCGGTGAGGACGTCGCCGACCTGCGCCGGCTCGGGATCCTGGTCGATCGTGACGACGAGGGGTATCTGCTTCAGATCTTCACCAAGCCGGTCGGCGATCGGCCGACGCTGTTCTTCGAGGTGATCGAGCGGCACGGGTCGCGCGGCTTCGGGGAGGGCAACTTCAAGGCGTTGTTCGAGGCCTTGGAGCGCGAGCAAGAGCGGCGGGGGAACCTCTGATGCGCTACGAGACCCGAGGCCGCGTTCCGGCCAAGCGGCATGTCGCGTTTCGCGAGAACGGGACGCTGCTGACCGAGGAGGTGATGGGGTTCGAGGGGTTCTCCGGGAACGAGTCGATCCTCTACCACCTGCAAACGCCCTGCCGGGTGACGGAGCTCGGCGAGTTCGAGCCGATTGCGTATGACGAATGGGTGCCCGACGCGCACGCGCACCGCCTGTTCGACACGCGCGGGTTACCCGCGGGTGGCGACCCTGTCCGGGGCCGGCGGGTGCTGATGTACAACGACGACGTCGAGCTCGCGATCTGCCGCCCCGCGGCCGAGCAGGAGTACTTCTACCGTAACGGCGAGGGGGACGAGGTCGTGTTCGTGCACCAGGGCTCGGGCGAGCTCGAGACCACCTTCGGCACGCTCGCCTACCGAGAGCACGACTACATCGTGATCCCGCGCGGCACGACCTATCGCTTCCGCTTCGCAGATCCCGAGGGGCAGCTGTGGCTCACGTTCCACACACCCGGGGAGATCGAGACGCCAAACCGCTATCGCAACCGCTACGGGCAGCTGCTCGAGCACGCGCCGTATTCGCACCGCGACTTCCATCCGCCCGCGGAGCTGGTCACGCATCGCGAGCGCCGCGAGTACGAGCTGGTGGTGCGGGTGCGCCGCGGCTATCAGCACTACAAGCTCGACTATCACCCGCTCGATGTCGTCGGCTGGGACGGCTACGTGTATCCGTACACGTTCAACATCGACGACTTCGAGCCGATCGCGGGCCGCGTGCACATGCCGCCGCCGGTACACCAGACCTTCCAGGGCCCTAACTTCGTGATCTGCTCCTTCTGCCCGCGAATGCTCGACTGGCAGGAGGATGCGATCCCGATCCCCTACAACCACTCGAACCTCCAGTCCGAGGAGATGATCTATTACGTGAGCGGGTCGTTCGGTTCACGCAAGGGGATCGACGTCGGGTCGATCACGCTGCACCCGTCGGGTCTGCCACACGGCCCGCAGCCTGGCCTGGCGGAGAAGTCGATCGGCACCCGGTTCACGAACGAGCTTGCGGTCATGTGCGACACGTTCCGTCCGCTGCGGCTGAGCTCGCTCGCGCGCGAGCTCGACGACGGCGCGTACGCGCTGTCGTGGGCGCAGGACGCACCACAGGCGGAGGTGGAGGTAACCACGCATGTTTAAGGAAGGTCAGCTGTACGCACCGGTCACCACGGCCGAGGACGGTACGGTCACCGTCCACCTCGCCGATGACCACCCCGGGTTTGCCGACCCGGAGTACCGGGCGCGGCGCAACCACATCGCGTCGCTGGCGCTCGACTGGCAGCCGGGGCAGTCGATCCCCCACGTGCAGTACACCGAGGAGGAGCAAGAGGTATGGCGAACGGTCTGCCGGGAGCTGGCGGCCAAGCATGAGCGGCTCGCCTGCGCCGAATATCGGGAGGCGATGGCCCGGCTGTCGCTCCCGACAGACCGCATCCCCCAGCTCGACGAGGTCGGAGAGCTGCTGCGCCCCCTGACCGGCTTTGAGTACCACCCCGCGGCGGGGCTCGTCCCGTTCGACCAGTTCTACGGCTCGCTCGCCGACGGCGTGTTCCATTCGACGCAGTACCTGCGCCATCCAACCCGGCCGCTGTACACGCCCGAGCCAGACCTGATCCACGAGGTGATCGGGCACGGCGGGATGCTCGCGTCGCCGCGCTTCGCCGAGCTCAACCGCCTCGCGGGCCAGGCCGCGCGCCGCCTGTCGACGCCCGAGGGACGCGACTTCTTCGCGCACGTGTTCTGGTTCACGATCGAGTTCGGCGTGCTGTGGGAGGCGGGGCAGCTGCGGGCGTACGGCGCCGGCCTGCTGTCGTCCTACGGCGAGATCGAGGAGTTCCGCAGCGCCGAGATCCTTCCGCTCGAGATCGCGGTGATGGGTGTCCAGGACTACGACATCACCAAGTACCAGCCGATCCTGTTCGCCGCCGAGTCGGTCGATCAGCTGACCGAGGTCGTCGGTGCGTTCTTCGCCGACTGCGACGACGACGCGCCCGCGCGCTACGCCGCGCCGGCGGTCGCGAGCACCTAGCGCGCCGGGGTCGCCGCTGTACAGTGGCGCCCCGTGTCTGTGGCCGAGGCCGACCGCCGGGCGCTAGTCCTGGCCCGAACGCGAGGTCACTCGGCAACGGCCGAGCGTCTCGTCGGCGCGTTCTCGCGGACCGGTGAGCACGCGGCGTGCTGGATCACCCTTGGTCTCGGCGGCGCGGCCATGACGGGGTCGAGCGAGCGGCGCCAGGCCTGGCTGCGCGGCGTCCGGGTGGTGCTGGGCGCCTACGCGATCAACCAGGCGGTCAAGTTCACCGTTCGGCGCCGCCGTCCTGAGCTGCCGGGGCTGCCGCCGCTCAGTTCCACGGTCTCCCAGCTGTCGTTTCCGAGCGCGCACGCAACCACGTCGTTCGCCGCCGCGCGGGCGTTCAGTGGTCTGATTTCGCCGGCGGCGCTGTACGGCGTTGCGACTGCGTTCGCGCTCAGCCGTCCCTACCTCGGCGTGCACTACCCGAGCGACGTGATCGCGGGAGCGGCCCTGGGGACCGCGGTCGCCGAGATCTGGCGCCGATGAAGGTCGGGATCGTCGGCCTCCCCAACGCCGGCAAGAGCTCGCTGTTCACGGCGCTGACCGGCGTCGCCGCCGACGCTGCGAATTATCCGTTCACCACGATCGAGCCGAACATGGCGGTGGTGCCGGTCGGCGACGAGCGCCTCGACGGGGTCGCGCACACGGTCGGCGCCTCCAAGGTCGTGCCCGACACGATCGCGTTTCACGACATCGCCGGGCTGGTGGCAGGGGCTCACCGCGGTGAGGGGCTCGGCAATCAGTTCCTGGCGAACATCCGCGAGACCGATGCGATCCTGCACGTGGTCCGCGCCCACCGGGACCCGAACGTGGTCCACCCGGAGGGTCGCGTGGACCCGATGGCCGATATCGACACGATCGAGACCGAGTTGATCTACGCCGACCTGGAGCAGGCCGAGCGGCGGCTCGAGCGCGTGTCGAAGGCGGCTCGTGGCGGCGATCGCAGGGCCGCGGCCGAGGCGGCGTGGCTCGGGCGGCTGATCGAGGCGCTGCAATCCGGACGTCCAGCCCGCACGGTGGCGCCCCCGCCCGACGCTCCAGACGCGATCGCAGCGCTACAGCCGCTCAGCGCAAAGCCGGTCCTGTTCGTGGTCAACGTCGAGGAGGGGGTGGATGAGGTGCCGCCCGCGGTTCTCGAGTATGCGCGCTCCCACGACGCGGCCGCGGTCGCGATCTCCGCGCGGCTCGAGGCGGAGCTGGCGGAGCTGCCCGACGACGAGGCCGCGGCGATGCGAGCCGATCTGGGGTTGAGCGAATCGGGCCTCAGCCGAGTCGTGCGGGGCGCGTTCTCGCTGCTCGATCTGATCGCGTTCTTCACGGCCGGAGAGGACAAACCCGCGCAGTCCTGGCACCTGCCGCGCGGCCGCTCGGTGTGGCACGCGGCCGGCATGATCCACTCGGACATGCAACGCGGGTTCGTCCGCGCCGAGGTGGTCCATTGGGACGAGTTGGTCGAGGCGGGCGGCTACGCGGGCGCGCGCGAGCGCGGCACGCTCCGGATCGAGGGCCGCGATTACGTGGTCGCGGACGGGGACGTGATCACCGTGCGCTTCACGGCCTGAGAAGCTCGGCGGGCCTTGCTCTTACGTCGTCAGGCAGGTGGCACAGACCCCGTGCAGCACGAGCTCGACCCTGTCGGCGGTGAAGCCCTGTCCCGACGCGGTACGCAACAGCGCGCGCGCATCGAGCTCGCCGTCAACGTCCTCGATCCGCCCGCACCGCCGACAGACCATGTGCTGGTGGGGCTCGGTGCGCGGGTCGTACAGCGACGCACCGAGGCCGGCATCGATCTTGCGCGCAAGCCCAAGGTCGACCAGCAGATCGAGCGTCGCGTAGACCGTGGGTGTGGAGGTCCCTGGCAGATCGCGGCGCACCGCGTGGTAGATCTCCTCGGCGGTCGCATGCCGCCCCCGCCGGCGCAGCTCGCGCAGGATCACCAGCCGCTGCGAGGTCACGCGCTGGCCGCGGGCCCGCAGCAGCGTGATCAGGTCCTGGTCCCGGTGCTCCGGGACGTCGGTGGGTCGCTGGTGCACAACCATTAGGTCGCCCTTATTCTAACTCATTTGCTATATTGACGTCAATGGTTGAGACGCTGGCCAACCTGAGGCAAATGGATGAGCGCTCGTTCGTGCTGCGCTTCGTTCAGCCCGGGCTGGTCGGCCTGATCGACGGCACGCTGTCGACGCTTGCACCGATCTTCGCGGCTGCGTTGCTGTCGGGATCGCACGCGGCCCTGTTCGTGGGCCTCGCGACCGCCGTCGGCGCCGGGATCAGCATGGCGTTCTCGGAGGGACTGTCGGACACCGGGGAGCAGACCGGCCGCGGCACCGCGGTCGCTCGCGGAGCCGTCACGGGCATCATGACCGCGTTCGGCGGTGTGTTTCACTCGCTGCCGTTCATCATCAGGGACGTCAACACCGCGCTGGTCGTGGCGGGCATCGTCGTCGCCTGCGAGCTGACGCTGATTTCCGTGATCCGCAAGCGCTTCCTTGACGTGCCGCTGCGCTTGAGCCTGCTCCAGGTCGCCCTCGGCGGCGTGCTGATCGTCGCCGCCGGTGTGCTGCTCGGCAGCGCGTAGGAGCTATGTCCTACAGGTCGGCCGGCGACTCGGCCGCCTCCAGCCGCTCCGCCAGCCTGTTCATCCCGAAGCGCTTGGCGGCCTGCGCACCGCCGTGCAGGTCGGCCTCGCGGTCGGGCGGCCGGTCGAGCTCGACCAGCCGTAGCGTCGCGATCTCCTTGTAGGCGATCAGCTGCGAAGCGTGCTCGGTCAGCGCCTGGGCGATCCGCGGCCGCTCGCCTGCCGCGGCAGAGATCGCAGACTCGAGCGAACCGTGCACCCTGAGCAGCTCGGCGGCGGTCTTCGGGCCGATGCCGGGCGCGCCGGGCAGACCGTCGGACGGATCGCCACGCAGCGCGATGAAGTCAGGGACCAGGGGCGGGTCGATCCCATAGCGCTCGCGCACGCCCGCCGGGTCGACCTCCTCGAAGCCCACCTTTCCAGACTTCAGCAACAGAACCGAGACCCCGTCGCGCACACACTGGTACATGTCGCGGTCGCCGGTGAGGATCATCGTGCGGCCGCCGGCGGCTGACTCGACCGCGGCCAGCGACCCGAGCAGATCGTCTGCCTCGAGGTCGTCGGTGCTGATCGTCGACCACCCGAATGCCTCGAGGAACTCCGCGGCGTGGCGGAACTGCCACTCGAGCGCGTCCGGGACGGGCGGACGCGCGGCGTGGTAAGGCTGGTACAGCTGCACCCGGTACTCCGCCGCCTCGGCTCCGAAGCACACGACGATCGCGCGCGGCGCGCGATCGGCGAGGATCCGCAGCAGCACGTTGGCGGCGCCGAGCAGCGCGTTGACCGGCCGCCCCTCCGCGCCCGTGATCGAGTCCGGCAGGGCGTAGAACGAGCGATACAGCACGAACGGTCCGTCGACGACGAGGAGCGGGGCAGGCACCCCCGCAGCGTAGCTTCAGGAGATCGAGACGGCCGGTCCGTCGATCCCGCGGTAGACCACCCGGTAGGTGCCGGAGCCGGGCAGCTGCGCCTGGTAGGAGCCGTCGCGCTGAAGCTGGACGCTCGTGACGGTCTGCCATGACCCGTGCTGCTGCTCCTGGATCGCGACAGTCGCGCCGCCCGCGGCGGGGAACACGCTGCCGTGGAGCGCGGGCAGCGCGCCGGCGACCATCGAGCGCACGAGCGGGATGAGCGCGGCAACTGCCTGCGCGCCGGCGTCGCCACTCGGCAGCCGCGGCCGGTCGGCGCTGGCGGCGCCGACCGGTCCGCCGCCCGGCAGCGTCGTGATCGTCGTGAACGCCGCATAGGTCGTAAGCAGCCCGAATGCCTGCTGGAGATGGGTGCCCGTGACGCTGGTCGTGCCCTTGGTGCCGACGACGTTCGCGGTCAGGATCCGCGGCGATGCACCGTGCTTGGTGACCTGGATCCCCACCAGCGAGCCCTTGACCCAGCCGGCCAGCTTCGCGGCTGCGTCGCTCATGCTGAGGTCATAGCCCCAGTGGTGGTAGGGATCGCCGCCCGCTCCGTCGTACTGGTCGGGCACCCCGCGCAGCCACGGCTCCGGCGTCGAACCGGGCCATACGTTCTCGATGTTCTCGGTGTAGCCACCCGAGCTCGAGAAGAAGTACGTGACCGCCGGTTTCCCGTTGTAGGTCACGATCTGGCCGCGGGTCGCCGCGACCGCCGCATCGGTCGCGGGAGTCTCGGCGCCGACGCCGCCGTACATCTGCGAGCGGGTGTCGGGATAGACGTCGAAGTCGGCACCGCTGACGTCGGTGGTGATCGCGTACGTGCGGGCGGCGACGGCCTGCACCTTGAGCGCCTCCGCCGCCCACCCGGCGGGCATCTCGGCTGCGATCACGCCACGCACGTAATCGTCGAGGCCGACCGCCTCGACCGTCTGCACCCCGCCCGAGCCGTCCGGTCGGAACACGAGCGAGCCGCGATAGGTGCCGTGTCCGGCGAGCTGGAGCGGACCCTGCCCGCTGACCGTGAGCGGCGGTAGCGACTTGGCCACCTGCTTGCCGTTCGGGCCGAGGATGCTGAGCGAGCCGTCGGCGTTGGGCCTGACCGTGTAGGTGTCGCCTGGTAGAAGCTGTTTGCCGGCCGCCTTGCTGGCGCCGCTGAACGCCGCCGCCCCATCTGCGAGCAGCACCCGGACGGTCCGTCCGGGGTTCGTCATGCCGAGCGACGTGCCCTGGTAGTAGTGGGCCAGGATCCACCGGTAGTCCTTCCCGTGCAGCGCGTAGCCGTAGGAGCCGTACTGGCTCATCCCGATCCCGTGCCCGTAGCCCCCGCCGCGGATGTAGAAGGTCGTCGCCGCCGCGGCAGACCCGGTCAGCATGGACAGCATCGCGAGCGCGGCGATCGCGAGCGCGAGCAGCCACCGCGGCTGCGGGCGCAGCGACTGCGATAGAAACTGGGTTGCGATGGCCGAGCGCAAAGCTTCCGATGTGTTTGTTGAGTGCCTCGAAGCCGAGGGCGTCAAATACGTGTTCGGTATCCCGGGCGAGGAGACGCTCGATCTGAGCGAATCCCTGGCCGATTCTTCGATTCGGTTCGTGCCGGTCCGGCACGAACAGGGCGGCGCCTATATGGCAGACGCCTACGGCCGTCTCACGGGACGGGCCGGGGTCTGCCTGGGCACCCTTGGACCCGGCGCGACGAACCTCGTCACCGCCGTTGCCGACGCATTCCTCGATCGCGCGCCGCTCGTGGCGCTGACCGGACAGTCAGACCTCGAACGGATGCACAAGGAGTCGCATCAGTACATCGACCTAATCGGCATCCTGCGTCCGATCGTAAAGTGGAACGCCCGGGTGTCCAGCCCGGAGATCGTTCCCGAGGTGGTCCGCAAGGCCTTCAAGGTGGCCGAATCGGAGAAGCCCGGCGCCACCCACCTGGAGCTTCCCGAGGACGTGATGGCGCGCCCGCTCGACGCCTCCCCCCTGCCGCGTCACGCCCCCGTCCAGCCCGAGCCGGGGATCCGTGAGCTCCAGCGTGCGGCCGAGATCATCGCATCGGCCGAGAACCCGATCGCGCTGGCCGGCAACGGCGCGATCCGCGCGCGCGCCGGCCGGGCGCTGCGGGCGTTCGTGCAGACCACCGGGATTCCCGTGGCCGAGACGTTCATGGCCAAGGGTCTGATCGACGCGGATGACCCGCTCGCGCTCGGCACCGTCGGCCTTCAGGCCCGCGACTACGAGATGGCCGGCTTCGACGACGCCGACGTCGTGATCGCGATCGGCTACGACCTGGTCGAGCACGCGCCCAAGTACTGGAACCCGCGGGCGGACAAGCGGATCGTGGTGATCGACTCGGTCGCCGCCGAGATCGACGAGTTCTTCGTGCCGGAGGTGGAGCTGATCGGAGACATCGCGCACGTGCTGGCCAGGCTGGCATCGGCGTGCGGGACCGCGCCGGGTGACGCGGGCTCACCCGCGCTCCGGGACCTCGTGCAGAACGCGCTGAGCGAGGCTCGCGACGACAGCCACTTCCCGATGCGCCCCCCGCGTGTGCTGTGGGACATCCGCGAAGCGCTTGGCCGCGAGGACCTGCTGGTATCCGACGTGGGGCTGCACAAGCTGTGGATCGGGCGGATGTTCCCGGCGCACGAGCCGGGAACCGTGCTGATCGCGAACGGACTGGCCGGGATGGGGTTCGCGCTGCCGACCGCGATCGGCGCGAAGCTCGTTTACCCCGACCGCAATGTGGTTGCGGTCAGCGGCGACGGCGGCTTCCTGATGAACTGCCAGGAGCTCGAGACCGCGGTGCGGCTGAAGACCGCGATCGTGAACGTGGTCTGGGAGAACGGCGAGTTCGGCTCGATCACCTGGAAGCAGGAGAAGAAGTTCGGCCGCCACTTCGGAGTCGAGTTCGGCAATCCCGATTTTGTGCGGCTCGGCGAAGCGTTCGGGCTGCCGGCCTGGCGCTGCGGCTCGGCCGACGAGTTCTCGCAGCGCCTGACCGACGCGCTCGCGCTCGACGTACCGTCGCTGATCGTCGTGCCGATCGACTACTCGGTCGACGTCGCGATCTCCGAGCAGCTCGGCGCTGAGACCGTCGCGACGTAAGCCGGGGGCAGCTGCAGCTACAGGTTCCCCTGCGCCATCTTGCGCAGGTCCATGGCTTTGTCGTAGGTGTCCTCGTCGACGCCCATCTCGAGCGCAACGTCCTTGAGCGGCCGTCCCGACTGTGCGGCCTCCTTGACGATCTCGGCGCCCTTGTCGTAGCCGATGTACGGGTTGAGCGCGGTGGCCGCAGCGAGCGTCATCTGCGCCGAGCGCTCGCACCCTTCCTCGTTGGCCCGGATTCCCTCGACGCACTTCTCGGCGAACACGCGCGTGGCGTTCGTCAGCAGCCTGATCGACTCGAGCAGGTTGCGCGCGATCAACGGCACGCGGACGTTGAGCTCGAAGTTGCCCTGTGAGCCCGCGAGCGTGATCGCGGTGTCGTTGCCGATCACCTGCGCGCTCACCTGGAGCACGACCTCGGGGATCACCGGGTTGACCTTGCCGGGCATGATCGAGGACCCCTTCTGGAGTTCCGGGAGGAAGATCTCGCCGATCCCTGCCCGCGGCCCGGAGCCGAGCAGCGCCAGGTCGTTGGCGATCTTCGTCAGCGACACCGCGATCACCTTGAGCGCGCCCGAGAGCTCCACGAGCGCGTCGCGATTGCCCTGTGCCTCGAAGGGGTCCTCGGGCGGCCGGATGTCGAGCCCGCTGGCTTTCGTCAGCCTGGCTCGGACGCGGTCGGCGAACTCGCGGTGCGTGTTCAGCCCGGTGCCGGTGGCCGTGCCCCCGAGCGGGATCTGCGAGACCTGCAGGAGCGCGTTACGAACGCGGCGGGCGCCGAGCCGGACCTGCGCGGCGTAGCCCGAGAACTCCTGTCCGAGCGTGACCGGCACCGCGTCCATCAGGTGCGTGCGGCCGCTCTTGACGATGTCGTGGAACTCGGTGGCCTTGGCCTGGAACGCGGACTCGAGCTGCTCGAGCGCCGGCAGCAGGTCGTTGGTCGCCCGGTCGAACGCGGCAAGATGGACCGCGGAGGGGAACACGTCATTGGAGGACTGGCCCATGTTGACGTGGTCGTTGGGATGGACCCCCTCGCCCGCGAGCGTCGCGATCACCTCGTTGGCATTCATGTTCGACGAGGTGCCGGAGCCGGTCTGGAAGACGTCGATCGGGAACTGGTCGTCGAACTCGCCCTCGGCGACGCGGTCGGCCGCCTGCGCGATCCGCTCGGCAAGCGGGTTATCGAGCAGCCCGAGCTCGACGTTGACGCGGGCGGCGGCACCCTTGATCCGCGCGAGCCAGTGGACGACCGAAGCGGGAACCCGCTCCCCGGAGATCGGGAAGTTCTGCACTGCCTTGGTCGTCTCCGCTCCCCAAAGCTGCTCCTGCTCTTGCACGCCCATGCCTGTCCTTTCTCTTCAGTCTGAGAGAAACGCTACCCCACGCGTGGAGGCGGACGATCCCGGCGGTCACCCGCAGAACGCGATCAGCTCGCGTGCGACCCCCACCGGGTCGTCGTAGGCGATCAGAAAGCCCGTCCCCGGAAGGGTCCGCAGCTGTGCGTCGGGCAGCAGGTCTAGCGCCTCCTGGGCGCCGATCATCGGGTGCGCCGGGTCCTCCTCAGCCCACAACAGCAGGACCGGCATCGGAATCCGCGGGTAGGCGTCGAGTAGCTGCCGCTGCGCGCCGGTCGGCCAGCGGCGCACGAACTTCGCCCAGGAGCGGGCGCGATTGCCGTTGCCGCCGACGTCCGCGAACGCATGCCGGATAAGGTCGCGAGCGGTCGGATTTCGCTGCGCGGACAGGCGTTCCCCGACCGATGGACGGAACACGAGCGTGGCGCCGTAGGAGAGCAGCCGGTCCAGGCCGGGCAGCGCCGCGGTCCTGCAGGCGATGCGCCACACCGCGCGCTTGCCGGCGTACTCGTCGCGCCGGTGTAGCCGGTTGGGCATCAAGACCAGGCGGGCCGGCTCGAGCTGACCGGCGATCACCGCCCGCAGCACGAGCTCCGCACCGACGTCGTGGCCCGCGAGGAGCGGACGGGGGCCGCCAACCTCGCGGCAGAAGCCGGCCATCACCTCCGCCAGCCAGTCGGGCGAGTAAGGATGGCGCGGCCTGTCCTCTGAGTCCCCGTGCAGCGGCAGGTCGGGGAGCACGACCCGGAAGCGATCTGACAGCGGGGCAACGATCGGCTCCCATTCGCGGTGCGAGAGGCCGAGCGAGTGCAGCAGCACGAGCGCCGGCCCGGTCCCGATCTCACGGTATGCGACCCGTGCTCCGTCGTGGTGGTGGTAGAGCCGCAGGCGCACGGCCCGGATCGTTACACCAGCGACCGTTGCCTAGCAATAGGCTGATGCCGTCGCCAGCGAAGACTTGTGCGGGGATCGGCCGCTTGAGCGCGCCCTCAGGGTGCGGGCTTGTGGACGGATGGCCCCCGGGAGCGCGCCGTCAGACTGCGTACTTGTGCACGGATCCTGTGCAATTCCTTTGCGGGGTTGTCAAACCTTGCTCATTCGAGCCGAAAATGCGCGCATGGAGAGCGCCAATACAACGCCCCTCGGCCTCTCGACCTCGCAGGCGGCTCGTGTGCTCGGGGTTTCCCTCGGCACCATCCGTCGCTGGTCCGACATGGGCTATCTGCAGTCCTACCGCACGCCCGGCGGCCAGCGTCGATTCAGCCAAGAGCAGATCGAGCAGTTCGTGGACTCGCTCCAGCACGGCGGCTTCCGACCCGCTGAGCAGAGCGAGCGAATGTCCGCTTAGTACTTCGAGGAAGCTTTCGACCGCGACGGACGGTCGTGGGCGGCCGGTTCGATCGGTTCGCACGCCGCGTGCGCGTTCGCGCGCGGCGCGGCGCGCGACCGTGTCGGCCAGTTCGCGGGCGGCCGGGTTCGTACGCGCGTCCGCGGGCGCGCGCGAGGTCGTCGCGTTCGCCGGGCTATCCACGAACCGCGACGGCAAATGGCGGCTCAGCCGCCACGAAACGCTTCAGTTCGCCCCCAACGCGGCGCGCCCCGCGAACCGCGACGGCAAATGGCGGCTCAGCCACCACGAAACGCTTCAGTTCGAGCGATTAGCCGCCGGCGGCGGCTTCCTTGATCCGCCGCTCCATGTCGAGCTCGGTGTCGAAGTCGGCGGCGTCCGCGTGGCGGTACTCCACCCCCTCGCCGCTGAGCAGGCTGGCGAGCACTTCGACGTACTGGGCGTCCAGCTGTGTGCCGGCGACGCGCCGCAGCTCGCGAAGCGCCTCGAACGAGCTCATCCGCGTGCGATAGGTGTCGCTCGCGGTCAGCGTGTCGTACACCTCCGCGACCGAGATGATCTTCGCGATCTCCGGGATCTCCTCAGCGGTTAGTCCCTTCGGATAACCCCGCCCGTCGATCCGCTCGTGGTGGGCCGCGACGATCTCCGCGACCGGGCCGTACATCCCAAGATCCCGCAGCATGTCGGCGCCGAGCTCGGGGATCTGTTGGATCGCCACCCAGTCCTCATCGGTCAGCGTCCGCCCCCGCTCCGCAACCCGATCGGACAGCGCGAAGCTGCCGATGTCGTGCAGCAGTCCGGCGGTGTGCGCGAGCTCCTGGTCGTGTTCGCTCATCCCGACCGCCAGCGCCATGTCCTTCGCAAACCGAGCAACGGCAGCCGCGTGCCGCGCGGCGCGCTGATCGCGGGTGTCGAGCGCACGCATCAGCCCGGCGAGCACACCCCAGGAGAGAGAGACGTATTGCTGAGCACGATCGCGGGCGCGCTCGACGAGCTGGGCCATGTAGTTGAAAGCCAGCACCCCGGCGAGGGCGAAGGTGACCCCGGCGAGGCCCAGGCGGACGTAGATCGCAGCGCCGGCGACGACGAGGACGATGTTGATGGCGATGCTCGGGAGGTAGAGCTTCCAGACGCGGATGCCCCACGCCTCGCGCGAGTCGCCGTTCATGATGAAGAGGACCGCAAGGATGATGAAGCTGAGAACCAGCGCGCCGAGGGCCACGCCAGCGATGAGCAGGTAGAACGTCGCGGCGCGGTGGTTGTGCGGCGCGTAGCTCCGGAGGATGGTGCCGCTGATCAGGGCCATCAGGCCGGTCCCGAAAAGATTCATCACAAACGCCGCCGGCCGCGGACGCCTTCTCGCGGCACTTACGGCGTCGGAGACGACAGCTGCACTGAAAGCTGAAGCGGGACCGAGGAAGGCCGCAGCCAACATACCGACTAGGAAAGCTGCAGATAAGGTCGCCTTCCCGGGCGTGGGGGCATACGTGAGCCCAACCCAGACGACAGCCAGTCCGAGGACGACGCTTAACGCGCCGACCCGATCATCTGGTGCGACGAACGCCGCCCAGACAACGCACCCTGCCAGCCCAAGTGCTGCAATGACGACGGATGTGTTCCGTCTCGAACGCCCCGGGTCGTTCGACCCCTCAGCCATGCGATCAAGGTAGCGCGAAGTGTCGCCTCACGCGACCTCTTTTCGCACCTACGCAGGAACTTCCTCTAAACCGATTAGCCGCCGTGCCAGTTCATCTTTTGCCCTTTCGTCCGCCGGAGCCCTGAGCCCCGCATAGCTTTTGCACAAGTTTCGGCAGAAAACCTGTGCAATTGTAGCTCCTGATACTTCAACAAGCAACGTCTGCACCGACCTTTCCTATGCATGCGTTACCTAAAGACGAGCGAGGCGGCGGCGTTGCTGAACGTCAGCCCCAACACGCTGCGTGCGTGGGAGCGGAGATTCGGGTTCCCGAAGCCGCAGCGCTCGCCTGGGAAGCACCGGCTGTTTACGCATGGAGAGGTGGCCGCGCTGAGGGACGCGCTGCAGGAGGGGCTGTCGATCTCCTCAGCGGTGTCGCGGGCTCGCGAGGGCCTGGCCGCCGATTCGAATTCGCTGGTCGGGGCGCTCGTCTCGTACGAGCGGGAGCGCGCTGACGCCGCGATCGAGGCGGCGCTCGCGCTGCGCTCGCTCGAGCGATCCGTCGAGGAGGTGCTGCTGCCAACGCTCGAGGAGATCGCCAAGCGCTACACGACCGAATCGGCCGCGTGGGCGTTCGCGGCGCACTGGGCAGCGGAGTGGCTGCGCCGCGCACAGCGCCTGGCACCGCCGCCGGTGCGACCCGTCTCGATCGTCGTTGGCGACGCGTCACGCGACGAGCTCGACCCTGATGCGCCCTACATCCGCGCGTTCGAGCTGTTCTGCGTGCGCGCCGGCATCAAGGTGCTGAGCCTGTCGGCGCGAGGCGTCGCTGGGATCGGCGACGCGGTCGCGATTCACCGGCCCAACCTGGTCGTCGTGGCCGGGGCGCACCTCTCCGATGACGCGGTCGCTCGGTGGGCTTACGCGATCAGGCTGAGTGCCGGCGCCCTGCCGGTCGCGGTCTACCGGCGTGGGGCCCAGCGAACCCGAGTGCGCACGACCGGCGGAATGATGCTTCCGGACCTGCCGACCGAGGCGCAGGCCCAGCTGCTTGAGGCCGTGGAGGCCGCACCGCTACCTGCCGCCCGCGTATCCGCGGGGGCCCGCGGTGCGGACGCGGTAGCGGGCAACCGGGCAGCCGGGCTGTAGCGGTGAGCAGCCGGCCGCTGCGACACCACCGGGCGGCGCTGTCGCTCGCCGTCGCCGCTCCGGCTCAACCCAAGACCAGTGCCGTCTTCTGCAGCCACTGCGGCGAGCACGCCGCGGCGGACGCGCTCGCGCGCAAGGCGTCGCGCGTGTGTGGTGAGTGTGGTCTGGGGCTGCTCCTGCAAGCAGACGCCGACGTGGCGCCACCGCCCGGCGGCGCGTTCATCGTCGTCGATAGCTCGCTCGCGGTGTGCGCGGTATCCGGCGCCGCCGAGCGCCTGCTCGCGACTCGCGAGATCGCGGCCGTCAACAGGCACATCACCGAGCTGCTCGTGCCAGCCGACGCCGAGGCCGGCGCGGCGCAGAACCTGGCGGTGGCGATCACATGGGCAGCGCGTGGCGATCACCAATCTCGGTCGGTCACCGTAAGGCCGTCGAACACATTCGGCGTACGCCTCCAAGCCCGGATCGCGAGCTGCGGCCCTCCTCGCGCCGCGCTGATCGCATTCAGGTAGGCGCTCGCGGCGCCAGAGGGTTCCGTCGCGCCCCCCGGGGATCTCGTCGCACCCGCGGCGCGAGTTCCTTCCGCTGCAGCAAACGCACCAAATTGAACGACGGCTTGCGCCGGTTGCGCGCGCCGGAGGTTGCCTCGATAACTCCCGCATGAGCACCGCCCCATCCAGCGGCATACGCACAAACGCAGCCGCAGTCATGCTCGGCGTGAGCCCCAACACGCTTCGTAGCTGGGAACGCCGCTACGGCTTCCCCAAACCGCACCGCACGGCCGGGGGCCATCGGCAGTACGCGCTGGCGGAGATCGAGGCGCTGAGGATGGCGCTTGCGGAGACACACAACGTCTCTTCCGCGATTTCGCTGGCGCGCGAGCGCGGCGAAGGGCCCTCGTCCTCGACGCGGCTGGCCAGCGCCTACGCCTCATACGACGAGGAGCGCGCGAACCGGCTGCTCGAGGAGAGCCTCGCGCTGCGCTCGATCGAGCGCACGGTCGAGGAGCTGCTGCTGACCGCCGTGGAAGAGCACGTCGAGCACGGAGCCAGCACATCGGCGGAATACGAGTTCGGATGGCGGCACGCCACCGGATGGCTGTCGGCGATGAAACGGCTCTCCCCGCCAGCCACGCGGCCTGAAGGGATCCTCATCTTCGATGCGGCCGCGAGCTACGACTTCGACGGGCTGCATGCGCAAGCGCTCGAGCTGATCCTGCGGCGCGCAGGTCTGCGGACGCTGTCGCTGAGCGCCGGGATCGAGCCGGCGCGACTCGGCCGCGCGGTCCGGGCGCTAGCTCCCCGCGCGGTCGTGCTGACCGGCCGGCGCGTCTCACTCGACGCGATCGGGCGACTGGTGTACGCCGTCCGCAGCGTCGTGCAGGAGGCGGTGGTGTTCGACTACCGCGGCGCAGTGCCTGACACCGGCGCCAGCACCGTGGCCCGGCTCGGCGATCAGCCGCTGACGGCGCGCGACCAGCTGATCGCGCGTCTTGACGCCGCGTGGGCGGCCGCCGCCCGGGCAAGCGAGCCCGCGGCGCCGCCGACCCCGGCGACCTTCCAGTTGCGCCAGCGCTAGCCCGGGCATCATCCGAGCCCCGCGCGGGCCGCCCGCCGGCACCGGCCTAATATCCGGCCCCGATGGCGACCACGCCCGAACGCTCGCTGCAACCACCCCACCGCCCGGTCGACCGCAAGGCGTCGTTTCCCGAGCTCGAAGAGCGGGTGCTCGAGCGCTGGCGCGAGCGCGACGTATTCCGCGAGTCCGTCCGGCGCCGCACGGGAGCGCCGCCATGGGGCTTCTACGAAGGGCCACCGACCGCCAACGGGCCGCCCGGCACGCACCACGTCCTGAGCCGAGTGTTCAAGGACATCTTTCCGCGCTACAAGACGATGCGCGGGTTCTACGTGGAGCGCAAGGGCGGGTGGGACTGCCATGGGCTGCCGGTGGAGCTCGCGGTTGAGCAGCGGCTCGGGTTCAAGTCGAAGGAGGACATCGAGCGCTTCGGGATCGCGGAGTTCAACGCGATCTGCCGCGAGAGCGTGCTCAGCCACGTGCAGGACTGGAACCGGTTGACCGAGCGGATCGGCTTCTGGATCGACCTCGATGACGCCTACCGCACGCTCGACCCCGACTACATCGAGTCGGTGTGGTGGGCGCTGAAGACGATCCACGACAAGGGACTGCTCTACGAGAAGCTGAAGGTGGTGCCCTACTGCCCCCGGTGCGGGACCGCGCTCTCGAGCCACGAGCTAGGGCAGCCCGGCGTCTACCAGGACGTCGTCGATCCGTCGGTGTACGTCAAGTTCCCGGTCACCGCGGGCAATGACGCCGCGCAGCAGGGCGACCAGCTGCTCGTGTGGACGACGACGCCCTGGACGCTCGTCTCGAATGCCGCGGTCGCGGTCGACCCGGAGCTGACCTACGTGCGGGCGCGCAGCGGCGAGGCGATCTACATCGTCGCCGCGGCGCTGCGCGAGCGCGTGCTCGGCGAAGACGCCGAGATCCTCGCCCGCTTCCCGGGCAGCGCGCTCGAGGGGATCGAATACGACCCCCCATTTCCGTACATCGCAAAAGACGCCTACGGTCCGAGAGGCCACACGGTCCTCGGAGCAGACTTCGTCACCGCCCAGGACGGCACCGGCCTGGTGCACACCGCGATCGCGTTCGGCGAGGACGACTTCCGGCTGGGAGAGCAGTACGGACTGAACGTCGTGAACCCGGTCCGGCCCGACGGCACCTACGACCAGCGGATCGGGCCGTACGCGGGCCGCTGGGTCAAGGACGCCGATCCCGACCTGATCGAGGATCTACGAGCGCGCGGCCGCATCCTCAGAGCCGAGACCTACGAGCACTCCTATCCGCACTGCTGGCGGTGCGGAACGCCGCTGCTCTACTACGCCAAGCCGTCGTGGTACATCGGGACCAGCCAGATCAAGGACCGGCTGCTGGCGGCGAACGAGACCGTCACCTGGTACCCCGAGCACGTCAAGCACGGCCGCTTCGGCAACTGGCTCGAGGGCAACGTCGACTGGGCGCTCAGCCGCGAGCGCTACTGGGGCACGCCACTGCCTCTATGGCGCTGCGCCAACGAGCACGTGACCGCGATCGACTCGCTCAAGGAACTCGAACGGCTGTCGGGCATCCGCCTCGAGGATCCCCACCGGCCATACGTCGACGGGGTCTCGTTCCCGTGCCCACGGTGCTCGCAGACGGCAAGCCGCGTCGAGGAAGTGATCGACGTGTGGTTCGACTCGGGCTCGATGCCGTTCGCGCAGTACCACGCGCCGCACGAGAACGAAGCCCACTTCGACGAGCGGTTCCCCGCTGATTTCATCTGCGAGGCGCTCGACCAGACCCGCGGCTGGTTCTATTCGCTTTTGGCGGTCGCGACATTGCTGTTCGACCAGTCGAGCTACCGCAACGTCGTGTGCCTCGGCCTGATCCTCGACGAGGAGGGCCGCAAGATGTCGAAATCGCTCGGCAACGTGGTGGCGCCGCGGGACGTGATCGACCGCTACGGCGCCGACGCGTTGCGGTGGTACTTTTTCACCTCCAAGCAGCCGTGGGACGGCTACCGGTTCTCGCTCGACACGATCGGCGAGGCGGTTCGGCTGTTCCTGCTGCAGCTGTGGAACACGTACGCGTTCTACGTGCTGTACGCGAACGCGAACCAGCTCGTGCGCGAGCCCGTGCGCGACGACGCGTCGCTGAGCGATCTTGACCGCTGGATCCTCTCGCGGCTGAGCGCGACAGTCGAGACCGTCACAGACCGGCTCGAGAACTTCGACGCGACGTTCGCCGGCCGCGAGCTGCAGGCGTTCGTGGAGGATCTCTCCAACTGGTACGTGCGTCGCTCACGCCGCCGCTTCTGGGATGGCGACGAGACGGCGTTCGCGGTGCTGCGCGAGTCACTAGTCACCACCGCAAAGCTGCTGGCGCCGTTCTGTCCGTTCCTTGCGGACGAGGTCTACGACAACCTCGACGGAGGCGAGCCGAGCGTGCACCTGTGCGACTTCCCGCAGGCCGGCGCGCGCGAGCACGAGCTCGAGGAGGCGATGGCGGTCGCGCGCGAGACCGTGCGCCTGGGCCTTGCCGCCCGCGGTCAGGCGCAGATCAAGATCCGCCAGCCGCTGCGCGCGGCGGTGGTGGTCGCGACCGGGTTTGAGCGCGAGGCGATCGAGCGGCTCGCGGACCTCGTCACCGACGAGCTGAACGTCAAGAAGCTTCAGTTCGTGGCCGAAGCCGACGAGCTCGGGCAGGTCGAGGTCAAGCCGAACTACCGAACGCTCGGCCCCCGCTTCGGCAAGCAGATGCCGCTCGTGGCGGCCGCCGTCAGCGCGCTTGACCCCGCCCACGTCAGCGCTGCACTGCGCGAGCAGCGGACCGTCGGGATCGCGGCAGGCGGCCACGACCATGAGCTGACCGCCGATGACCTGCTGGTGTCGATGAAGCCCCTCGCCGGCTACCAGGTCGAGCGCGAGGGCTCGCACGCGGTCGCGCTCGAGCTCGAGATCGACGAGGAGCTGCGGATCGAGGGCTGGAGCCGGGAGATCGTGCATGCGGTGCAGGCGGCGCGCAGGGACGCCGGCCTCGCGATCACCGATCGGATCCTGCTGACGCTCGACGGCGATCCCGCGCTGCTCGCAGCGGCGCGCACCCACGAGCGCTACCTCGCCGGCGAGACGCTGGCGGTGCAGGTTGGCTATGAGCCGCTCGACGGCGTCGCGCCCATCAAGATCGACGGGCGCGAGCTGCGCGCAGCGGTTGCGCTGAACGCGTAGGGCTTCGGCTGTCTACGCCAGCGCGGGCTCGAGCTCGGCCTCGAGCTTGCGCTTCGGGTAGGCGCCGATCACGGTCTTGGCCGGCTGGCCGTTGCGGAACAGGATGAGCGTCGGGATCGACATCACGTTGTAATCGATCGCGGTCTGCTGGTTCTCGTCGATGTTCAGCTTGACGACCTTCAGCTCCTCGCCGCGCTCCTTGGCGATCTCCTCGACGACCGGAGCCACCATCCGGCAGGGCCCGCACCAGGGCGCCCAGAAGTCGACCAGCACCGGCACGTCAGACTCGATGACCTCGGCCTGGAAGTTGTTGTCGGTGACCTCTGAGACGCTGCCTGCCATGGGGGCTCCTTGTCGGGATCGGGGGGTGCTTCAAAAAGTATAGCGTGAGGCGTGGGCGGGTTGGCTGGGCTACGCAGCCGCCAGCGCCGGCGCGCGCATGAGGTCTGCGATCCCGTAGCGGCCCTCCGCAGCGGAAGGCAGCGTCGGGCGCCAGTCGCGGTCGGCCGCGCGATAGCTCTCGGGATCAGCGTCGATGATCCCGACCAGCACCTCTCCGACGATCCGGCCACCGACCTCGCCGAGGCGGTCGCCCTGCTGCTGGACGTCGGCTTCGCGCAGCACGTAGTACCAGAGCGGCGTCTCGGCGTCCCATCCGTGCTCGGCCAGGCCGACTTGCTCGCGTGTCAGCGGCTCGAGCCCGAGCGCGCGGGCGACGGCCTCGCCGGAGGGCAGCCCCGTGGCCTGACCGCGCTGCAGGTCGCGGACCGCCAGCGAGTGGTAGGCGTCCTCGTCGACCGGCCCCGTGATCGCGCCCGGCAGCCGGATCAACGACTCCGGGAGGCGGCCGTCGATGCGCTTGGCGCGCTGCGCGGGACGCTCGCCGGGGACGTCGAACAGCAGCGGCCAGGTGACGACACGTTCGGTCGGAACGGCGGCGAAGCCGATCAGGTCGGGAAACAGCGGCAGCGGCCCGGTCAATTCGTTGATCACGTAGCGGTCACGGATCTGGGAGTGGCCGTAGCGGTAGGCGGCGTCGGCGAACTCGAGCGGGATCAGCGGCGTCTCGCCCGGCCGGTAGACGGCCGGGCCTTCTTGCAGCAGCTGCGCGGCGAGCTCCTCGCCGATCAGCGTCGGCAGGAAGTCGTGAAGCAACACCCACTGGTAGTGCCAGGTGAGGGCGCGGCGGGCCTCGTCGAACACACTCGGCTCGGGCTCGCCGTCCTCGCGCAGCCGGCAGACCAGCAGGTTGTGTGCGTGGATCAGCGCGACCTGGAGCTGATTGACGAACAGGTGCACGTCGTTACGCGGATCGCCGATCAGTGCGATCTCCTGCTCGTTGCGCGGCACATCGCCGGCGTGGTCGCCGAGCAGCAGCAGCGCCGGGTCACCCCGGTCGTACAAATACGGCGAACCGACCGGCCCGCCGCCGTACAGACATTCGAGGTTCGCCGCCGGCGTGCGGTAGTTGCGCACGCCCGACGGGTCGGCGCGACTCACGAGCGGCGAGCGGTCGGCGGTGATGTCATGCGCCAGGAACTGCCCAAGGAACGGCCAGCCGGCCGCGACGTTCGCGTCCGGGCAGTCAGCGGTGCCGTCGCACACCCCGCCGGCCGCGCCGAGCGCGTGCAGCAGTTGCTCGTCGCCGGTAAGGCTCGGGAGCTCTCCGAACATACGGCCGTAGAGACCCCCGTACACCGGAGCGCCGAGCGAGCGGCCGGGTGCGAGACAGTGGTCGCGGGCGACGGAACGGACGCTCACGCGACTAGCCTACCTCTCAGGTGCCCGACCCCACCAACACCGAGATCGCGGCGGCGCTCGACGAGCTCGGCGACCTGTATGAGCTCGACGGGGCGATCATCCACCGGGTCGTCGCGTACCGCAACGCGGCGAAGGCGGTGCGCGACGCGCCGGTGTCGGTGGCGGCACTCGCACGGCAGGGGCGGGCCACAGAGCTACCGGGGATCGGCGCGACGATTCAGGAGAAGGTGCTGGCGCTCGCCGACGACGGCGCGATTCCGGCGGCGATCAAGCTGCGCGCGAAGTTCCCGCCGGGGTTGATCGAGATCACGCGGCTGCCCGGCCTCGGGCCAAAGCGCGCCCGGCGGCTGTTCGAGGAGCTTGGAATCGACTCGCTGGAGTCGCTGCGGGCCGCCGCCGAGGGCGAGCAGATCCGCAAGCTCAAGGGGTTCGGGCCGAAGGCGGAGGAGAGCGTGCTGGCGTCGCTGGCGCTGGCGGGGGCCGGCGAGCCGCGCGAGCGCGCGGTCCTCGACCGCGCGCTCGCGGTCGGCGAGCCGCTAGTGCGCGAGCTGCGCGCACACCCCGCGGCTGAGCGCGTCGAGCTCGCGGGCTCCGCGCGGCGGATGGCCGACAGCGTCAAGGACCTCGACGTGATCGCGACCGCGACCGACCCGCTGGCGCTCGCGACCGCGGCGACGCAGCTCGAGCTGGTGGAGTCCTTCGGCACGCCCGGGGAGGCCGGTGTGCGGCTGCGCACGCACACCGGCCTCCAGGTCGACCTGCGGATCGTCGCCCCCGACCAGTTCGGGAACCTGCTCCAGCACCTGACCGGGTCCAAGGAGCACAACATGGCGCTGCGCGATTACGCGGTCCGCAAGGGCCTGCACGTCTCCGAGTACGGGGTGCTCGACGACGCCACCGGCGAGACCCATCGCTGCGCGACCGAGGCGGAGGTGTACGCGCTGCTGGGGATGGCCTACATCGAGCCGGAGCTGCGCGAGAACCGCGGCGAGCTCGAGGCGGCGCTGAACCGCACGCTTCCCGACCTGATCGACGTGCCCGACCTGAGGGGCGACCTGCACTCCCACACGACCGCCTCCGACGGGACCGCCTCGATCGAGCAGATGGCGATGGCCGCCCGCGACGCCGGCTACGAGTACCTGGCGATCACCGACCACTCGGCGAGCTTCGGCTTCGGCGACAACGTCGAGCCCGACCGGCTGCGCACGCACGTCGCGCAGATACGCGAGACCTCCGTCGAGGGGATCGAGCTGCTCGCGGGCTCGGAGGTCAACATCCTCCCGGACGGGTCGCTGGACTACGACGACGAGTTGCTCCTCGAGCTCGACTGGGTTGTGGCAAGCGTTCACTCCTCCTTCCGGATGTCCTCCGAGCAGATGACCGATCGGATCGTCCGCGCGATCGAGCATCCGCTGGTCGACGCGATCGGGCACCCGTCGGGGCGCAAGATCTCGCAGCGGCGGCCCTACGAGCTCGACATGGAGCAGCTGATCGAGGCGGCCGCGCGGACCGGGACGCTGCTCGAGATCAACGCGAACCCCGATCGCCGCGACCTCAACGAGATCCACGCGCGCGCGGCGGCGCGAGCCGGCGTTCGGCTCCTGATCAACTGCGACGCCCACCGAGTGGGCGGGTTCGAGGTATCGCGCTACGGGATCGCGACCGCGCGCCGAGCGTGGCTGACCACAGACGATGTGGCGAACACGCGGCCGTGGGCGGAGCTCACCGCGCTGCGGCCGCGCAACCGGGTGGCGACGTGAGGCGGGGATTGGTGCTCGTGGGGCTCGCGCTCGCCGGGTGCGGGGGCGCGACCACGCACTCGACCGCACGCCGCACACCCCCGCCGGTCGCGCCCCCGGTCAAGCTGTCCGGGTCGCTGCAACTGCGCAGCCCCGCGTTCAAGTACGAAGGGGCGATCCCCCGCCAGTACACCTGCGACGGGCAGGACGTCCCGATCCCGCTGCAGTGGAGCGGCGTCCCGAAGGGCACGCGTGAGCTGCTGCTGGTGATGCGCGACCCGGACGCGCCGAGCGCGAACTTCGTGCACTGGGCGGTCGCGGGCATCCCGCCGAGCACGAGCAGCGTCCCCGCGAGCGCGATCGAGGGGCGCAACAGCTTCGGGAGCGTGGGGTATCGCGGCCCGTGCCCCCCGCCCGGGGACAAGCCCCACCATTACGTGCTGACGTTGAGCGCGCTGTCGGGGCCGTCGGGCCTGAGCGCCGGTTTCTCGCCGGACCAGCCCGTAAAGAGCGGGCAGCTCGCGATCGCGACGCTGATCGGAACGTACGGCCGCCACTGAGGACCCGACAGCCGCACGACCCTCGGTAGCTCGGAGTATTGGCCCCACGGACGCTGCGCACCCGCAGGGTGCGCAGCCCCACAACCCGCCCCCCATGCCACGATCCACGCGAGGCCGAGTAGGCCGCCGGCACGGCGGACGCTGCGCGTCGAGGGGCGCTGGATCCAGGCGAACCAGGCGAGGCCGGCCGCGCACAGCGCCGAGGCGACGAAGAAGTTCAAGCGCAGCCCGAGGATGTGCTGCGAGTAGTCGATCCGCAGCGTCTCCTCGAAGATCCGAAAGCCCGAGTAGCCGGCGACGTACAGCGCGAACAGGCCCGGGGCCCTGACGCGACGCGTGCGGCCTAGCCACACCAGCAGCGTCGCCAGCGACAGATTCCAGGCGATCTCGTACAGGAACGTGGGCTGGAAGGTCGCGTAGCGCTCGTAGCCGGGCGGCCGGTGGGCGAGGTCGACCTGCAGCGCCCAGGGCAGCGTCGAAGGCTTGCCGAACAGCTCCTGGTTGAAGTAGTTGCCGACGCGGCCGATCGCCTGCGCGACCAGCAGCCCGGGTGCGGCTGCGTCCATGAAGCGGTAGACGTCGGGCTTCGGGAGCCGGCGCCGCAGCACCCACAGGCCGGTCAGCGCGCCGGCCGCCACCCCGCCCCAGATGCCGAGCCCGCCCTGCCAGATTGCGAACGGGCCCCACCAATGCGGCGGCACCTTGGCCGGCGTGGTGAGGATGAAGTACAGCCGCCCGCCGATCAGGCCCGCGGGGAACGCCCAGATCGCGACGCGACCCGGGAGGTCGGGATCCTGGGGCCAGCGCCGGCGGGTGATCAGGATCGCGGCCGCGAGCGCCAGCACGTACATGACCCCGTAGACGTGGACGAACAGCGGCCCGATGTGGAAACCGCTGGCGTGCGGGCTGGGGATGTAGGCGGTCATCGTCGCTCCAGCAGGCGCGGCAGCACCCGCTCTGCGATCGTGCGGTCGACCGCGGGTCGCATGAACGGCGCGAGCAGCTCGGCGGCGCGCTCGGGGTAGCCGGGGCGCGGATCGTCGAGTGCGGTGCGGATCGCGTGCGTGAGCGAGTCGGCGACGAGCCGTGGGTCGAGGCTGCGGGCGATATCGCGCGCCGGGTACGGGCCCGGGGCGGGCGTCGTCACCAGCACGCAGCCGTCTGCGAGCGCCTCGAGTGGCGCGATTCCGTAGTCCTCGCGCTTGGGGGCGGCGATGAACACGCGGGCGCGGCGCAGCAGCGCGCGGTAGTCGGACGGGGGGAGGCGGCCGGCGAACTCGACGCCGGGCGCGTGCGGGCCCTGGCCGAGGCCCGCGACCACCATCGTCTCGCCCTCGCGCCGGGCGCTGCTCCACGCGTCGAGCACGAACCCCAGGCGCTTCTTGTCAGGATTGCCCATGTAGGTGACCGCGGCCAGGTCACGGTTCCCATCCGCGCCAGCGGGCGGCGGCTCGACCGGCGAGGGGACGAGGATCGTGTCGGGCCGGCGCCCCGGCAGCGGGTCGAGCGAGCGTTCGCTCATCGCGAGCACGAGTGGGGCGCGCGCGAGGCGCCGGCGCTCGACGGGCCGCTGCCAGAGGCCGTGACGGCCGAGCCGGTTCTCGGCGGCGAGCGAGTCGAGCCAGATCACGCCGGGGCGCGGCCACAGCAGCGATGCCGTGATCGAGCAGTACACGATCGCCTTCGGGTTGGTGGCCTCGATCCCCCGCCGGGCGGCGGCGCGCGCCGCCCGCGCCTGCACGAAGTCGGTCAGTGCGAAGGTGCGGACGCTCGGCAGCGGTCCGGCGCTGACGCGCTCCACCTGGGCGCCGGCTCGTGCCAGCGACGACGTCAGCCAGTCGTTCGACTGCTGCCAGCCGATCGTGCCTTCGATCGACACGACCAGAACATCGACGTCGGACATCAGGCGCGCGGGCGGGCTCGGCGAGAGTGTCCCGAGCTGCCGTTGAGCTCAAACAGATTCGAGCGAAAGCCCGGCGTGCGCACGAGCCTGATCGGCCTCAGCGGCGAGGTGCGCTCGATGTAGAAGCGGGCGCCGTCGCGCTCCTCGATCGCGGTCACCGCCGAGGCCTGGCGACGCCAGGCGAGCGACCAGATGATCGCGAAACCGGTGGCCACGGCCGGCACCTGCGGCAGCACGAACGCGAGCGCACCGGCGCCAAGCGTCGAGAGCAGCAGCGGCCACAGGCGGTTGAGCACCGTGCGCCCCGGACTGATCTCGGGCAGGGTCGGCCGCATCCGCGCGCTCGACAGGAGATTCGCGATCGGCGGCGAGGTATCACCCCGGCGTCCGAGCCAGACGCCGATCACCGCGGCGATCGCCCACCAGCCGGCGCCGAGCGGGACGACCAGGCCGTCGCCGTTGCCCGCCGCGCCCGCCACGGTGACCGCGGCGAGCGCGCTGGCGGCCGCGGCGCTGATCAGGACCGTCGTGCGGAGGAAGTCCGAGAAGCGCACGCTACTTCGCGATGAGGGCCGAGAGCAGGTCGCGGACGCCATTCGTCCCCTCGACGGTGACGTCAGCCTCCTCCACGATCTCGGCGGGCCCCTCCTCGGAGGACACGCCCACGCGAACGGCCGACTGAAGCCGGCCGTCGCCCACCATCTGCATCAGGCAGCGAAACGCGTCGAGATCGGTGACGTCGTCGCCGACATAGAGCGCGACGTCGACGTCGGCGTCCTCGAGCAGCGCCGCGATCCCGGCACCCTTGTCGATCTTCACGGGTGGCCGGACCTCGAGCACCTTGCGGCCCCAGTGCGTGCGCAGGCCGCCGTCCTGGGCGCGGGCGGCGATCGCATCGATGGCGGCGCGCGCAGCCTCCTCGTCGGGCGCGCCGCGCCAGTGGAAAGCGACGATCGGGCCCTTGTCCTCGACCCGCACGCGACGGCGACGCAGGTCGGGGGAGTCGGCCTCGCGGCCGAACTCGTGGATGCGCCGCGCCCAGTCCTCGAGATGGGGATCGAGGACCGGCTGGGTCCAGCCGGCGCGCAGCAGCTCGGCTCCGTGCGAGCCGATGTAGGAGATGGTGCCGATCGAGACCATCGCGCGGGCCTCGGAGGCGCGGCGTCCGCTCACGCAGGCGACCACGCGGTAGCGTCGCGCGACCGCGATCAGCAGCTGTCGCGTCTGCTCGGGAACGTGCGCCTCGGCGGCGTGCTCGACGATCGGTGCGAGCGTGCCGTCGATGTCGAGCATCACCGCGGCACGACTGGGGTTCGCACGAAGCGGCGCGAGCGCATCGGACAGGAGCGCTGACGTCACGAACCTTAGTATGCCCGGTCATGCTCGCGTCCCGCGCGGTGAAGCTGGCGGTGACCGGCACGGCCGCGGGGCTGTTCAGCGGTCTGTTCGGAGTAGGCGGAGGGACCGTGATCGTGCCGCTGCTGGTGCTGTGGGGCGGCTACGACGTGAGGCGCGCGACCGGCACCTCGCTGGCTGCGATCGTGGTGATCGCGTCGATGGCGACGATCGCCCAGGGCGCGTATGGAAACGTGGTCGTCAGCAAGGGTCTGCTGGTCGGGATTCCGGCGGTGGGCGGCGTCGTGCTTGGCACGGGGCTCCAGCAACGGGTGCGGACTGAGACGATCGGGGTGCTATTCGCGCTGCTGCTGGTGGCCGTGGCGGTGGATCTGGTCCTGTCGTGATCGTCGGGGTCGTGATGGGGTTCGCGGCCGGGGTGGTCAGCGGGCTGCTGGGGGTCGGCGGGGGCATCCTGTTCGTGCCGGCGCTGACGCTGGTGCTGTCGCTCTCGCAGGTCAAGGCCGAGGCGACCTCGCTGCTTGCGATCATTCCGGTCGCGCTCGTTGGCGCGTTTCGCCAGTTCCGCTACGGCAACGTCTCGGTGCGCGACGGGGCGCTCGTCGGGACGCTGTCGGCGCTCGGCGTGCTCGGTGGCGTGGCGCTGGCGAACGTGCTGCCGCAGCGGGCGCTGAGGTTCGCGTTCGCGGCGCTGATGCTGGCGGTCGCGGGACAGTTTCTGCGCAGGTACTGGGTGAGGCGCTCGGGTGAGTCGCCCGACTGACGCGGTTCTGTTCCTGCATGGGCAGCCGGGGGGCGCCCGCGACTGGGACAGGGTGATCGCGCGGCTTGACTCGCGCGCACACGCGGTCGCGTTCGACCGGCCGGGGTGGAACGGACGCGGGTCTGCGTTCGGGTTCGCGGGCAACGCGCTCGCGGCGATCAGGCGAATGGATGCGCTGGGGGTCGAGCGGGCGACGGTCGTGGGGCACAGCTTCGGCGGCGCGGTCGCGGCGTGGATCGCGAGCGAGTGGCCCGACCGGGTGGCTGCGCTGGTGCTGGCGGCGCCGTCGGCGAATCGCGCGTCGCTGCTGGAGCTTGATCGGCTGCTGGCGGTCCCGGTCGCGGGGTATTTCGTGAGTGCCGGCGCGATGGGCGCGGCGGGATTGGCGCTGGCGGCGCGGCCGGTTCGCAGACGCGTTGCGGGGCTGCTGCAGGCGCGCGAGGCCGAGCCGTATCTGCGTGCGGCGGGTCGCGTCCTGCTCGATCCGCACAGCTGGCGGGCGTTCTACTACGAGCAGCGGGCGCTGATCCGCGACCTGCCCGAGCTGGAGAGGCGCCTTGATCTGGTGCGCGCACCGACGGTGATCGTCGCGGGGTCGCGCGACCCGATCGTGCCGCTGCGCGCCGGGCGCGAGCTGGCCCGGCAGGTGCGCGGCGCGGAGCTGCTCGTGGTCGAGGGCGCCGGTCACCTGCTGCCGCTCGAGCAGCCTGAGCGGCTGGCGGAGGTGATCGCGGGCGCGCGCGGTTGATCGTGGACGTCCGCGGCTGACACGTGTATAGCTGGGTCGACCACACCTCGGAGGTTGAGCTGGCGATCGAGGCGGGCTCCGAGCGCGAGGTATTCGAGGAGGCGGTGGCGGCTCTGGCGGAGCTGCTTGGGGTCAGTGATGGCGACGAGGCGGAGCGCGCTGTGTCCGTCGCCGCGCCCGACCGCCCGGCCCTGCTGGCCGGGTGGCTCGAGGAGCTCGTGTTCCTGGCGGAGTCGGAGGGCTTTGTGGGATTGGTGGTGGCGGAGCTGGTGCTGGGCGATGACGGGCTGCGGGCGGTGGTGCGCGGGGTACTGGGTGAGCCGCCGCCGCTGGTCAAAGCCGTCACCTACCACCGCCTCACGTTCGAGCGTCGCGGCGGCGGGTACGTTGCGAACGTGGTGCTCGATGTCTGAGGTGGCGATCGAGCGGATCGGGCCCGAGCTGTGGGAGATCCCGATCGGGACGCGGCCGTCGATGCGCGTGCCGGGGCGGCTGTTCGCGGACGCCGAGCTGGTCGCGGCGATCGCGGAGGACCGGTCGCTCGAGCAGCTCGCGAACATGGCCACGCTGCCGGGCGTGGTCGGCGCGGTGCTCGCGATGCCAGACGTTCACCAGGGGTACGGGTTCCCGGTCGGCGGGGTTGCGGCAACCGATGGGGCTGCTGACGGCGTGGTGTCCCCTGGCGGCGTCGGCTACGACATCAACTGCGGGGTGCGGCTGCTGACGCTGCCGCTGTCGGTCGAGGAGCTCGGCGATCGTCGCGAACCGCTCGTGCACGAGATCTCCAGGCGGGTGCCGGTGGGGACGGGCGGCCGCGGAGCGTCGGAGGGGGTGCGGGGCGCCTCGCTGGAGCGCGTGCTGACGCGGGGGCCGCGCGCGCTGCTCGAGCACCTGGGGATCGGAAGCGAGGAGGAGATCCGATACACGGAGTCATCTGGCTGCCTGGAGGGGGCGTCGGTCGCGGCGGTGTCGGCGCGGGCGCGCGAGCGGGGGGCGGGGCAGATCGGAACGCTCGGATCGGGCAACCACTTCCTGGAGATCCAGCGCGTGGAGCGGGTCTTTGATGCGGCGGCCGCGTCCGCGTTCGGGGTGCGCGAGGACCAGGTGACGGTGCTGATCCACTCGGGCTCGCGCGGCCTCGGCCACCAGGTGTGCACCGACTACGTCAAGCGGATGGATGCGGCGCTCGGGCGCTACGGGATCTCGCTGCCGGACCGCCAGCTGTCGTGCGCCCCGCTCGATTCGCCCGAGGGGCATGACTACCTGGCGGCGATGGCGGCGGCGGCGAACTTCGCGTGGGCAAACCGGGCGGCGATCGCGGAGCGGACGCGCACGGCGGTGTCGTCGGTGTTGGGAGCCGGCGTCGCCTCGCAGGTGCGGCAGGTCTACGACGTGGCGCACAACGTGGCCAAGCTCGAGCACTACGACGGACGCGAGCTGTGCGTCCATCGCAAGGGAGCGACGCGCGCGTTTCCGCCCGGGAGCGCCGACATTCCGCCGGCGTATGCGGAGGTTGGCCAGCCGGTCTTCATTCCCGGAAGCATGGGGACTGCGTCGTATGTGCTGGCGGGGCGGCCGGGTTCGGTTGAGCGGTCGTTCGGGACGACGTGCCATGGCGCGGGGAGGCGGCTGTCGCGCACGGCGGTTCGCCGCCAGGTCGTGGGGGCGGAGCTGCGGCAGCGGCTCGAGGCGGGCGGCATCGTGGTTCGCTCGCAGTCGATGAGAGGGCTGGCGGAGGAGGCGCCCGAGGCCTACAAGGACGTCGATCGGGTGGTCGAGGTCGTGGAGAGGGCAGGGTTGGCGGCGCGGGTGGCGCGGCTGCGCCCGATCGGGGTGATCAAGGGGTGAGGGAGTTGCGGGCTTCGGGGCGGTTGCGGGGCGGTTGTGGGCGTTCAGGGCTGCGTTCGGGGCGGGCGGGGGGCGTTCGGGGCGGGCGGGGATAACTTCACACACCCCGCCCGAAACGCAGGGGTGAGACGTTCTATCCCCGCGGAGCGGGGATAACTTCACACACCCCAGTCCGGCCGCGGGGGTGAGTGGACTTATCCGCGCCCCCGCCCAGAGCCAGAGCCAGAGCCCGAGCCTGGTTCCGGCTCGGGATCGGGATCGGGCTCCGGCGTCCGCTGCGGCCCCGGCTCGGGCCCCGGCTGCGGAGGCGGCGCCGGCTCGGGGGTGCGCTCGGGTTCGGGGTCCGGCACGATCGGGGTCGCGGGCTCCGAGGGGGTCGGCACCACGCTCGGCTCTTCTGGGTCGGCGGGCGTTCCCGGATCGGGAACCGCCGGGGTTACCGGCGCGTCGGGAACGGCCGGCGTCGGCGGTTCGGTGGGATTTGGGACCTCGGCGATGATCGACATGCCTTGGCGCTACCCGCTGGCGCGGCGGCGAACGCGTGGTGCGAGGGCCGGGAAGGAATCGGAGCGCTCGGCGTCTTGTCCGGTTGAGTCATCGAGCACAGCGGCAAGCTCGGCACGATCCTCGCGTTCGGTCCGAAGAAGCTGACCGTCTACCTGTTCGAAGGCGACAAGGGATCGCAGTCGACCTGCACCGCGGCGTGCGCGAAGGTCTGGCCGCCGGTGGACGGCACGCCGCAGCCCGTCCACGGCTTCGGCGCCAACTGGTACGCGCTCTCGCCGTCGGGAAGCAAGGTCGACACCACGTAGCATGCTTGGGGCATGCGGACTCTCCGCCGCCCCCTGCTCGCGCTGGTGGCCGTGCTGGTGCTGGCCGGCTGCGGGTCGTCATCCTCGAGCACCAGCAGCCACGGTGGCGCCGCGTCGACCGCGACCAGCACGACCACCACCACTTCCCCGGCACAGCCACCCGCGGTGGCCGAGCTGCCAGCCGCCGAGCACCCGGTGGCGAGCGAGTTCCCGGCTGCGCGGGGTCGCTCGCTGCGCCAGCTCGCGCGTCTGGCGAAAGCGAGTGCGCAGCTCGGCGCGGCGACCGGGACGTTCGTGCCGGGCGTGCAGCGGCTGGCATTCGCGCTGAACAGCAGCTCCGGCGCGTTCATCTACGCGCCGACCGCGGTGTATCTCGCGTCCAGTCCAGATGCGCCGGCGCAAGGGCCGTATCTCGCGCCCGCTGACCCGATGACGGTGGCGCCGCAATACCGCAGCCAGCAGAACTCGGGGCCGGGCGGGATCCAGGCGATCTACGGCACCTACATCCCGCTTGCTCAGAAGGGGACGTACACGATCCTGGCGCTGACCCGCGCCCACGGCCAGCTGATCGGGTCGCCCGGCGAGGTGGCGGTCGCGGCGTCCTCGCCGATTCCCGACGTCGGCCAGCGAGCGCCCGCGATCGCGACCGACACCCCTGCAACCGTGCACGGCGATACCGCGCTACTCACGACCAGGATCCCGCCCGACGATATGCACGCGGTGTCGTTCCACCAGGTCCTCGGGAAGCGGCCCGTGGCGCTGCTGTTCTCAACGCCAGAGCTGTGCACCTCGCGTGTATGCGGGCCGGTGACCGACATCGCAGTCGAGCTCGAGCATCAGTACGCAAGCCGCATCACTTTCATCCATGAAGAGGTGTACGTCGACAACCAGCCGAGCAAGGGGCTGCGCCCACAGCTGAAGGCCTTCCACCTTCAGACCGAACCGTGGCTGTTCACGGTCAACGCGCGCGGCGTGATCGCGGCGCGGCTCGAGGGAGCATTCGGCGTCAACGAGTTCAGACAGGCACTCGAGGCCGCGCTGCACTGAGTGTGAGCAGCCTCACAGTGGCGTGCCGCCACCGTGGGTGACATTAAGATGCTGAGTCAGGACGGGACAGTGGCTGCCGAACCGACATCGCCGGCGATACCGTTGCGCCCCGCGCCGGTGGAAACCCCGGCGCTGGAGCTGGTCCCGGACCGGCCAAGCGTCGACACCGCTGCACTGGCACGGCGGATCAACTGGCGGTTCAGCCTATTGCTGCCAGCCATCAACCTCACGACGATCGTCGTCACATACGTATTTCTCGTATACGTGGTGCCGCTTCCGGGGCCACGGCCGAACGCGTCCCAACGGGAGCTGACGCTGATCGTTGCAATCGTGATGACGCTGCTCGGATGGGTGGCGTGTGAGCGGATCGGCAAGCGGTCGTTCATGCCGGTCAGGCGCTGGCTCGACCGTCAGGGCCCGCCTGACGAGGACGAGTTGACCCGCACGATCCGTCAGCCGGTGGTGCAGGCGGCAAACGACGTCGCAATCTGGCTGGTCGCGGCGATCACGTTCGGCGTGCTCGCGGTCGCGACGCGCAGCTCGGTTGGGGCGGGCGCCCTGATCGCGGTGCTGATCGTGCTCGGTGGGCTCAGCTCCTCGGCTCTGACTTACTTCGCCGTTGAATGGATCATGCGCCCCGTGCTCGCGCTGGCGCTCGAGTCCGATCCGCGCGCGCGGCCGTTGCTGCCGAGTATTGGGACGCGCGTGTATCTGGCGTGGGAGGCCGGGACCGCGATCGCGATCGGCGGCATCGTCGTGGTTGCGATCGCATACCTGTCGGGGTCGGCGATCTCGCCTCATCGGATGGCCGCGACCGTGATCTTCCTCGGGGCGATCGCGCTGATCCTGGGTGCTGTGATGATCCTTGCCGCGATCCGGTCGGTGGTCGATCCGCTGCGCAAGCTTCGCGTCGCGATGAAGGAGCTCGAGTCTGGCAACGCCGAGGTCACGGTGCCGGTCGACGACGGCAGCGAGGTCGGCCTGATGCAGGCCGCCTTCAACCGGATGGTGGCGGGCCTGCGTGAACGCGACCGCGTCCGCGATCTGTTCGGCCGCCACGTTGGCGAGGAAGTAGCGCGTTCGGCGCTGGCGCGCGGGCTCGAGCTCGGCGGCGAGCTCAGGGTTGCGGCGGTCCTGTTCGTCGACGTCGTCGGCTCGACCGCCTTCGCGGCGAGGCGCGATCCGCGCGAGGTCGTCGAGACGCTCAACCACTTCTTCGAAATCGTCGTCGACGTGGTGACCGTGTACGGCGGCTGGGTCAACAAGTTCGAAGGGGACTCGGCGCTGTGTGCGTTCGGAGCGCCGACCGAGCATCCTGACGCCGCCGCCGCGGCACTCGCCGCCGGACGCGAGCTGCGCGACCGGCTGCGTCGCGAGCTGGACGGCCTTGATGCGGCGATCGGCCTGTCGGCGGGTACGGTTGTGGCCGGCAACATCGGCGCGGCGCGGCGCTATGAGTACACCGTGATCGGCGACCCGGTGAACGAGGCGGCCCGGCTGACCGAGCTGGCGAAGTCAAGGGAGTGCCGTCTGCTGGCATCGGAGGCGATCGTGACGCGGGCGGGTGCCCGCGAGGCACCTCGATGGCGGCTGGGCGAGTCGCTTGTCCTGCGCGGGCGTTCGGCGCCGACGCGGATCGCAGCGCCGGCGTAGTCTGGGGCCACACCCCCACCGCGAACAGGAGACGATCGTGACAGCAACCCAGCAGTTCGTCCGCGGCGTCGACTTCGTCGGCGTTCCCACGCGCGACCTCGCGGCCGCAGCCGCGTTCTACGGCGAGACGCTCGAGTTGCCGCGCTCGGTCTACAACGAGCAGCGCAGCTACGCGGAGTTCGAAACCGGCAACCTGACGCTCAGCGTGTACAACGCCGAGAAGATGGGACTGGGGCACCACGTCAACCTCAACCCGATCGCGTTGCACGTGGACGACGTCGCCGCGGCTCGTGATCGACTCGAGCAGCGGGGCGTCAGCTTCCAGGGCGAGACGATCGACACCGGCGTGTGCCACATGGCGTTGTTTGCTGACCCCGAGGGAAACGCGCTGATGCTGCACCACCGCTACGCGCCGCGCGTGACCGACGATCAGGCGTCAGGCAGCCAGCCAGGTTCATAGCGCGCCGGCGAGGGATCGGGAAACCTGGCGTAGGCGACGCCTGCGTCACTGGTTTGCTGCTCGACCCCGACGCCATGGCGCAGCGCGGCCTCGTTCACGACGTATGAGCCCCACTGCGGCGTGGCCATGAATTGACGTGAGCCGGCCGCCAGCACTACGCACGGTCCGGACCCGGCGCCGACGATCATGTGGCTCGTTTGCGGAGGGCAATGGAAGAAGTCCAACGTGCGCAGCGGTCGCTCTTCTCCTTCCACGATCAGAAGCGCCTCTCCCGACAGGACCAGGAAGTCCTCCTGGTCTGCCTCCCAGTGGTACATGCCGATCGGCTCGCCGGGCCACAGGACGGCGAGATTGACGCCGAGCTGAGGGAAATAGGTCTCGGCGTCGAAATCAGTCGCGCCAGTGAACGTGAGCCGCACACCGCGCCCGGGGCGACGATGCCACTGAGCCTCCCGCGCATTCAATACGAACCAGCCCGGGCCCGAGGGTACGAGCCCCGTGTCGCTGCGCTCGAGCCGGGCTTCCGGAACCACGGCCGAATCGTAGACGTGCGAACGCGAAATTACTGGGGTGGCTCCCTGGTGCGAACGCGGTGCGCGGGAGCTAGGTTGCCGGTATGACCGCGTCGGGACGGAGGGCTGGGAGGCTGATCGGCGTCGTGGTGCTGTGGGGCGCGCTGCTGGCCGTGCCGGCGACCGCGCAGGCACGCGACTGCGGACGGGTGAAGGTCTCGAGCCATACGCGAAACGCGAAGGTGCGCGTCGTGCGCGGCGAACTTTCCTGCGGGCAGGCGCGCCGGCTGATCGCGGCCGCGTACGGTGCCGAGGCTGCGCGTCGCTGGGACGGGATGAACGAGCGGGTCGGCGTCTTCTGGCACGTGATGGGCTGGCGGTGCTCGACCGGGCTGGCGTGGTCTGAGAGCTTCTGCGAGCGTGGCAAGCAGCAGGTCGACGGGTCGGTACGAACCGACGACGGCTGGTCGTTCTAATCGGCCGACAAGGCGGCGCGACCGTGTCGACTCAGCTCCACTACCGCTTGCGCGGGCGACCGCCGGCGCCCGTCAAGGCGTCCAGATAGCGATCGATCGCGGCGGCGACCTTGCGCTTGGTTCGCCCACGGTCCTCAGCGCGCGCGACGAGCATTCCGGCTTCGTCGATGGAACCGAGGACCAGGTGCGCCAGGATGTCGACCGGCTGGCGTTCGATCTGACCCGCGTTCATCGCTGCTTCGAGCGTCGCGCGCACGAGCCCGAGGCCGTACCGGATCCCGATCTCCCGCCATTGCTCCCAGCCGAGGACCGACGGTGCGTCGATCAGCGCGATCCTGCGCACGTCCGGCTGTTCGCACGCGTCGAGAAATGCGCGCGCGCCGGCGCGAAGCGCCTGGATCGGATCGCCCGAAGCGAGGGCTTTCGCCGCGATCTGCTCGACCAGCTCGCGCTCGACCTGCTCGTAAACGGCGCGGAACAGCGCCTCCTTGCTTTCGAAGTGGTGGTAGAGCGCTCCGCGCGTCAGACGCGCGCTGCGGACGATCTCCTCGGTCCCGACGACGGCGTACCCGCGGTGCCCGAACAGCTCCCGCGCAGCGGTCATCAGCGCGTCGCGAGTCTCCTCGGCACGCTCGGACATACGCGTCCGGGTCGCGGTTGTGTGATCGCCCTCACGCAAGTTCATACTGTCTGTATGGAAGATACTGGCTGTATGTAATGTCGTCGAGGAGAGGAATCGCATGAGCTCATTCGCCGCCGTCGACCAGCAGTCGGTACGCGTGCCCCAAGGCGTCCTGCGCTATCGCGAGCTGGGCGCCGGCGAGCCGATCGTCCTGATCCACGGCCTGCTCGTCAACTCGCTGCTGTGGGCGGACCTTGCCGAGCTCCTCGCGAAGGACTTCCGCGTAATCGCGCCCGACCTTCCGCTCGGATCGCACACCCAGCCGCTCGAACCGGGAACGGACCTCTCCCCCCTGGGCCTGGCGAAGCTGATCGCCGACTTTCTCGCTTCGCTCGAGCTTGACGGGGTGACGCTGGTCGGCAACGACACGGGCGGCGCCCTATGCCAGCTGGTCGCGACCCGCTACGCCGACCGCGTCGGCCGCCTGGTCCTCACCCCGTGCGACTCCTATGAGGCATTCCCGCCACCTGCGTTCGCGCCGCTGATGGCGATCGGCCGGATCCCTGGCGCGATTTGGGCGATCGGCAACTCGATGCGGCCGCGCTTCGCTCAGCGCCTGCCGATCGCATACGGCTGGCTCAGCAAGAAGCCGATCGACGATGCGGTGATGAAGTCCTTCCTGCGCCCGATCCAGACCGATCCACGGATCCGCCGAGAGGTGGCAGCGGTCCTGCGCGGAGTCGACAACCGCTACACGCTCGAGGCCGCTCGGCAGTTCGCGCAATTCGACAAACCCGTGCTGGTGGCGTGGGCTCCGGAAGATCGCTTCTTCAAGTTCTCGAGTGCGGAGCGACTGGCTCGCGACTTTCCCAACGCCCGGCTCGAGCGAGTCGAGGACAGCTTGACGTTCGTGCCGGTCGACCAGCCGGGCCGGCTCGCGGAGCTGATCAGCGCGTTCGTGCGCGAACCCACCAAGGCCGTGGCATGAGCGCGGCGGCGCGGCCGGCTTGAGCCGGCCCCGAAGCCGGCATCCGGGCTAGCGGCAGGACTCGGGCCCTTTGGCGCAGAGCCTGCTCGGCGTGGCGGTCCCGAGCAGGAGCTGCGACGGGAACGTCGGATCGTGGAAGATCAGGTTCCGTCCCGCCACCTCGAGCGGCTCGTGGGTCGGCGTGTCCGAGGAGCTGAACCAGAGCCTTAGGCGGTGGCCGGGCAGCAGCGTGTAGGCGGTGTCCCAGATGTCCATCCGGTACTTGGTCGTCGCGCCGATCTCGACCGGCGTGTCGCGGTCGTCCGGCAGGTAGGGATCGCCCGCCGGCGAGTGCTTGGGATCGACGTAGCGGAAGCTCGCCCGCAGCCATCCCTGTGTGATCAGAGACGCCGACCCGTTGGGCGCGACGTCCTCGAGCCGTGCGACCCACGCCATGTCGGTTCCCTCCGTCACCGCCCAGAAGCGGAGCTCCGAGGGTCCCGCCAAGTGCAGCGGCTTGGTCAGCGGCGCCGTCGTGTAGGTCAGGCCCTGCGGCTCGTCGAGGCGCTGGTCGAGCGGCGCGTACGGGGTGAAGCCGTCCGGCCCGTCCTTGCCCATCGGGACCGACGCCCCGGCGGTGGGGCTGTACACGTAGGAATCCTGGTACGCGGCGCCTCCGGTCGGCACGCGCGTCGCGAGCGTCCCGTCGTTGGGCGAGAGCGGGGCTGACCCACTGGGCTGGGCGGACAGGTAGAGGCGGGTCAGGTGCGTGTCGACCGAGTGCCAGGAGCGTGCGGCGTGCCAGGTCCGGTTGCCAAGGTCGAAGTAGCGCACACGCGGCTTGTGGTCGATCCCGTTGTGGATGCCCTTCACCCACCGGTTGAGCCAAGCGACGTCCTCGCCGGGCGGTGGAGCGTCGCTCAGGTTGAAGGAGTTGCTCAGCTTGTCGGACGTCGAGCTGCCTCCGTACGGGGCGCCAAGCTCGCCTCCCTCGCCGGTGCCGTGGTGCGTGCTCGCGTTGATCACGAGCAGGCTCGGCGTCCGCAGCGAGTCGATCAGCCTCATATCCCCGCGGCTGTACATGTCCTCCCAGCCCGCGAAGATGTAGACGGGCACCTTGATCCGCGCCACCTTCCGCAGGACCGAGCGCTCGTAGTAGACCGGTCCGTCGTAGGGGATCAGCCGCGTCTCGATCGCGAACTGCTGCTGGGCACGATCGAGGATCTGCGGCTGGTAGCCGATGCCGATCGACTGCGCCGCCGTCTGACCGGCGAACCACTGGTACACGAATCCCTGGTCGTACAGGCCGTTCTGCCACACCACGTCGCGGTATGGATCAGTCGGCGGGTGTCCCACGACCACCGCGTCCAGATGCGGGGGGTCGAGCGTGGCACCGAGCAGCGAGGTGATCGCCGAATACGAGTAGCCGTACAGCGCCACGTGGCCGTTGCTCCAGCGCTGCCGCGCGATCCATTCGACGACGTCATACACGTCCTCCTGCTCGCGCAGGCAGAGCAGGCACAACGCGCCGCCGCTCATGCCGCTCCCGCGCACGTCGGTGTTGACGCGCGCGTACCCCTGCGGCACGTACGCGGTCGAAGTGGAGCGTCCGTACGGCTCCATGTCGACGACCGCGGGGTAGCGCCCCTTGCCGCTGCCGGGCAGGTAGACATCGCCGACCAGGTGAACGCCGTCGCTGGCGACGATCGTGACGTTGTGGAGCTTGGTCATGCTCGCCGCGCGTGCGGGCGCGGCGATGGCGAGGGCGGCGAGCATGCAGAGGACGAGTAAGCGGCGCATGAAAGCCGAAACGTCGGGGCGGCGCGAAACTTGCGTGCCCGGCCTGGGGATTGCCTTCTGAACCGTCGACCGCGATCCGTCCAAACTCAAGTAAGGTTCGCGCCGTGATCGAACGGCTTGCCCCGAGCATTCGCGTGGCGCCGCGAATCGGGGCTGCGGGCCTCATGCTCGCTCTCGCAGTTGCGCCTATGGCAATCGGATCCGGCGTGACGCCGAAACCGGGCTCCTACAGCAGCAGCAAGAGCGCAAAGAACGTGCAGTTCAGCGTCGTGAAGCGAAACGGCAGTCACAAGATCAGCAACTTCGGGATCTACTGCAAGTCGTCTTCCACCAGCTTCGGCGCCATCGTGCTTAACAAGAACGTGAGGATCTCCTCGGCGGGCAAGTTCTCCTACGACGGCTCTGCGATGCACATCCAGAACGGCCAGCCCGTTGGATCGGCCCACCTGAAGTTCTCAGGGAAGTTCGTCACGCCTAAGAAGGCGACCGGCACCGCCAGCTTCACCAAGGCAACGCAGAGCGGCTGCCCCCGCCATTCCTTTACGGCCACCTGGTCGAAGTCGTAGGCCAGCGCTCCGGCGGGGAGGGCCGTGGTGCTCGTGCGATTTGCTACTATCTAGTTAACGAGCCGCGGCACGACCTGGTCGAAAGGGGCCCGAATCTGCGCATGTGGGGCAACGGGGCAAAGTGATCCAATGGTTGATCGCTGCCACAACGGTTGCCGTGAGCCTCGGGAGGCCGTGGCGTTTAGGCGGGACAGACTCCTGCGTCCCTCCTTAGAAGTACCGCTGAGATGGCGAATCGCGCGACGACCCGAAGGGGTGATTTCGATGGCAGATTGTGCACAGTGCGGTCATCCGATCAGGCCAGGCGACGCGTTCTGCGGCACCTGCGGAGCAAAGGCCGGGTGACGTCCCATCTTCCGGGTGAAAGTGGGTGGGCGTAGCTTCCGCGGGTGTGGATGCTAGGCGGCGACCACCTCCTCGGTGTTCTCGGTTGGGGTGGGCTGTTGCTGTCGTCGGATGCGTT
>Ga0209810_1000666_pt1 | contig 67801 bp, 62 predicted proteins | sample Coa_R1_7_FD_187159 | JGI IMG/M metagenome (GOLD analysis project Ga0209810, IMG submission 187159) | Surface soil microbial communities from Centralia Pennsylvania, which are recovering from an underground coalmine fire - Coalmine... | ecosystem: Environmental > Terrestrial > Soil > Unclassified...
CTAATATCCAATCCGGCGAATTTCTTCCCATATGCGCTGCACCTTGAGGTAGCCATACGATAAGTATTCCCTCGGACTTGATATAATGAGCGGCTGGCCTATCTCCTCAAGAGGACCCAAGTGCATCCCACGCTCTAGAATTGGCGGAGGGGATGGGGGTGGGGCGAGAAGGAAGCAGCCTGTCGCATGGAAGGGATAGAGAGGAGAACCGACTGGTGAATCTCGTCACGTTGTTGGCCGTTTTCCTGAGCCTGGTCTATATGAGCTTACACGCTGCCCCGCAGGCATCCGCGCCGCCTAGAACCCTGGCGGAGCGCCTGGGCTACAAAGCGACGGACAAGCTGCTCATTATCCATGCCGACGACGTGGGCATGTGCCATTCCGTCAATGCGGCCACCATTCAGGCGATGGAAAAGGGCGTGGTGACGTGCGCCAGCATTATGGTGCCCTGTCCCTGGATGCCCGAGATCGCCGCTTACTGCCGCGATCACCCCGACGCCGACTTTGGCCTGCACCTGACTCTCAACAGCGAATGGAAATACTATCGCTGGCGGCCGGTGGCGCCGGGCACGGAGGTTGCGAGCCTGCTGGATGCGGAGGGTTTCCTGCCGCGCACGGTGCTGGAGGTCGCCGCCCACGCCCGGCCCGCCGAAGTCGAGAAGGAGGTGCGCGCCCAGATCGCGCGTGCCCGCGCCTTCGGCATCCGCCCCACGCATGTGGATTCCCATATGGGAACCCTCTTTTTTCGTGCGTTTTTTCCCATCTATACGCGGGCCGCCAGGGAGTCCGGCCTGGTGCCTATGCTGCCCGGCCCGACCCCGGAGCGCATCCAGCAGGCCAAACTGCTGGGCCTGGATATGCCCGCCATCTATGCAGCGCTGACCCGGGAGGGCTTCGTCTTCCTGGATGCGCTGTACGAGAACGCGCAGGGGGATACCCTGGAGGCCCGCCGCCAGCACTACTACGATCTGTTCCGCCGCCTGAAGCCGGGAGTCACCGAGATCATCGTCCACCTCAGCCTCAACGACGACGAGATACGCCACATCACCTCCAGCTGGGAGGCCCGTTGGAACGAGTACCAGATCTTCACCGACCCCCGCACCAAAGAACTCCTGGACTCGCTGGGCATCAAGCTTATCGGCTACCGGCAGTTGCGCGCGCTGGCTTTCCAGCCGCCGGCAAGTAGCCCCGCGCCCTAGTCTGGCCCTCAAGAAAAGGAGAGCAAGAGGCACTAGACCCGCCAAAGAGGAGAGCTAAAGGGGTCAGTGGTGCAGGAAGAGGGAAAGGGCCAGCCCAAAGCCGATGAGGATGATGATGCGGCGCACGTTCCGCTGTCCGAGGCGTCGGGCCGTCCCCGCGCCGCCGTAGCCGCCCAGAATGGCTCCTGCCGCCATCAGCAGAGCAATGCGCCAGTCCACCAGCCGATTGACCATGAACATCAGGGCGGCGACGGCGTTGATGCACAACCCGTTGATATTCTTGAGGCCGTTCATGCGGTGTATATTGGTGAACCCCATGAACCCCAGCGCTGCCAGCATGAGAATGCCGATGCCCGCCCCGAAGTAGCCGCCGTAGATCGCCACCAGGAACTGAAACACCATCACGCCCACCCAGGAACTCAGGGGCAGCGTATCCTCCTCGACGCTTCTCCGCTGGGCCGTCTGCAGGCCCGCCTGCGCCGCGCGGGCGCGCTGGTAGCGGGCAAACGGCTCCTGCAGCATAAATAGGACGGTCGCCAGCAGGATGAGATAGGGCACGATGTTAGCGAAGGTTTTGGCGGGCGTATGCAGCAGCAGCAGCGCGCCCACATAGCCGCCGAGAAAACTGGGCACGGCCAGGGCCACAATCGCTTTGCGGCTCTGGCCGATCTCCTTGCGGTAGCCCCACAGACTGCCAAGCTGGCCGGGCCAGAGCGCGACCGTGCTGGTCGCATTAGCAATGATGGCCGCAAAATTGGCCCACAGCAGCGCCGGAAACGTCAGCAGCGTTCCGCCGCCCGCCACCGAGTTGACGGCCCCGCCGAGCGCCGCCGCGCCGAAGAGGACCAGGGAGTGTATCCAATCCAGAGACATTCAGGAGCGTTCTTTCCACCTAGGTAATCCCTCCCAACGGTGTGGACGTATCTCCTCAGCAGCAGGCTGCTTGAGATTGATCCACACGGCTGGAAGTGTCTACCTCCACCTATAGAAAAATAAGAAACCCCATAGTAGTCCATCCAGGTAGAACGTTGGCATAGCCTTGAGATAGACGGAATGCTAGGCTTATCTCATTACCCATACAAACTTTCTACCTTGAAGGAGTATTAGTAGGTCGATCTATCCCAATCCGGGCTGTGGAGCGTAGGCGTATCCACACCATTGGGGAGGGCTACCGGCAAAATACGGGCGCAGGAGGATTCGGCATGTGGAACGCGGAGTCCTGCTATTCGGGGATGCGTAATCGGCGCTCGTTGGGCCGCTGCCAGCCGAGCTTGCGCGCCTCCCGCTCAAAGCCCTGCTGCGTCTCCAGCGTCTTGATCTCTTTGCGGGCGCGCTGGTTTTGCAGGCGGTAGATCAGGATCTGGCGTTCAAGATCGTCGTTGGCGTCGCGTAGGTGTGCCGCCAATAGAAAGGGACGCGCGGCCAGCATGCCCTGCCAGGCCGAGAGCAGACAGAAGAGGATGCCGCAGGCGATCAGGCCGATACGCCCGCGCCTGGAAGTGCGGCGGGGAGGCTTGGGTTGGGAGGGAGGGTAGTCTATAGCAGGCACCTTAATCCGTTGGTAGCGCGGGCTTAGGATCGAGCGGCTGCCCGACCGTATGCACCTTGATGAGATTGGTCGTTCCGGGATTATTGACTGGAACGCCCGCCGTCAGAATCACGCGGTCACCCGCCCTAACGAAGCACTGCCGTTGGGCTGCCTCGATGGTGGCAAGCAGCATCGTATCGGTATCGGCCACCGGGCCGATCAGCACCGGGTCCACGCCCCAGATCAGCGCCAGCTGCCGATAGGTCGTCTCGGTGGTCGTCACGCCCAGGATCGGGACGTTGGGCCGGTATTTGGCGACCATGCGCGCGGTACCGCCGCTGGTCGTCGCGCAGAGGATGGCGCGGGCATCCAGATCGCAGGCGATCTGGCCGGAGGCGCGCGCTACCACCTCGGTCACGTTGTTAGCCGGTTGGAGCAGGCGGTCGTATTCTGCCTTGTGGAACAGCGCCTCCTCGGCGCGATGGGCGATGCGCGCCATCGTCCGCACGGCCTCGACCGGGAACTGCCCCACCGCCGTCTCGCCGGAGAGCATCACCGCGTCCGTGCCGTCCAGGATGGCGTTGGCGACATCGGTGGCCTCAGCGCGGGTCGGGCGGGAGTTCTGGATCATACTCTCCAGCATCTGGGTTGCCGTGATGACCGGCTTGCCGGCGCGGTTGCACTTGCCGATCAGGCGCTTCTGGACGAGAGGCACCTCATCGAAGGGCATCTCCACGCCCAGGTCGCCGCGCGCCACCATAATCCCGTCCACCGCCTCCAGGATCGAGTCGAGATTGCGCACGGCCTCCCGCTTTTCTATCTTGGCGATCAGGGGCACACACCGCCCGGCCTGCGCCATGATCTCCCGCAGCGGCTCCAGGTCGGCGGCGCAGCGCACATAGGACGCGGCCACCCAATCCACGCCCTGCGCCAGCCCGAACCGCAGGTCGTCCTTATCCTTCTCTGTCACGGCGGGCACGGCAATGTGGACGCCCGGCGCGGTCACGCCCTTGTGCGGCTTGAGCTCTCCGCCGACCAGGCAGCGCGCCCAGACGATGCGGCGCGGATCGTGGGGCTCGCCCTCGGTGCGCACCACGCGCAGCGCGATCTTGCCGTCGTCGAGCAGGAGGGTGTTGCCGGGCTTGAGGGCTGTCAGCAGCTCCGGCACGGACAGCGGCAAGACCGGGCCGGCGCCATCCGATGCCTCCACATTCTCTGCCGCAAAGCCGACCTCCTGCCCACGTTTGAGCGTCACAGAGGGTACACCGAACGCGCCGAGGCGCACCTTGGGGCCGGATAGGTCTTGCAAGATCGCCAGCGGCTTGCCCATGCGCTGCGCCAGGTCGCGCAGGCTGGCAATGACCCGCGCATGCTCTTCGTGGGTACCGTGCGAGAAGTTGAGCCGGGCCACGTCCATGCCGGCGCGCAGCAGCTTCTCCAGCACGGCGCGCGGGCTGCTGGCCGGGCCGATGGTGCAGACGATTTTGGTGCGTGGCAAGCGCCTATCCCCTTAAAACGAGTCAATGGGGTAGTAAGATCCTAAGGAAACCAGGGACCAATTCACTTATTTACCTATGGATCGCGTTTATCCTGCCGAAGTTTCTTCCGCCATGCCAACCAGGATAGCTCGAACAAAGGGATCGTTCTTAATGCGCCGCTGCATTTCGGCACGTACCGCCGCGTCCACATCGGGCGGGACGCCGCTGGCCTCTGCTGCTTTGAGCCGCTCGGCATGATCTTCAAACTCCTGCCAGCGCGCCTCAAACTCGGCCTCGCTCAGAGGGGTCTGCCCCAGCCGGTCGCAGCCTACCCGATACCAGCCATATTCACGCTCCCTGCCTGCCATACGCCGCTTCCCACTTCTTCCTTTTAACCACCCGCTACGCTAGAGACAGAGGAAAAACAAAACCGATTCAGACAGGGTTAACGAGATTAACTGGATTTCAACAACACAGACAAGCCAGGCTTCTCTCTCTATCAGTAATCCCGTAAATCCTGTTAATCTTGTCTTCTTTATCCCTTGGCTTTTCTCCGTGTGGCTTTTCCTCCGTGTCTCTGTGTCTCTAGCGTAGCGGGTGGTTTCTTCTGTTATCTCAGGTTGTAGAACGCCTTTTTGCCGGCGTACTGAGCGGTTTCGCCCAACTGCTCTTCGATGCGCAGCAACTGGTTGTATTTGGCGACGCGGTCGGTGCGGTTGGGAGCGCCGGTCTTGATCTGGCCGGCGTTGGTGGCGACCACGATGTCTGCGATGGTCGCATCTTCAGTTTCGCCGGAGCGGTGCGAGACGACGGCGGTATAGCCGGCGCGTCGGGCCATCTCAATAGCGTCCAGCGTTTCGGTGAGTGTGCCGATCTGGTTGACCTTGATCAGAATCGAATTGGCGACGCCGTTGGAGATGCCCCGCTCCAGACGAGCGGTATTGGTCACGAAAAGGTCATCGCCGACAAGCTGAACATGCCCGCCGATCTTATCCGTCAGCATCTTCCAGCCGTTCCAGTCATCTTCGGCCAGGCCGTCCTCAATCGAGCGAATCGGGTACATATCCACCCAGCGCGCGTAAAGGTCCACGAATTCCGTGCCGGTAAGCACCTTGCCTTCGCCCTTCAATTGGTACTTGCCGTCCTGGTAGAGCTCGGTGGCAGCCGCGTCAATGGCGAGGGCGAGGTCGCCGCCCGCCTTGTAGCCCGCCTGCTCAATGGCCTCAATGATGACCTGAATGGCCTCCTCGTTGCTCTTAAGGTTGGGGGCAAAGCCGCCCTCGTCGCCGTAGCCGGTGGAGAGCCCGCGCCCTTTGAGCACCTTGCGCAGCGCGTGGAAGACCTCCGCTCCCATCTGGAGCGCCTCGTTAAAGGTCGGGGCGCCGAGGGGCATGACCATAAATTCCTGTAGATCCACGTTGCTATCGGCGTGCTTGCCGCCGTTGAGAATATTCATCATCGGGACGGGCAGCAGATGGGCATTGACCCCTCCGATGTATTTGTAGAGCGGCAGGGCCAGCGATTCGGCGGCGGCTTTGGCCACGGCCAGGGAGACACCCAGAATGGCGTTGGCGCCTAGATTGCCCCTGTTGGGAGTACCGTCTATTTCGATCATCCGGGTATCAATGGCGCGCTGATCGGTGGCGTCCATATCAATGATCTCGGGGGCGATCTTATCCATCACGTTATCGCGGGCCGTCAGCACGCCCTTACCGCCATAGCGGGTCTGGTCGCCGTCGCGCAGCTCCACCGCCTCATGCGCGCCGGTGGAAGCGCCGGAGGGCACCGCGGCGCGTCCCATGCTGCCGTCTTCCAGAAAGACATCTACCTCGAGGGTCGGGTTGCCGCGCGAGTCGAGAATTTCACGGGCTACAATCTCGTCAATAATAGAACTCATCGGATGCTCCTTCGCCTGGTCAGGACTGCTCTATTGTGCGAGGGCATTAGATAGGTATCCATCTTGTTAGTCGTTATTGATGCTTCTCGCTCCTCTGGCGCATTATAACACATTCTTGAGTCCTGTGTAAACCGAATGCCGGGGCTCATTTCTCCTTGAGTAAGGGGAGGGGAGGGGGATAGGGCCTCTCCCATGTGTTTGACCTAACCCCCCGGCCCCCCACTGCAAGGGTCGGGCCTGCAATGGACTGCAAGGAACGCCGCTCAACGGACTGCCAGGGTCGGGGCTGCCATGGTTCGGGCCACTGCCAGGGTCGGCAAGGTTACGGCCCCTGCCTCCGCCTTGCGACACCTTGCGACACGGCTCTGCTTTGCGACACCCCTCCGCCTTGCGACCCTACGAGGGAAGGGGTGGCCCGGCTTCTCCTCTCCCCTCTACTTGGTAAGGAGAGGGGAAGGGGGTGAGGTCTGCTGGGGTAGGGCCTCTCCCCGGTTTTGGGGAGGGGCCGGAAAGGGAGAGTGGAGGCGAGACGCCGCACGCTCGCAAGGCTAGGAGGTTTTCCCGGTTGTGCCGGAAGAGGACGCTTCGGTCGGCGGCTGCATCGGGTTGGTATGGCCGCCGACGACGCTGCTGGTCGCGGTGGCCTGCTGGCGGCTCTCGCCGGTATGTTCGGTGCGCGCCCCGGCGGCCTGCGCCTGGGTGGTATGGTCTTCCCCTGCGCTGGGCGTGTAGGAAGGCCCCATCTTGTAAGCCGGATTACCTTCATGCTCGCCCGGACGGGATACCGTGCTGTGCGTGGGGGACGTGGAGCCGGCAGACGGAGCGGTCGTGGTCGTGGAAGGCGCTCCGGCCTGTATTTCCGCCGGTTGCGCCTCCGTCTGCACGGAGACCGGCACCGTTTTGTGCGTGGTCGGATTCTGCTTGGGCAGATGGAGCTCCAGCATGCCGTTGCGGAAATTGGCGCGCACGGCGTCGGGCTTGATGTCGGCTGGCAGTGTGTACGCAAACTGATAGCGGCTGTAGCTGGAAGAGCGGCTCTGCCGGTGCTGCGTGGGCGGCTGCTGGCCTTCCTGACCGGGCGCGCCTTGCTCGAATGGAGACCGGCGTTCCGCCGTGAGCAGGATGCTATTGTCGGTCGCCTCGACGTGAATGTCTTTCGGGTCTACTCCCGGCAGCGCGGCCTGGATGGTGTATTCGGTATCGTTCTCATAGATATCCACGTCCGGCTCTATGCCGGACTGCGCGAACGTCGCCGGCAGGTTCCAGTTCCAGAGATCCGGCAGGCTGCGGCCGAAGAAGGCGCCCATCAGGGTATCCATGCGGCGGCGCAAATCCTCCATCTCACGCCAGGGGTCGAAGCCGGCTAACGCACCCTGGCCGCGCGGTCGGGCCAGAGCGCCCTGCGGACGGCGCGACAGCGCGCCACCTTGATCTCTCGCGTTCATGATGCCTGATCCTCCTCATTGAGACGTTGTGACAAATTTGCCGATCACACGACGTTTCGGCAAAGGGTCGCACAGGCAGTGTGATGCGGGGCAAAACAGGATCTTCACCGTATAAATTCATACGAGGACGCTAGCGGAAAGTTTCCGAGTGGATATAAAGCCAAAAACCTCAACAGGATGAACCGGATTTCTAAAACCCCACCAGCCAAGTCCTTATGCCTCTGGACTTCAAGCGGACTGGAAGGCTTCTGTCTTTGGTTTTAATTCTGTAAATCCTGTTGAGAGTATTTAGGAAGGAAGCCGGCGGCGCGGAGCTCGGCCAGCAGGCTCTCTTCCTGGGCGGGTGTGAGGTTGACGAGGGGCGGGCGTACGCCCAGGCGCGGCAGACCCCGATGGGCCAGCACGCTCTTGCTGACGGCGATGAGAGGATAGCGCAGGGTGATGTCAGCCAGGGCGCTCAGGCGGGCCTGTGCCGCCTCCGCCTGCGCGCCCGTGGGGTCGGCGCGATGGGCATCTCGCACGGCGGCGACCACTTCCGGGAAGGCGTTGGCGTTGCCGGAGATGCAGCCCGCACTGCCGCTGGCATAGCCGCGCGACGCCAATTTATCGTGGCCCCCAAAGATGCGCAGGTGCGGATAGCGCGCGAGGAGCTCCTGCGTGCGCGCCCAGTCGCCCGCGCTGTCCTTGAGGCCGGCCAGGTTGGGGTGTCCTGAAAGCAGCTCCAGCAGCGCGTCGGTGATGGGCACGGCGGTCTGCTGCGGGATGCTGTAGAGCAGCACGGGAATATCGGCGGCGTCCAGCACGGCCCGGAAATAGGCGGCCAGTCCCTCCACGGTCGGGTTCTTAAAATAGAAGGGCGGCAGCACCAGCGCGGCATCCGCTCCGGCCTGGGCGGCATGGCGCGTCAATTCCACGGCGTCCGTCACGCTGGCCGCTCCCGTTCCCGCCACCACCGTCAGCACCCCTCGGTGGGCCAGCGCCGCTTCCAGAGTCCGCTTGCGCTCCTCCACCGAGAGGGAGGTTCCCTCGCCGTTTGTGCCGCAGACGACCACGCCGTCCACTCCGCCGCGCCGCTGAAACTCCAGCAGCGTTGGAAAATGCTCCAGCGCCAGGCGTCCCTGCCGATCCAAAGGCGTGAGAATGGCGGTCATCAGGCCGCGCAGGGCCGTCGCTTTCGGGTGAGACATTTAAGCGTTCTCCTTTTCCACGGGCAGGTCTTCGCGCTCGTTCCACTCGTTCCAGGAGCCGTCGTAGTTGGTCAGGTGGGGGAAGCCGAGCATGGAGAGGGTAAAGAGGACGGATGTGGCCGCCACGCCGCCGTTGCAGTAGGCGACGACGCGCGCTTCCGGCCTGGCGCCGCTGGCGGCGACGAGGCTTTGGAGCGCTTCCGGCGCGTGGAACAGGCCCTCCGGCGTGAAAAACGCCTCCCGCGGCAGATGCCTGGCTCCGGGAATATGACCGCCGCGCTTGCCTCGCCGAATGCGGCCCGTATACTGGCCCTCATCGCGGGCGTCCAGCAAGGTCACGTCCGGCTGCTCCAGGAGACGCAGCACCTCCTCGGCGGTCGCGCGCCACTCCGGCTGCACGCGCGGCGTAAAGACCGCAGGCGGATAGTGCGGCGTTTCCGTTGTCGTGGGACGGCCTTCGCGCGTCCATCTGGCCCAGCCGCCGTTGAGGACGCGAACCTGGGTGTGGCCGTAATAGCGCAAGACCCACCAGAGCCGCGTGGCAAACTGCGAGGCCGGGTGCGCGTCATAGGCCACGACCAGATGCTCGTCGCCAATGCCCGCCTGGCCCAGCACACGCGCGATCTTGTCCGGGGGAGCCACCTGCGCCGGCACCGGATCGTGCTCATCCACGATGTCGCGCGTCCAGTCCAGATAGATCGCTCCCGGAATATGGGCCTGCGCATATTCCTCCGGCGCGCCCATATAGGTTGCCGTCTGCGTGCCCTCCTCGGCCGTGCGCGTATGCACGTAGCCGCGCATATCCACGACGCGCAGCTGCGGGTCTGCGGCGGCTAGCCGCTCCGCCAGCGCCTCGGTCTCTATTAAGTGCTCCGCGCGCAGACGCGCCAGCGTTTCCAGATCCACCACGCTCACTCCTCTCTTATGACGTTGCCTCTGCCTGTTGCTTCGCTGCTGCGGAGCGGTTGTCCTTCCCGGCGCCCGCAAAAATGCCCTCCGCGCGGCGGCAGAAAAATATTTGGAAAAAGTTTGGGGCCATCCCCTAGATCGGTGCCCCTGGCGGCACTATAGGCTTGCAGGGTGAAAAAAGCCTGAAAAAATTTTGGCCCGGTCCCCTAGATCGGGCGCTCACGCGGCACTAATGCCCTGTAAGGCCCGCACAGCACTCATTTCGCGCCGATGCAGCGTCAAGCGCTCAGGATGCGCGTTTCCTTATACGGGCACTGCGGCCCTGCCGACCCACTGTCGGCAGCGTGGCTGCTAGAGATACGTGGGAGTCGGAATCTCCTGCAACCACCCGACCCATGCGTGCGACCAGATTTGGAACACAGTATTTTTGTTTTTTGAAGGAGAACTCACGTGAACAAGCTTGCTGCCCGACTCGCCCATTTTGCTTCCGCTGTTGCCCTAACCGGCGTTTTGCTCTGCTCGAACGTGACGGCCTCGCGCGCCGAATTGCAGGGCGTTGGCTCACCCGGCCTGCCGCCTCCGCCGCCCAAAACGACGTGCCAGTTTGCCCCGGTTATCATTGACGATAATTTCGTTATCTACGGGGATGGCCTGTTCGTCACCCCGGACGGCTCCTATCTGGATCTGTTCTCCGACGAGCGCGACGACCAGGAGGCGTTCTCGCTGGATAGCCTCTTTGGAGGCCGTTTCGGCGGGCAGTCCTGGTATGTCCAGTACGGTTACTGAGGCGCCTTCGCAGAGATTTAGTGTCTCTGGAGGCCGCTGCGTTCGAGACGCAGCACGGGTGCCTGCCGCCTCCGCGCTGAGGCCGCAGGCCGGTGCAGCCCGCGCTACGTATTGACTCCGATCCTATCCATGGCCTTTCCGGTCGGCGATACGATATTGGGCGATACGATATTGCGTTGGCGCATTGTGGGCAGCGTTTCTCTACGGCAAGTTGTTTGACCGCTACGCAGCCTCCGCAGAAGGTTGCGTCTTCCTGCCACGACGGCCGGACCCCGCCGAGGCAGGAGCGCTTGGGGGCCGGGTATGCAAGACCATGCGATGGGGGTGTGGTTTCCTCCCGGTCCCAGGCGAGAACAGTGGGAAGGGTTTGCCTGCGGCAAACGTTAGGCCGCGGGCCCTCCCGATAAAGAGTCGGCACGGCCCAAGTACTAATTCCGTTTTCTTTGCTATCGCTACCCTGTCATCGGGACAATCTTCATTGCGGCGGGTCACGCCGCATCACAAGGTAAGTCAAAAATTCGAACAACGCTTTGCCCCTGCGTGGGAAGCTGCCTGTCGGGACAACAGCCAGCTTCCTCCGGCAGGGCCAAACCAGGGAAGGAGGCAGCCGCAACCAAAAGAAGACGGAGCCAGAGCGTGATGGCGGCGGAGCAGGGGCTATTGGGACACGCCCCGCCGCCGGGACAGCCGCCGCGCTTGGCTCAGCCCCTCGGGACCATGAAAAGAAAAGAAGGCCGGATGCTTTTACGGAAACGGGACATTTCGGTAAAAGCATCCGGCCTTCTATTTTCCTCCTACGGCCCTCACCTCCTGTCCCCCTACTGCAAGGGTCGGGGCCAGAACGGAAGGATCGAGCGGGGCCCTATTTCGTCTGGGAGGGGCCGATGGCAGGCAGGGCGACCTCCTTGAAGGTCCAGGGAGTGCTGGCCAGCAGCGCCTTCGCCTCCTGCTGCGCCGCATCGGTGAGCGCGAAGCGGGTCAGATCCTGAAAGACCGCCGCCACTTCGGGATGCCGCCTCTGGAAGGCGCTCGCCTCCTCGCCGGTGAGCCCATTGAGGATGCGCGAGATCGCCCGCGCGGCGTCCCGCATGGCCTCGAAGGCGGCGTCCGGTCCCAGCCGCTTTGCCAGCAGCGTGCCCTCCAGGTAGTGCGCCTGCCACTCCAGGCCGGGCAGGTCGAGCTTGCGTCCGGCGAACAGCCGGTGCAGATCCAGTTCCGGGGAGCACAGCAGGGCCGGCAGATTCTCCGCCTCCTTGCCCATCAGGCGCGGCAGCCCGACCGCGCCTTCCGAAGTCAGTCGCAGGGCCTCCCGCGCCGCGTTCTCGGCTGCCGCCTCCTGCCCCTGGAAATAGTAGCAGCGCGCCAGCGTCAGGTGCGCGGCGATCTGCTCGCGCGCCGACTCCGTGCGCGTAGCCACATCCAGCGCCTTCTGCGCCTCGGCAAAGGCGCGACCCAGCGCCTCCTGCGCTCGCGCCGTATCGCCGGCCATATGGAACTCCTGACACTGACCCAGATAGGCGCGGGCGCGCATCTCATGCGCCTGGGCGACCTCGCGCGTGCGTCCCGTGCGCTGCGCCTCATCCAGGGCATCCTGCGCATTATCCAGCGCATCCTCCCACTGTCCCACCGCCAGGCGCGTCTCGGTCATCGCCAGGGCGGAGAGAATGGTAGGCCGCGCCCCGCGTACCCGATTGGCGATCTTGAGCGACTCTTTGGCGTTCTCTTTGGCCTCATCCAGCGCGCCCATCGCCACCAGGACGTTGGCCAGCAGCGCGCGCGCCACCCCGAGGCTGGCTTGATCCTCGAACAGGAAACTGGTCAGCACGACCGCCACCTCGAGGTGCTGTTTGGCCTCGCTAATCTTACCCATCAACTGACAGCACTGCGCTACCTCCATCAGCGACTCGATGAACACGTCCGTGCGGCGATCCACAATGGCCTGCTGTAGACAGCGGCTCCAGAGCATCATCGCCTCTCCATAATGGCCGGTGGCGCGCACCACGTCCGCCAGACCCGCCATCAGGTAAGGCATGCCCTCGCGCTCACGCCGCTCCGGCTCCTCCTGTTCCAGCTGCTCCGCCGCCTGGCGGAAGTAGCTCAGCGCGCCCTGATAGTCGTGCTGCCGATAGCGCAGGCTGCCCAGAGTGATCAGGGTGCGCCAGCGCACGTCACGGCTTGCGTGGGTCAGCATCTCCTCCAGATAGCTCTGCGCGGCAGCGAACTCGCCCTGCGCGCTCAGGGCCATGACCAGATCCTGGATGGTATGGAAGCGATACTCCTCCAGCCCCTCATCGGCAAACATCCTGACTGCCGCCAATAGATGCTGCCGGGCCTCGTCGAGCTGATTGTCTTCGAGTTTGGCGCGTCCCAACTGCCAGAGCACCCAGGCTTCCTGGCGTGGATCTTCGAGCGCGCGGGCCAGCGCCAACATCTGGTTTAGCGTCGAGATGTAGCTGGAACGGCTCCGCTTGGGCTCATTGTACGCCTCGGCCAGCGCATACAGATGGCGCAGCTCCGCTTGAATGCGCGCCCGCGTTCCCGGCTCGATGGCCCCCATGCCGACGCGCTCGTCCTCCTGGGCCGCCGGCAGCGCCAGGGCCGCGCGCGCATCCTTATCCGGATCGAAGAAGTCCGGATGGACGTGCGCTACCGACGCGATGCGCTCCAGCACTTCCTCGGGAACGGAGGTGATCCCGCGCACATACTGATAGATGAGCGAGGAGGGAATACCCACCTGCTCGGCCATCTCTTTGAGCGAGAGCTGGGCATGCGTCGTCGCCAGCTTGATCCGTTCGCCCACGCGGGCGCGCTTTTCGGGAGTATTTAGATTTTTCCGGCGAGCCACTCTAGTCTCCTTTTGTTAGCCCCTGCATCGCAGGGCGGGTCGCTTGCGGTCGCTGCTGTCTGGTAAGGTCACGACCTATCTCTTTTGCTAGAGACCTCTCAGAAGATTATAAAGGAATACGTTCTCCAGCGCAAGCTTACGCCCTTCTAGCCTCACACCTGCACAGACAAAAACATGCAGTTTTACTGATCCCAATATTATAGATAATAATTCTTGCTCCATGCGGGAGCTTCCTGCCTGCATTTCCAGCGCTTCCGGGTCTTTCCCTTTTCGGTGGCGAAGGAATTCGCTGCAAGCCCTCACCTCTAGCCCCTACTGCCAGGGTCGGGCCTACAACGGACTGCAAGGGTCGCGCCTACAATGGTTCGGGCCACTGCCAGGGTCGGCAAGGGTACGGCCCTTGCCTCCGCCTGGCGACAGTCCTCCGCCTTGCGACAGCCCTCCGCCTTGCGATCCACGCTGCGGCAGAGGGGTAAGGTTTGGAGTCGGCGAAGGCCGACTCAGTGCTTTCGTTACTGCGGCGTGAGCCCCCGAGGAAGAACGGCAAGTGCCTTAGGCGGCACGGCGCATCGAGGAGAGCGGGTTCCGCGCCGCTTCGCGGGGTTTCTCTGGGGCAAGCTGTGCCAGAGATTCCGGCGACAGCCCACGCTCCGATTGCGCCATGACCTTCTGCCGATAGTACTCCTCCCGAGCGGACGCCCAGGCATGGAAGCAGGCCGGTGGACCACCTGCCGGCCCGCCCCGCGCTTGCTCCTGCTCCAGCCGCTGCGCCACCTGCCGATAGATCAGCGCCTGCGTGGTATGGCTGAGCGCCTGGCGTGCCGGACGCTCCTCTCGAGCCGGACCGTTTCGGATCTGGAGCAGCGCCTCGTGATAGAGCCCGACCTCGGCCATCAGCAGGGCCAGGGCAATCGCGCGAAAGTCGGGGTCAGGCGTCTCGGCAAAGAGCTGCCGGCCCCGATCCAGGCGCTCCAGCATCTCGGGCTCCAGCAGCCAGAATCGGCCTTCCTGCCACCATCCCCCCTCCGTCTCTGCTGCGCCCTCGACGCGCACGGCAGGTTCCACCCGCCAGGCATAGACGGCGCCGGGGCGCAGGGGCAGCCCCGTCAGCGGTAGGGAGTGCGTGTCGCTCGCCAGCGTGGTGACAGCCAGCGGCGCGAATCGACCATCGGCCTCCGCCATTTCCAGGGTCACACGGCAGGCTGTGTCCATAGGCGGGCTTTCCCAACTCAATCGGGTTGGCGCCTCCCGCAACGCCGTGTAGAACAAGGGCGCGCTGCGCGGGCCATAGCGGGCGCGGAATGCCCCCGGCCCATCTGCCTGCAACTTCCGTGCTGTGAGCGCAGTTTGCGCCGGGAGGGCCGCATCGGGAGGCGCGCCGCGCCGATGTGACCGGGAGGATAACGCCTCCTCTTGAACAGGCGGGCGGCATCCTCTCCGGCCCTCCCCTGGCAGAGGCATCTCCCCCTGCGAATACGGTTTCTGTTTCAGGCTGCGCCGCTCAGCAAACGTCTGCGGCGCAGCAAGGATCGTCGTGGACATAGCGCATCTACTTCCTTTCACCGGCGTGCCAGGATCGGCACAGGCAAACGGCGGGATTCGCCTGTACCTCTCCAAACGGCGCGCGTCGGATCCGCATCGAGCTCCTTCTACCAGCGGGGGAAGAAGCGCGCGCCAGGGATGCCGCCTAATCGCCCTCGCATGGGCCGATCCGGCCCATCCTCCAGGGGAATCGGGGTATCTCTGCCGCTCATTCATCCAGTGCTAAGGCGCCCTATTCCTTACGCCTTCACCCTTCCAAAGCGAGCCTGCGTTGGCTGCCGGGCCCTCGGGTGCCCGGCGTGCCTCTGCCGCATTGGGCCCGGTGGGGGCCGCGGCAGGCGCAGAGAACGACACAAGAGCGCAAAGCTCTCACCAGTGCTCAGAAATTGAACTTCTCTCGAAAATAGGCTCTATCTCATCGAAAAAGGTCTGCTTAACGGAGCACCAGGAAAGCCGCTTGGTATCAGCAGGAGACAGCGGCAGCACGGCTTTGCAGAGCGCGTTGGTAGTGGCGGGAGAGCGTGCGGCGCCCCTCCTGAAGCCGTGTGTTGACAGTTTCGTTGCGCGTTGCCAGTAGGGTTGCCACCTCTTTATGGGGGAGCTGACAACAGTAATGGAAGAAGAGTGCTTTGAACTGTTCCGCGGAGCGCATCCCGACGTCGGCCAGCGCGTAACAGACCTCATCCAGCCGATCCTGCTGCATCAATGCCTGCAAGGGATCGGCGGCCTCATCGGCGCCGAGGCACTCTTCTAGAGAGGAGGTGGCCTCTTCGTCTGCTGTCGCCGTCACCAATTCGGTGAAGTCACAGCAGGGGCGCGACGTCTTGCGCCGGATCCAGTGGGCCAGTTTGTAGCGGGCGATGGCGAGCAGAAAGGTTTGAAAGCTACAGCGCTGCGCCTGGGAAGCGAGGATGCCGGGCGCGTCCGCCAGGGGAGCATCTGCGTCCTGAGGATACGCTCCCCGAAAGGCCGGGAGTTGGTCGAATGCCGCCAGCAGCGTTTCGCTGGCCAGGTCTTCGGCTTCCTCACGACGGCTGACGCGCGCGGCAAAGTAGGAGTAAAGGCTGCGCCAGTACTTGTCCCAGAGCGGGGCGAACGCGCTTGGATCGCCCGTTCTGGCGCGCAGCACATAGGCCAGGTCCGCATCGGGCGTATTTCGCCCAGCAGGACGCGCCCTCCCGACACCGTCGGGAGGGAAGAGAGTGGTTGATGGGGGTGTCATTTCGAGTCCTTCCTTCCGGTATAGTGATGGGCGGATTTTCGCCGGACCGAAATCCGCCTCCAGGAACAAACACAAAATAAAGAAGAAAGGTGGCACGAAGAATAGCAAGATTTTAACACCAGACATGCTATCTGTCAATGAGTCAATATCAATCTATTCTTCACCGCCAACCCGTGCGCATTCTGTTCGCAGATTGCCCCAGCTGAGGGCGTGCAGGATGATCTGCATCCCGGGCGCGCTCTGCGCGGAGGCCGTCTGCTCGCCTCTCCCCGGACCGGAGAAGCCAGCGGCCGGCGCCTGCCCGAAACGCGCGGCGGCAAGGAGCACGGCGGCGCCCGCCTTCCGCCCTGCCGAAGGCGCAGGGCGAGGGAGCCAGGCGTTTTGCGCCCCTGCGCCGCGCGCGGCAGAGGCCCTGGCCTTGCGACCCAAACCGTAGAGGCCGGGCGCGGCCATTTTGTTCCATACACTGAATGCATCAAGACAGGGAAGCGACGTGGCACGATACCGCTATCGTGTCGGTGAGGCAAGCAGAACAGCGAGGTATCTGAGAGTAGCGAAAACAGGGCTACAGCGGCCGCAGGGGAGCGGGCCGCATGACAGCAGCCCTGGTTTCCAGCCGGGACGCCAGGATCCCGGCCCATCCATACAAAGCAATCCCAAACCAGGCCCAGGCGATAGGCGCTCACGGCAAGATCAGCATGATCGTATCGCCAGGCGAGAGCGATAGAGTGCGCGCCGCGTGGCCGTTGCGTATTCCGATCTCCAGCGTCCCGGAGCTGCCCCAGTAGGCCAGCGGGCTGCCGACGGCGACATCGGCAAAGGTGCGCGCAATGCCGCGCCACCGCTGCTTCCCGGCCCGCACCATGCACTGCGCGGCCAGGTCGCCCTCTTCCTCCCCGCCGACCTCCTCCAGCCAGGCGGCCCATCGCTGCGGGGTTAGATCGGTTATCAGGTTGCCAAAGTGGTCTGTGTAGAGCACGTGCAGACGCAGCATCGGCTGCCCATCCGCGGTGCGCTTCGGCAGCGGCTCCGGCAGAATGAGCTGGCTTGGCGGCAGGGTCGGGCCGCCATCGTCGAGCGCCTCCAGGGGCAGACCCGCCGCCAGGTGGGCCGCGATGGGGGCGAAGATGTCCCGCCCATGAAAGGTCGCGCTGACCGGGTGGCGATAGTAGGCGCACGCCGCCTCTCCCAGCCGCACCACCCGCCGCGCCGGCATCTGCCGCAGCGGAGCGGTCAGCACGCCGTTATCGGGCGCGACGAAAAGGCACGTCTCTGTCTCGACTACCAGGGCGTCCCGCGCGCTGCCCACCCCAGGATCTACCACGACCAGATGGATCGTCCCGCTCGGAAAATAGGGGCAGGCCGCAGCCAGGCGCAGGCTGGCTGCCAGGATGTTCTGGGGCGCTATGTCGTGGGTCAGATCCACCAGGCGGGCCTGCGGGGCGATGCCCAGAATGACCCCTTTCATGACCCCCACGTACACATCGGAGAGGCCAAAATCCGTCGTCAGAGTGAGAATGGGAGATAAAGAAGACCCAACCGCCATCGGCAACGGCTCCTCCAGAGCGCGCGAGCAGCATCTACCTGTGAATTATACCGACTCAGGCGGTCTATTTCCTACCTGAATCACACAACTTTTCTGAGAATTTTTAAAAAAGGCGTCTAACAAGCTCGCGCACATTGCCGGCCATAACGCCAGGAACCGGGAGGCGCTGCCGTTTCCTGGCTGCCGGTCGGCTTCCGGCCTGAGTTTCGGGCAGCGTCCGCTCCCGGCCTTGCGGCAAATTTAGGCCGGGCTAAAATTTTTTCACGGATAGATAGATTATGCTCTTCAGGCGGGTATAATTCATATCCGGTGGCCCGTCTTAAACTTGGGACGGTATCCAGAAGGTTCGTATAACTTCACGAAAAGGAGAACGTTGCGTTGATTTCCCGACGTGCCTTCACGCTGATTGAGCTTCTCGTCGTCATCGCGATTATAGCCATCCTGGCCGCGATCCTGTTCCCCGTCTTTTCCCAGGCGCGGGAGAAAGCGCGCCAGACCGCCTGCCTTTCCAATCTGCGCCAGATCGGCTTGGCGACCCTAATGTATGCCCAGGACTATGACGATCATATCGTCAATACGGAGTTGGGCGGCGACGCGGGCCAGGAGTACTTCTGGGGCGATATGCTCGCGCCCTATCTAAAGAACCGGGACATCCTCGCCTGTCCCAGCGCCGACGTGCGCTTGCAGTACGATCCGACGACCAAGACCAGCCTGGAATGGACCTATAACTACGGCATCAACGATATTATTGCGGCCAATTGTGTAGATGCGGACGATCCGGCCTGCCGCCACATCGGCGTAGCGGGGCAGGCCAGCGCAGCCATTGACCAGCCCGCCTCCACCATCTTGATCGTGGATAATCTGCCCTCCCAGACAGATACCGGCGACGGCGATGACACCATCCTCGGCCATGCGCGCCACGAGATCAACTGGCAGTGGGGCCATCGCGATCCAACCCGGCTGACGGTCGGCGGCAAGTCGCAGGATGGCTATTCCCGCCACAGCGACGGCTTTGTTCTGGTGCTCTCGGATGGGCACTCCAAGTGGCGCAAGCGGGAGAAACTCTCGGACAACACCTTCCGGGGCGGCACAAAAGACGAGGAATGGCTTGCCAATTCGCCCTAAATCGCTCTCTGTAGGGTACACTTTGGCATATCCGGCCTGCGTATAGCCCTAGCTCCGGAAGACCTCACCCCGGCCTACTGCAAGGGTCGGGCCTGCAATGGACTGCCAGGGGCGGGCCTGCCATGGTTGGGCCACTGCTAGGGTCGCCGGAGTTACGGCCTCCGGCTCCGCCTAGCGACACCTTGCGACACGGCTCTGCCTTGCGACAGCCCTCCGCCTAGCGAGGCCACCCCTCTCCTTCGTAAGGAGAGGGGCCTGACAGGAAGCACTCTCCCCTCTCCTTCTCAAGGAGAGGGGCCGGGGGTGAGGTCAAACACAAGGGCAGGGGTTAGGTGAGGCTGCAAGGCCGGGCGCGAAACGCCAGCAAAGGAGAGCCGCGACATGGCAAACGACGTGTTTCTAATTTTGCATGGCTGGGGCGGCAACAAGCCCACGCACTGGCAGGAATATCTCCACGCGAAGCTAACGGAGGCGGGCGCGAAAGTCCATTATCCCAAGATGCCGGACCCGTCCGCACCGGACCTTGCCGCCTGGCAGGATCGCCTCCAGGGGGAAATAGACGAGATCCAGAAGCAATCGCCGGATGCACCGCTGACGGTGGTGGCCCACAGCCTGGGCGGCATCAACTGGATGCACTTCACGATCAACAACGCCGCCTCCGGTAAGCAGGTCGCCGACCGCGTGCTGCTGGTCGCCCCGCCCTATGTGCTTCCGCAAGCCCCGCCGCCGGATGCGCCGCCCAGCGTGACCAACTTCTTCCCGCCGCCTCTGGATGCCCGCGCCATCCAGATCGCCGCCAAAGAGACGGTTCTGGTCGCCTCCGACAACGACGACTACGCCACCTTCGACCAATCCTCCGGCTACGCGGTCAAGCTCAACATTCCTATTTACAAGCTGGAAGGCGCGGGGCACATCAGCCCCTACTATGGCTATGGCGAATGGCCCTGGGTGCTCGACTGGTGCCTGCGCCGCGCCGAGCTCCCGCCGCAGCCGCGCCCGGCGGAATAAGAACGACCAACGGCCTTCTATTCCGCTTCGGGCCTCGGTTTTGTCCTGTTTTGCGCTCTATTGGGATATTGCTGTCAATATTCACAGTGGAGCGCTTAATTTTTGACTGGATTCTATGGCAAACGGGCAAAAAACTTGGGCAGATATTGAAACAAAGGCACAAGTCGTGTTATAATCAGATCCCGTCTTCGGCGCGCAGGCGGCGCTGCCCGCTCCACAAGGCGTTGTGCTGGCGCTTGCCTGCGCTAGAGTGGGAAACCACAAACTATCTCATGGGCGCTGCGAGAGAGCAGCAAAGAAAGGTTGGTAAATGCAACGTTCTAAAGGGTTCACGCTAATTGAACTCCTCGTCGTTATCGCCATTATTGCAATCCTGGCCGCGATTCTGTTTCCGGTTTTTGCCCAGGCGCGCGAGCAAGCCCGCAGAATTACCTGCACCAGCAACTGCAAAAACTTCGCCATGGCCTTCCTGATGTACAATCAGGACTACGATGAGACGTTCCTGACCCAGAACAACTCTGATGACCTCAACGACCGGGGCGAATATCAATACCTCCTCCAGCCCTACATCAAGAACCGCCAGATCGTCTACTGTCCCTCCCGCAGCCGGACGGGCTGCGATAAGAGCGTGGATAGCTCTGGCAAGTGCATCGGCTATGCGCCGAACTTCGGCATCTACTCCTACCTCAACGGCAACGGCATCTTCCATATGCCGGTGCGCGATCCGCGCACCGACCTGCCCAACGATCCCGGCAGCATGTGGCGCGGGCGTGCCCTGGCCGAGTTCGCCCATCCTGCCGAAACCATCATGATCGGCGACACCAACGACACCAACATGTACACCCTGACCTTCTACTTCCAGGATGGCGATGGCCGCACGCCCGGCGCGATCCGGCACGGCAACAACTACCAGTTCGCCTTCGTAGACGGCCATGTCAAGTCTATGAAGATGGCGGCTTACTCCTTCCTGGTGGACGGCGACTCCTTTGACGTCATGCCGGAGAACGGCAATAACATCAAACTCTACTGCTATAACGTGGATGCCGTTCAGGAGCGCAATGGCGGCTACGGCAACGGTCTCCCCTGCGGCCAGGTAGCCGAGAATATCGCCCGCGACCGCGTAAAGCTGTCGCAGTAGTAAGGATGAGAATGAACTGGACAACGCTTGCAAAAAGGCTGATACCGCTTGCGGTCGTCATCAGTACCGTTGTGCCGCTCGTCGTCGGCTGTTCCGGGACGCAGCAATCCACGCCCGAGCAGGACAAGGAGCGCGCAGATAAGAAGAAGGCCGATAAGTAGTCCGCCAAATCAAACCCAACGGGGCTCCTTCCTTAATGCTCTTTGCTCTACGGCAGGCTAAACCCTGCCGCTGTAGGGCCTGCGGCCCGCTGCCCACCTACGTGGGCAGAAAAGAGGCAACGTGCGTGGCCCTGAGCCTTCAGGAGCAGGCTGCAGCCTGCTTGCCCACCTGCGTGGGCAGAGGTCATGCTGACTGCCAGGGTCGGGCCTGCAATAATTCGGCCCTCCGCCCTGCGACACCGACGCGGGCAGAATACCCGTTGACAACGCCAGGGGCGTCACCATCGTTCTCTAGGGGCAGCCCTGCTGCCTACGCAGGCAGAGAGTTGCGGACATCTATTCCTCCGCCTCCGGGCGCTCTGTACTGCTGCCTACGCAGGCAGAGAGTTTCGCCCACGTAGGTGGGCGACGGGCGCAAAGCGCCCCACAGCGGCAGGGTTTAGCCTGCCGCGAAAGTCAAGGCAGGCCCAAAGAGAAGAGCAAACGTCCTAAAGGAAGGAGCCCCGTTGCGCTTATTTTTGCTTGACAGGAAGCGCGTGCCGTGCTATAATGGCGGCACAATCGTATAGCGTTCATAGTCGCAGTGGCCGCGTGTCGTGACGCGGCTGAAAGACGGGGGAAGTCCGGTGAGAATCCGGCGCAGTCCCGCTGCGGTGTGTCCCTTTTCCAGGGATAAGCCCGAATGCCCGCCTGCGATGCATCACAGGTTGCCCTTCGCGAGAAAGGGTGTGATGGTCACGGAAGGCGTGTTCGGTCTTTTCGCGCACGCGCCCCCGCACATTACACCATCCTGCCAGGGATGGTTTTTTTGTGCCCTCCGTTTCTCTCCCCCTCCCTCGTGAAGCCCTATTTCTCATCCAGAAAGGAGCGTTTCCATGCGTTCTGCAAGGACAACCTCGCACCAGGGCTTTACGCTGATCGAGTTGCTCGTCGTCATCGCGCTCATCGCGATTCTGGCCGCCATGCTCTTCCCGGTTTTCGCCGCTGCCCGCGAGAAGGCGCGGCAGGCAAGCTGCCAGTCGAATGTACGGCAGCTTGGACTGGCTACTCTGCTCTATATCCAGGACTACGACGAGACCTTTCCCCTCGCGCAGTACCACGACTACTCCGTCTACTGGTTCGGGCGTAAGACCGGACCCGGACAATACGATAAGACGGGCGGGCTGCTCTACCCTTACATGAAGAACGGCCAGATTCAAAAATGTCCCAGTTGGACGGGCAAAAACCGGTTTGGCGACGGCAACGGCTACGGCTATAACTGGGGATATATCGGCTCGGACTGCGCCATCAACAACTGCTACGATTCCTCTTACAACTACCTGCCCGGTATGCCCGGCAACCCGGCGACGCTGGCCTCGCTCTCTGCGCCTGCCGATAAGCTGATGTTCGCCGATGCCGGATTCTATAACGCTCCCTGGTACGGCGGCGACGGGCAGATGACTGAAACGCCCTACATTGACCCGCCCAGCCAGTGGTACGGCCTTCCGACGATGGATTTTCGGCACGTAGATAGCCGCCGAATCGTGGACGCACAGGCGCAGACCGTGACGGAACCGGGGCTTGCGGACGGCGTCTTTGCCGATGGGCACATCAAGGCGCTCAAACAGACGGCGGTGACGGATGCCATGTTTACGCGCCAGTGAGGCCGCCATGTCCGAAAGCAAGCCTGTCCGAGCCTGCCTCTGCTATCCCCATACCTTCGCGGAAATCAAGGCGCTGGCCGCGAAGAACGGCTGGCAGACGGTCGGCGAGATCACGGAGGCGCTAGGCTGCGGGAGCGGATGCGGTCTCTGCCGTCCCTACCTGCAAAAGATGCTGGAGACCGGCGAGATCGCCTTTGCTGTACTGGCGCAGCGGACGGCTCAAAGAGGAGAATCCAGCACGGATGTCTAACCCCCTCTTGTAGCTCATCATCTGCTGCATGGGCGCGTTCTTGCTGGAAAGGAGTCGTCGAACCGTGAAAAGGGATCGTTTCCCTGCCTGCGTCGCTCGTATGGATTTGCGCTTGCGCCGCCGTGCCTGGAGGCAGGCGCACGCTGCGCTGGCGCTAGTCTGCTGCCTAGCGCTCCTGATCGGCCTGTCTGGCTGCACGATGGGGCGCAAAGCCAGCGGCGCCTCCATCGGCGGCTCCCGTATCCAGCTTACGGACAATACCTTCCGCGATCCGCTCACCAGCGAGCCGACCACGCTCGACCCCGCCACCGTCGAAGACGGCATGACCATAGACATGCTCCAGCAGATCTATGAGGGCCTAGTGCAGTGGAACGAAAAAAACGAGGTCGTTCCCAACCTGGCCGAGAAATGGGAGGTCGGTCAAGGCGGCACGATCTATACCTTCCACCTCAAGCATGGCGTCCGGTTTCACAACGGGCGCGAGGTGACGGCGGCGGACTTCAAGTACAGCATCGAGCGCGCCTGCGACCCGGAGACGCATTCGCAGACCGCCTCCAGCTACCTAAATGACATCGTCGGTGCAATGGATCGCATCACCGGCAAGCCCGGCGTCACGGAGGTCTCCGGCGTCAAGGTACTCGACCCCTATACGCTCCAAATCACGATTGACGCGCCCAAGTCCTACTGGCTGGACAAGCTGACCTATCCAACCGGCTACGTCGTCTGCAAGGAGGCCATCGAGAAGAGCGGTGGGAAAGTGGATGAGACCTCGGCTATCGGCACCGGGCCGTTCAAGCTGGCCGAGTACCAGCACAACTATCAGGTGATCCTCGCGGCCAACCCCGACTATCACGGCGGCAGGCCGAAACTGGATTTCATTCAGCGCCCTATCCTCACCGATGGCACGACGCGCCTCAATAACTATGAAGCGAACCAGTTGGACCGCGTGGTCATCGCTCCGCGCGACCTCGACCGCATCAACAGCGATCCGAAGCTAGCGGGCGAGCTGCACAAGTTCGCCCGCGCCAACACCTGGTACCTGGCCCTCAACCAGGACGCGCCCGACTCGCCTTTCGGCAAGCGGGACGTGCGCCGGGCGTTTGCGATGGCGGTGGACAGGAACGAGATCGTTCGGGTCGCGCTCAAGGACCAGTCTCCGGTAGCGGTAGGCATTGTCCCGCCGGGCTTTGCCGGCTACGCCTCCACCGCGAAGCTGCTTCCCTACGACCCGGCCCAGGCCCGGAATCTGCTGGCGAAGGCGGGCTATCCCGGCGGCAAGGGCTTCCCGCCGCTTACCCTCTCGTTCCGACAGGACGAGCAGCAGGCGCAGGATACCTGCCAGCTTGTCGCCAGCCAATTGAAGAACAACCTGGGCCTTGACATCCAGCTTCGTCCGATGGAGTGGGCGGCGCTGCTGGACGAGCGCAGCAAGAAGACCCTGCCGTTCTACCTGATCCGCTGGAGCGCCGACTATCTGGACCCGCAGGACTACCTCTCCGTGATGCTGCACACCAGCAAGAAGATCAACGGCAAGGACGACCACCCGGAAAACGGCGTCGGCTACAGCAACCCGGAATTCGACCGGCTCTGCGATCAGGCCGATGTGGAGCAGAACCAGCAGAAGCGAATGGCCCTCTACCACCAGGCGGAACAGATCGCCATTGAGGATGCGCCCTGGGCGCCCCTGTTTCACCTCAACGACCTGGAGCTAATCAAGCCGCGCGTCGGCCACATTCGCGATAGCCTGCTCGGCCACCTGCCCCACACCACGACGACGGTAGCCCCTTAGTTCTCATCTTTATGCTTACACGGAAGAGACAGCCATAGAGACGCTGAAGACGACGATGGTAGCCCCTTAGTTCTCATCTTTATGGGTGAGCAATCTTGCGTGTCAGGGCCGGGTAATGTGGATATTAAAGGATTCGCCGGTCGGGGAGAGAATGCGTTTCCAGCTACTTCCCGGACGGTTGCCGGATCCGTAGATAATCCTGGGTTCCCGGCCCTCGCTGCCGGTTTGTTCCCCGACTGGGGCCGCTCCGTTCTTGCGTTGGATGCGTCCGGTACGGCAGAGGGCTATCAGCAGGACGGCGGCCATTGCCAGCGCAGCGGCTTGGATCGCGAGCCGTCTATGTACCCTCGGAAGTCGCGGCGGCTGTTCTGCGCTCCAGCGAGCAAGGGCGCGGCGCGCTAGGGGCGTGGAGGGAGCCAGCTCTGCCAGAGGGCGCAGATCCGACGCGATAGCGCCAAACGCCGCCTGTCTCCGGCGGCAGGCCGGGCAGCCGTCGAGGTGCGCGGCGACGATGCGCGCCTCCCGCGCGGAGAGCAGGCCATCGCGCTGCTTCGATAACAGCCGTTCCATGCGTCGGCAGTTCATTCCCCGTCTCCTTCTTCAGCTTCCCGCTCCCGCCACTCCGCCAGGGCAAGCCGCGCCTTATAGAGTTCGTTCTGCACCCGCTTGACGCTCCAGCCCAGGGCGGCGGCGATCTCCGGCCACGCTCCAGCCTTCCACTTCCTTCAGCAGCAAAAGCGCCCGCTGGCGCGGCAGCAGCGCCCGCAGCGCCTCCAGCGCGCGCAGCGAGCGCACGACAAGGGCCTCCGGCGAAGCCGCCTCTGCCGCCATACCGGCCAGCGCTTCGCTCCAGGGTTGGGCCGGGCGGCGTGCCCCTTTCCAATCCAGACAGATATGGAGGGCAATGCGCAACAGCCAGGTGCGCACGCTCGCGCTGCCGCGAAAGCCGGGCAGGGCGCGTAACGCGCGCAGAAAGGTCTCCTGGACGGCATCCTCGGCGTCCTCGGCGCGGCCCAGCACGCCATAACACAGCGCATAGAGCGCCCGTTCGTGCGGCGCCAGCAGCGTCTCCAGCGCCGCCGGATCGCCCGCACGCCCGGCCTGAAGCAGCGCGTCCTCCGCCGTGCCCGCCCGCTCCCGCTTCACCACCTGCCATTCCCTGATGCCCTGCATGCGCCTCCTCCCCTCCGGTTCCAAACAATTAGACAGTTCGCACGGCAAAATCACTTTTATGTTCGCGCCCGCTCCTGCCGGACTCCTTGACAAGGATTTCCCCTCCCGCAGGGCGAATAGCCCAAACGCTCTGCGCCCGCCGCACTTACTCCCGCAGGCCGTTAACTCTAAGGAGGGATATAACCGGCTTTGCGGCGATCAGGTGAAGGTCTATCTCAAGCTGGAATAAGGAGAACCTTATGAAAGATCCGCGCTATACCGACCTGGCCCGGCTGCTCGTTCAGTACTCTATCGAGGTCCATCCCGGCGATAAAGTCCTGGTCGAAGCCTTTGATATTCCCCCGGATTTCACGATCGAGTTGATCGAGGCCATCGTGCAGGCGGGCGGCCTGCCCCTGGTCAGTACCTACCAGATGCCGGTGCTGCGCGCCCTCTACCGGGCCGCCACCGAGGAGCAGATGCGCGCCATCGGCGCGGTCGAGCGCGCCCGCATGGAAGCGGTGCAGTGCTATATCGGCGTGCGCGGCAGCCACAACATCAGCGAGCTAAGCGACGTGCCGCCGGAGAAGATGGCCCTCTACGAAAAACACTGGTGGCATTACGTGCATTCCCAGGTGCGCGTGCCCAAAACGCGCTGGGTGGTGCTGCGCTGGCCGCATCCGAGCATGGCGCAGGCGGCGGGCATGAGCACGGAAACGTTTGAGGACTTCTATTTCCGCGTCTGCGCCGGGGTGGATTACGCGCAGATGGCAAAGGCCATGGAGCCGCTGCATGCCCTGATGGACAGGACCGACCGCGTCCGCATCGCCGGCCCCGGCACCGACCTGACCTTCAGCAAAAAGGACATCCCGACCGTGCCCTGCGTCGGCGACCGCAACATCCCCGACGGCGAGATCTTTACCTGCCCCGTGCGCGATTCGGTCAACGGCGCCATCCAGTTTAACTGCGAGACGCTCTATCGGGGAACCATTTTTAACAATATCCGGTTGGTTTTTAAGGACGGCAAGATTATCGAGGCGACGGCAGGCAGCGAGACGGCCCGGCTCAACCAGATCCTGGACGCCGATGAGGGCGCGCGCTACATCGGCGAGTGGTCCATCGCCTTCAACCCTTATATCCTCAAGCCGATGAAGGATATCCTCTTCGACGAAAAGATCGCCGGCAGCTTCCACCTCACGCCCGGCCAGGCGTATGAGGAGGCCGACAACGGCAACCGCTCGCAGATTCACTGGGACATGGTCTGCATCCAGCGCCCGGAATACGGCGGCGGAGAGATCTATTTCGACGATGTCCTGGTGCGCAAGGACGGCCTGTTCATCCTGCCGGAACTACAGGGGTTGAATCCCGACCGCCTTGCCGCCGCAAGCTAAAGCCGGGGTTAGGCCAAGAAGGGCCGGGGATGAGGGCCATATCGGGCAATTGCCGGGAAAGTCCGGCCCGTGCTATAATGGACACATGGACGAGCGCGATTTTGTCACCAAAAAGCGAACGACGTGGGACCGACTAGCGGCGCTGGTAGAGAAAGCCGGCGGCAAGCAGGGCATCCGCGCCTTGAGTCGCGAGGAGTTGCTGGCGCTGGGGCCGCTGTATCGCCGCGTCTCCTCAGATTTGGCCTACGCCCGCGCCCATGCCACCAGCAGCGACCTGGTGCAGCACCTCAACGGGCTGGTCGGGCGGGCGCACGCGCTGCTCTACGAGGCGGAAACCTCCGGCAGCGCGCTCCGCTCCCTGCGGCATTTCTACGGCTACGAATTTCCCACGCTGCTGCAACGCCATGCCCGCTCCTTCCTGGCAGCCGTGGCGCTAACCCTTATCGGCGTCGTCTTCGCCTACTGGCTGGTCCTCACCCAGCCGGACAAGATCGGCCTGTTCATTCCCGAGGAGTTCAAATCCTCGGCGGAGGTCTGGAAGAGCGGCAAGGTAGAAGCGCGGGCTTCCGCCGCCATGTCCGGCTTCCTGATGACTCATAACCTACAGATCGGCCTGCTGGCCTTCGCCTCCGGCGTAGTCGCCGGGGTGCCGACCGCCTTTCTGCTGTTTTACAACGGCGGAATGCTCGGCGCCATGGCCGCCCTGATGACGCAGGTACACCATCATAACACGTTCTGGCCGGGCATCGTGCCGCACGGCATCGCGGAGCTGACCGCTATCTTCATTTGCGGCGCAGCGGGCCTGCTCATCGGCGTCGCCCTGCTCGTTCCCGGCGCCTACACGCGCCGGGACGCCCTCAAGCTGGCGGGCCTGGACGCCATCAAGCTCGTTCTGGGCACCATCCCGCTCTTTATCTTTGCCGGCATCGTTGAGGGGATGTTCTCGCATCTGGGCACGCCTGCCTGGTTCCGGATCGGCTTCGCCGCCCTCAACGGCGTGATGTGGTACCTCTATCTCTTTCTGCCGCGCCGCAAACCTGACTGGCCGGACGCGCCGCAACTGGAACAAAATTTGCAACGGAACTTGTATTCCTCGTAGCGCGTAAACACTCTACGCCGCATTGGCGCCTGACAACGCTGAACGCTGGAGCCTTCGCCGCATGAACGTAACCGGAAGCCCGGATCGCAGCCCGCGCGACCTGCTCGCCCAACTGCGCGCCCAATATCCCGACTCGCCGTTTCTGGCGCTGGGCCAGACCGTCTTCTGGGATGAGCCTGTCAAGGCGGCGCTGCGGCGCCTGCTCGACGTCTTCGGGCTGGGCGGCCAGATGGTGCTGGGCGTCCACGATACCGACTATTTCGCCAAGACTCACCTGCGCCGGAGCGGTCAGCGGCGCTTTGTCCTCCTGCCCCACAACGACGGCACCACCAAAGATCTCTGGTCGGCTGCCGGGGAGATTTCGACGCTCTTTGGCAGCGAGACCTTTCCCACCCGGCACGACTATGTTCGCTGCGGCGTCCCCTTTGAGCGCGTCGCCGAGTCCGGCCCGATGGATCGGCAGGAATTCATTGATGCGGTGACAGAAGCCTGGGGCTGGCGCGGCCTGGTCTATACCGGCTCACGCGATCTGATCGTCCACTACCTGCCGCTCAAGGAGGTCTGGGACGGCATCCAGGAGATGCTCCACTGGGGCTTCGACAACGCCGTTCCCCAGGTCATGCCCGATTGCTGTCAGGAGGAGGCGCGTGCCGTCACCCAGACCATCCTGGACTGGTGTCAGGAGTATCGCGCCTCCCATCCCGATAAGAACCTCACGGACCTGTACCAGTACCTCCTGCCCCGCCTCTATACGCTTCTGCTCGGCCACGCTCCCGACCATATCCGCGTGGATTGCACCGCCAACCTGCTGCGTCTGACGCCCGAGACGGCTTCCCTGCCCCGCTTCCGCTTCGTCAACCTGTTTCTCGACCCGGCCACGCGCGATCTCGCCGTCGCCGCCTACAACCAGGCCGTCGCCGGCTCGGAGATCTACACGCTGGATAAGTTCGGCGCGGGCGCGCTGCCTTTCGATGTGGTGCTGCCGGAGCAGGGACGCGGTACGCTGCGCGTGACGCCGCGCGTGCTCTTTGTGGAGACGCGCCAGCCGGTCGCCATCGGCCTCAAGAAGCCGATCACCTCCCTCCAGGAGATGGCCGAGATCCTGCACGCCAAGCTGGGCGATCAGGTCACGCTCGTCGGCAAGGCGGTCACCCTGATCTCCATGCTGGCCCAGGAGTTCATCTTCGTCTTCAACGAGGAAGGCTCGCAGTACGTCTGGCGCACCCGCCGCATGAACGACCTCCTGGCCCGGCACGGCATCCCCCTGGATATGCGGCCCATCCTGCGGCTGCGCTACCATACCTGGGATTCGCTTGCCGTCAGTCGGTCGAGCTTGCGCCTGGTCGAGCATCTGGCGACGACGTTCGGGCGCGCGACGATCACGACCCCGGAGTTCGCCGCGTCCTGGCGGCAGGTAGTGGAGGAGCAGCGCGCCCTCTGTAAGCAGAGCGCCGGCATCCGGGCGCCGCGTGCGCTGCTGGACTTCCTGCACCGGCGCGATCCGGTCGCCCCCTGGGAGGAGCGCCGCGCCGCCTACGACGCCGCCAAAAGCCGCCTGCTGGCTCTGCGCGCGCAGGCTGTCCAGCTTCAGGAGGAGGTCAACGCGCGCTATGTGCGCTTGAAGGCGCTAAAAGCGCGCGGCCTGGCGGTTCAGCGGGCGCAGGGCGACCACTTTCGCGCCACCCGCGAGTGGACGCCCGTCGAACAGGAGCGGCGCGCCGCGTTCGAGCGCGAGTTCCAGGCCCTCCAGAAGGAGAAGCGTGCCCTCTGCGCCGAGGTGCGTGCCCTCAAGGATCGCCGCCGCCAGATCGAGCGCTGCCCGGAGGCCGCCGCCGCCCGCGCCCGCCTGGCCGAGATCGAGAACGAGGCGGAGATGGCCCGCATGCGCCTCATCCGCGCGGCCCTGCTGACCATCGAAGGGCTGACGCACACCAACCATCGTCCCTCCGCCTGGTGGCTGCCGATGGTAGACGCCTCTGGCACCTGGTTCCAGCGCATCGTGGAGACCACCGAAATCTATACGGAGCCTCTGTTATCCTGAGGCCGCAGCCATGATCACAGATAAGGACAAGCCCGGGCTGGGTTCTCCGACCATCGGCCTGCCGGATCACATCCCCAACCTGCGCCGCCTCAAGTGCTTCTACGCCGCCATCCTGGTCCTGCTTGCCGTCATTATCGCGCGGCTGTGGTATTTGCAGATCGTCAAGGGGCCGGAACTGGCGGGGCTGGCGGCGACTCTGCGCACCCGGCTGATCCGGCGCGTGCCCCCGCGCGGCGAAATCCGGGACGCCAAAGGCCGCGTGCTGGCGACCAACCGCTCCCACTTCGTCGTCTCCGTCCTGCCCGACGAGATGAAGAAGAACCCGCAGCTTCTCCCGCGCCTGGCCCTGCTGCTGCATAAGACCGAGGACGAGCTGGCCGACGAGATCAGACTGAACAAGACTACGCCCTTCGACCCGGTGCCGGTCGCCACCGATGTGGATATCAAGCTGCTCTCAGAGGTCGAGGAACAGCGCCTGGACCTGCCCGGCGTCCTGATCACCAAAGACCCGATCCGCTACTACACGGATAATCGGCTCTGCACGCACGTTCTGGGCATCGTCCGGCCCATCAACGCCGAAGAGCTGGAGACGCTGCGGAAAAAAGGCTATCGCGGCGGCGACCTGATCGGCAAGGAGGGGTTGGAGTACACCTACGAGGCGGAACTGCGCGGCAAGGAGGGCGGACAGCGGATCGAAGTGGACGCGCGGGGACGGATGCGCCGCGTGGTCGAAGAGGTCAAGCCGCTTCCGGGCCGCACCCTGCGCCTGACTCTGGACCGCGACCTACAGCAGGTGGCCTATGACGCGCTCCAGGAGGCGTTCGCCAAGGGGCATCCGGGCGCGGCAGTGGCGCTGGACCCGCGCGATGGGGCCGTGCTGGCCTTCGTCAGCGTGCCCTCCTACGACCTCAACAAGTACGGCACGGACTACAACAAGCTGCTCAAAGACCCCTCCCATCCCCTGATCAACCGCGTCTCCGGCAGCAAATATCCCTGCGGCTCGACATTCAAGCTCATCACCGCCGCCGCCGGGTTGGAGACCGGCGCCATCACTCCCACCTCGCGGGATTACTGCCCCGGCGTCATCTACCTGGGCAACCGGGCGTTCCACTGCGATAGGCGCACCGGGCACGGCGCTCTCGGCTTCTATGACGCTATCGGAGAGTCGTGCGACGTCTATTTCTGGCACGTCGGGATGCGGGTGGGAGCGGAAAATCTGGCGGCCTGGGCGCGGCGCTTCGGCGTCGGCTCCAAGACCGGCATTGACCTGCCGGTGGATACGCCGGGCCGCGTGCCCACGGATCGATGGAAGCGCAAGTACGGATACGGCCCCTGGCGGCCTGGCGACACACTGAATATGGCTATCGGGCAGGGCTTTGTGGGCGTCTCGCCACTGCAATTGGCCGTCTACACGGCGGCCCTTGCTAACGGCGGCACACGCCTGCGCCCGCAACTGGTGCGTGAAATCATTGACTACTCCAGCGGCAAGCCGGTCGTCGTGCATCGCCTGAAACGCCAGGTACGCGGCACCCTGGGCCTGAGCAAAGCGTATCGGGATGCTATTGTCGAGGGCATGAGGCGGGCGCTGGAGCCAGGCGGCACCGCCGGGCGCTGCGCCATTCCCGGCCTCTCTATCGCCGGCAAGACCGGTACCGCTGAGGCCGTCATCCACGGCAAGGATGTCAGCCACTCCGTCTTCGTCTGCTTCGCTCCGGTCGAGAACCCCAAAATCGCCATTGCGGTGTTGGTGGAAGGCGGCGGTTTTGGCGCGGATACCGCCGCGCCCATCGCCCGCCGCATTCTGGGCCGGTATTTTGGCATTAAGCTCGACAACGCCGCCGTGCCCATCGGAGGACACAGCCCCGGCGTGGATTAATCGCCTGCAAGCGAGAATTCTGCCGCAGGCAACTCCTACGCCTCGTCTTCGCCTTCCGGCTTGCTTGCGGGCGGCAATCCACGCTAGACCGCCTTTGAAAGCCGGTTGATTTGCTCCTGTAACTGAGAGAGAGCGTGGCGTCGGTGTGCGCTTTGATAATCTGGGTTTCGGCCTTCAACCGTTCACTCTCGGCACGGTCTCTGTTCATCTGCTCCTCAAGGCGGTCTATCTCGGCAAGCATCTGCGAGGCAATAATTTCGTAGTCGGCGGCGGTTTTGCGCTTGGATTTGGTCAGTGCGGTCTCGCTCATGGTCATTTTCCTCCGCCTATAGTATATCAGGTAATCCCTCCCAACGGTGTGGACGTATCTCCTCAGCAGCAGGCTGCGTGAGATTGATCCACACGGCTGGGAGTGTCTACCGTATATCATGGCTCTGCGCTCTATGGGGTTGTCATGACAGTCGGGAGCGTCGAAAGGCTTGCCGGTCTTGTTGTTTCCCGACCCGACAGAAGCCAACCGCTTTATCTTCTCTGCTTTGCCCCGGTCGGTAGTGTACCCATAGAGAGTTGATACTTCGTCGCCGATGACCTTATCAACTCTGTAGAGGGACACTACCCCCCGGTCGAAAACCCCAAAATCGCCATTGCCGTGCTCGTGGAGGGTGGCGGGCGCTGTTGGGGCTGTATATCGGCCCTAGCGTGCTGACCCCTAACGCGGCATGGAAATCACACCCAATTGCTGCAGCAAACCCAGCATATCCCACTGGTTCCAGCTCTCGGCGATCTTGCCGCCCTCGATACGGTGCATCCAGATTCCCGTGACATGCGCCGATTTGCCAGTGGGAGCCAGCCCGCGCAGGTCCGCCCGGTGTGTGCCGCGAGCATTCCAGCGAGTCGCAACCGTATTGCCTTCGGCGATCTGACTCTCCACCGTCCAGTGGGCGTCCGGGAAGGCGCTCTGATAGGTCCCGATCAGTTGTCTCATGCCCTCCGGTCCTGATTTGACCCAGGGGCTTGCGGGATCATGGTAGGTGTGCTCCGCAGCGAATAGTTGCTCCTCCAGGTCTAACTGACGTGCGTTACAGAACTCCTCAAAGAAGCGGCGCACCAGTGTCTTGTTCTCTTCTGTGGACATGGTTATTCTCCTTGCTATAGGGGTACTCAGGTAATGGAAGCCGCTAGCGGGACGAAGGTTTGAGCATTCCATCCCTCTAGAGCTCTGTTTTAGGATAACAGGACGAGATTACAACGGGGCAACAAGAAGGTAACGGCTGCATAACGGTTTCATCTTTCTTAGTCCGTGCGTACCCTCCGCGAGGCAGCAGGGGGACAGGGAGTGAGAGCGGTTGGAAGCGGGCTGCCGTCTGCTTGACAAGCCTCCTCACGCGCGGTACAATGCCGCAGACAGAATTCGACGGAATTCAAGGGTGGGTCTGCCTTCATGTTACAATCCCTGTCCATTCGTAACTTCGCCATCATCGAGCGGCTGAATCTGGAGTTCGGTCCCGGCTTCAATGTGCTGACCGGAGAGACGGGCGCGGGCAAGTCTATCATCATAGACGCGCTCAACCTGATTCTCGGCGGACGTGCCGGGGCGGAGATGGTGCGCGGCGGAGCCGAGCGCGCCGTCATTGACGCCGTCTTTGACGTCGCCGGTTCGCCGGACTTGCAGCGGCTCGTGGAGGAGATGGGCTTTGAGGTCGAGGACGACCAGCTTTTCCTCTCGCGCGAGGTAGCGGCTAACGGCAAGTCGTCGTGCCGCATTATGGGCCGTCCGGCGACGGTGGCGCAGTTGAAGGAGATCGGGGACTGGCTGGTGGACCTGCACGGCCAGCACGAGCATCAGTCCCTGCTGGCGGTCCCGCGCCATCTGGACATCCTGGACGAGTGGGGCGGCAAGCCGATTCTGACCCTGCGCGCCGAGGTTGCCGACGCCTATCACCGGCTTCAAAACCTGCGCCGCGAGAAGGAGAGCCTGGAGACCGATGCCCGCGAGCGCGCGCATCTTCTAGACCTCTACGAGTTCCAGGTCAAGGAGATCAGAGACGCCAAGCTGGAGCCGGGCGAGGATGAGGAGTTGGCCGCCGATCACAGGCGCATCGCCAACGCGCAGAAGCTGGCGGAGGCGGCGCTGGGCGCGGCGGAGGCCCTCGGCGGCGGGGACAGCGGCGCGGGTGCGCTGGAGGCGCTGTCGGTCGCAGTGCGCGTGCTGGAAGAGGCCGCCACGCTGGACGATTCCCTCAGCCCCATCCTGGAGACGGTGCGCTCGGCTACCTACGAGCTCACGGAGGCGGAACGCGACCTGACGCGCTACCAGGACACCATCGAGTTCAACCCGCAGCGGTTGGCCCAGATCGAAGACAGGCTGGAACTGCTGCGCACGCTCAAGCGCAAGTACGGCGACACCATCGAAGATATTTTACAGTACGCGGAGACAACGGCCACGAAGCTGGAAACCCTCTCCCACAGCGAGGAGCGGGGCGCGCAACTGGAGGGTGAGATCGCCGCGGCGGAAAAGCGGCTGCGCGAACTCTGCGACCGACTGAGCCGACAGCGCTGCGAGGCCGCCGCCGAGTTCCAGAAGATCACCCTGTCGGAACTGCATGATCTGGCGATGGAGAAGGCACGGTTTGAGGTGCGGGTCGAGCCCGGCGAGCCGACGGCGAAAGGCGCGGATCGCGTCGAGTTCCTGATCGCGGTCAACCCCGGCGAACCGCTGCGGCCCCTGGCGAAAGTAGCCTCCGGCGGCGAAATTTCGCGCGTGATGCTGGCGATCAAGTCGGCGATGGCGCGGCAGGAACCGCTGCCGACGATGGTTTTTGACGAGATTGATATTGGGGTCGGCGGACGCACGGCCAACGTCATCGCGGAGAAGCTTTCCACACTCTCGCACGCCGCGCAGGTGCTCTGCATCACGCACCTAGCCCAGCTTGCCAGCCGGGGGGAGCGCCACTTCTACATCGAAAAGCACGTCCGGGGCGACCGCACCTCCGTCGCCGTGACGCCCCTGACGCCGGAACAGCGCATCGCGGAGGTCGCCCGCATGATCGGCGGGGCCGAAGTCACGGAGACGGTCTTACAGCACGCCCGCGAGATGCTGCACGTCGCTTCAAACCTTTCAACCGGATGAACAGGATTTCTCAGGATTTACAGGATGAAGACAAAAGCCTGCAACCAAGAGGAACAGAGGATGAGGTATTCGGTTGATTGGTTGGGTTTTAGAAATCCTGGGTAGACACTCCCAGCCGTGTGGATCAATCTCACGCAGCCTGCTGCTGAGGAGATACGTCCACACCGTTGGGAGCGATTACCGAAATCCTGTTTAATCCTGCAAAATCCTGTTCATCCGGTTGAGGTATTGGTTTATTTTGCCGTCAGGTCTTTGAGTTCGGCGCTCGTGAGTTTCTCTTTGCCGGTGCTGCCGATCTGGACGGCGTTCCTGCCGAGACGCACGATCACCTCGTCGCCAACCGAAGAGTAGCTGGCCAGTTGCGGCACGGCACGCAGCAGCGCGAAGTGCGCGTCGCTGAACGCCCGGATTTTGACGAGTTGCTGCTTCTTGGCATCGTAGGCGTTATCTTGCCAGACGTTGTTGGCCTGCCGGTAGAAGGTCTTATCGGCAACGGCCTGGACGGTAACGGCATCCTGGGCTGCCTCTCCGCCATACCGGTCTATTCCATTGTCCGATCTGCCTCCACCGAAGCCCCCTCGGCCTGTCCCTAATCTGCCATAAGCATAGTTGCCGGGAGCCGCCTTAAATGCTCCGCCCACCGATTGGCCGGGATAGCCTTGCGCGCCCGCCGGGCCGTTGAGGCTATAGACGCTGCCGTTGGCCGATTGGTAGCGCGAGGCCGCTTTGTCGTATTGCTGTAGCTCTTTGGCGCGCAGGCTCTGGTTGGTCGCGCCTAATCCTCCTGCCCCAAACTGCGCGGCGCGGCGGCCTACTTCCTCATAAAGCTGCCTGTTCCGATGCAGGAGGTCTCCCCGGAAGTGGCCGCTCTGGTCGCGCAGGCCGAGGGCGTACTGCTCCCGCTCATCCACCAGGAACGAGGTGTACTCGGTGATGATGCCATACTCGCGTGAGAGGCGAATGATCTCGTCAATGACCTCCTGGCGCCCGGCGGGATTATCCGCAAGGCGTACCTGGTCTATGAGGTAGCCGATCTTGCGCGCCGCCCAGATGCGCGGCAGGAAGGCGTTCCGCCAGTCCGCCGCGCTAAAACTCGTCCCCAGCTTGAAAGTCTCCTGCTCGCCGTTCGCCAGCCCCGCCAGGCGTACCGTGCCGCCGCCTTCGCCCCGGAATCGCCCCGTAATCACCAGTTGCGAGCCTTTGAAAAGGTCGGGCAATGTTTTCGGGTAGATGTCGTACACGTCCGCGCCGTCGAAGGCCAGCCGCAGATTAGAGAGAATGGGCGAGGTCACTTTGGCGAAGAAGGAGGAGACCTTGGCCTCGATATCCTCCTCCGGCTTGACGTAGTCGGCATCGCCGCGCCCTATCTCGGCCAGGCGGTCGAGGAACGGCACATTGACGTCGTAGCCCAGGCCGAAGCAGAAGATGCGCGCTCCAGCGGGGCGAGAGGGAACCAGGCTAGCGGGACGCCGCTCGTCCTCATCTTGCAGCGCTGTGGGGCGTACATAGGAACTAGAGATTTGCGCTAAATCCTTGTGCTCGTTCAACTGCTTGACGTGCGAGAGGATGGTATTGATGTTGGTCTCGCCGACGGTCGGCAGGCCGTCCGTGAGGAAGACGAGCATCTTCTCATGGCCCGGATCGTCCCGGAGCAGGGTAAGGGCAGCGCGTAGGGCCTCATCAATGTTGGTGCCGCCGCTGGCCTCGATGTCCTCCACGAAGCGGCGCGCTCTGGCGATGTTGGTCGCGGTCGCCATCACCAGGCGGCGCGTCAGAACGTCGGGCGACTCGTTGAAGGTGATGACGTCGAAGCGATCCTGTGGGTGCAGGTTATTCAGGCAGAAGAGCAGCGACTTGCGGGCCTGTTTGATCTTCTCGCCCCCCATCGAGCCCGTGCGATCCAGGACAAAGACGACCTGCTTGGGCAGAATACGGTCTTTGGGGACGGTGACGCGCGGCGCGGCCAGCAGCATAAAGTAGCCGTCACGCTCCGTCGGCTTGTAGGTCAGCAGCGACAGGCCCACATCGTCGCCGCTGGTGCTGTAGTAGAGGAGCAGGTCGCGGTCGGAGGCATCGTTGGCGCCTTCCCAGATGGCCGTCGCCGTGCGGTCGTCCGGGCGGCGGATGGAGAGGTCGTGCGTGGGCGAGTAGACGTTCTTGAGCGGCGCGCTCGTGCGCAGCTTAATACTGACGGTGGCGACGCCGACAGGCCGCGCCCCGAAGCGGGAGGTGGAGAGCGAGTAGGCGTATTTGCGCAGGCCGCCCTCCGGCTTGAGAATTTCCGTGTAGCGCAGCCGGATCACGCGCTGGCCTTGCGGCGGGATAGGGTAGACGCTGATGCGGACGAGGTTGCGATCCACGTATTCCAGCAGGGCCGGGTCGCGTCGGCGGCGCACAATGCTCTCATAGACGCTGCGCGCCTCCTCTTTGGTGAGAATGCGCGGCTCCAGCGTCCGGTCGCCGATGGTCATGGAGAACGAGGTAGGCGAGGCGCCTTCGGGCAGCGGGTAGAGGTACGTGCCCTCCTGTTCAACGCTGCTGGAATTCACGAAAGTCTGCTCGACGGTCGTTTCGGCCACTGCGTCCGTAATGACCGTGTTCACGCGCAAGTCTTTCACATAAAACGGCTGTATGCGCCCCTCCGGGCGAGGGTAGAGAATGCCCTGCGCCTGCGTGGGGAGGCGCGTGCCGACGAGCGCGGCCAAGCCTACCGCCATCGCCGCGAACGTTTTGAGGAGGCGACTGTGCATCGCTGTACGCTCCTTTCCATCCAGCCGACGGCGGGAACCAAAAGGAAGCGGTCGGGAACCTGCCAACCGGCGCTATGGAAGAGACGGCTTCCCCGGTGTGTGCGTCCACACACCGGGGGCCGCTGAACGGGGAGGATTGTTCGCGTATTAGACGAGAGGCGTTGGCGTGACGTTACAGGCAGAACAAAGAGGAGCAGAAAACTCAGGCGCCAACCGTTTCGAGTTCGCCTTCGGCAATCGCGGACGTCTCTATCTGCGGCTCGCGGAACGTCAGCCAGTAGGCGATGCCGCAGAGGACCGTCAGTACACCGGGCACCAGGAAGACCATCGGCCAGTTCACCTCACCCGGAATCAGGTGCGCCGGGTTAGCCGGATCGGGGACGAAATGCGTGAATCGATCCTTGAGCCAGCCGCTAAACATCGTTCCCAGCCAGTTCCCGAAGCCCAGAGTCATCAGGGTTAGCAGGCTTTGCGCGCTGGCGCGGATGTCCCTGGGAGAAACCCGATCAATGTAGATGTACGAGGTTACGAACACGAAGGCAAAGCCGATGCCGTGGAACATCAGCGAGACGATGACCAGCCAGAGCGGCTTCTCCAACGCAAAGATGAAGTAGCGCAGGGGCCAGGCAAACACGCCGATGACCAGCGTTTTGCGCATCCCCAGATATTTCAGCGAGATGGGCAGGAACACGCCCAGCGATACGATCTCGGCGACCTGGCTGACGCTTTTGACGGCGGGCAGCCAGGCGTCCTTGACGCCAATGGCGTGCAGGAACGGCGAGGAGAGCAGGTAGAAGAACTGGAACTCGGTAGAGACGATAAACGAGATCAGCATGAAGATCGCAAAGCCCGGCACGGTCTTAAACAGCTTAAAGGCTTTGGTGAACGCCCAGGGATCTTTGGCCTCTTTGGAGGGTGGCGTATTCGGTAGTATAAACGCCAGTACCGTCCACAGCGCGCCGAAGATAGCGGTCATCTGTAGCTCTTCAAAGGGGCGCCAGTGTCCCTTGGGCAGCTCGGGCCGCGTCATCAGGTACCAGGTCAGCAGCCAGCCGGCCACGATCCAGCCGACCGTGCCCGCCGTGCGGATGACGGCAAAATCCCGCTCCTGCTCGATCTCGCTCGTGCCCTCCTTGCTCAAGTGGTAGAAGACAATCGAGTTGGCGATGCCCAGCGTGGGCGCAAACGCGATAGACCAGACCCACATCCAGATCATCATATGGCTGATGTCATGCTGAACCGACATCATGGCCGCAGAGACCGTGCAGGCCAGCGCCGCGATGCCGAGGAAGACCTGGCTGGGCATGAGACGGTCCACCAATTGCCCGCCGATGAACGGCGTGATAATGCAGGCCAGCCAGAGCACGCTGTAGATGGCGCCAATCTCAACCCCGGTCGCGTTGAGCCGCTCGCCCAGCGTATTGGCCAGCACCGGCGTCCATGCTCCCCAGACGGCGTACTGGAGGAACATCATGGCCGACAGCAGGAAACGCAGTCGCATTCTCATAGGGAAGACTCCTGAATCGTAAAGGGAAGCGCGGATGGATATGGGGCCGGTGCCGCGCCCTGAGGGAGCGCAACAGGACGGCCCGCATTTGTCCGGCAATTCGACTTCCTCCCGGCAAGTTCCTCCTTATCACAGAGTCCCTTACGTTTTTGGCTGCGGGCGAATCAATTCGCGGCAACCAAGGCACGAAGTGGCCCTACGGCGACTAAACCCTCCCCTCTCCCGCAGCGTGGATCGCAAGGCGAGGGGTGTCGCCAGGCGGAGGGGTGTGGCAAGGCAGAGCCGTGTCGCAAGGTGTCGCAAGGCGGAGGCAAGGACCGTAACCTTGCCGACCCTGGCAGTGGGGCGAACCGTTGTAGCCCCGACCCTGGCAGTCCGTTGAGCGGCGTCCCTTGCAGTCCATTGCAGGGCCGACCCTGGCAGTAGGGGGCAGGGGGTGAGGGCAGAACCCGCGCAGGCGGGTTTTGTGCCTTGGTTGCTGCGGCTTCAGCCGCCCGGAAAAACTCGCCTTCTTCCCTGTTTTTCCGCCAGTCTGCGCAAAAACCCCTTGTTTATCCATAAGGATTTCGGGCCAACGAACCGAGAATCGGTTGTCACCGGATGGTTTCGGCCTGGAAATCACGCGCCGCCTTCTCGTCTCAGGAAGAGACGCTGTTGGCGCGTTTCCCTAAGGGAAACTGGCCCGGAAGCGACCTATACGATCCCACTTCCGCCCGTCATGGATGGACGGGCCACTTCGACTCATGCACGGAGGTAGCATAATGAGCGAAGTCTCAACCGCAGAACTCTGGCGCCAGTTCAAACAGTGCCAGAGCCAGGCTGCCCGCGCCCAGATTATCCAGCGCTACGCCCACCTCGTCTCCATCACCGCCGGCCGTCTGTTCGGCCCGCTGCCTTCGGGCGTGGAGCGCGACGACCTGGTAGGCGCCGGAGTGGTCGGCCTGGTCAAAGCGGTGGATCAGTTTGATCCCTCGCGCGGCATCAAGTTTGAGACCTATGCCATCACCCTTATACGCGGCGCCATCCTGGAGATGCTGCGCGGCGATGACTGGGTTCCCCGCCTGGTCCGCGATCAACAAAAGCAGCTTAAACAGGCTTATATGCGTCTGGAGGCCCAGCTTGGCCGCCCGGCCACCGAGGAGGAGGTCGCCAAGGAGCTGGGCATCAGCACCGAAAAGCTGGATAAGCTGCTGACCAACATTGGCCGCGCCAGCCTGCTCTCTCTGGACGACCTGCGCATCGGCAGCGATCAGCAGCGCCTGGCGGACATACTTCCCTCCGACTCCCCCAGCCCGCTCGATAGCCTCGCTCTCCGGGAGCGTAGGCGCGCTCTGGCCGCTGCGGTCAACCGCCTACCGGATCGCGAGCGCACCGTCGTCGCGCTCTACTATCATGAGGGGCTAACTTTTAAGGAGATCGGCGGGGCGCTGACCGTCTCGGAATCCCGCGCCTACCAGCTTCACGCGCAGGCCGTCACGCGCTTGCGCGGCTATCTCGAATCCGAGGCGGAGCTCTTTCCCTGAACAGCCCCTCCGAGGCCCCAGGCAAATCCGAAAACGCCATCGCGAACATAGCGAACCGGAACCCTCCTTTCTTAGCGGTCCGTGGTCCGCAGGCAAGCGCGTCAAGGCAAGAGTGAACCAGAACCCGCCGGCTGCGTAAAAGAAACCAAAACTTCTGGAAGAAGGGAGCAAGCCCGATGCCAGAGAACAAGCCGGAGGAGACCGATCCCGTTCCCGGCGTGGACCTGCACCCGCGCCATGAGTCCTGGGCGCGCCTGACCACTCGCAACTCGATGATCGGCTGCGTGATCGCTATTGTGCTTGCCATTTTGTTTTACTTTGCGATTAAGCTGGTGTATCGGGGGCCTTAAGGAGGAGAGAATGAGCCTGCTGGACAATGCCGCGCTGACCTTCAAGATCAAGTCGGACCTGATCTTCAAGCTCAACCTCGGCAACGTCAACGTCGACTCGGAGGAGGGCGTCGTGACGCTGCGGGGCACCGTGGCCTACGATAACCTGCGCCAACAGGCTGAGGAAATTGCCCTACAGCACGGCGCGCGCCGGGTCATCAACGAGCTAACGGTGCTGCATCCCGGAGAGTCGGCGGTCACTATTCCTGAAGACTTCCCGCGCGTGACTACTCCGGAGGGAGCGCCTCCGGTGGAGCAGCCTCCCCCGGAAGAGGCCGTCCGCGCCGCGCTGGAGAGCGATCCGCGCGTCAACGCGCGCCTGATCCTCGTGCGCGTGGACAACGGTATCGCCTACCTCACCGGGCGGCAGGAAACTGTGGATGCCGTGGAGGCGGCCACCGAGGTCGCCGCGCACGTGCCCGGCATCCTGGGCGTCTCCAACGAGTTAGAGGTCATGCCCAGCGTCTGAACAAGCGCCCGGTGCCGCCTGGCAGATGCCCCATCCAGGCAAACTGCCCACTTACAGCGCACGGGTGTTTAGCAACCTGGGATTAACCAGGGACACGGCGCAAAAAGAGCCGCAGGCACGGATAGCGCCTGCGGCCGGTGCTCCCTCATCCAAGGGGTGAGCGGGCTTTGCTGCGGCCGATCTAGGCAGCCGGAGCCGCAGGGCGATCAAACATCGCGCCCAACCACGCCAGCGCAAGCGCCCCCAGCGAGAGGCCGAAGTCACGCAGGGCGAGATCCAGGCCCCAGGTATGCCCCTGATGCCCGATGATGCCCGGCACCAGGAACAGGTTGATGATAATGCCCCACAGCCAGACGGCGACCACATAGCCGCCGATGCGGGGCTTGATCGCGACGATCAGGCCGGCGATGATCTCGATGATCCCCACAGCCATCATGAACATGTGCGGCTGGACATGCAATGTCTGGGGAATGATGGGCGCCAGGTAGTTATCCCAGTTCGCCAGGATCAGAAAGAACTTGTCCAGGCCGGCGATGATTGGCGCGAGCGTAAACCCGATATGCAGCAACTGATAGGCCCGATACGCCGGGTTGTCCGTCCGCGCGACGGGCGCGGACACGGGAGCAACGCCGGTCGGGGCGGTATAGGCGGGTTGTGCCATGGTCTTCACCTCCTTCTTGCTCCAAAGCTGACGAGAAGAGGAAATGAGATGTTCCTCCTCTTGTCGAGGGAGACGCAAGATGCATGAAGTCGGACAATGGACGCTGCTCATCTACGGCGCGGTGCTCATCCTGGGCGGCATTCTCGCCTATGCCCGCGCCCAGAGCGTCATGTCGCTGGTCAGCGGCGTGGTCAGCGGCATCCTCATCTATGTCGCCTACTTCCTCTCGCGCACGCAGCCCCGATCCGGGTTTGCCCTCGGCGCGATCGTTGCGCTCTTGCTGACGGTGAATTTTGCGCTGCGCTTCCGAGGCAAATTCATGCCGACCGGCCTGCTGCTGCTGGTCAGCGTGCTGGCGCTGGGACTGCTTTGCGCGGCGTGGATTGCGTGAATGGGCCGCGTTGTGAGGAACTTTTGCGGCCCTTCGGGGGTATTTCCAAAAAAATACGGGGAAATCGGTGCCATTGGGAACCCAATGGCACGGTTCTTGCTGTAGTATTAGTATGAGGAGAGCGTGATAATCGCAACCCCCATAAGGGCCGTGCTGCTGAGCAAGGCAGCACGGAATGAAGGTTCCGGGCTTCATTCCGCCTTGCTCCGCCTATCGGCGCTTATCTCCTAGTGCGCACAGGCAGGCGGAAGTTAACTTCCGCCTGCCTGTGCTTTTTAGCGGGGAATAAGGAATGTAGGTAGGCAGCTTTCCAGTGGCAAAGCGCGCACGATAGCAGGGTTCCTTACCCTTCTTGGGCAAGGTGGCCCTGCGCTTGTCACTCTTCGGAGGCAGGCGCATGCCAGCGATGGAGGGAGTCCGCATCAGCCAGGCAGGCAGACACTTGAGGCGCAGCAATTCAACTCGCATCGTGAAGGGAACCAGCTCGAGGAAGCGCATGCGAGTCTGCCAGGAGGGTATGCCGGCCCATTAACCCCTATGCCTTTGGGCGCAGAGGCTAACGGACCGGCAGATATAGCGAGCGCGCTTAGATGCGTTCCCGCTGTGTTAACGTCTTGTAGACGACATAGACGAGGAAGCAGAACAGCAAGATCAGGCCGATGCTGATGATCGTGCCGACAATGCCGGCAAGCAAGCCCATCACGATACGCCACACGATCCAGACGATCACGAACGCCAGGATCAGCATTAAGAAGTTTTTCACGGCTCCCATTCTCCTCTAAACGCCCGGCAGGTAAATCCACCTTGCCGCCACATTACACTACGTCCCCATTTCCGCTTGCGTTTCGGAATTCCTGCCTGCGCGCATAAAACGATGATCCGTAGAATTTGGTAATCGCTCCCAACGGTGTTGACGTATCTCCTCAGCAGCAGGCTGCGTAAGATTGATCCACACGGCTGGGAGTGTCTACCTAGAATTTTCCAAAGGAAGCATACGGGCACGCATTTGGCACGATCTATGCAATAAGATTACCAAGCCGCCTGGCACAAAGCTAATCTGGCGGCTCCGCCCACAAAGCGGCGAAACGGCGTGCGGAAGGTTATGCGGTGCTTCCGGCAGCATGTTGTACCTCGGCAGCGGAGGGAAATTGAGAGCCACACCTTGCGTATTCACATCGTCTTTCCCGCCTTGCCGCCGCGACTAGACGGCATCGGCGACTACACGGCCAACCTGGCCGGTGAGCTGGCCAAGTCGGCCAAAATCACCATCCTGACGGATGCAGGGCCTTATGCGCCTATCCCTGGTGTGACGATTACGCCGACGTTCTCGCCCGCCGAGCCGCGCAGCCTCGTCCATATTCTGCCGAGGGTGGCGGCGGATCGCCCGGATTGGCTGCTGCTGCAATATAATCCGTTCTGCTATGGGCACTGGGGCTTTAATCCTCATCTGCCGCACGCGCTGCGCGCCCTGAAGCGCCGGTTTCCCGAAACGCGCCTGGCGATCATGGCGCATGAACATTTCGTGCCGGTTCTCAATTGGAAGTGGGCGGTGATGACCACCTGGCAGCGCTGGCAGTTCTGGATGCTAGGGCGCTGCGCCGACCGGCTCTTTTTCTCCATCGATCCCTGGGCCCGCAAGTTTCGGAAGTGGTTTCCCGATAAGCCGGTGCTGCACCTGCCGGTCGGGTCCAATATTGGGCGCGTGTGCCTCCCGCGCGCGCAGGCGCGGGCGCGGCTGGGCATCGGGGAAGGCACGGCGGTTCTGGGCCTGTTCGGCACCGCCCATATCTCCCGGATGCTGGCGCGGGCGCGCGAGGCGGCGGAGGTCGTCCGCCAGACCGGGCGCGAGGTCCTGGTGCTCTACGCTGGCACGGACGCGGAGGCGGTGCGGACCGCCCTCGGCCCGATCCCGGCCTGCGCCGAAGGCCCCCTGCCGCCCGCAGAGGTCTCCCGGCGCCTGTCCGCCGTAGATGTCTACCTGGCCGCGTTCTTGGACGGCATCTCGACGCGGCGCACGACGCTGATGGCCGGCCTGCAGCATGGCCTGGCCACCGTCGGCACGGCGGGGATCAACACGGACGACTGCCTCCGGGCCGAGAATGGGCGGGCGTTCCTGCTCTCGGACGCCAATGCGCCCGAGGCGTTCAACGCGCACGTGCTGCGCCTGCTGGAGGACGCGCCCCTGCGCGCCCGGCTGGGACAGGAAGCTTCCCGGCTGTATCAACGCGAGTTTGCCTGGGATCGCATCGCCTCCCGGCTGCTGGCCGCTCTGGAGGCGAACAGTCCCGCGATACTGTAGTTCCTGTGGATGCGCTCGACGCTACAGCGTCCGCGCGCGGGCTGTCATCATGAATACGCAACCTCTCCGTGTGCTTCTAACCTCACCTGTCGGGCAGCACGGCGGCGCAGAGCAGGTGTTTCTGAGCCTGGCCAAGTACCTGCCGCAATGGAACGTCACGCCCGTCTTCGCCTGCCTGCGGCCCGGCCCCCTGGCCGATGCGGCGCGCGGGCAGGGAACGCAGACCTGCGCCTTCCGAGCGCACCGCTACCGCAACGCGCTGGCCGTCCTGCGGGGCGCTCGCTGGCTGGCCCGTACCACCCGCGAGGCCCAGATCGATCTGATCCACTGCAACCACGCGGCCCACCTCTACGGCAGCCTGGCCGCAAGGTGGGCCAACGTGCCTGAGGTCTGGCACATCTACGACTACCCCTACCGGCGGGATATGGTCGACCACCTGGCCGAGCGTCTGCCCACCAGCTACATTGTCTTCACGCTAAGCCGCGTGGAAAGCGGCTATCCCCGGCTGCATCGCTACCCGCGCTCCGTCATCCCTCCCGCCTGTGTCGAGCCTGATCGCCTGCGCGCCTTCCCGCCGCAGCCGAACATCCGCGCGTGTTACGGCTTGCCGGACGGGCCGCTCTTTGTGACGGTGGCCCGCTTGCAGCCGCACAAAGGGCACCGTTTCCTGATAGAGGCCGTCCCCGCCATTCTCCAGGCGTATCCACAGGCGGTCTTTGCCATCGTCGGCAAAGCCAGCGGGCCGCAGCAGGAGAGCTATCGGCAGGAGCTATTGGCGCAGTGCGCCCGGCTGGGCGTGACGGATCGCGTGCGGTTCGTGGGCTTTGTGCCCGACGCCGATCTAGTCGCCCTCTATCGGGACGCCGCCGCCGTCATTCATCCGGCCACCAGCGAAGGGTTCGGCCCGCTGACGCTGCTGGAGGCGCTGGCCCTGGGAACGCCGGTGATCGCCGCCCGCGCCGACGGTCCCCGCGAGCTGATCGCCGAGGGCAAAACGGGGCTGCTTGTCCCGACCGGCGATAGTGCAGCGCTGGCGCAGGCTGCGATCCGGCTGCTGGGCAGCCCGTCCCTGGCAGAAACGCTGCGGCGCGAGGGTGGCCGCTATTCCGAATGCTTCCGGGTGGAGCGCATGGTCGAGCAGACGGTCGAGGTCTACCGGCAGGTGGCGGAACAGCACAAGAGAAGGCGCGCGGCTGTAGGCGGAAGGTCCTGAGTGATGCCGAGGTCCATCGGCAGGTGGCAGAACAGCATGACAGGCGATTACGGTGACAACCGGCCCGCAGCGGCGGCGCACTATCCGATTGCCCTGCCCGGCAGGCCCCGATTCGGGCAGAGTCTGGCGCCCTTCGTTCGCCTCCTGCCGGTGGCGGCGGTACTGGCCCTCGCTCCGTTGGCGATGCGGTCGGACGGAGGCCGGCGCGCGCTACTGGCGTCAAGCGCCTTTGTGGCCCTGTTCTCCATGCGCGCCACCGGGGCCTTTCCGCTGTGCGCGCTGGCCTACCTGGCCTTCCTGGGAGGGATACGCCGGTACCTGATCCCGGTGCTGGGCTGGTCCGGCAACGACCTCTTGCTGCTGGTCTGCCCGGCGGTGGCGGGCCTGATCTTCGGGGGCAAGGCGTTTGCGCGGCAGCTACCCCGCGACACCCGACTGGCGCGGCTGCTGCCCTGGCTGCTCCTGATCATGGCGCTGCAAATCTTCAACCCGATGCAGGGCGGCCTGGAGGTGGGCGCGGCCGGCGCGCTCTTCTACATCGTGCCGCTGCTCTGGTACTACGTCGGGCGCGACCTGGGCACGGCAGAGTTCCTGCCGAAGCTGCTGCGGCTGACGGTGGGCATCGCGATCCTGGCGGCCCTCTACGGCCTGTATCAGAACTTTTTCGGGTTCGCGCCCTGCGAGGAGACCTGGATTCAACTGGCCGGGCCGCTCTACGGCGCGCTCAACGTCGGCGACACCAAGCGCGTGTTCTCCTTCTTCACGTCGGCGGCGGAATACAATGCGTTCCTGAGCCTCGGCATCGTTCTTCTGTGGGCCTACTGGCTGCGCACCCGCAGCTTCGCCGCGCTCCTGCCCATCCCTTTGCTGGCGGCGGCGATCCTCTACAGCGGGATACGCGGGCCGATTGTCTTCACGCTGTTTACCTGCGCCCTGCTCGTAGCGGTGCAGGGCCGGCGGGCCGCATCGTGGCTGCCGCGCTGCTGCCTGGCGCTGGCCGTCGGCGCGGTGGGGTTGATCTGGAGCCTTCAGCAGGTGGAGAAGGTCAATGGCGGCGGGCAGGCTCAGGAACTGGTCGCCCATCAGACTCAGGGGCTGCTCAACCCCTTCGACTCGGAGAAATCCACCGTCGGCATCCACACCGACCTGATCGGCATCGGCTTTATGGAAGGCTTCACTAATCCGCTGGGGCGCGGGCTGGGCGCGACGACGCTGGCGGCCAGCAAGTACGGCGAGGGCAGCGTCAGCACCGAAGTGGACTTGAGCAATATGTTTCTCTCGCTGGGGCTTGCGGGCGGGCTGCTCTACGCGGCTCTCTGTGGGCTGATCCTGACCAACGCCTTCCGTTACTGGCACCGCGCCCGCAGCGTGGTGGCCCTGAGCCTCCTGGGCGTTCTGGCGGCCTCCCTGGGCCAGTGGCTCAACGGCGGGCACTACGCGGCCTGCCTGCTCATCTGGTTCTGCATTGGCGCGCTGGATCGGGCGCAAGCGGAGGAGGCGCAATGAACCTGGCGCTGATTACCCATAACGTGATGCCGGGCGACGGGCAGAGCCGCGTCGGCTACGAGATCGCCCGGCACGCCCTGCGGCGCGGCGTAAAGGTCTGGCTGCTGGCCGACCACGTGGTCGAGGATCTGAAGTTAATGGGCGCGACCTGGATTCCCGTCCGGCCCCGACTGCGGCGGCTGCACCTGCTCAAAGGCTGGGAATTCACGCGGCGGGCCAATGCCGCCCTCAGCCGGATGGTTGGGGCGCTGGACATCGTGCAGGGCTTTGGGTTTGTCGTCACTCAGCCCCATACCGTCAGCAACTGCCAGTTCGTACACCGTTCCTGGCTGCGCTCTCCGGCGCACATCATCCGGCAGCGTCACGACCTGTACGGGGCCTACCAATGGCTGCACTCCTGCCTGAACGCCCTCTGGGAGCGGGCGGCGTACCGGCAGGCGCACATTGTCGTGGCCTCCTCAGGGCTGATCCGCCAACAGCTTATCGAGATCGGCGTGCCGCAAGAGCGCATTCGAGTCATCCACAACGGCGTGGACACGCGCGAGTTTCATCCGGGGACGGGCGACCGGGGCGCGCTCGGCTTGCCGGAGGACGTTCCGCTGGCACTGTTTGTCGGCGATATCCGACTCAACCGCAAGAACCTGGATACGACGCTCAAGGCGCTGGCGCGCGTGCCCTGCGCACACCTGGCCGTAGTGGGGTCCGTCGAGCGCAGCCCCTACCCGGAGATGGCGGCATGCCTGGGGCTGGCAGGGCGCGTACATTTCTTAGGTTTCCGGCGCGATATTCCCCAGATCATGCGCGCCGCCGATCTCTTTGTCTTTCCCTCGCGCTACGAGGCCTGTTCGCTGGTGCTGCTGGAGGCCAGTGCCTCCGGGCTGCCGGTCCTGACGGCGCGCACGGCGGGCGGCGCGGAACTGATTACATCCGATTGCGGGATCGTCCTGGACGATCCGAACGACGCGGAGGGCCTGGCGTCGGCATTGCAGCGCCTCCTGGAAGATCCCAGGCGCCGGGCCGACATGGGGCAGGCGGCGCGGGCGATGGCCGAGCGGCATACCTGGGAGCGCACCGCCGAGGCCCATCTGCAACTCTATCAGGAGATCGCCCGCTAATTAGCGCCTCCGGCTCCTTGACTGTCCTTTCCTGGCGGCGGCTTTTCCCGCCCACGCAGGTGGGCGGATGGCCGTAGGCCCCACAGCGGCCGGGTTTAGCCTGCCGCCAAAAGCACGGCAGGCTTACCGGAGGCGTCAACTAAGCCGAGTCATGAAACTCCTCTTCTTAATCAATGGGAGCGAGCGAAGCGCCGCCGCGCACCGGGCCGACGCCTTCATCGAGCGGCTGCCGCGCGATTGGACAATACAGTCCTGTTACCGCCCGGCCCGGAAGTGGAAGGGCATCCCGCCGTTCGCGCGTACGGCCCTGCGCTTCCGCCCCGACATTGTCTATGTGATGGATACCGCCTATACCGGCGTGCTGGCGGGCTGCCTGGCCCAATCCTGGACCGGGTGCCGGCTGGTGACCGATACGGGCGACGCGGCCTATGAGCTGGCAAAGTCGAGCGGTACCTATTCCCGCGGGCAACTGGCGCTGATCCGCTGGAACGAGCGGCTGGCCATGCGCCGCTCGGATTGTGTGGTCGTGCGGGGCAGTTATCATAAGGAGTTACTGGAGGGGCAGGGCGTGCGCCGGGTCGCGTTCCTCCCAGACGGCGTGGATCTGAAGGCCGTCACGCCCGTGGACGCCGGGGCGCTGCGGGCCGCGCTGGGGCTTGCGGGCAGCCTGGTGGTCGGCGTGATCGGCACGATGGCCTGGTCGGCGCGGCACCGCATGTGCTACGGCTGGGACGCCGTGGAGGCGCTGGGCCTGCTGAAAGAGGCTCCAGTGAAGGCGCTGCTCGTGGGCGACGGCGACGGTCGCGCGCTTCTGGAGGCGCGGGCCAGGGAACTGGGGGTAGCCGACCGGATCATCTTCGCCGGGGCGCAGCCCTTCCACCGCCTGCCGGAGTATATCGGGGCGATGGACGCCTGCCTCTCCACCCAATCTAACGACGTAGTGGGCCGGGTGCGCACCACCGGCAAGCTGCCGCTCTATCTGGCCTGCGGTAAATACGTGATCGCCAGCGATGTCGGCGAGGCCAGCCGAGTTCTGCCGGGCGTGGGCTGCCTGCTGCCCTACCGGGGCGTTCGGGATGAGGAGCACCCCGCCCGTGTCGCGCAGCACCTGCGCGCACTGCGGGCCGATCCCGGCCCGCTTCGCTGCACGGAACAGGCCAGGCAGATCGCCGCAGATCATTTCGATTACGATCTGCTGGCAGGCCGTCTCGAACGCCTTTGTTGTGAACTGGTTTCGCCCTCATTCCCTATCCCCGGCTTGGAGAACGCGGGAAAAGTAGAACAACGCCAGCGCCAGAAGCGCGGGGCCGGGAGTGAGGGCCGATCCAGAACCGCGCGTTAATCTGCAAGACAATTCTATAGAGGAACGGAGGTAGTAAAACTGTGGAACCAGATGCTGCCGATCAGCCTCCGACACACGCGGAACGAATTGTCGTGCTCGCTCTTTCCGCTCTGGGTGATCTCATTCTCAGCCTGCCCCTGCTGGGGGAGGCACGCCGTATCTACAGGAACGCTCGCTTCACCTTTGTCTGTCAACGCCCCGCCGTCGCCGCATTCGCGCGAGAACTGGGCGTCGCGGAGGAGGTAGTCGCGCTGCCGCCGACCGGACGCCGCTCCCCGGTCGCGCTCTGCCGGAGCCTGCGGCGTATGCGCCTCCTGCGCGCCGACATCACGCTGCAATCTTTCGCCTCGCATGGCTCCTTCGGCAACCTGATCGCCGGCGCGACCGGGGCCGCCATCTGCTGCGGTTTCGAGAGCGGACGCTTTCAAAACCGTCTGACCCATCGCATTCCGGTTCGGCCCGATAAGCACCTTATTGACCTGAACCTGGATCTGCTGCGCCGCCTGGGCCACCGGGAGGTACGCAACCCTGTGTCGCGGTTCCTGCCCCGCATTGAGGAGCGGTCGGCCCGCTGGCCGGCCGGTTCCCTGACCGCGCGCTACGGCCCCTATCTCGTCATTTCCGTGGGCAGCGACCCCACGCTGGCGTTCAAGCGCTGGCCCGCCGAAAAGTGGGCGCGGCTGACGCGCAGATTGGCCGCAGACGGCCTCACCTGCGTCTTTATCGGGCACCGCTCCGAGTGCGAGGGGATCGACCGGATCCTCGCCATGGCGGACGGGGCCGGGGTCAATCTGGCGGGGGAGACCGATTTTGCGGATCTAGCTGCTGTGATCGCCTCCAGCCTGGGAGTCGTCGCCACGGACGGGATGCCGCTGCATTTCGCGGCGGCCCTGGGCAAGACCTGCGTCGGAATTTTCGGGCCGACGCACCCGGACATCGGCGGCCCGTGGGGGCCGCTGCATGAGAACGTCTATCTCGAGCTACCCTGCTCGCCCTGCTACGGCTCGCTCACCGTGGGCAAGACCATCGCCTGTACCACGCACGAGTGCCTGCGCTACCTGCCGGTGGAGGAGGTCTATCAGAAGGTTCTCAAGATGCTGCACGCCACCTTGCCGCCTGTCCCCTCCCGGGTGCTCAGCTCTCGTGCGGAGTAATTTCGCGGGCGCTTCCTCTCGGGAAACGGCGAACCAACGCTGCGCGGCGGCTTAGAGGGAGCCCCGGCTGTCGGGCCTGTTTGCGACGGCAGCGCACAACAACCTGGCCTGCCATGACTCACGCTCCAGAGAAAACTTCTAGCGGCCCACAACGCCGGGAAACGGCGCCGGTTGTCCTGACTTCCGTTGGGCCGGCCTGCAAGCGAATCCTGTTTTTCGACCACACGGCCAATCTGGGCGGCGGGGAAATCGCCCTGCTGCGGCTGGCGTCGCGCCTGGATCGCACGCGCTATACGCCGCTGGTGGTGCTCGCCTCCGACGGCCCGCTGGTCGAGCGCCTGCGCGCGGCGGGCATCGAAACTCATGTGCTGTCGCTGTCTCCCCGGATCACTCAGGCGCGCAAGGACGGCCTGGGTGGGCGCACACTGCTGCGCGGCAGGGATCTGCTCGCCACGCTGGCCTATATCCGGCAACTGGCCCGGTTCATTCGCCAGCAGCAGGCCGACATCGTCCATACCAACTCCCTCAAGGCAGACATCCTCGGCGGGTGCGCGGCACGCCTGGCGAGAACGCCGGTGATCTGGCATATCCACGACCGCATCGCCGAGGACTACCTGCCCGCGAGCGTGGCGCGTCTCTTCCGCTGGCTCTGCCGCGTTCTGCCGGATTATATCGTCACGAACTCCCAGGCCACGCTTTCCACGCTGCGCTATCCCAGGCAGCACCGCTGCGCCGTCATCGCCTGCGGCGCCGAGATACGCCCGCAGAGTGAGGAGGGCGCGCGCAAGGCAAGCGCGGCAGAAACGAAGCCGATGGAGCGGCGCATCGGGCTTGTCGGGCGCATCAGTCCCTGGAAGGGGCAGCATATCTTTCTCCACGCGGCTGCTCTCGTGCGCCGCCGCTTCCCCGCCGCCCGGTTCCTGGTGATCGGGGCAGCCCTGTTCGCGGAAAAGGACTATGAGGCGCAGATACACGCGCTAACGCACACGCTGGGATTAGAGGACTGCGTGGAGTTTACCGGGTTTCGCAACGATGTGCCGGACCTGATCGCCAGCCTGGAGATCCTGGTTCATGCCTCTACCATTGGAGAACCGTTCGGCCAGGTGATCATCGAGGGCATGGCGGAGGGCAAGCCGGTAGTCGCCACCGACGGCGGCGCCATTCCCGAGATCGTGGAGGAGGGCAAGACGGGATTGCTGGTTCCGATGGGCGATGCAGTGGCGATGGCCGAGGCGATTGGCGCGCTGCTCTCCGACCCGGAGCGGGCCGCGCGCATGGGGCAGCATGGACGCGAGCGCGTCCTGGCACATTTCACGCTTGATCAGATGGCGCGCAGAATGGAGGCGATCTACGATACGCTAATCCGACGCACATGCCAGATAGAGCCATAGAACCCAACGGTGTAAAACAAATTTCCAAGCCAAGCAGGTGAGCGTTGATACTCTGTTAAGCTTGTGACACTTCATCTGATAAAAAGACTGGCAACCGTTGCGATGCTCCTATCACAACAGGGAGTGTCTAAGTTAATGCGGGCAGACACTCAATCAGCGAAAAGTTGTAGGCTGGATGCGCTCGCTTCTTGAGTTGTCTGGTGTTGCAGGCATACACAAACAGCCAGACCGCCCGCCACAGCACCTTTGGACACCGGCTGAAACAACGGCTCTTTCTATGCAACCGGGCTAGGTAATGGCGCAGGTCGGCGTTGTCGCCCTCGACCGAATAGGTCTGGCTCTTGCCAGGAGCCACCTGATGTTCTCCGGTAGCATAGAGCAGGGTCTGGTAGGTTTCCAAGCCATCGCTATAGTAGTGCTTGGCTCCGCGGGCGGCATCCACTAGCGGCTGAAGGGTATCAAATATCCGTGTGGTCAACACGGCAAAGCCCAGGAGGCAGCGGGTGGCTCGGTCTACGGCCGTGGCTAAGTAGACCCAGCCGTTTTTTTAGAGCCGATAAAAGTATACAACTCATCCAACTCCCCCGTTTCTACCTGCTCCGGTCGGGGCAGTGTCGGGGCCTGCTCTTTTAGCTTGGCCTGGTAGGCGTTGCCCCAGTTGGCCACACTCTGGGCATGCACGCTCAGCAGCCGCCCGATAGCCCGGAAGGAGTTGCCTTCCAGATAGAGCTTGAGGGCCAGATGTCTTGTTTCTGGGGGATAGCCCTGTGGTTTAGGAACCGGAGTGTAGAGTCGTTGGCAAGCAGGGCAGTGATAGCGTTGGCTGCCCGAAGGGGTTTTGCCATGCTTGGTCTGGCGGACAGAGGAGCCGCAATAAGGACAAGAGACAGTGGCAGTGTTCATGCCTAAATTATATCCGCATACCTTTCGACACTCCCTCACAACAAACTAGTTGACAAATGATTATCTCTTATGCTATACTTTAGACAGCATTAGGAGCGATGCTCAGGAGAGCATCCAGCAACCGGGCCAGGAGATGCCAGCGGTGCTTGAGGCACAAGCCTCGATGCGCGGAAGTCTCGCCTTCCGAAACAAGGTCTCCCAAAAGCCTCCGCTTTTCCAACCGATCATCTCCATTCTGAGCCACCGGACGCTAATGCGCTTGGTGGCTTTGCTGTTTGTGCCCCCTAATGCTCCTGGGTAGACACTCCCAGCCGTGTGGATCAATCTCACGCAGCCTGCTGCTGAGGAGATACGTCAACACCGTTGGGAGGGATTACCTGCTCCTGCCCACAGGCAGACTACTTCCTGCTGGTAGGCCATCAACAACTCACCCTAGCAAGCGCGCTTGCACCAAGCGCCAGAAAGGAGCAGAAGATGCCAATGCACGACCAGAATGAAATCCAACCCCCATCTGACTCCGACTGTATCTGTTGGCAATGCGAACATCCCTTGCCGGAACGAGAGGAGCAACGGATGGACAATTGTGTCTGTTCTTGTGGAGCCGTCTATTGCCCCCTGTGCGGGGCGGGCATAGACTTGGGGTATCTAGAGGGAGAGTGCCTGCATGTGCTTGGGGTGGACTCCGAAGACTTTGGGGCTAATGCCGTCGCCTTCTCGGAACTGGCTCTGCCTGCCTTGCCCGAGGACAGAGAGTGGGACGACTGGTCAGAAGCCCAGAAACGAGAAGCCTTCGGGGCGTGTTTTGCCCTGTTGGAAGCCTGTGAAGAGGAGATTGGAGAAGAAACGTTATCCGAAGGGACACGCTACCAGATGCTGGAGCGTGCCATAGACCAAAGGCTGGTTTCCGGCAAGGTTGTCTGTTACGAATACTTTGGCGCTTGTACCAGCAACGGCTGTGTTTGTATCACACGGACGCCGGAGACCTCCCTGGAAGAGATTGCTAAATTGACCGCTGGATTGGAGGAAGGTTTCCGTCGTCTCTATCGAATGCAGCCGCAGAGATAGCGGTGTTAGCCTATGCAGGTTAGCGCCCTGTACCTGGGTGCAAGAATTCAGACAGAGCATTCCCGAAGGAGAGATAAGATGAGCAAAGAGAAGAGGCAAGAACCGATACCGCCGACAGGGAAGGAAACCTCGCGGCCCTTGATTCCGCTGGAGTCGCCCTATCCGATAGAGCATCTGCCGCCCGATGATCCCATATTCGGTGAGCCCCTCACTGTATTTGTGCCATTTCAGCACCAGGCGGAAGAAGACGCCGATGGTGATGTGCCGCAGGCATGGCGGGGTTGGACGCGGAGACGACACGGATGCTGAGAAAACTGCCCGGCGGCGCATAGAGAGAAGAGAACTGGTCTGCGGCAATTGGCGCGCTATGCGTGGGGCATGAAGTCAAAGCAACGCACTGGAAGGAGATCATGGACACAGAGAAGCGGGGTGAAGTGGCACCGCAGGCAGAGACGCACATATGCGAGTACCTGCCTGCCCCTCTCTGTGTCTGTGCGTGTTTACGTTCTCTACTGCTGATTAAGATTAACCCAAGTTGCTACCTAGGAACACGTTTGAGAGAATCGCTCTGGAAACCGGCTTTTGCATCACCGTTTGCCTTCTCGAAGAGGCAAGGTAGCAACTTGGGTTAAGATTACATTTTAAGAAAGGAGCGCGAACCCATGATAGGGTCGCTGAATTATGCTATGCCCGCATCATCCGACCGACCGCACGGCTTTGCAAACGAGTTTAAGCTACCCTTTCACGAATAGGTGAGAAAAACGCGCCTGCGTCTGCAACAGGAAGCCTCCGCCAGAGGCGTTGACGCAAAGGAGTTCTCCGTCACCCGCTGCGCGCCGGATGGGGCCAGTCGCAATGGTCGCGCCTGGAGGGGGGGCCGACCCAAAACGCGGTACGGTGCGCCGCTCCAGCGGGAACCGGCCACGATTGAGGGCGTTGCCAAAGGGCTGAAGCTGCCGACCCAGGTTGGCTGGGACGCCCATCACGCGAGCCTGGCGGGCCGCATTCCCGACTCTATCACGCTCACGGGAGACGAGATAGACATCAAGGTCGATAGCGAAACGCGCCCGGTCCCATGCGATAACCTGGCAACCACGCTGACGACCTTAAGCCAAGTGCTGGACAAGCTAAATCAAGTGCTGACCAATCTGCTGGAGAGGCTTCCCGCTAAAGAGTGCAACGCAGAAAAGGACACCAATATGGAGAAACAGAAAAACGGCAACAACTAAATATCAGTCCGGTTGGCGGGGGGACGTGCGTTTTGGAGGGGAGGCCGTCTATGTGAATGCTTGGAGTGGGAAGGCGATCGTGGGCGCGCTCTATAAGGAGCCTGCTTTGAAGGGTCGCCCTCTTTGCGGCTAAGCCGCCGCAAAAGGCGTTCGCGCACGCAATTCCGGAGGATGAAAGCCCAGAACAATGTCCTCCTGCCCAACGCCGTTGGCAAGCAGAAAATCGGCTATACCGAAGGCGGTTCCGTCGCCGCAATAGATAGGGATCGTGGGTGATTGTCCAGCCGTCTTTGATCAGAGCGTTCTCGCAAGCGTCATGGAAGAGGTCTCGGCATGCCATGCTCTCTGTTTCACCGCTCTAAAACAGAACCCCTCCTCACCGAGGGTAAGGAGGGGTTCGCCTGTTCTTTGGCTACTGCCGGGGACTACATATCGTAGTCCATGCCGCCCGCGCCGGGGCCGCCCGCTGGGGCCTTCTTCGGCTCCGGCTTCTCGACCACTAGCGTCTCGGTCGTCAGGATCAGCGAGGCGATGGAGGCCGCGTTCTGCAGCGCAGAGCGGGTCACCTTAACGGGATCGCTGATGCCCATCTGGATCATGTCACCGTACTGCTCCGTGGCCGCGTTGAAGCCCTGGCCCTGCGGCAGGCTCTTGATCTTGTTGACCACGACCGAACCCTCCAGGCCGGCGTTCTCGGCGATCTGGCGGGCCGGCTCCTCCAGGGCGCGGCGCACAATGGCGACGCCGTGCTGCTCATCGGGCGAGCCGCCCAGGTTGTCCAGCGCGCTCTGCACGTTCAGCAGCGCCACGCCGCCGCCAGGTACGATGCCCTCCTCAACCGCCGCGCGGGTGGCCGAAAGCGCATCCTCGAAGCGGTGCTTCTTCTCCTTAAGCTCGGTCTCGGTCGCAGCGCCGACCTTGATGACGGCCACGCCGCCGGCCAGCTTCGCCAACCGCTCCTGCAGCTTCTCCTTATCGTAGGAGGAGTCGGTCTCCTCGATCTGGCGCTTGATCTGGTTGATGCGGCCCATGATGGCCTCTTCGCTGCCCGCGCCCTCGATGATGGTCGTCTCTTCCTTGCCGACGGTAACCTTGGCCGCCTGGCCCAGCATCGAAAGGTCCACGTTCTCCAGCCGAATGCCCAGGTCCTCGCTGATGAACTTACCGTTGGTTAGGATCGCGATATCCTCCATCATGGCCTTGCGCCGGTCGCCAAAGCCGGGAGCCTTAACCGCCACGCTGTTGATGATGCCCCGGATCTTGTTGACTACCAGGGTCGCCAGCGCGTCGCCATCCACATCCTCGGCGATAATCACCAGCGGGCGGCGCTGCTGCGCGACCTTCTCCAGCAGCGGGATCAGGTCTGCCGCCGCCGAAATCTTCTTCTCATGGATCAGGATGTAGGGGTTCTCCAGCACCGCCTCCATGCGCTCGGGGTCGGTGACGAAGTAGGCGGAGATATATCCTTTGTCGAACTGCATCCCGTCCACGTAGTCGGTGTAGGTCTGGAGGCTCTTGCTCTCCTCGACGGTGATGACTCCATCCTGGCCGACCTTCTCGATGGCATCGGCAACGAGCGTGCCGATCTCCGGGTCGTTGCCGGCGATGCTGGCAACGCTGGCGACCTTCTCCTTGTCGCCCTTGACATCCACGGCCATCGCTCTGAGGGCCTCCACCGCCTTCTCGACCGCCGTTTCGATGCCCTTCTTCACCTGCAGCGGATTGCCTCCCGCCGCTACGTACCGCAGGCCCTCGTTGACGATGGACTGGGCCAGCACGGTTGCGGTGGTGGTGCCGTCGCCGGTGACATCGTTGGTCTTGCTGGCGACCTCCTTGACCAACTGCGCGCCCATATTCTCATACGGGTCTTCCAGCTCGACCTCTTTGGCGACGGTAACGCCGTCTTTGGTAATGGTCGGGGAACCCCACTTCTTATCCAGCACGACGTTGCGGCCCTTGGGCCCCAGCGTCACTTTCACGGCATTGGCAACGGCGTTGGCGCCGCGCTCCAGGGCGCGTCGCGCCTCCTCATCAAATTTCAACTGTTTGGCTGCCATCGTATCTCCTCCCTAAAATCACCACCAGGCCCCCAAGACACGCAGCCTCCTCAGAAAACAGGAAAGCGGAAAACGGCTGGGTTCCTTGGTGTCCTGGTAGTAGCCTTCTTCAACCTTCTCTTGAATTCTATTTAACCTTCCCGAATAGCGAAGATCTGATCCTCGTCCAGGATAACATAGTCCTGGCCTTCCAGGGTCACTTCCGTCCCGCCGTATTTGGAGTAGATGACGGTATCGCCGACTTTGACGGCCAGCGGCTTGACCGTGCCATCCTCAAGCGTGCGCCCCTTGCCGACGGCGACAACTTTGCCTTCCTGCGGCTTCTTCTTGGCCGTGTCGGGAAGCAGGATACCGCCTGCGGTCTTCTCCTCTTCCTCGCTCGGCTTGATAACGACCTTATCCCCAAGCGGTCGCAATGCCATTGTGCTACCTCCTGTTGTGACTGATCACTCTGGATATCGGCACCCACCTACGCTGGCAGCGCTCGGATCAACCCAACGGCTGCGCGTTCCTGAGGCTCCTGTTTTAGCACTCTCCAGCCGAGAGCGCTAAAATAGATTACTCCAATCCGGCTTGACTTGTCAAGAGGCTTATTCGCAGCAAGAAATCGAAATTTTTGCCAACAACGTGACGTTGGGGAACTTTTGGGAAACGCTTTTGCGCTTACCTGGATGGAAGCCTCGCGCTTCCAAGATATGAGGGAGAGCGGTGATGGGTCGCACCGCTCTCCCTTCATTCTAGTCGCAAAAATGCAGCCCTACCTCAGCCGGATTTGAATTCGTTTGCCAGCAGTTCTCCGCGTAGTACCGTGACCGCCTGCCCGCTCAGAACCACGCGATCTCCGTTCACACCTACCTGCACCACCCCGCCGCGCGCCGATGCCTGATAGGCAACGAACTCCGCTTTGTGCAGCCGTTTTTGCCAGAAAGGACCGAGGCAGCAGTGGGCTGAACCCGTAACCGGGTCCTCATTGACGCCAGCCCCCGGCGCAAAGAAGCGGGAAACAAAATCGAACTGCGGGTCGTCGGCGCGGCTGGTGACGATTACGCCGCGCATAGGAATGCTGCTCAACAGCAGGAAGTCGGGCTTCAGGGCGCGCAGGATGGGTTCGGAGCTAACCTCGACCAGAAAGTCGAAGCGGTTTTTGCCGACGTAGCCTGGCGTGACGCCCAGCGCTCTTTCCAGGGCGGGCAGCGGCGCAGTCGGCGCGGCTGGCTCGGCGGGGAAGTCCATCTCGATCCAGTCGCCGCTGCGCCGACACGTCAGGAGGCCGCTGCGCGTATGAAAGCGCGCCGTCTCGTCCGGGGCGAGGAGGCCGGTTTCCCACAGAACGTGCGCGCTCGCCAGCGTCGCATGGCCGCACAGGTCTACCTCAACGGTCGGGGTGAACCAGCGCAACTGAAAGCCGTCCTCTTGCCGCGCCAGAAACGCGGTCTCGGCCAGGTTCATCTCGGCGGCGACCCGCTGCATCCAGGCGGCGTCACGCAGCTCCGGCAAGACGCAGACCGCCGCCGGGTTGCCTGCAAACGGCCTGTCGGTGAAGGCGTCCACTTGAAGGATGGGCTGTCCCATATCTACCTCATAACGGCCAATATGGCCTACACCGTCGCTGCGATATGCTCGGCGGAGCGGAAGGCCAACGCCATGATCGTCAGGACAGGATTGAAGCCGCCGTTAGTGACATGGAGGGAAGCGTCCACTACGTAGAGGTTATCGTGAGCGTGGACGCGGCCCCATTTATCGGTGACGGAGGCGCGCGGGTCGTCGCCCATGCGGCAGGTTCCCGCCTGATGCTGGCCTGCGCTCAGGCCGAGGCTGGGCGGATAGCTCCAGATGCGCCCCGCCCCGCAAGCCCGCAGCCACTCCTCGGCGCGCTCCCGCATGAACTGCGCCGTGCGCACGGTCTCCGGGTGTGTCGTGCCGGAAAGGCAGGCCACCGGCAGGCCCCAGCGGTCGCGCACACTCGGATCTACGGTGACACGGGCCTGCGGGTTGGGAATCTCCTGTACCGGCCCCATGACCTGCAGGTACCGCGTGTAGTAACGGCGCATGAACTCCTTGTTCTCCGCGCCCCAGCGCGGCAGATCGGGCGGAAGGGTGGTGCGCCAGAAGATTATGGGCAGCTTGATAAAGTCGTTGGCCAACATCCCGCCGCCGAGGACGCCGGGATTGCCGTGATTGAACTGGCAGGTGGCGATGGAGGGGCCGGGGCCGATGCCGTCCTGAGTCGTCTCCTCCATCAGGGCGAAGGCGCCCGGATAGTAGTGGCCTTGCAGGTTGCGTCCGACCTGATCGAAGGCATTGCCCAGGCCGCGCGGATGGTGGGAACTGGCCGAATTGAGCAGCAGACGCGCCGACTCGATGGCCCCCGCCGAAACCACCACCACCTTCGCCTGCGCCGTCACGCGCTGCGCCTGGCCGTTCCGCTCGATAAGGTAGGAGACGCCCACGACGTCGCCCTGTGCGTTGGTCTCGATCCGCTCCGCCATCGCCTCGGTGACCAGCTCACAGTTCCCGGTTGCGAGGGCGCGCGGGATCAGGGTATTCTGGGAGCCGTTCTTGGCGTCGGTGGGACAGGCGAACCCAACGCAGTACTTGCACTGGATGCAGGCTTCCCGCCCACCATAGGGCACGGTGTTGATGGCGAGCGGAACCGGGGCGGTATTCCAGCCGAGGGCGCGCGCCGCGCGCTCCAGAATGGCGCCGGAGCGGGTGAGGGGAACGGGCGGCATGGGATAGCCTTTGCGGCGGGGCGCCTGAAAGCGATGGCCTTCGTCCGAGCCAGCGACGCCGATCTCCCACTCGGCCCGCTCGTAATAGGGCTCCAGGTCGTCGTAGGTAAGGGGCCAGTCGGCCAGCGAGCTGCCTTCCGGCACGCCGTAGAGGGAGGCCATGCGGAAGTCCTGGGCCATGAACCGCCACGCCTGCGCTCCATAGACCCGCGTACCGCCGCCGACGGTCGCGGCGTTGTTGTGATACCCGCCCTCATGCGGGCGAACGTGGTGCGCGTTGCCTAGCGGATCGACCCAGACGCGCGGATTGCCCTCGATGTCCGGTCCGGCATTGTGGCCGTAGAGGGAAAGGCGCTGGTTGCGCAGGTGGTCACGCCCGACCTCTTCAAAAGAAAGGTTGCGGCCCCGCTCCAAGAGCAGGACATGCTTTCCCGCCTCAGCGAGCACGCCCGCGACGATGCCACCCGCCGCGCCCGTGCCTACCACAATTACATCGTAACTCTTCATAACTCTGTTTCTATGAGGAACTCCCTTACGCAAACGGGCTTGACCGGGCCACGCATGCCCCCGCAACCGCGTTGCACTCCGCGCTAAGGCGCCGGGCACGGAAAGTACCCGTCTATTGGGCCTGCGGCCAACCGTCCTGGCGGACGAAACCGCTATCGCACCAGGAGTTGCCTACGTAAGAGGAGTGGAATAACTTAGAAGCCGACCATATCCCAGGAGACGGCGTTGCGGTTTCCGCCGTTGCCGGGGTCGCTGTAGTAGCCTTCCGCCGCGTGGCTGACTAGCAGGGAGAAGAACTCCTGCGGCGCCACCGGCCAGTTCGCGCGCACGTCGCCGGACTCAACGTTCCGGAGAATTGCGTCCTGCTTGCCCGCGTCCAGCGCGGCAAAACCGACCCCGAACTGCGCGAGGGCTTCCGCATGGAGGGCGTCCAGCCCGGCGCGGTAGAGAGGCAGCGTGTGCCGCAGGTCGCCCTCCCACTGCCGCGCCAGGTAGTCGCCGACACCCGCCTCCCACGCGCCCGGATAATCGTCCGGCGGGATGATGCGGTCTAACGCCGCCCTCAAAGTGAGCTGTTGTGTCTTTTCAAGTAGCATGGATTCTTTCTGGGTTTCATCCGAGCGAATACCCGGCGCGGTAGCTAGGCCGGACACGCTCGTTGACCTCCGGAACGTTCTTGGAGTGCATATGGCGGGCGTCCCACTCGATCCTCTGGCCCGGCACCCAGACCGCTAGGTTGCCCAGCAGCACCATCTCCGTCAGCGGGCCGGCATAGTCCGGGAAGTTGGACATGGCAGGAATGCCCTCTTTGATGGCCCGCACAAACTCCTCAAAGTGGCCGGGCGATTCCGGGTACTTTACCTCGCCGACATCCACGCCGCCGGTGATCTTGCCGCCTCCGCCGTAATCGCCGGGCGTATAGAGCTTGCCTTTGTCCCCGATAACGAGCGAGCCGCTGATGGGAGGCTCCTGCCCGTCCAGCAGGTCCTTCGACGGGCGCTTGCCGCCGTCGTACCAGGTCAGGGTGAGCGCCGGGCGGTGCGGCAGGGCTGCGAACTCGTACTTGATGATGGACCACTGCGGGTAGCTGTCCCGGTTCTGGCTGGAGGTTTCGGCCTGCACCGCAATCGGGTTGCGCAGATCCAGCCCCATGAAGGGCATGTTCATCGTATGGCAGGCCATGTCGCCGAGCGCGCCGGTGCCGAAATCCCACCAGCCGCGCCAGGCAAAGGGATGGTAGACGTCTTTGGCATAGGGGCGTTCGGGAGCCGGGCCGAGCCACAGATCCCAGTGGAGGTTGGAGGGCGGGTCCGTCGGCTCAGGGCGCGCGATGCCCTGCGGCCAGATCGGGCGGTCGGTCCAGATATGGATCTCGGTGACGGTGCCGAGCACGCCGGCCCGCAGCTTCGCCGCCATCTGGCGTAGGCTCGAATCGGCGGTGCCCTGGTTGCCCATCTGCGTGGCGACCTTCTTCTGGCGGGCGAGCTCACCCAGACGGCGCGCTTCGTAGATCGTATGAGTCAGCGGCTTCTGGCAGAAGCAGTGCTTGCCCAGGTGCATCGCCGCCGCCGCTGCCAGGGCATGATGGTGGTCGGGGGTGCTGACGGTGACCGCATCAATGCTCTTGCCCATCTCGTCGAACATCTTACGGTAGTCGGTGAACGTGCGGGCCTTGGGATACTGCTGCGCCGCCTTGTTGAGCTTGTCCTCGTCTACGTCGCAGAGGGCAACGACGTTGCCAAGCCGCGCGGCGTCGGCGGTATCGCTTGCTCCCTTGCCATCTACGCCGATGCAGGCGAAGCTGATCTGTTCGTTGGGCGATTTGCCCTTCTGCGCCCAGGATCTATCGGCCACCCAAAGGCCCAATCCGGTAAGGGCTGCCGTCTTCAGAAACTCACGGCGGCTGCTTTGTCCAGGCATGATTGCCTCCCCCATAAAGAGATATGCCCGCCTGTGTGACCTGCAGGCAGAAGCGTCGCTGGATATATTCCCCTTCTGCCTCGCGATTTCCTACCGGGAATAGCGCTCGATCAAACCGTGGTTGGAGAGGAAGCTCGATACTTGCCCGCGTAGGCAGGCAGAGAGTTTCGCCCACGTAGGTGAGCGACGGGCGCTTTGCGCCCTACAGCGGCAGGGTTTAGCCTGCTGGGTAAGCCAGGCAGTACCGAATGAGATCCGCAAAAATCATCAGGCGGCTTGCGCTCGCGCGCTGCTGGCGCGCATCATGTTCACAAAGGCAGGCGCGATGTACGGCTGGTATCTGGATATCTACTACCACCTGCCCAAGTATGAAAAGTTCACGCTGGTGGCGCGCCTGGAGGCATTGACGCCCGGCAAGGACGATCCGGTCGGCAAACAGGTAACGCTGGGGGTGCGCTATACGGCAGATGCCCATTGGATTTTCTCCCTTCACTGGCGGCGCAACAACGGCTCGTCGTCCTACAAGCCCAGCTGGACGCCGTACGCCGGGCGCAGCGGGGATTTTCTCTTTCAGGTCTATCGAAAGTTCCGGTTCTAAACCGCCTGAACCAAAACGGAATGGCTCTATCTGCGGATACAAGCGGCAGCCTGGAATTCGGTTGTACCCGCTTTCGGGGCACCCCTTTGCGTTCCCGGGCTGGTTTTGTTATAATTAGGAGACGATGCAGCCAGAGGGGGAGAAGAAGATGGTACAACCACAAGAATACGTTGGCACCGCCCAGGAGATCGCCGAGCACTACGCCGCAGTCATCTCCCTGGCCGGCTTAGAGCCGTAGTCATGCCGGAAGAGCAGCAAGAGGAGACGGGGCAGGAGGCAACCGAAGTACAGAGCAGGAAGAAGGGGATCTCTGCTCTGGGAAAGTATGCCTTTGTTCCCGGTGGCTCGGAGGAGTTTGCGCGAGAGAAGCAGGAAGAGATTGCGCGTGAGGATAGGCCGCGCTCATGATTAGATGCGTGTGCGATGATCGCCTATTTGCGCGGGGAGCCAGGCGGTCCGGTCGTACAAGCTCTGCCCGATGACCCCAATGAGACCTGCTACGCGCACACCATCAATCTGCTGCAAGTCTACTACGATTTTATTCGCCGGTACAGTGAACTCATCGCACGCCAGACGCTTGTGGATTTAGCTGCCGCCAACGTCATAGAGCGACGGGACTTGAACCAACCGTTCTTCCGTCGTGTCGGGCAGCTAAAAGCCAGAGGCGGCATCTCCTTAGCCGATTGCTTCTGTATGGCTCCAGCTCAGCAGTTAGGGGGAGAGGTCGTTACCTCTGACCACCATGAATTTGACCCGCTGGTGCCTCTTGGCATCGTTCCCATCCGTTTTATCCGATAAGTGCGTCCCTCCCCCGTGCAGAGGAGCGCGTGAGATAAACGGCTGCTTTTTCGTGCGCGTAAACAGATTATACAAATGCTAAAGCACACCGGCGCCAAGCAATAGCATAGAATGCCCCGCCCGACCTTTCCTAAGGACGGGAATATCTTAGAAGGGAGCCGAGAGCCTGCAATGATACCTCCGACCGATCCCAACATTCAGAAGCTGCACGCCTGGATTGATAGCCATCAGGATGAGATTGTCAGCGCGCTGCAGGGTGTATTGCGGATTCCCAGCCTGCAGGGGCCGCCCGAGCCCAATGCGCCCTTCGGCAAGCCGGTGCGCGAGGCGCTGGACTATACGCTGGCCCTGTGCGAACGCCTGGGTTTTCGCACGAAAGACGTGGAAGGCTACGCGGGCCACGCCGAGTTTGGCCAGGGCGAGGAGATGGTCGCCGCGCTAGGACATCTGGATGTGGTGCCCGAGGGCGATGGCTGGACGTATCCGCCCTACGGCGCCACGCTCGCCGACGGCGCGCTCTACGCGCGCGGCTCCGCCGATGACAAAGGCCCGACCTATGCGGCCCTGTTCGGCGCGAAAGCGCTGATGGATTCCGGCCTGCCCCTGCGGCGGCGCGTGCGCATTATCTTCGGGTGCAACGAGGAGAGTGGCTTCGGCTGTGTCAAGCACTATTGGGAGGTGGCGGGCGAGGAGCGCCCCGTCGCCGCCTTCACGCCTGACTCCAGCTTCCCTCTCATCTATGCGGAGAAGGGAATCGCCAACCTGATACTGGAGAAGGAGTTGCCGCAGGGCGATTTCCCGCTGCGCATTGCGCGCGCCAGCGGCGGACTGCGGGCCAATATGGTGCCCGACTCGGCGGAGGCGCTGCTGGTGGGCACCCCGGAGGCGCTCTATACGGCGATGGCGACGCTGCAAAAGTACTGGGATAAGAATGTGATGGTCACGGCCACGCAGGAGGGGCTTCGCGTGCAGGCGCTGGGGAAATCGTCGCATGGCAGCCGACCGACCGGGGGCGATAACGCCGTCGCGCGCCTGGCCCACGCCCTCGCCACGCTCGACCTGCCGGAGAAGGACGTCTGGCTGAGCTTCGTCATCGAGACGGTGGACCCGACCGGCGCGGCGCTTGGGATTGCCCACACCGACGAGGTAGCCGGGCCGCTAACCAACAACCTGGGCATTCTGGAGTATACCAACAATGGCCGCGTACGCCTGGTGTATAATATCCGCTATCCGGTGACGTGGAACGTCGAGGCGCTGCTGGAGGCCAATCGCCCGGTGCGCGAAAAGCACGGCTGGGCGCTGGCAGAGTACCACGATCAGCCGCCGCTCTACGTTCCGCTCGATCAGGAGCCGGTCGCCACGCTGCTGCGCGTCTACCGGGAGGAGACGGGCGATGAGCAGAGTCAGCCCGGCACGATGGGCGGGGGCACTTATGCGCGTGCCACGCCCCACGCCGTCGCCTACGGCGCCAGCTTTCCCGGCGGGCACGACGGCCCGGCCCACGAGCCCGACGAGCACTTCGCCCTCTCCACGCTCTTCAACGCTGCCAAAATCTACGCCCACGCCCTGTACGAACTGGCAAAATAGCGGGCGGTTTACTTGGTTGGGATCGAGCGCCCCAGACTCGGCCGCAGGAGAAATACGCCCGGTCGGAAGGACAAGCTGGCGATCTATCCATGATAGAGCACCGGGGTCACCTCGCTGGCGGCTAGGGCGCCGGGCGTGACGCCGGGGAAGAAGGCGTTGAAGTCCACCCAGCGGGCGGGATTGTCCGGCACGATTGTAGAGACGCCGTCCTCGAAGTAGATAATGGTCATGACCTCGCGGGTGCGGTCGGTGGCGTTGGCGGGGGCGGAGTGGAGCGTCCAGCCGAGATGAAAGGTGGCATCCCCGGCCCGCATGGCATGGTTGACTATCGGATAGCCGCGCTCCCGGACCAACTGCGCATAATGCTCCTCGGACTCGTCGGAAATGGCGATGTGGCCCAGGAAGCCTTCCTTGTGCGAGCCGCTGGCAAACGTGATCGGCCCCATTTCCGGCGAGACATCCACGAGCGGCATCCACATGGTGACCGTGTTATTGGTATCTAGCGGCCAGTAGTACTGGTCCTGGTGCCAGGGGGTGTGCCCACCGTGCGCCTCCTTATAGAGCGCCTGGTCGTGGTAGAGGCGCACTCCCTCCACGCCCATTAGCTCTGCCGCGATCTTGGCGAACCGGCGGGCAAAGACGAAGCGGCGCGCGGCCTCATCCTTCTCGCTCAGGTAGCCAATCTGGAGGAAGGCTTTGCCGTAGGTATCGCGCTCTTCGAGCGGACGGGTCTCTTTATTGTGCCGCATCACCGTGCCGGTCAGGACAGGACGGTAAGCGGCGATCTCTTCGGGCGAGCAGATGCCCCGCAGCAGGATATGCCCGTCGCGCTGGAACTGGGCGATCTGTTCCTCGGCGAGAGGGTAATCACCGGAAAGTGCGGGCAGGGTGTCTAAGCTCTGGGACATGGCTGGTTTTCTCCAAAATAAGGGTGAATTGGGTGCTTCTTAATTCGCCTTCCGCACCGGGAATCCCTGCCGCAGGTCTTCCTTAAACAGGGCTATTCGGTTCACTTTTCCCTGGTAGGGAGCAGGGCTGGGATGAGGGCTTCTCCTCTCCCTTCTCCCTTGGAGGGAGAAGGGTCGGGGATGAGGGGAGATAAGGCAGAATGGAAGGCCCCTGCCTTCCTTAAAACGAAGGAGGCGGCGTTTTATTTACAGCCGCCTCCTTGATAGCGCCCGCTAGAGCGTGGGATGCACTTGGGTCCTCTTGAGGAGATAGGCCAGCCGCTCATTAGAGGCTTGGTGCTCGCTTTTTAGCGAGCACCAAGCGGTCATCAGCCTCCAAGTCCTCTCTCGAAGCAGGCAA